>Ga0207674_10000329_pt1 | contig 60602 bp, 46 predicted proteins | sample KBSCornC72_FD_184303 | JGI IMG/M metagenome (GOLD analysis project Ga0207674, IMG submission 184303) | Corn rhizosphere microbial communities from Kellogg Biological Station, Michigan, USA - KBS Corn C7-2 (SPAdes) (version 2) | ecosystem: Host-associated > Plants > Roots > Rhizosphere > Soil ... | reverse complement strand
CATCCCGGCGTTTCGAGCCAATGTACGAGTGGCCGACAATCCGCCCGCTGGTCCCGGTAAACACTACGGCGTTACTCGGGAGCAATAGTCTGATCTCTCCGCTATGAATCTGTTCTAGAGGCGCTCCGGCCACTCGGTGGAGAAGTAGCGTTCGGGTGTCGGCGTGGTCACGTGGCGAGCGATCGCGCCCTGCGTGCGGCCACTCAGTGAGTGGCGGGCAGTCCAACGATGATGAGAACCGCGTAGTCCTGCTTGCGGCAGCCGTTCACGACGGGCATGGCCGCCCCTGGATTCACCGGAAAACCCGTGGTCGGAACGTTCGAGGGCGAGCACGAGTTGTTAGCCGTCGCCGGAGTGTAGCGTGCGGAGCGGCATCCGAGATGGGTGACATCGTAGAGGGTCGCGCCGTTGGCGAGTTCCCACCGCTGGATGCCGTCCTTGTCCTTGGGCTGAATTGTAAGCACGGTCGTCACCTTGCGGTCGCCCGTGACGAGGTATTTCCCAGCAGGCAGCGGAAAGGTCGGCTTCTCCATGATCAAGCCGTGTTCCTCCAGCCACCAGTCCGCTGCGTCGAATTTCCACTGTGCCGGCGCCACGCCGCCGGCCGCCTTCAATTGAGGGTAAAGGTCCAGCTTGCAACCGCGCGGGCCCGGGTCCTGGCTCCAAAGGCCCCATGATTGCGCGCTGCTGCCGGAGGTGGCCCCCGGTTCTCCCAACGCCGCGATGTACTGCGGCTCGATGAGGATCCTGAACTTCGAGAGGTCTACGTCTGACGCGTGAATCGGCAGCAGGCCGGCCGCCAAGATGAGGCATCCCATGGACAGGAGCCGGCGGCTCACGGACGGCACGAGGTGGCGGACATTCATGTGATTGCTCCGGTTGGACGATCTGATGACATCTTACACCAACGCGCGCCCCGGAGCCGGCCTCCTCGTGGCACCTCAAGCGCACCTGTGCCCGTCGATAAACCTATCTCGCCGCATGGTCGGCAACCCGTACGGAGATCAGACATCATGTAGCTCGCCTCAGCCGGTCCATAGCCGTTGAGGCCAGCGCGATCGCGCCACTCGGGACGCTCTACTGGTTCCAACATGAGCCCTGTTGGTTCGTGCGAAAGAAGAACGCCCCCTGCATCTTCCGTTGCAATACTTTACAACCATCCAATGACGCCTTATAGTCGGAGCTTGCTAAGGAGATCAGGATCGCTATAAACTCGTGGCTGACAAGTTTCCCGGTCTCGTTAGAGTGTCCCGGCCGTCCCGAGTAGAGACAATCGACTCGGGACAACACAAGCGGTGCATTTAAGGACGTGTCCCGACTGCCCCGAGCCAAAAAACAAGGGGTCGGCCGTGTGACGCTTAGATAGCTCGATGGCTAACACGAGCGGGATTCGCTCCTAGGTTTCCATGGGCCTGTGGACATTTCGCGGATTCCAGCGTTCCCGCACCTCCGCACATGATCGGAAATTCCAGCGGCCATCGCGCGATTCGTGCGGGAAGAGGCCTATGGACGCGCGTCCGAAGGCATGCCAGAACTCCGGGAGCACCACGGCGAGCGACGTTTTGCGCAGGGTGAAACAGCATCCCCACAAGAGTCCCCACACTGCGCGAAATCGACCGCCTGCCTAGCGAGATGCAGGACTCGAAGTATTTGATAAATTTGGCTCCCCATCCTGGATTCGAACTCTTCATGGGAGGGAGAGCACCAGACTTTACAGATCCCGTTAAGGGGCAATATCGGTAGCGATTCTGCGTTTCTTCGACGCAGTGAGTTCCAGACCGGTGAGGCTTTGCAGATCCGCTCGTTGACGCTCCTCATTGTTGGCCGCTACTGGGACCATTTGAAGTGATCGTCGCCTGCAAACCGCGGATCAGTGCTTCGCGCTGAGATGGCTCCAACCGGGCCTCCGGATGAACCGCAACATAGAAACGTGGAGGCATTTCACCTTTTTCAACCGTTTTTGCGGCATCCTTCGCTTCCTTCTGCGGACGGTTCCATTCGGAGAGATTCAGGGCTCGACGGCCTTCATCGACGTCTCGCTGAACTAACCAGGAAACCGGCGCAACGTTCGAGTACCACGGCCATATCGTTTCGTTGCTGTGGCAGTCGAAACAAGCCCGTTTCGTAAGCACACGGGTTTCCGAGACGTTCCATGCGGGCTCCTGCTGGAGGGGTGGATTCGTGTGACCTCGTCCGTACGGCACGAGCTGAGCCAAAACGAGTATTACACCTATGGCGATCACGACACCGACTAGAAACCTCTTCATGACTACTCCTTTGGCCGCCTACAACAAGACCATCGCGAATGTCAGCTACTTGCAGCTCGCGCAACCTGAAGGCTCACGTGCATGTGTCGTGCCAAGTTACTTCGGAATGCGCTCGAAGCCGGCATCTAGCTTGTCTTATGGCGTGCGTGGACCGCGCGTGACCGGGCACCGCATATCCCGTCGAATCTCTGACAACCTGTAGCAGCTCTGAGTGAGTCGATCCACGCAGTTAGTGTGTGATTCCGCACAAGGATACCGTCCAAGCTGACATTTGATCGTCAGCCGACCGCACACTCCTCCCAGAACTTGCATGCGAAACCGGTTCGGTACTGTGCGCACGCAGCAAGACCTTTAGACCTGCCTTGGCGGGACTTGGGGCAAGCTGTCCAGCCACCTGCCTGACCCGGCGGATTCGGCCCGTGGATTGCCACTTCAGACTCGAAGCTTAAGCGGACCGCTTCACGTGCATGCCAAACCTCGGAGAGGGAATGAAATAGGCTCGGCGATCACGTTACAGGTTCTGCGCGGATTGTTTTGTAGCTGCGCCCATTGGGGACAAAGGCTTACGAAGGAGATGAGGATGAAGACGCTGTTTGCCGGCATATGTATCGCAATTGCTCCTCTGAGTTTTGCCCAGGGTGACTTGATGAACCAAGCGACGGCTGCCTTCAAACCCATTCCATCCGTCCCACCTGAACAGAAAGGAAACCCATCGAATCCGGCGAAGGTCGAACTCGGCAAGATGCTGTTCTTCGATCCCCGATTGTCATCGAGTTGGCTCATTAGTTGTAACACTTGCCACAACCTTGGCCTTGGGGGTGTGGACGCTTTGGAAACGTCCATAGGTCACCAGTGGCAGAACGGCCCGCGCAACAGTCCGACAGTCTTGAACGCGGTTCTCAATATCGCTCAGTTCTGGGATGGCCGGGCGAAGGATCTGCGCGAACAGGCCAAGGGGCCTGTTCAGGCGGCCGTCGAGATGAACAGCACGCCCGAACGGACTGTGGAAACATTACGCAGCATGGCGGGCTATGTCGAGCAGTTTCAGCGGGCTTTCCCCGGGGAACCGGAGGCGGTGACGTTCGACAACATGGCTAAGGCGATCGAAGTATTTGAGGCCACTTTGTTGACTCCGGATTCAACCTTTGACAGGTATCTAAAAGGCGAAGATGGGGCCGCGCACCACATCTACACCCCCGCCTAATAGTGGCATTCAAAAGGCTTCCTCAGAACCACAGTAGGGACACTGGTTGAGACACTGGGCGTCCTTTTGACTCGACACGGCAAGCGCGTGAGCCGCTCATTGGCGAACAGTGGGAGGGCGGGATGCGGCGCTTTGGGATCGCACCGCTACCCGTTAATCTGCATTGGCACCTGGCAACAAGTAAGGAAACGGGCATACTAAATCATGGTTCGGTAATCGTCCGGCCCATAGTTGCGAATCCTTGGCCCCGTCGTGGTCAGAAAGTTGGCGATTGCAGAGTGCCGGTCACGTCGCACCGTATTCTCAGAGATTCCCATGGCATGGGCTACTTCTTCAATTGCGGCGGGTGCCCGCTGATGCTTCTTGATCGGCGCCGTGGCGAATCCACATGAACTGCACGAAATAGCCACGAGCCCCGACGCGAACCACCCCCGATGCGCCAGACCAGACCCATTTCACGTTCGCAGCTTGGGATTGCCCCCTAAGGCCTAACTACTTTGACGAGGAAATAGTCGATGCCCGAAGGAACTTCTTTGAACCAGTGCGGCGTTCCGGCTGGAACCACGACGATGTCGCCCTTGGTTAAATGATGAGACTCGCCGCCTTGGATGTCCGTGCCGAGCCACTGGCCCGCCCTCGACGACTTTCCGCCGACCATGGTGCCGCCCGTGACGAAGGTCGCCTCGCCGTCCGTAATATATATGATGTCGGTTTCCTTTTCGTGCACTTCCACCTGACCGGCTTTACCCCGGTGCGCGCCGGAGGCGGCGAAATCGGAGCCTTTTGCGAACGATCCTCCCTTTTTGAAGGCCGCCGCGGCCGTATCGTGGTCAACGTAAACGGCTGCTTCGCTCGCAATGAGCGCTGCCGCGCTCGCTAACAGTGCCGTGAAAGCAATCAAATGCTTCATTCAGATGTCTCCTCAAGCGTACGCGCTTCACGAAGCTATCATGCCGTTCCGGTACGGTCAATGACCCGGATGGGTCATCGCCTTCACAAAGAACTTCGTTCTTACTTGCGATGTCTGATAGATTAGCCTGTGGCGGAAATGCGTTCACTTAAAGCCCAGGTCGGTATCCTCGTAGCGCTGTCCGGGAGCGTGCTGGCGCTCGACCCGGCCAAGACGCTTACGCAATACACGCGAACCGTCTGGAGGCAAGAACAAGGTCTTCCACAAGACACGGTCCGCGCCATTACACAAACCCAGGATGGCTTCCTATGGCTGGGCACGAACGAAGGGCTGGTTCGCTTCGACGGCTACGACTTCGTGACGTTCACAAAGAGCGACGGGTCGCTGCCGGGCAATACGGTCGCGAAACTTTGCGTGGACCGAAACGGCGATCTATGGATTGGTACATTCGACGGATTGGCGCGGTACTCGAAAGGAATCTTCAAGGTCTTCACGGCAAAGGATGGACTGCCGCCGGGCTCGGTCACCGCGCTGACCGAGGATCATCACGGAGCGATATGGCTCGCCGCGGGCGGGATCGTCAGCAGATATGAAAACGGCAAGTTCACAAACTTCCCGAAGGCGAGTGTCGATCCGATCACACCCGGCCGGGTGATTTATGCGAGCCGCGACAATGGGATATGGGTCGGCGGTAAAGGGGGCGTGGCGAAGCTGTCCGGAGACCGTTTTATCCCCTTCTATGCTAAGGATCTGAGCGGGAACATTGTCACTTCGATATTAGAAGACGCACGCGGTTTATGGATCGGTGGAACCAAGGGAATCGTGTTGGTGCGGCCCGATGGTGGCACACAGCGATACACGGCGCGCGACGGACTTCCGGGCGATTTTGTGCTGGCGATGCGCGAGGACCGCGCGGGGAATCTATGGATAGGAACATCGGTAGGCCTGAGCCGCTTTCAAAACGGCCGGTTCACCACCTTTCCCGCAGAGACCAAAGAGGACCGGGACCTGGTTTGGGCACTGTTCGAGGATCGCGAAGGCGATCTCTGGGTCGGCACCAACAGTTCCGTGACTCGTCTCCGCGACGATCTTTTCACGACCTACGGCCAGCCCGAGGGACTGCCCAGCGACGAGCCCTTCGTGGTTCACCAGGACACTAGCCAAAGAATATGGTTCGGGTATCACGATAGCGGCCTGGTTCAGCTTGAACCAGGGAAGATCCGAAGGTTTGGGACCAACGAGGGCCTGTCGGACAACGAGGTCTACAATATTCGCGACGACCCAAACGGAGACCTTTTGATCGGATCCAAAGGCGGACTGGATCGGCTACGCGCGGGAAAATTCTCGCACTACGTCGTGCCCAATCCGGAAACACGATCCGTTTATGACGCGCTCGTGGATCGCCATGGCTACTTGTGGGCGGCAAATTCGATGGGCGTCTTCGAGTTCGATGGATCGCAGTGGCATTCGATCGCTTCGGGGTTCGGAGTTTCGCTCCTTGAGGCTCCGGACGGGACCATCTGGGCGGCGCTTCTGCACACCGGTCTCTGGAAGATAGAGAACACTTTGGGCGCGGAAAAGCGCACCCGGCGCTTTACGACGAAGGACGGCCTCGGGAGCAACGAACTGCGCTCGCTCTATGCCGAGCCGGACGGCACACTCTGGGTCGGGACGTTCGGTGGCGGCTTGAGCCTGTTCCGGAACGGCGCTTTTCACAATTTCACCGCGCGCGATGGACTCCTGAGCGACAACGTATCGCATATCGAAGACGATGGCCTTGGATATCTCTGGCTCAGCACCACACGCGGTATTTGCCGGATTGCAAAACGGGAGCTTCGCGATTTCGCCGCCGGGAAGATTCGGGAATTAAAGCCCGACAATTACGGCGTCGCCGATGGACTTCGGAGCGCGCAATGCGCTCCCGCGGTGCCTGCTGCCGGAGGAGGGGCGCGGACTAGCGACGGGCGCCTTTGGTTCCCGACCGGCCGCGGAGTCGCCATGATCGATTCACGGACAGTTTCAAAGAATACCGCTGTCATCGTTCCTTTCACCAACATCAGCGAAATTATTGTCGACGGTCACGCCACCAATCCGGCCGCGTTCACCAGTTTCAAGCCGGGGACGGGAAACGTACAATTTCGCTATACAGGACTCTACCTGGGGGCGCCAGAGCGGCTACGTTATTCCTACAAGCTGGAAGGCCTGGACCGGGACTGGACTCCGGCCGAAAGTCGCCGGGAGATCACCTATAATTCTCTGCCGCCCGGACGCTACAACTTCAGAGTGCAGGCGATTCTGCTCAAAGGCGGATCTTCGGAGAGCCGCTTCGCCTTTGAAGTTCAACCCCATATTTATCAAACGCGATGGTTTTATGCGTTATGCAGTGTTTCACTTCTGGGAGGAGTATACGGCCTTTACTATATCCGCTTGAAGCGTGTTCAGAGCCGTTTCGTGCTGGTGGCGAAAGAGCGCACGCGGATGGCGCGGGAGATTCACGACACATTGGCGCAGGGACTGATCGGGATCTCGCACCAGCTGGATGCGCTCTCCATGAAACTGCGCGAAGACGTCGACCTCGCCCAGCAGCACCTGGATCTGGCCCGCAAAATGGCGCGGCACAGCCTAACCGAGGCGCGGCGATCGGTCTTCGATCTGCGATCTTCGGAGTTCGAAAAGAAAGACCTGCCTGCCACACTGGTGACCTCGGCGCCATTGTGGGCGGCGGGCAGCCGGGTGGAGGTGAAGGTGGAAGTTGCCGAAGTTCTCCAGCCTTTGCCCGCGGATGTCGAGCAGAACATGCTCCGCATCGCCCAGGAAGCCGTCGCGAATGCAGTTCGTCACGCCAAGGCCAGCGTCATTCTGGTACAGCTCGAAATCGCCGGACGGGTGTTGCGGCTCCGCGTGAAGGACAATGGGCAAGGCTTCCGGCCGTCGGATGCTTTTTCGCTCTTCGCCGGCCATTTCGGAATCCTTGGGATGCGCGAGCGGACAGAACGGCTCGGCGGCGAGTTCGCGCTTTCGAGCGACTTGGGCTCCGGTACTTTAGTGGAAGTGAAGGTCCCCCTTGCCTAGAAACAAACTCATCCGAATTCTGATCGCGGAGGACCACCTGATCGCCCGCGCAGGGATGGCCACGATCATAGGTGCGCAGCCGGACATGATTGTGGTGGCGGAAGCGGCTGACGGCAAACAAGCCGTGGCCCTTTATCGCGCCGACCCACCCGACGTCGTTCTGATGGACATGCGCATGCCCGTCATGACCGGCTACGAGGCGGCCGCCGCAATTCGCGTCGAATTTCCAAAAGCCCGGATCATCGCCCTGAGCACTTTCGGGGGAGATGAAGATATTCGGAGGGCTTTACGCGCCGGAGCCCAGGCATTTCTCACCAAGGACATGCACCAGGATGAACTGATTGGCGCCATCCGGGCCGTGTACAGCGGTCATCAATACCTGCCCGCGTCTGTTCTGGCAACGCTGGCGGCGCAGGTTCCCATGCCCGAGTTAAGTGCTCGCGAACTCGAGGTGCTGAATCTGCTTGTGCAGGGATTGAGCAATAAGCAGATCGCGTACGAGCTCGGAATCGCCGAGGATACGGGCAAGAATCACGTGAAGAGCGTGTTGAGAAAGCTGGGCACTCACGACCGTACGCGCGCGTCGACGGAGGCCATTCAGCGCGGCTTCATCCATCTGGAGCACAAGTAGCGGCCATTAGCCGACGGATAGATAGTCGGGCATCATCGGCCCCGTGCTGTCCCCGATTTTATCGATTTGCACGCCCGCCTTATCGAGAATGGTGACCAGCAGGTTCGCCATGGGTGTGTTCTCCGGATAAGCCAGATGTTGTCCCGTCTTGAATTGCCCGCCCAATTTGCCGGCCAGTAAGCACGGCAAATCCGTATGCCGGTGCAAATTGCCGTTGCCCATGCCGCCGCCATATACGATAAGGCTGTGATCGAGAAGCGAGCCGTCACCGTCCTGGGTGGATTGAAGCTGCTGAAGGAAATAGCTGAATAACTCCGCCTGGTAGGTGTCGATTTTCGCCTTCTTCGCGATCAGTTCGGGATCGTTGCGGTGATGCGATACGGCGTGATGCTGTTCCGGAACGCCGATGTTCGGGAACGTGCGTGGGCTAAGCTCGCGCGACAGGATCATGGTAAACACGCGGGTGATGTCGGCGCGAAAGGCCAGGGCCTGCAGATCGAACATGAGCTTGGCGTGCTTCTCGAACGTTTCCGGCACCTCCACGGGGCGGTCGGGCAGCTCAATCGGAGACTCTTCCTCCGCTCCGGCGCTCTTCACGCGCTGCTCCAGCTCCCGAACCGAGTCCAAATACTCGCTCAGTTTGGTCCGATCGCCGCGCCCCAGGGTAGTGGCCAGTTTATTGACCTCGCTCGAAAGAGAGTCGAGGATACTCCCGGTGCTTTGTTCCTCGGCGGCGCGTTCCGCGGGGCTTCCACCGTCGCCAAACAGGCGCTCGAACACCACGCGGGGATGAGACTCCGTGGGGTTTGGCGTGGTCGGGCTGCGCCAGGAAACGGTGTTCACGTAGAAACAGTCCCCGGAATCACATGAGCCCTGGGTGGGATTATCCAGCGTCATTTCGAGAGACGGAACGCGGGTACCCTGGCCGATGATTCGCGCGGCGATCTGGTCCGCGCTGGTCGCCAATTTCACCTCGACACCGGGCTTGGTCCGATCCCAGGCGTGAACGCCGGTCAGCCATGCGGCGGATGCGCGGGGATGATCGCCCGTTCCGTCGCCAAAAGTGTCGGCCTGTAAATGCGCGAGGCCGCTTAGGACGTTAATATGGCTTCGAACCGGCTCAAAAGGTTTAAGAATCGGCGTGAGTTCGAAGTTCGTGCCTACCGCAGTGGGATTCCATTGGTCCTGAATCACTCCGTTCGCGATATACACGAAGCCGAGCCTCGGATTGGGCTTGGCGGACTTCGCCGAAAGCGCCGGGATCATGGAGTCCAAGAGCGGAAGCGCGAGTGTCGTCCCGGCCGCTCTCAGGAATGTCCTCCGTGCCAGGCTCTTTTTCGTGATAAACATCATCGCCGTCTCCTCCCTTATTTTACTTGCGCCAACGCCTGAACGTTTTGCGCGGCTCTCATCTGGAAGGGCGTGCTCTTGACGACCCCCATAACCATGGAGGCGAACGAATAATTGCTCGCCTTTGCATCGCGCAGGATTGCGCGGACGGCCGGGGCGTCGTAGTATTGCAGATTCCGTCCGATGGCGTACATGAGAAGCTTTTCGGCCACTGTGCCCGCGAACTGATCCGGATGCGCCAGGAGGACTTTCTTGAGTCCCGCCATTCCGTCGAATTTTGTTCCGTCGGGGAAGGCGCCGGATACGTCGATGCGCTGGCCCGCGTCGGTATCGCGCCATCGGCCCACCGCGTCGAAATTTTCCATTGCGAAGCCGATTGGATCCATGCGGGCGTGACAACTGGCGCAGGATGGATTGGCACGGTGCTGAATCATAGCCTCGCGCATCGACAACGCCTTGCCCGTCTCCGAGGCTTCCGTCTTGAGCGCCGGGATGTTCGGGGGAGGCGGAGGAGGAGCCGATGACAGAAGATTTTCGAGCACCCATTTGCCGCGAACCACCGGTGAGGTTCTGGTCGAATAGGAGGTTAACGTCAGAATGCTGCCTTGACCCAGGAGGCCTCCCCGCATGCTGCCTGCGGGGAATGTCACCCGCCTAAAATAGGTGCCCTCCACGTTCGGGATACCGTAATGCTTCGCCAACCGATCGTTGACGAAGGTGTAGTTGGCGGTCAGCAAATCCAGCACGCTGCGATTTTCCAGCAGAACGCTGTCCAGAAAGAGCTCGGTCTCGCGATGGAATGCCTTCCGGAGATTTTCATCGAAGTCGGGAAATAAGAGCCCATCAGGCTGTTTGGCCTCTATGTCGCGCAAAAAGAGCCACTGCGCGGCAAAGTTGGTAACCAGCGATTCCGCTCGGCGATCGGCCAGCATCCGGTGCACCTGTTGGTCCAGCACCTGAGGATCGTTCAACTTCCCAGCGGCGGCAAGATCCAAAAGCTCCCGGTCCGGAATGCTGCTCCATAGGAAAAATGACAGCCGCGATGCAAGCTCCAAGGAGTTCACCCGATGGATGGAGCCGGGTACGGCGTTGGCTGGATCGCGTTCAATGCGGAACAGGAATTGCGGACTCACCAACACTCGCTCCAGCGCCTTCTGAATGCCGCGATCGAAGCTTCCATTGGTGCGGCCTGCCGTGTAGAACGGCAGGAGGTCCTTGACATCGGCAGTGGATACTGGGCGCCTGTATGCCCTCCGCTCCAGGTTCGCGAGAATCTTTTCGGCGCAGGGAAGCTCCTCGGCCGCGCTCGCGGGACGACACACGAAGATCGCGTGACGGCTCGGCGTGTCTCCCGGACCCGACGCTTGGAACGGTCCGCTGATCGTGACGCTGTCGATTGCCGGCTCGGTGCCTCTTCCGCGAGTTCGCGGACGAAGAATCGTTTCATCGCGAGCCTCGGTGTGCTGAACGAATGTCACTCCCACCAGGCGAGGTCCGGCTTTGATAGGAATAGTCATCTCGAGAGGCTTCTGCGCGGCCCCTCTGGCTGCGCGGCCTCCGGCAGGGGCTCCGCTGCCTGCCCCGTCTCCGACCGACACAAGCTGCAATCGTTCGCCGTCCACACTGACCTCGATCTCCTGTTTTCCCCGGGGCGGGCTCGCGAGGTCCACCTTAATGACGTAGTCGCCGTCCGCGGGAAAATCGCTGCGGACGGCCAGTCCACCGCGCGTTCCGAAGGGAAGTTCGTCCACGCGTTCTTCCTGAGGCTGCTCCGCGGGAAGTCTGTAGATGTTGACCATCGCCGGCATACTGGGATCTCCCACGGCGAGCCGGCTGATTTTCCGCGCCGCGTTGAGATAACCCTCCATCGTGGTCGGAGAAACGAAAAGAAGGTCGGCGATATTGTCGAAACCGCTGCTTGAGTTATCGGGCGGGAACAGCAGGGAATAATCCATCTCCTTGGGGAGAGCGTCGAGCGCCAGAAGATCGCGGACAGCATTCTGATATTCCGTGCCGCTCAGGCGGTGAAGCAGAGGCAGGGTGCCGGCATTCGGTTTCGCGACGGCGGCGCTGTCGAGCTCAGCTTCAAGAAACGACGCCGTAGAATCGTAGCCAGCCTGATCCGGACGCGGCATTCCAGCCGGAGGCATGGTGTTCGCCCGAAGCTTGCGAATGACCTTCTCCCACACTTCGGCATCCGTGCTCACGTGAGAAAGGCCGGCAGGATCGATCACAAGCCCCGCCGTTTTCAAACGGGCGTTGTGGCAAGTGACGCAATACTTGGTGAAAACTGCGCTCGCCGAAGCTGCTGGATCCTGCTTCGCAGCCGGACCAACAGATTGACCGGAGGCGGCCACAGACGAGAAAGTCAGGATGGGGATTACGATCGCTGCTGCCTTAAACATCCACCTCCGCCTTCCATCGCGCCCACTGCAATTATACTTCCGCTCGCGCCATCAAAACACAAATCGCGCGCCAACCTGCCCCGAACGCGGACCGGCATCGCTAGTGAGCGTTCCGAATATGGGGGAAGTAATGGTTGTATTCGGGCTGTTGTAATTCACGTGGTTCAATACATTGAACGAATCGCCACGAATCTCGAGCCTCATTCTGTCGTTGAACACGATTGATTTCGATACGGACAGATTTACCGTCCAGTTCCCCGGACTGCGAACGTCCGCAGGATTCTGGGTGCCGGGGCGAATTGTCGCATTCGTGGTCGCGTAGGTCGGCACAAGTGCGAACGACGCCTTATTGATGTAGGCCCGTGTCGTCCGATAGTTATCGAGGACTGGATTGCCTCCGACAAAATCCGGCCGGCTCATGGCGATGCCGGAGGGTTGCGAGATTCTCAGTGGTATACCCGAGCGGACAGTAAAGATAGAGGAAGCCTGCCAACCTCCGAGTACACGTGAAACGAATCCATTACCCTTCTTGAACCACGGAAGTTCATAGATAACATTGGTGGCGATGCGGTGCCGGGCTTCCTGGGAAAGAGGCTCCCGATCGATGAAGGGATGGAAGAAATCCTGTGTGACATAAATGTCGGAATTCGTAAACGCCGAGCTCAGCGAGCCGCCCTGATCCGCGAATCCGCGGCTCAGAGTGTAGTGGATGTCCATCCCCAGGCCCCGGGAAAGCCTCTTGCGGATCGAAGCCTGCAGCGCATTGTAGACCATGGTTTGCTGGCTGGTGATGTAATACCCGCTAGGAGTTCCGAGCGCGGGATTCGGCCGCAGGCCGGTCTGCCGGTCGAATGCTTGCGCGAGCGGCAGTTCCATGGGGAAACTGGCGCCATCCGTTCGGAGATAACCGATTTCGGCCATCCACGACCCGCCCAGCGCCTGCTCCACATCAAAATTCGTTTGAATCGTATACGGATTCGCGAGATGCGTATCGATGAGCGAAAATACCGTCTTCTGGCCGTTTCCTTTCGCCAACAGCAGTTGCTGCAGCTGAACGCCGGACAGAGGCCACTTCAGGCCGAGCGCGGTTGTATCGGTTTGATTCAGCGTTACCGTTGAAGGGAGAAACGGATCGGTGACCTGGTTCTGTAGCATGGCGTACAACTGCTGGCTGAAGAGTACGCCGGAACCGCCCCGGATGACAGTATTTCCCTTGTCGCCTACGGTCCAGGCGAAGCCCAGCCTGGGACCGAAGTTGTTCCAGTCCGGTTCGTATACATTGTTCGGATCGCGCGGAGAGCCAAAATCCATTTTCTGAAGGCTTGTGGGCGCATTCAAATTGTAGATCTGCGCCTGCGCGCTGGAAGTTGCGTGAATTTGTACGGACGGATAGTAGTCGTACCGCAGACCCGCGTTCAGAACGAATTTCTTGTTAACCCGCCAATCGTCCTGGATGAACAGACCGTAGGTGTCCAGATGGCCGTCGTGCGGTGGCTGACCAGAGGACAGAGTAACGGAGGTCGGCGTGTCGGCAAGTGCGGCGGCAAGCGTCTGAAATACGTAATTCGTGTTCTGCGGATCGGTCTTGCTGCCCGCCTGGCGTCCCCAATTCATGCCCATCTTGATCGCGTGCGAGCCGATAATGCGAGTCGCTTTCTGCTCGAAGCTGAAGGAGCGGCCACGCAGGTCGAGTACTTCCGAGCTAGGGGAAGAGAACAGGCCGCTGATCGTGAAAAGGGAAACGCGGCTGCCGACCTCAGTGAGTCCCGGCGCCGAAGTGCCCGGAGACAGGACATTCCAGAAACTCTGAATCCGGTCCAGATTGGTGCGATTGAATCCATAACGCGTTTCGAACACCCAAGATCCTCGGGTTTGAATGTACTGGGCCGCGACACGATCGTTCGCGTTCAGAAAGTTCTGGTCATTGGACCCGTTGAGAAAAATGGAGGGCTGAAGCGCGTACGGCCTGGACCGGGTATACGTCACGGAGAGGTTGCCGCCAAACAGGCTGACGTCTCCCTTTGTCATCAAATTATTGTCGTGACGCTTCAAAGCGTTCGCGGTGAAGTAATTCCCGATCTGGGCATTCACCGGACTTGTGGGCAGCGGAATAGGATCGAGCGCGAGCTTGGTCTCCGGGAACGGCAGCGCGGCCAGGAGTTGATCGCGCAGTTGTTGCGTGGGAACGGTCCCGGTCAGCGCGACTCCTTCGGAATCCCGATAGCCTTCGTATGCCACGAAGAAGAACAGCTTGTTCTGGATGATTGGGCCTCCCAGGGTTCCGCCGAATTGATTGAAACGGGCCGTCGGCTTCGCCTTAGAAGCTGGAAGAAACGTATCGCGGGCGAAAAACGCCTCGTTTTGATAGTTCTCGATCGCCGAACCATGGAATTGGTTGGTGCCGGAGCGGCTAAGGATATTAATCTGTCCGCCGACAACCCCTCCGTATTCCGCGGGCAGAACGCCCTTGACCACCTGGACCTCAGCCACAGCGTCGATACTCATGATGCTGATCTGGTTCTGGCTGCCGTACTGGTTAATTCCTCGGGTTTCTGGATTGGCAATCGCATCGGTGCCGTCGACCGTGATCGACGTTCCTCCCTCGGCGACACCGTTCAGGCGGATGCTACCGCTTCCGGCCAGGCCAACCGAGGCGTTGCTCGCGCCAGGCGCCAGGGTGGCAAGACTTTCCAGACTACGACGCGCCAGCGGTAACTGGCTTACCTCCGTTCGGCCGATCGATTCCTGCTGCGACGAGGAAGCCGTTGCGACCAGAGCGGCCGTGTCGGCCACTGTGATCGTTTCCGCAAGAGCCCCGACCTCCATGTTGAAGGTTTGCCGGACCGTTTGGCCGGCGCCGAGCTCAAGTCCTTGAGTTGTCAGCGTCTTGAATCCCCTTAGGCCGATGGTGATTGTATAGGGACCAGTGGGCAAAGCGGTGAAGGCAAACTCACCTTTTTCGTCGGTGACGCCCTCTTTGACAAAGCCCGTTTCCTGATGTTTCGCTACGACGCTTGCCCCTGGAACAACCGCGCCGGTGGTATCGTGTACATCCCCATAGAGCGTTCCTGTAGTCACCTGAGCGGTCAAGCGTGGCGAGCATAACAAACTCAATAACATAGCTCCAGTCAGGAGCGAATGGCCGAAGCGAGAGCGGCCGGGTAAAAACGATGTCATCTTGGACCCCCAACGAAGCCTAGTACTCGGTCGAAATCGTATCATGAGCACTTTTACCCCTTCAATAACCAGATATGGTCATTGAGCGGCGCTTCCTCCGTACTAAAATGATGGGCGGAGGGCATCATGAAGGCACCTCGGAGCGCCACGTGTCGAGGCGTAGTGTTTCTTTCCTTCGCCGCGATGATGTACCTGAATGCTGCGGCCCGCGACCTGCGGCTGATCGAAGCGGTGAAACGCTCGGATGTGAAGACTGTACGGTCTCTGCTGGCACAACATGTTCCAGTGGACACGGCGGAGGCGGACGGGTCCACGGCCCTGCACTGGGCGGTACAGCGCGACAACCTGGAAATTACGAACCTGCTGCTGACGGCAGGCGCGAACGCGAAAGCGGCCACTCGCTTTAACATCTCCCCTCTCTATTTCGCCTGCACGAACGGTGATGCGGCAATCGTGGAACGCCTACTCAGCGCCGGAGCCGATCCCAACAGTACTGCGGAAGAAGGCCAGACGGCCCTGATGACCGCTGCCCTCAATGGCAAAGTAGAAGCCGTGAAAGCGCTGCTGGTACACGGAGCCGCCGTGGACGCGCAGGAGCCTTATAAAGGGCAGACCGCGCTGATGTGGGCAGCCTCGGAAGGCAATGCACAGGCTGCAGAGATACTCATAGAGTTCGGAGCCGGTGTACGGGCGAAGTCAAAGGCCGGATTCACGCCGCTACTGTTCGCGGTCCGCAATGGACATATTGAGGCCGCCAAAACGCTGCTGGATCATGGCGCGAATGTGAACGACGCTACGGCGGATGGCACTACGGCGCTGAATATGGCTGTCGTGAATGCGTATTTCGAACTCGCGACAGTTCTTCTGGACCGTGGCGCAGATCCCAACGCTCCGGATGCGCGTGGGTCCGCTCTGCACACGGTCGCCTGGCTCCGGAAACCCGGCTCGGACGGCGCGGCAGGCGTCGGCGGAACTGCCAAGGGTCCTCCCATTCCTCAGGGCAACGTCACCGCCTTGGAACTCGCGGCGGCGCTGCTGAAGCATGGGGCAAATCCCAACGTCCGGATTTCCTGGAAAGAAAAGAGATTCGATAAGGAGGGCGGTACGGTGGTAAATCCGCCCAGCATCGACCTCGGCCGTCACCTGCTGAGCTATGTCGGAGCGACTCCGTTTTATATTGCTGCCCAAAATGGCGATGCCGAACTAATGCGCCTGCTCGCACAGAATGGCGCCGATCCCAAAATCAGTACGAAATTCGGAATCACTCCCCTCATGGTGGCCGCCGGGCTTGGCTACTGGGAAGGAGAAAGCCCGGGTCCGTACACGGGTTGCCCGGAGGCAGAGCGGCTGGAAGCCGTAAAACTGGCCTTGGAGTTAGGCAACAACATCAACGCGCACGCTGACTTTGGCGATTTCGAGATGACCGGCGATCCTCAGTATACGCTTCTCTACTATCCGTTGAACATGGATCAACTGAAGGACAAAGGCGTGGGCGACCCGCGCTGGAGTGGGAGCACAGCCCTGCATGGTGCGGTGGTCTCCGGCCAAGCTTCTATCGTCCAATTTCTGATCGATCACGGCGCACAGGTGGACGCGAAGACAAAGCTCGGTTGGACCCCGCTCATGCTCGCGGACGGAGTTTTCTTCGCCAACGCTAAGAAGGAATTCCCAGCGGCGGCGGTAATTCTTAAAAAGGCGCTTCAGGATCGCGGTTTGACCGCAGTTCGCACCGCTCGTTGATTGTGAACGTCGACATCAATGTCCATGGGAACGGAATACCCGTCCGTTTCCAAACAGGAACTCTAATGGAAGCGTGGGGGCTCACTGAGGAACTTTCACGCAGAAACGCGCCGACGTTTCCAGTTGACTCCTGCGGGAGGAGGTGCCGCCCACATTTCATGGGCCCTGGTAAGGTTTCCGGCGGCGCCTTGCCCAAAAAACTTGGTCGCAATCGAGGCGATTAGCATTATACTGTTTAGCGTTTTGAGGCCAAAATGGAAATTCCGGATAAGAGGAGATCTGTCGTGAGAACACGTGTTTTCGGTTCTATCGTCAGCTTAGCGGCGTTGGCTGCAGTTGTTTTGATCGTGTCTATGAGCGCATCCGGTCAGGAAAAATCGGTACCCGGCAAGGCCAAAGGGAAGGGCACGGCGGCGCGCGCTGGTGGACCCGCTCCCAGGCTTGCCGATGGGAAACCCGATTTCTCCGGCGTGTGGAGCCCGGATCGCAATCTTATCTATGACATCAGCGATGCGCTGAAGAAGGGAGAGGACCTTCCGATCCAGCCTTGGGCTCTGAAAGTAACGCGTGAACACATGTCCAAGGACGATCCGGAGGCGCGATGTCTGCCCACCGGCGTGCCTCGGCTGGCGCCGTACCCCTGGACCATCGCGCAGACTCCCAAGAACGTCTACTTCCTGTTCGAGGGCAACATTCATAGCTACCGCCAGATCTTCATGGATGGGCGCCAGCATACCGAGGATCCCAATCCCACCTGGTACGGCGAATCCATCGGCCATTATGAGGGAGACACGCTGGTCGTCGATACCACCGGGTTCAACGATAAGTTCTGGTTCGATTTTGCAGGCCACCCGCATACCGCGAAGCTGCACACCATCGAACGCTACCGTCGCCCGGATTCCCTGAACCTCACTTGGGAGACCGTTGTGGATGACGCGGGCGCCTATACCAAGCCGTTCACGGTTTACGGGCATTCCACAATCCAGGAAAATACCGACCTCATGGAGTACATCTGCCAGGAAAACAATCTGGATGTGAGCCACATCGTCGGGAAGGATCCCCGCAACAAGGAAGGCCGGGCCGCCGAGGCCCAGCAGGGCAAGCCGTAAATTCGCAGGAGGGCTGCGCCGCGGCGACGTTCCTCCGTTTAGGGATCGGCGACGGTTCCATTGTTCAGTTTTGATCGGCGGTGACCGAATCGCCGGGGGCAACTACGTTAAGGAGCTTCTCATGCGCACTCTATGGGGTTTCGTTTGTTCACTGGTTCTCACGGCAGCTATATTCGCCCAGGGCGACCGCGGCACCATCACCGGTACCGTTGTCGATCCAGCCGGCGCCGTTGTGGCGGGTGCATCGATGGAGGCCAAGAACGCCCAGACCGGTGCCGTGTACACCACGCAAACCACTGCGACCGGAAATTACACGCTGTCTCAGTTGCCGGCCGGTAACTATGAGATTTCGGTCAACCTGGCCGGCTTTAAGAAATACACGCGGCAAGGCTTGGAGGTCGGCGTGGCGCAGACGGTCCGCATCGACGTCTCCTTGGAAGTGGGCTCCGCTACGGAGTCGGTGACCGTCACCGAGGCGGCGCCGCTGCTCAAAACCGAAAGTGGCGAGCTGAGCCACAACGTCACCACGCAGCGTCTGGATGAACTTCCCGTGCTGGGCATCGGCGCCGCGGCGGGAAGCTCCAGCATACGGAATCCCACCGCGGCCGTGCTGTTGATCCCAGGAGCGTACCTGGATCCCAACGTCAATCTCAAGGTCAATGGCTCGCCCGCCAACACCGCCTCGTATCGTGTGGAAGGGCAGGATGCCAGCAACGGCTACGTCCCCGGCCGGCCGCAACAGGTGCAGCCGAGCGTCGACTCCATCCAGGAGGTCGCGATTCAGACCAGCAATTTCTCAGCGGAATACGGCCAAGTGGGTGGCGGCTTCTTCAACTACACCATGAAGTCGGGCACGAACCAGCTCCACGGCACCGCCTACGACTACTTCGTGAATGAAGCGCTCAACGCGGGCACTCCCTTCACAGTCGGCCCCAAGGGGCACCTTCGTCCAATCGAACGCCGCAATGATTATGGATTTACCGTGGGCGGTCCAGTATATCTTCCCAAGATCTACAATGGCCACGACAAGACGTTCTTCTTCTTCAACCTGGAGCAGTTCCGCGAATTCAAGACCATCAACAATCAGTCCATCACGGTCCCCATCCAGGCCTATCGTGACGGCGATTTCCAGAGGGCCATGACGGGCCGCACGCTCGCCACCGATCCCATCGGCCGGCCGATTCTGGAGGGCGCGATCTACGACCCCTCTACGCAGCGCTTGGCCCCCAATGGCGCCACTATACGCGATCCCTACACGAACAATACGATTCCGGTCGGCAAGATGGATCCGGTGGCGCTGAAGGTGCAAGGGCTCATCCCGCTGCCCAATGTCCTTCCCAATGCGCTGACCAACAATGCGATCTTCCCCTATGTTAGCGACCGTGTCACCGGCGTTCCCTCCTTTAAGATCGACCACAACCTGAGCGCCAACGACCACCTCTCGTTCTACTTCTCGCGCATCTACACCGCCAGCCAATATTCGAACACCACGGGCGGCGCCGACGGTTTGCCGGAGCCCATTACGGGCGCCATCGGCACGTTCATTAACTCACACGTCTACCGTTTGAACTTTGAGCACACGCTGACGCCCACGTTGCTGCTGCACCTCGGTGCCGGATACCAGGACAGCTACTTCAGCGATAACGTGGTGATCCTGAACTACGACTCCCAAAAGCAGCTCGGCCTGAAGGGACAGACCGTCGTGCGTATGTTTCCGGCCTTTCAGAACGCCAGCAACGCCCAGGGTGGTGTGAAGAATCTGGGTCCGAACGGGAATCGGAACATCTGGTATCAGAAGCCCACCGGCAATGCCAGTATGACGTGGGTGAAGGACAATCACACCTACAAGTTCGGCTCGGAAGTGCGTTTCGAAGGAGTGCCAACTTATCTATACACCGCCACCAACGGCGTGTACTCCTTCAACGCCGCTGAATCCGGCCTCCCCTCCACGCAGGGGCAGAACCTCTCGGGAGGCATTGTGGGCGCCCCGTACGCCAGCTTCCTGATGGGCTTGGTGGACTCCGGTAACATCGCCTACCCGCCCATTGCGCGCGTGGGCCAATCGGCTTGGGGATTTTTTGGGCAGGACACCTGGAAGGTGAGCCGCAAATTCACCCTGGACTACGGCTTGCGCTACGATTACCAGGGCTACCCGCGCGAACAGTACGGCCGTTACGCCAACTTCTCCGCCACGACGCCGAATCCTTCGGCCGACAACCGTCCGGGTGCGGTGATCTTTGAGGGCGACGGCCCGGGACACTGCAATTGCAGCTTCGCCAAGATCTATCCCTGGGCCTTCGGTCCGCGTCTGGGCGCCGCGTATCAGATCAATGGCAAGACCGTGCTGCGCGCCGGCTGGGGCATCGTTTACTCCAGTACTCCCACCAATAACCAAACCACCACGTCCCTTTCGACACCCAGCCCCTTCACTTCGCCAGCGTTCGGCCAGCCTGCCATGCTGCTGCGGACGGGCATCCCCATCACGCCCGCCCCGTGGCCGAATCTGGACCCAGGTCAGTATCCTCTGCCGGGAACCACCACGGCTCCCAAGATGGCTGCGGATCAAAACGCCGGTCGCCCCGCCCGCCAGGTGCAATGGTCCATCGGCGTACAGCGCGAAATCCTTCCTAACCTGGTTGTCGAAGCATCCTACGTCGGCAACCGCGGCGTGTGGTGGACGGCGCCCGGCCTGATTGACGTCAACGCCGTCACGCCGGACCGGATTGGCTCCTTCGGTCTGGACATTAATAACGCCGCCGACCGCACCTTGTTGGCATCCCGCATCGATTCCACCGTCGCAGCTCAGCGCGGATTCAATGATCTGCCCTATTCCAGCTTCCCGACGGGCTCCACCGTGGCGCAATCGCTACGACCCTTCCCGCAGTTCGGCACGATCACTTCTCTCTGGTCCCCCCTAGGCAAGACCTGGTACGACTCCTTGCAGACCAAGGTAACCAAGCGCTTCTCACGGGGACTTACGTTCACCAGCGTGTTCACCTGGCAGAAGCAACTGGTGCTGGGGCCGGATATCTCCCCGACCGCGGCAACCACCGGTGGCGAGCCGACCAACGACGTATTCAACCGCGCCAATAATAAGGATCTGTCCAGCTTTGACCAGCCGTTCCTGTTCAACACCTCGGTCAACTACACGATCCCGGCGTTTAAGTTCGGCAACAAAGTTGGGGGCAAAGTCCTGTCCTGGGGCGTGCGGGACTGGTCGATCGGCATCTTCATGCAGTATGGCAGCGGCTTCCCCATCCAGGCGCCCGCCGCGCAAAACGCTCTGGCCTCCCTGTTGTTCCGCGGGACCTTCGCGAACCGCGTCCCGGGACAGCCCCTGTTCACGCAGGACCTCAACTGCCACTGCTTCGACCCCAACAAGGAGTTCGTGCTGAATCCGAAGGCTTGGTCGCAACCGGCCGCCGGACAGTGGGGCACTTCGGCTCCCTACTATACCGATTACCGGTTTCAGCGGCGTCCTATTGAGAACCTCGCCCTTGGCCGGACCTTCCGCATCACGGAGCGGGTTAACGTGAACATCCGCGCCGAGTTTACGAACGTGCTGAACCGTGTGCGGTTGCAGGACCCCGTGGTGGCCAATGCCCTGGCCACGCAAACCCAAAACAACGGGCGGCCCACCGCAGGCTTCGGCTGGATCAACACCACCTTCGGCTCAGGCGCCGTCAGCGCAACCCAGTTGCCGCGATCGGGAACCGTCGTAGCCCGCCTGACGTTCTGATATGAAACGACCTGTCAAGAGGTAACTCAAAACAGAACGTGCTTTTCACCGAGGGTCGCCCGAAAGGGTGGCCCTCGGTGCGTTGGCGGAACAACAGAAGACGGCAGAGGCTGTCGCGACGTTGGATCACTCTGATATACGCGGATCGGAACCGCAGGGTCATGATTCCGCCCTGATTGTGTCGGCCCATGAAAAAGGTGCCTGATCTCTATTCGGCGTGGCTGATGAACATCATCTGTGCGGCGAGTCCTTCCCGTTGGCGAAGATGACACGCGATCGCTATCTGAGCGTGTACAAGAACTATCTTCAACCCGCGTTCGGAGAGTTGTGCTTACGGGATATTACGCAGTTGACTGTGCAGCGCTACATATCCGGCCGACTCGAAGCTATCGCAGGAATCCAAAGACAAGGCGCCGCGATGTTTTGTCGAGCATCCTGGGATCTGCAGTTCGCTACGGTTTGTTAGTAAAGAATCCGGCGGAAGGGGTGCGGTTGCCAGTACCGAAGTCGGGGAGGCGGACCAAGCCTTACGTTACTCAGCAGCCGTTTTCGATATCGGTGGACCTGATTGCGGAATTTTATGCGACGATGCTTTACACAGCGGCGTACACGGGGCTTCGGCCATCAGAGGTCATCGCGCCGATCCGCGCACACATGTTGCCCACAAAACCCGCTTGACCTCGCCGCAGGTGCAAGAAAAGGCGAGTTCGGCGCCGAAGCAACTATTGATTGAAGCGAATCAGTGTCCTTTCCCGGGCATCTGCTTCCGTGGCAGCCGCGTCGCCAGCAAGGACATGTAGCCGCGTTCTTGACCTCCCCGCCCTAGTGCAGGCGCGAACGACTGGCTGTTAAATAACGGGCAACCAAAAAGCCGCCATCGGAGACACTCGCCCCGTCTTCGCCCAGAGACCCATTTCCGGCCAAGTCCGTGGAAACGGAGACGGACAACCTCGCAAGAACCCGCCGTGTTTGCGCAATCGGAGGCATTCCCCGTGAACTAATGGGGAGAGAAGGTTCGCACCGCAACGTGTGGCTCTCCATCCTGGACAACACTAGAACTCTCGTGGCACGAATGGCCTCCACTCGAACCCATAAAAGTCTTTTACTGCGTATAACATCCGGGCGAAAACATACGACCCATCCATGATGGGTGCCCAAACCGGGACAAGACTCGCGGTTTTAGGCGGGTTCACCCCGAGTGGTCACACGCCCCTTAGTGGATAACTCGGAACGGGCTAGTCCACTTATCAGGAGTTGAATCTTATTTTGTGAGCACCGGTATGGTCGTGAGCGTGCCGTCGTTCTTGGCTCGCAGCCCAATGGCGCTGATCTTGGCACCTTGGGAGACGACGAACTCCACCATCCCGCGCTTGTTTTCGGTCACGGAATAGTTATCCGGCAGCATGAATGAAGTGTGCCCCCGGCTCCCCAGATTGATGGACGAAGTCTGCAATAGGGTACCCGCGTCGTCGTATACCCGTGCCGTCACATTCGCTGCCGCAGCGTTCTGATTCGCAAGCGCCACTCCGGTGGTCAGACCGTTCGTATCGTCGAACACCAGCACAAAGCTGTTCGGCGTCCTCGTTTCGAGAGGCACCGAGGCTTCCTGGCCGAACGTGGTCCAGCGGAAGATCTCAAACCCACTGATGTTACCAGTAGTCGTCAACTGCGCCGAGCCGATGACTAATGCCTGTGCGTCCGGGGCCTGGGTGTTCACCACCAGCATCGCCCCAGCCGCCAGCGTTTGAGTTAATGCCGCTGTCGTAGTGTTGGCCCCCGATTGCGGGAGAAAAAGAGGAACGGGAAGAGTGATTCCGTTTTCGTCGAAGAAACTCAGTGTAAACTGCGCTGCTGCGTTTCCTGTATTGACCAAGTAGAATGCGCTCGTCCAGCCGCCGTTATAAGCCACATGTGTGATCGAGCCGCCATTGGTGCCGACGTTAGCGAGTACCGGTAACGTTGTCAGGGCAGGGCCGTTGGCGCGGAGGCCCAGTACGCTGATCTGGCCGCCGTTAGGTGCATCGAACTCGAGGGTGCCGCGCTTGGCGTTCGTTGCCGGGAATCCTAACTGCGGATCGTTCAGCATGAACGATGTATGCCCCAGCGCGCTCAGGGAAATGATCGGATTGCCGATCTGGTTTCCGCGATCGTCCCGGATGATGACCGGCACGCTGGCCGCTTGCGCCGAGAGATTCGCTACCGCAACTCCCGTGGTGAGCGGGGCGGTGTTGTCGAAAGCCAGAATATATTTGCTCGCATTGCGGGTTTCGAGCGGCACCACGGCATTCCAATGCTGCTTCGGATTGGAGAAGATCCCGAATCCGTTCACGCCGCCGTCGCTCAGCATTTGTCCCGACCCGATCAGCGTAGGGGCGCTGTCCGGACCTGTGCTTTCCATCACAATCTGCGCGTTCGGGTTCAGCGCGCGGTCCACTGTGGAAGCGAGCATCGGGACGGCGACTGGACTCGATTGCGGAAACTTCACCGGCAGGGGAAGCGGATTACCGTCGTTATCGGCGAAGGCGAATCGGGCTGTGGCCGGGCCAGGTCCCAGATTGACGGCATTCAGGCTGAAATCCCAAGTTCCCTCTGAGGCTACTTGACCGAGCGACCCGACGGCAGCCAAACCTGCAACGAACCCCGCGGACTGCTCGACTGCGAAGGGTTGTCCGGCCACCGCGAAGGATGCCGTTCGACCCGCGCCCGGGTTGCCGACCACTTGGTAGGTTACGGAACCGTTGCCCTTGCCCCCAGCAGGGCTGGTCAGCAGGATCCATTGCGGAGTGTCGCGAACCGTCCAGAAGCAATCGGCTCCGGCAGCCACATCCAGCGACCCGTAGCCACCGACGGCCGGGAACGCCTGACCGCTGAGATTCAGCTGGCCGCTGCAGCTTGGGGTCGTTCCATCGCCAGGATTCACGGCGGCGTTGATCTGCTGATAAATCTGGCTCACGATATTTTCAGCCGTCTTGCCGCGGATGCTGTACCCTTTGCTGTCGAAATCCCAGTACCAATATGCGAAAGGATAGGCGCCCTGCACCCAGGGTGTTGCCGCGAGGGCTCGAAGCAGGGCTTGGTAAGCTCGTCCCTGCTCATCGTAATCGCTCGGCACCGATGGATCCGCAGGATAGTGAGGCGAGATACGTGTGTCGAACAGATCAATCGTCTGCACGGATGAAGACCTGGCGGAGTAAAACATGATGGACGTGAGGAGGACCGGTTTGTGGAACCTGTCATAAATCGGCTTGAATTGCGAATTCAGCTTAACAATCGCGTTCTGGTACATACTCTGAACACTATCCGTGCTCGAAGTGGCGATCGGTATTTGCCAAAAAGCTCCAAGATAATCGAGGTCTGAAAACCAGTCGTATTCTGGCCTGGTGTATACCCCAGTGTTTCCGCCACCTTGCGAAGCCAGCTTTCCTGTGTATCCGCTCGCTCGAATTGCCGCCGTGATCTGCTTCCACTTGGCATTGATATAACGCCTTGTGGCCGCGTCATTGTTGTTATCGGCGTCGAGACTAAAGTTCCCGACGATCAGCATCTCCACGCCTTCTTGACTCGCAACGCCGGCGAAATACAACATCGTCGATTGCACCTGTTGGAAAAACTGGTCGTACCAGGTGTTGGTATGGACTCCTGCAAAGCCATTCGGGTAAGGCTGGGCCGTCAAAGCAACGTGCAACCCCGATGCCTTGGCGGCTCGGATATGGGCTATAAGATCTTGCCTGGGGAAATCGTTGTAGGCTGGGTCGACCTTTGGAGGATCCGTCGTTGGCGTGACATTAGTGGTCAGATCCTCTTTGGCTGGCGAAAGGAAACGCCAGTTCGGGACAATTTGGACCCATTGGGCGTTGATGCTGCGGATCCGATCCAGAGTTGGTTGCACTAACGGGAGCCAACTCGCCCTCCAATAGTCGATCAACTCGATGCCTGTCTGGAAGGGCTCGGTGCGGACAATAGGGTCAACGATCCCAGATGTCACTGTGGAAAGAGCCGGCTCCCGCATCTGGTGGCGCCATTCAACCACTGTGTCGTCGCTCGTGGCTCCTTTCGGCCCTACCGCAAGGGAGCGATAGGCCGGAGGTCTCGAATCTGTGCCGACAATCTCCGGTCCGGTATCGAAATCCGCATTGCGTATATAGTGATATTTCAAAGTCGTGGAAGGGTCGGTGTAAATCGTGTATGCGGCTTGTCCTGTGCCGGTCGGCCACATCTTGACGGGAGCGGCTCCGTTAGCATCGTCGGTGGCGATATAAAGGGCATCTTCCGAACCGGTCGGCGAATGGACTGTCAGGGAAACCGGCACTTGCTGTGGAGCTTTCCAGGCGATTACGTCATCATAGAGGGCCGCCGGACCGTCCACGCACAAAGCTCGTGTACGCAGGTTCCCTTGATAATCCCTTTCGTAGTTCAGCCTGTACGAGCCAAGCGTGTAGAGATAATTGATGCAGGTTCCGTTTCCCAGCTGAACCGTATAACGCCAGTGATTCCCGCCCACGGGACCCATATCAATCATCCGCGTCGTGTCCGGCGAGGGATGATCGCTGGGTATTTGGACCATGCCCAGCCGGTAAGTATCGCCATACAGGCGCGGCACCGCACCCGCCGGCGTGTCCGCCGGAATTGTAACATCGAACGTCACGGCAGACATCGCCGCGGCGGCGAGCGCAACGTCTTGGACGGTAGTGTCATTAGGGGCGATGGTGGCGTTCACATTCACGGCGACGAACTCGCCGTTCTCGGATTGCAAAGTTATGCTGCACGGACCGGAAGGCACACCGTAGATGGTGAACTTACCTTCCGTATCTGTCGGGGTCTGGTGGGGACCGGCGGAGACCCAGATACCTTGGAGCGGATTCCCGCCTTGATCCGTAACCGTACCCGTTAGTGTTCCTGTCGAAATGTCGTCCGGCTTCCCCAGGTCAAGCCATTGCGCGACGGTTTCATTTGCGGTCGCACCGTCCGTGATCAAGGCCCTCCGGGAAGCGAAGCCGTTAGCGGTGCCGACAGGCACATAGGCCTCTTTACTCCCCTGAAGATTGTGAGCGAAAGCATAATCGAGGATCGTTCTAGGGGGCCGCGAAATGGTTGCCTGCCAGCTATCGGTCGTTCCTGCAACGCGGCTCATCCGGATCTGCCGATCGGGAGGAAACAGGGTGCCAGGATAAATCCAAATCGTGTCGTTCGGAGGCGTGTTCGAAGGGACTTTGACCCGGATCGTCATGGAGACGGTTGGCGACGCGGAGATCGTCCGTTCCGCGTCTTCACTGGCGAGTACTTCGCCCGTTACGCCGTCCGCGATCTGGATGTTGTCCACTGAGATCGATCCCGACCCACTGATTCCCCACAGGATTTGGTAGTCGGTATACGCTCCGAGCGTGGCTGTAAACGTGGCGGTTCCTGTTGGGCTGACACTGTTGTCAATGAAGATGTTGCCGGGATTACTCGGCGTGCCCTGGGCAAAAGCGATTGGTGAATTGAAAAAGGCCTTAAATCCGTTAGGCGCGGCCGTCAGAACTTTGTACTGGAAACTCACGCGATACGAGTGGTTGGGCTTAAACGAAACGACCGATGCGTCCGTTTGCAGAAATGAAATGTAGGTGTCCGTCCCCGTATAGGTTCCCTTAATGGACGCTTTTCCGGAGATGACTTCCGAAGCAGTCGTCGTCAGCGACCCCGCAGGGTAGAGCGCGAAACCGGGGCCGAGAGTGGGCTGCTGCAATTGCTGTCCGCTTTGAGCCCACAACATTGGCGCATACAGCCCGCAAAAAAGCAGCGACTGCCGAGCTAGGAGCCTAGCTAAACGATAAAAAGAGAAACCTGTATCAATGAACATTCGTCGATTCCCCAGGATCTCTGGGTCGGATTTTAAACATCTTACACCAGGGCTTCGAGGTGATGCAGTACTGTTCGGCCTAGCCTGCAATCAGCCGGGCACGCTATTCTCGGCGGCAAATTCGCGTCACTTCGAATCGAGCCAACTCCCGGACATCTGTTTGTCCTTGGAGGATGCGACAAAATTCCACGGACGAATGCGGCGGACCATACTGTCCGTATGATCGGCAACCCGGAAGTTATCCTCTTGGCCGCATCGGCAGCTTCGGAATGCCCAACGTGGATTCGAACCTGAGAGAAAATGACTTAGCAGTTCTGCTGAACGGAAACGTTCTGTTTTCAACGCTGGGTTGTGTGGCTCCCCGGCATGGATTCGAACCACGATTCACGGCTCCAAAGGCCGCTGTCCTACCATTAGACGACCGGGGAATATTGGCGCGAAGAAACTATTTTAGTGTATCAGGCGGAACGCTAGCATCGTCTAAATAGTCGGTGCGCAACTTTTCGACACTCCCCGTGCTGGCCCTCGCCGCAACACTTCCTCTCGCGGCGCAGTTTCAGGTCCACCTAAATCCCAAAACCGACCAGGCTTTTGAAGATTACCGGAAGGCCGTCGAGGGAAAACTTGATGGCCGCCCCCGCTTTCCTTCCGGGCTGAAACCCGGGCAAATCGAAATCGTTCCCGCCACCGACAAGGGGTTCACGAACGTCAAGGACGGCATGGTCCATGACTGGATCGCGGCCATCGTCGTGCCCGACGCCAACGTGGAGAAAACCATTGCCGTTCTTCAGAGCTACGCCGACTATAGAAACATCTATCCCGGCGACGTGACCGAATCCAAGCTCCTCCGCCGCGAGGGCGACCTGTGGCACATCTACTTGCGGATGGTAAAGAAAAAAGTCTTCACCGTCGTCCTCAACGGCGAATTCGACGTCCAGTACCGTTCGCTGGGAAGTAACAGGTGGAGCGTCCTATCGCGCTCCACGCGCATCGCCGAACTCGATGGCGACCGCGAGCTGCCGCCAGGCACCAGCCGCGGTTTCCTGTGGCGTATCAACGCCTACTGGCTGATTGAGCCGCGTCCGGAGGGTGTCTACCTGGAATGCCGTGCGATTTCCCTGTCGCGCGCCATCCCTTTTGGATTCGGCTTGGCCGAGCCATACCTTACCAGCGTTCCGCGGGAGTCGCTGCAAAGCACCATGGAAGCCACGCTTCGCGCCCTGCACTAACCTACCCCAGATCACCGTCGGGTGTAACTAATGTTATTGCCCAATGGGCCGATGAGATGGTAAGCGGGTATTTGTCTCATGGCCTCCATCTCCTATTGGTTCCTATCACCGAGTGTCATTCTCGCCCTGGTGGGGAAGCTTAAGGGCTGGGATCGAACCAAGCCTACGCCCACGTTCGACTGGAAGACCGCCACGCTGGACGTGCTGATCCCGGCGAAAAATGAAGAAACCAACATCGCCCTCTGTCTGGCGTCACTTTTCGATCAGGATTTTCGAATTCGTAAAGTTACGGTGATCGACGACGCCTCCACGGACCAGACCGCGAACGTCGTCCGGCGATATGTGGAACTCACGGGCAAAGAAGTGGACCTGGTAGTCCGTCCGCAATCGCGCAGCAAGACCACGGCTGTCCGGGAACAATGCGACAGCAGCAATGCGGACGCTTTTCTGGTTCTGGACGGCGATACGGTGTTGACGAACCGGAATTACGTTTCCCGGCTGATTGAGAACCTGTTCAAGAATGCGGGAGTCGCCTCGGCCTGCGGAGAGGTCATGCCGTTTACCCGCGGCCGCCGGAGGAAATTCACGCAGGGTAATCAGGTCCTGGCGCGCATTCAGACCGAGATGCATCTCGACCCCAGCGAACCTTCGCACGGTCCCCGTCGTCTGCTTGAGTATCTTACCGTGATCTATCGCACTTCGCTGTATGTGTTTCTGCAACGAATCTTATACGACGGCCACATGAAGATGTATGGATCTCGGCTGAATCCTATCGGTTGCGCGGTGCTCTATCGTACCAACCGACTGCGGGAATGTTTCGCTTACGCGCAGCCGCAGATGGGTGACAATCTTACCAACTCTGAAGACATCTTCATCGGGCATTTTTTCTCCTGGAAAGGGTGGCGCAATATCCAGGTGTCCGACGTCCGGTGCGAGTCCATAGAACCCAGCATTGAGCGCTTACCGCGGCAGCTCTACCTTTGGTCCAGCTCTTTCCTGCAAGCCCTGTACTACTTCAGAGAACTGCCGCTTTCGCCGCTGAAGGAAACCAAAAATTGGATGAAGGGGCTGTTTTCCGGACACGACAACGAAGTTTCCGCCGGAGCCCAGCGGCGGCACGTCCAGGAGCAATATAGGGCCCCTTGGGGCGAAGACTACACCCGGCGGTTCGGGCGCAGGGTGGGATGGGTTGACATGTTATCCCTGTTCGAAAAAGTAAGTTATCCCGTCCTGCTCTTGTATTTCGCGCTGTTCAACCACGAAGTGTTCTGGATCAGCATCGGGCTCGAAGCGGTTCTGGCATCGGTAGGGGTCTTCATGGTCGCCGATTCCGGCAGCCGCTGGAAATCCGCCGGCATGATGTTCGCCGCCACACCCATACGTCTGATGACTCTCGGTGTAGACCTGGTCACGACTCTCAGGCTGCTGTTCGATCTCGGAACGGGCAACCGGGAGTGGAAGAAGTGAGCCGGATCTTACCGTTTCTGACTCTCGCGACCCTGGGGCTTGCAGCCGGGCAGAAACCGGCACTTCCCCCGGATTTCGCCGATAAGCTGGCGGCCCTGGAACAAGCGCGGGCAGTCAACCCGAACGATCTTCCCACTCTGGACGCATTAGCCGGCTCCTACGCCATGGAAGCGGACTACCGGAAAGCGATTGCCGTACTGCAAAAAATGCGGACTCTCAGCCCGCAGGATCGCGGTCTTCAACTCCGTTTGGCGCAGAACTACGCCTGGGCCGGCGACCCCAAGCGCGCCATTAAGGAGTACAGCATCTATCTGCGCGCCGTGCCGCAGGATCGGCAGGCTACTATCGAACTGATCCGGCTGCGCCGCTATCGCGGGGATTATTCGCAAGCTGAGAAGCTCTGTGACAAGCTTCTCTCGGTTGATCCGCAGGATGCCGAGGTGCTGGCGCTCAAGGCCGAGGTGTTGCATTGGGCGGGCGACCGCCGCTCCTTGGCCCGTCAAACGGCCGACCAGGCTGCGTCTCTCGCACCGGCCTCTCCGGACGCCCAAGTCGCCCAGGTTTACGCCTCGCTTGACCAAGGGGAAATTCGCAGGGCCTCTCGTGAATTCGCGGCCTTGCGCGATCAGCTTGAGAGCCAGGGCGGGGTCTCCCAGGCGTCCACCTACCACGACGCGTACAAGCTGCTCGAAGACACTTTGGAAGAACCGGTTCGGTTTTCGATGACCCCAGGCTTTTCCGTCTATAACGATTCCGATGGAATCCACGATAGTTCGGTGAGCCTGAGTCTCGAGCAGACCGTCGCAGCGGATCACAAGATTCTTTTGGATGCCGCCCGCTACGGTTCTTCGGCTCCGAAGGGAAGTATTTTCAACGAAGGCGCGGAGGTCGACCAATACCTGGACAATTTTCGGGTCGGCACGCAACTTCGACTCGGGCCGGCCGCGTACTTGACGCTTCTGGGCGGCGGCTCCTACCGGAGAACCGGGAGTGAGACGCGCCCGGTCTTCAACGTCCGGCTCAAGACCTCACCGGTGGATCGCTGGACCTTCGATCTCTCCGCGGGACGTGAATTCCTGGCGGTCACCCCTCGCTCGATCCTTCAAAATATTTCCAGTTACAGTATGGCCGGCGCGGTCCAGTTCGCCATCAACTCCAGGACCTTCCTGTCGGCTCGTGCGGAAGGCCGCTACTGGAGCGATGACAACCAGAGCATCGCCAGTGAGGCCACCCTGCGGCGAATCCTGCGCTACAACAATCGCTTCTCCGTGGAAGGAGGTCTGCTCGGTCATTGGGAGCAGTTCGACCACGACACGGAATCCGAAGCCGGATTTTTTACTCCGGATCGTTACGAACGCTTGGATACCTTCCTGGGGTTGCATGGCGACCTGGGGGGCCTTCGCTATGAAATCCGAGGCTCGGGCGGCGCCCAGCAGGTGGCTCGCGCTGCCGCCTACCGGCCGGATTGGGACGTAACCTCCATCGTCTCCGTGCCCCTGGGCCGCTCCTTAGAGTTGTCCGGCAATTACCAGCGTCGAAATTACAGCCTGGTGACGAAAGATGGCTGGTATCAAGGCCTGCAATTCACGATAGGGATAAGAAAATGAGGATTCTGATCACCGGAGGCGCGGGCTTTATCGGGTCCCACCTCGCGGAACGAATGCTGCGTGAGGGCCGTGAGATCACGGTCCTGGATGACCTGAGCACCGGTTGGATTGAGAATCTTCGCGGGGCTTTCGATTATCCGGGGTTCGAATTCGTCGAAGACAGCGTGCTCCAAGCAGCCACCGTACGGCGGCTGGTCGAGGAAAGCGACATGGTGGTTCATCTGGCGGCGGCGGTGGGCGTGCGCTACGTCTTGGACCATCCGCTCGCCACCATCCTGACCAACGTGGAAGGCACTCACGTCGTGCTTGATGCGTGCGGGAAGGCCGGGAAGAAGGCGCTGGTGGCGAGTACCTCGGAAGTCTACGGGAAAAACTCCAGCGACGCGTTGTGTGAGGATGCGGACTCGATCCTGGGGGCTTCATCTCTCAGTCGCTGGTCCTACGCGACTTCCAAAAAACTGGACGAGTTCATGGCGCTGGCGTACTCTGCCACCCATGGCGTACCGGTCATCGTGACGCGGTTTTTCAACGTAGTCGGACCCAGGCAAGCCAGCCGCTACGGGATGGTGCTGCCGAATTTCATTCGGGCGGCCTTAAAAGACGAGCCCATCCGGGTATTCGGAGACGGATACCAGACGCGCAACTTTACATACGTGAGCGACTGCGTCGACGCTCTGGTAGGGCTATTGCAGTGCCCCCAAGCGGAAGGTGAGATTGTAAACATCGGCAGCCCGCACGAGATATCGATTCTCGATCTGGCGGAGAAGGTCAAGTCGATCGTCGGCTCCTCCAGCCCGATCATCAAGGTGCCGTACGATCAGGCCTACCCCGAGGGCGGCTTCGAAGATATGCGGCGCCGGGTTCCATGCATTTGCAAGATCTCGCGCCTCATCGGGTGGTCTCCCACCACGTCTCTGGACGACATGATCGCCCGAACCATTGGTCCCGCGCGTCATCAGCCGCCGGTTCCGGTGCGTATCTCTGCTCCGGAAGAAATGATCTACGCGGAACGCCGCTGAAAGACCCAGCGGTCGCCGAACAAAAAATTCGCCACCGAAGTCAGGGCGATCGCCATCAGACTCGCCGGAATGGGCGGAATGCCCAGCCATCCGGTGAAGATGCGCATCCAGATCAGGTTCGAAATTATAGAAATCAGTCCGTTAGCCAGGTGAAAGCGCCACAGACTGCCCTCCCGCCCCCTCCAGGTCCAGCGCGCGTGCCAGTAGTAGTTCTGAAGCACGGCGGTTTCGACCGCGAGCGCCGTCGCCACCAGATAGTGGACGCCCAGCCGGACCAGGATGGCCAGCATGCCGAGCTGGACCGCCACGCCAATCGCACCGACTGCGTTGAACTTCAGCCACCGGGTCATCTACGGTAGCGTCTCTTCCCGATACAGCATCACGATGTGTTTCACCGTCGCCTGCACCAGGATCACGGCCAATGCCGCGGCACCCACCGCGAATCCCACATCGAACAGCAGGAATTCGCGCTCCGCGACGATGGCGTAGGGACGCCACAACACGAACAGATTGCCGATCACCAGCAGAATCCGCAGTTCGGTAGGCCCAAAGCGCCAGTAGGAGAGATGGAACGTGCCGATGGTGTACGTCGCCAGGTAGATTTCGATCGAAAGCAGCAGATAAAAGATCAGGAACACGCCCGCCACCAGCGGCGTCATGTATCCCGAAAAAGCCAGGCCGGCCATCAGGAAGCTCATCCCCACGGCATCCAGGATGTGATCCACGTAGAACCCGTAGCGGGGACGCTGCCGGTTGCGAACGCGCGCCAGGGTGCCGTCGAGCGAATCGCCGAACCAGTTCAGCGCCAGCAACGGGATCACCAGCAGCAACGCCCAGGCATTCGATCTCGCATACCAGTAGCTGGCCCCGGCAAGGATCAACGATACGAAACCCAGCCCCGTCAGATGATCCGAGTTCACCCAGCCCGGAAGCCGCTGCGCAATCCAGATGAGCGTCCGTTTCTCGGCGGCAGCCAAAAGGCTGGTGTGCGCCCGGTCGGCCGTTTTGAACTCCGTAGTGGTCGGCATCATGAACTAATTGTAATGATGCCGCCCGACAGTTATCGGTTCCAGGCAGTTACAGTCAACACCGTCACCACTCGGAGTAAGCAGTACCTTCCAGGCTGACCTGGTCCGACAAGCTGCGGACATCGAAGATGCCCGGCTCTGTCTGGTCCACCGCGGTGAGGGAATCTTCGTTGATTTCTCGCCAGTTATCATTGCCGGTAATCGGATCGATGGGGACCGCGCGCAGATACCCCTCCGCCACCAGGTCCTGCAGCGTCTGGGGGGCCTTCTTCTTGTCGAAGGTGTACTCGTCGATAACCATTCGCAGGGTTTGAAGATTGCTATGAAGAAGGGTTTCCTTGGTGCGTCTCAGGGACTTCTGATACATCGGCACGGCGATCGCCATCAGGATCGAGATGATGGCCATCACGATGATGAGCTCGATCAACGTGAATCCGCGTATGCCGCCCGGCTTTATGCCCCGCAGCGTCGCGATCCGATTTTTACTGCCACTCTGAATACGGAGTTCCATCGCGCGCCCGTTCCATGCTGGTCGAAAAGACATCGAAGACATTCTGCCCGCCCCAAGTGGTGGACTTGGGATCGTCCTGCGTGCTGCGCTTGCCCCATTCCGTGGTGCCGGTCATCGGATCGATGGGAATACGCCGCAGAAATTTGATTTTGGCTCCGGTGGCGTTGCCCACCAGCGTCACGCCCTCCACCAGGACGTTCAGATCCTCGGGATAACCGTCCGTTCCTACCTTCACCTGGATCTTCTGCTGATCGGAGGCATCCTTATATCGGTCGATGGCGCTCCGGATTTCGCGCAGCGCGTAACGCAGGTCGCGTTCCTTGTCGCGTTTGACCTTGTAGGCCGCAAGGGGAACGGCCATGGTCGAGAGCAGGGCCAGGATGGTCACGGCCACGATCAACTCGACCAATGTCATGCCGCGCTGGTCGCGCTTGGTCATGCCGCGCTGATCCCGCTTGGTCATCTTATTCCCTACTGTACCGCCACCGATACGGAACCCAGCGCTACCGGCATCGTTTGGGCTTGGGAGTTCTTCAAGCCCATTTCCGTCACCGTCACCGAGCCCTTGCCGGGCGCCACCGCCACAAAATTCAGGACTGCTACCGGCCCCGATCCCGTGATGCCGGCTCCCGCCGTACGCGTCAGATTGATGGTGGCCTCGCCAGCATCGTTTCGAACGTCCTTAATGGAGCTCACCGCTCCGCCGTTGCGCGAGAGCAGGTCGCCGGGGGCGATGTCGGTGAGCCGCAGCACTGCCGGGTCCCACTTCACCCGCAGCGGCGATACCGAGGCCGCGTCCGCTGCGCCGTTCAATTCCACGTTCACCGTGAACGGCGTATTCGGCCCCACCGAAATACTGCCGGGGTTGAACACTACTCGCGGACCCGCACCCAGCGGCAACGGCACCGGCGGAGGCGGCGTCCCAGGTCCTCCCGGTACGGGCAGCTGTAAGGGAAGCGGCACCGTTCCCGGTGCTGGACCCGTTGCCACAGCTTGTCCCGGTACCAGGGCCGGACCGATGGCGGGACCTGCTCCCAATCCGGGGATCGCCGCCGGCGCTAACCCTGCTCCGGGATTCGGCGCAGGAGCGCCCGGAGCCGGAGCAGCCGGCGCAGAACCTTCGTCATCCCGCGGCGCGTACATCAACCGCAGCGACTGATCCGGTCCGGAATACACGCCGCGCAAATTCTCAGGCGTATAGTCCGGCGTCCGAACAATGTGCGGCTGCAGCGCGATCATCAACTGCTGGCTGTCTTTTTCGGTATGGTCGCTGCCGAAAAGAATCTTGCCCAGGATCGGGATGTTCACCAGACCGGGGATGCCGTTGACCACGCTCGAATCCTGAACGCCGTCCAGCCCCGCCAGAATGTTGATCTCTCCCTCGCGCAGCCGGATGTCGGCTTCCGTCGTGGTCTGTCCGATAATGGGCTGCTGCACGCCGCCGATGTTGGTATAACTTCGGACACTCGATACTTCAAAGCTCACATGCAGCGTGACTTCGTCGTTGGAATGCACTTGCGGCGTAATCTCCACCTTAATACCCACGTCGGTGAATTGAAACTGAGTCTGCGCATAAGGTGCGCCGCCGACCGTGCCCACGCCGGATTGGAAGCTGCCGGTGGCGATCGGAATGCGGTCTCCGATCTTGAGAGAAACTTTCATGCCGTCGGAGGCGCGCACCTGCGGCGAGTTCAGGATCTTCGTCTTGTTGTCGCTGAGAACCGCTTGTAGCAGCACACCCGGCAGAGTGGTGGAAAAATCGTTGGAGGATATGTGCCCGAGTCGCCCCAGGGTGATAGAACCCGAGGTCGAGGCTGGGATTGGATTCCCGCTGGTGTCAGTTCCGCCTCCCGTGGTGGTCGAACCCCTGGGCGTAAAGTTGATCGCCGAGCTCAGGCCGGAACTGAGCCCGGACGCTCCCACCGACGCCAGCGACGCCGCCAGGTCTCGTGTGTGCGTCGTGTTCGCCTCCATGATCAATACGTCGATCACCACTTCCGACTTAGGCTTGTCCAAGTCATGCACCAGTTTTTCCGCCAGCGCCACGGCATCCGCCGAACCCCTGACTACTAATGCTTTTTGCGGATTCACCGTAAACACGCGCGTAATGTTGGTAATGGTTCGCACCGCCGTCGATATTTCCTGAAACTCCTGCACCGTGCTGGCGTTGGTGATGTAGAACGTCTTGACCACGAAATCTTCATAATCGCGCCGTTTGTTGGCGCTGTCCTGGGTCACGAAGATCGTGGTTGGGGAAATGGGCTTCCAGTAGGTGTGCGTCAGCAGCGCGACGTAATCGAAAGCTTGGTCCACCGTTGCCTCGCCCATTTCGACGTTGAAATTCCGGGTCTGCACCGCGCCCAAACCATCCGGATCGATGACGGTGGTTATGCCGGCGATCTTACCGATGCTCTCGTAAAGTACCCGCGGCGGCTGGTTATTAAGCTTGATCGACGGGATGCGCCGCAGCGCCGGTTTCAACTCGGGAGGACCCAGCATGGAGTCCACCTGCTGGTTGGCCTCACGGCGGATCTGCTCCACCGGGGTCAGCACGCGGCCGCCCGCCGTCGCCGATGGCGCCTGGAGCATATCCTGCGTGCGCTTCAATTCCTGCAGCGCGATCGCCGAAGAAGGATCCGCCACAATGGCTTTTTGAAATTCGCTAATCGCGTCCTGGAGATTTCCGTCAGCACGGCTTTTCTGCCCCCGGTCGACGTGCATGGAGGATGCCTGGAAACGGGAGCGCTGCATCCCGATCAGGTACCCGCTATCGCGCGGATCCTCGTCCACAGCCTGCTTGTACAGTTGCAGCGCCAGGTCCCAGTCTTTTCTAATCTCGGCCGCTTGCGCCTGCTTGAAGAACCGGTCGCCTTTGCGGTTCCCTGCCTCTCCAGGCAAGGCCACTAGAAATGTCAGGCAGAGGGCGGCGATTACTCGTAAGTACTTACGCATCATTAAGTTACCGAATTCGCTCCAACCCCGCGTGTTACACTTGCACCCGGGGCCTCATAAGCCCTTGACGCGATTTGGGTTGCCTGCGTGGATGCCAAAGAGAAAATAAAGATTCTGAGCGACAACCGGTCTGCCGGACACGACTACTTTCTGTCGGATCGGATCGAAGCCGGTCTGGTATTGACCGGCACGGAGGTCAAGGCAGCCCGCGCCGGTATGATCCAGCTCAAGGACGCCTATGGAGAGGTCGCCTCCAACGAAGCCTGGCTGGTGAATGCCCACATCTCCCACTATTCTCATGGCAACCTGATGAATCATGAACCGGTCCGGCGGCGGAAACTGCTGCTGCACCGCACCGAGATCTTGAAGCTCCAGGAAACCACCCGCGAGCGCGGTCTGACCGTGGTCCCCACCAAGCTGTATTTGAAAAACGGCAGGATCAAGGTAGAGCTGGCGGTCGGCAAGGGCAAAAAGTTCCACGATAAGCGCGAGAGCGAGCGGGAGCGCGAGATGAAGGCCGAGGCTAAGGCCGCCCTCGGTCGGCGCGGCCGTGACTGAGCTATACTCAATCCTGCTCGGGCACCTGTTCTGCCCTTGAGAGGAACTCTAACCATGTTGCGAAAATCTTTGTTCACTGCTGCCGCATTGACGGCAATTGTAGCTGCCACCATGATCGTGTCCGCTCAGGCGCCCCCCAGGGGCGGCCAGGGTAAGGGTAAAGGGGACGGGAAAGGCAAGGGCGGCCCGCCCGCGGGCCAGATGATCACGCAGATCAAGCCCGGCTTCTACGAAGTTACCGGGGCCGGCGGCAACACCAGCGTGCGCGTCACGAAAGATGGCCTGATCGTCGTCGACACCAAGAACCTGGGCGAGGCCAACTATAACGACCTGATGGCGCAGATCAAAACCGTCTCAAATCTGCCCGTCAAGTACGTGGTGATCACGCACGTGCACCAGGACCACAGCGGCAACACCAAGAGCTTCGAGGATGCTGGCGCTAAAGTCATCGCCAATCAGGGTGAAAAAGCTGAGCTGGCGACCTATACCAGCGCCGCCGGCAAACCGGCCGAGCCCAACGTTACCTACGACAAGAAAACCACCCTCAAGCTCGGTGGCGTGAAAGCCGAGGTCTACCATTTCAGCCGCGCCCACACCGGCGGCGATTCCGTGGTTTACTTCCCCGATCTCAAGATCGTCGCGGGCGGCGACGCGATCGTCAACGGCGCCCCGAATATCGATTTCGCCGACGGCGGCAGCGCAGTCGAATGGCCCAAGCTGATCGCCAGCACGCTAAAGCTCGATTTCGACACGCTGATTCCCGGACACGGCAATGTAATGACAAAAGCCGACGTTCAGGCCTACAAAACCAAGTGGGACACCTTAGTCTCGCGCGCCAAAGGTGAGGTCAAGAAGGGCACGCCCAAGGACAAATTGCTCGCGTCGATCAAGACCGACGACATCGGCTGGAACATCACCGGCGCTCAGTGGAACGCGCCCGCGCGTCTGGATCCGTTCTACGAGGAGCTTTCGAAGGCTAAAAAATAGCCTGGAATAAGAGCTCCGAGTACGGGGATGAACCACTACACTCCGGCGCAATGGACCTTCGGAATAGTTCGATTAGCGGCCGACTCCGCCGGCGTTGCCTGAGTAATGGAGCGGTAGACGAAAACTCCAGTAAGCTCAAAGAGTGGACACCACTCTCGTATCTCAATCCCTCGACCGCGTCGAAGCTGACGCAGTCGTCGTGCTTTTATTTGAAGAAGAACCTGCGCCCGCCGAACTGAAAAACTCCTCGACATGGCTCGACGAGCTGCGAAGCTCGGGAGAATTTACCGGCAAGACCGGCGAGCTCGCGATTCAGCATCAGCCGCAAGGGCTAAAGGCTAAGCGACTTGCTGTCGTGGGCGGAGGTAAGCGCGACAAATTCGATCCGGCTGTCTTGCGTCGCGCCGTCGGAACCGCCGTGCGCGCACTCAAGCAGAAGGGCGTCAAAAAGCTAGCCTGGTTTCTCGCCGGGGCAGAAGCCGAAGCCGCCGTCGAAGGCGCGATTTTAGGCAACTTCGAGCCTGATCGCCATAAAACCTCCAGCGACGCGAAATCTCTCGATGCGTTTCTTCTGGTCGCCCCCGATTCCACCCGTGCCGCCTTCGAGCGCGGCAGGATCCTGGGCGAAGCGCAAAATTTCACGCGCGAGCTGGTCAACGAACCTGCCAACATCATGACCCCGACGCTGCTTGCGGATCGTGCCCGCGCTATGGCCGCCGAAGTCGGTCTGGAGTGTGAAGTTCTGGACGAATCGCGCATGCGCCAGCTCGGCATGGGCTCGCTGCTGGGAGTATCACAGGGCAGCGCCGAGCCCCCGGCGTTGATTATCATTCGATACAAACCGGCCCAGGCGCCAAAGACCAAAGATCATCTCGGGTTAGTCGGCAAGGGCGTGACCTTCGACACGGGCGGCGTCTCCATCAAGCCGGCCGATGGCATGGAGAAGATGAAATACGATATGGCCGGCGGCGCGGCCATGCTGGGCGCCATGCGCGCCATCGCGCAACTGAAGCCGCCGATCCCGGTAACAGCGCTGGTTCCCGCAGTCGAGAATATGGTCGGCAGCAAAGCCCAGCGCCCCGGCGATATCGTCACTTCGCTCTCCGGCAAGACCATCGAAGTGCTGAATACCGATGCCGAAGGCCGCTTGATCCTGGTCGACGCGATCACCTACGCGCAACGTCTCGGCTGCACCCACCTGGTGGATGCGGCGACGCTCACCGGAGCGATCGTGGTCGCCCTTGGCAGCGTCAATATCGGCGTCTTTACCAACAACGATGCGCTGCTCGCGCGCGTGCTGGCCGCCGCTAAAGCGGAAGGAGAAAAATCCTGGCACATGCCGCTCGATGATGACTACAAGGATCTCCTCAAGAGCGCCTTCGCCGATCTGGCCAACATCGGCGGGCGCTGGGGCGGAGCCATAAGCGCGGCGTATTTTCTGAAGGAGTTCGCGGGCGACACACCCTGGGTGCATCTCGACATCGCGGGAACGGCCTGGTTGGACGAATCCAAGCCGTTCCTGGCCAAAGGCCCTTCGGGCGTGGCCGTGCGAACATTTACTCGGCTCGCGCTTGACTGGTAGCCTGGTCTTGCGCCGGAACCAACACGTAGCCGACTACATCGTTCTTATTGACTCGCGTGATCACCAGTTCCCGGGTGCGGCCATCCGCGAAGCTGGTTAAGAAGACCGGCTCCTGCACTTTGAGCTGCCGGAGCCAGGTAGTGCGGCCATCCGACGCCAATACTGAACCGCTGATCTGCTGGTAAGAAACGTCGGTGCTGTTCACTCGCATCGAAATCCCGGCGGCGACCGTGCTGTCGCGGTTCTTGGTCACCTCAAAGTCGACGCGCTTCACCGCGAACTTGTCCGCGTACGCATCGAAATCGTGTCGATCCTGCTGTTGAGTGGATTTTACCGAGGCAAATTCGTGCGCATTCGAAGCCGCGTTCTGCGTCACGCGGCCTTGCACCGACGCAAGTTCCTGGCCCTGCTGGCTCATCTGGCTGCGAACCTGGGCAAGTTCCTGCTGCAGCCGCGCGATCTGCTCACGGTCGCTTGTGCCTGATGCCTCCAGCTTGGCCAATTGGGTTTTGATGCTGTCCACCTGGGTCGCGAAATCACTGCGCGCCCGCTGGATCAGGGCGGTTGAGGCGTCGCTGGCTTGCTTCCTAGCGGAATCGATACGCGCCATCAAGTCTGCGCGGGCTTTATTCAACTGGCCGCGCAGTTCTTCCTGGCGATTGCCCCAGTCGTCGAGTTTGACATCGGCGGACTTGGACTGTTGGTCTAAATTAGATACGTCCTTGCGCATATCCGCCAACGTCGCCGGAATCTGCGAAAGCAACGTGTCATGCCGCCCCAGCCTCGGATACGCGTACCAAGCCATGCCTGCCACGGCGGCGGCGAGCAAGATTAGCAACGCGGTGGAGACTCGATGGCGGCGTTGCGCCCGTTCCCATCGTACGTCTGCTTCCTGCTCCTCACGAATGGACTCCTGGTTCAAATGATCCTTGAGCATCAGGGCTGACCTCCAGCAGGTTAGGATCGTGCTCGCAAGTGGGGTTCCGAGGTCGGCAAGCGATTGATTCTACTTGTTGTCCTAGTCAAACGGACAAGGAGGATTTTACCAGTTTCGGAAAATTGTTCGGCGGGTCATAGGGCAGATTCTCCCCAGTCGCCGGTCCGGATACGAAATGCTTCCGCAATTTCGGAGACGAAGATTTTCCCGTCGCCTAATTTGCCGGTGCGCGCGGCAGCCATCAGCTTCCGGACCACCTCTTCGGCACGATCTTCCGGGACTACCATCTCTATTTTGAATTTCGGCAGCAGGTCCACCCGGTACTCGACACCGCGGTAATTCTCGGTGTGGCCCTTCTGGCGACCGTGGCCGCGGCCCTCCAGAATCGTCATGCCGTCGATGCCGATCTCTGCCAGAGCGTTCTTCACGTCATCCAGCTTGTGCGGCTGGATGATTGCTTCTATTTTCTTCATGCCTGTCTCCTTGGCTCGCAGGAAAGAATCGCGCCTACCGACAGGGTAGTCTTGCTCTCTATGTTGGCACGTTCCGCAAGTCTTTTAACGGGAGCTAATCCGGACAATCCCGAATCGTTTTACGGTACAAGTCCAAATACTGCTGCACGCTCTTCTTGGACGAAAACTCCTGCTCCGCCCGGATGCGCGCGGCTTCGCCCATGCGCGCCGACAGTTCGGGATCGTTCGCCAGGGTCTGAACGGCGGCGGCCATCGCCTTCACGTCACCCAACCGCTTCAGGAATCCCGTTTCCCCGTCGCGCATGATCTCGGTCACGCCGCCCACCCGCGTCGCAACCACCGGTTTGCCGAAACTCATGGTCTCCAGCACTCCCATGCCGAAACTCTCACGCTCGGAGGTGTACAACCCCGCATCGGACGCGTGCAGATAGTTTTCGATGTCCAGAACGTTCGACTTCACGACCACCCGATCCTCAATCCCCATCCTTTTGACGGTCTTGCGAAAGGGTTCGAAGGATTCACCGGCCAGAATCAGCAGCTTGATGTTGTGCTGGTCTTTCAACTCCGCGAGCACTCGCAGCGCATCCTGCGCGCGCTTCACCGGCCGCAGATTGGACATGTGGATCAGCAGAAAGTCGTCCTTGCGGACGCGCAGGGACCGGCGCACCTCCTGCCGCCCCTTGCGGGGAGACTTGGGGCGGTAGAAGTTGTAGATCACCTCGATCGGCTTGCGGGTCTTCAGTACCTGGATGGTTTCCTCCTGCAGGCTGCGCGATACCGCCGTGACACCGCAGGAACTCTCTATGGAGTACTTGATAATCGGACCCAGATTCGGATCCCGCGCCAGGAGTGTGATGTCGGTCCCATGCAGCGTGGTGATCACGTGAGGCGAATGCTGCTGCTGGTCGCGCGCGATCTGGGTAGCCAGCAGCGCCGCCGTCGCATGCGGCACAGCGTAGTGTACGTGCAGGATGTCCAGCTTGTGCTTGGCTGCGACTTCCACCATCTTTACCGCCAGGGGCAGCGTATAGTCGGGATACTTGAACAGCCGGTATTCGTTCAGCTCCACCTGGTGGAAGAAAACGTTGGGCTGCTTGCGGTCCAGCCGGAAGGGCGGCTCGTAGCTGATGAAGTGGACCTGATGGCCCAGCCGGGCCAGCTCGCTTCCGAGCTGGGAGGCCACAATTCCGCTTCCGCCGACAGTGGGGTAACAGGTAATTCCAATGCCGAGCCGCTTCACTCTAGAAGTACCTCGACGACAGGGGTAAGTCCCCCAGCGATCCCACCCGAATCGGGTCATTCAGCCACAGCCCAACTGCGTATTCGACGCCGGTAGCCGCTCCCAGGGTCCGCGCCCGCGACATGACAAGGTCCATATAGTTTCTGGTTCTCAGCTGGCTCTTATGGCACTGGATCGCCACTTCCCAGGCTTCCCGCGCCGCGGTCACATCTATCACTAGCTCCGGAGGAGTGATAAACACCTGAGTAATCGTGTAGTAGTACAAACTCGTAATTGGATGCGGAGCAAGGTCCTCCAGATCCTGCAAACCGCCGTAACGCGCCAGCCGCGCGGCGTCCCGGACGATCTTTCCCACCACGGCATGGTCGGGATGCTGGTTTTCCTCCGGGTGCGGAGCGAGTATAACGTCTGGTTTGAACCGGCGGATCTCCCTGGCCAGCGTCATCGCGTTGGCCGGATTGTGCTGGATGTGGCAATCCCCGCCCAATTCCAGGAACTGGATCGCGGCCCCGATGATCCGGGCGGCATCCCGGGCTTCCTGGGCGCGCTCCTCCGGCTCCCCTGCACTGGCGGCTTCGCCCTTGGAAGTCACCAGGATGCGAGCTTCATGCCCGTTCCGAACCTCTTGGACTAAAATGGGCGCACAGCCGAATTCGACGTCGTCGGGATGCGCTCCGACCGCCAGGATTTTCATACGAGGGTATCTAAAGAAAAGTTAAGCTTCGGTAATTGTAACGCTGTTGAGCGTGTCGCCCTGCTGCACCGCGTTTACGACGTCCTGGCCGGTGAGCACTTGCCCGAAGACAGTATGCTTTCCGTCCAGCCAGTCGGTGACCACATGAGTGATGAAGAACTGGCTCCCGTTGGTGTTCGGGCCGGCGTTGGCCATCGAAAGTGTCCCGATCTTGTGCTTGTGAGGATTCCCCTTGGTTTCATCCTCGAAACGGTAGCCCGGCCCTCCTCGGCCACTGCCTTCCGGATCGCCGCCCTGGATCATGAAGTTGGCCAGGACCCGGTGGAACTTCGTACCGTCATAGAACTTGTCACGGGCAAGGAATACGAAATTGTTCACCGTCTTGGGGGCCTCTTGGGCGAACAGTTCGCAGACGATCTCGCCGCGTGAGGTATTGAACGTGGCCGAGTACTTCTTGCCGGGGTCGATCGTCATCTGAGGTGGATTGGGATATTGTTTCGGCATTCAGATTCCAGTGTAGCCCGGCGTGTGACGACTATTGCTGACCCGTATTTCTTCCGCATCGCGCGAACATCCATGAGCATCCGATAGTACGTAATTCACAGATGGCCAATCGCGTGCTAAGAGGCAAGCAGAGAGTGTGGCAGGCAGAAATGGGGTCGTTATGTTAATCGGAGCCGTGATCGCCGGATTGCTGATCGTTTCGTTGTTCCTGGAGATGGTTTCGTCTTCACCGAAAGCCCACCAGGAAGGGACAAATCGCACGCCTGGCGTGAAATAGTGGCACAGGCCCTGTGTCAAAAGGTGTCTCAAAGAGCACTCCGGAGACCGATGGGGTCTTGCGGACCGACCGCGGCGCGACTATAATTCTGTTTTTATGCCGGTGGCGGCACGACTGGAAGAATTCGATCCCCTGGCGCCTCAGCGCGAGGCAGCCCTGTTCTACGGGCTATTCCTGCGCGGGCACTCCGCCGAAACCCTGCGTCGCGATATCGACGTCCCAGTGAAGCTATTGAACAAGCTGATGTTTCGCCACAGGAATGAGCAGGCCGTCCGGCAGAAGCTCCAGCGCACCTACCTTTACCGCAAGCAAGTCCTGTCGATCTTCGACGAACTGGTCACCCGGGAACAGGCCCAGGACCGGATGTCCGTCCGGGTTCACTGACCGCCTGGGAAGCCGCTAACTTTGATTCTGCACGCTTCCATCTCAGGAGGCGTCTAAAATGTCAGGTATGAGAACTACTCGCCAGCGCCGCCGAGGCTTTACGCTCATCGAGCTTCTGATCGTGATCTCCATCATTCTGGTGATCCTGGCGATCGCCGTCCCCAAGATGAACACCCAGATGCAGGGAGCCAGGGAGATGGCCGTAATCCGGGAGATCGGCAGCATCCACCAGGCCGAGACACAGTACTACTCTCAGTTCGGGAAGTTCGCGGGGAATCTGTCCCAGCTCGGTCCGCCGATAAGCGGCGCGGATGGACCGGAGGCGGCCAACATTCTCCCTAAAGTCCTGGCGGACGGCAAGAAGAACGGCTTCATTTACACCCTGACGGCGACGTCCACCGGTTACGCAGTCACGGCAGTGCCGGAATCGTTTGGGAACTCCGGCCGCCGAACGTTCTACTCCGATCAGACCCTGGTGGTCCGCAATAACTGGGGCCCGGAGCCCGCCACGCCCGCCAGCCCTGAGATTAAGTAGTCTTCGACTGGACCGCAGCCTGATCTTCGGCCGCCGCCGTCAGGTGCCGGGCTCGCTTACGCAGGTCCTCCGCTTCCACCCGCCTGCGGAGCTGCTCCGACAATTCGGCGCGAAGTTCAAGGTTCCTCGCCAGTTCCTGCAGCCGGGGAGGAACGCACTTTTCCCAGGTATTGGTCGCTCGCTGCAGTTCATCCAGCGCAAAGGCCACACGGCCCTCGCTCTCCTCGACCTGCGCCAGGGATTCATACGCGACGGCCAGGCGGGAACCGCCCGATCGCTGGAACGTCCCAACACATTCCATCAGGAGCTCCCGGGCCCGCGAATAGCGACCCCAGCCGGTATAGAGGCATGCAAGACTATACTGCATTTCGGCCACGTCGTCGATGTTCTGGCAACCCAGTTTTCTCGCCTTTGATCCCAGGAACCGCTCATATTGCGCGGCGGCTCCGTCCACATCCCCGGCATCCTCCAGAGCGCCAGCCAGTTGCTGAACTGCTGTCAGCGTTTCCGCGGAATCCGGGCCATAGCAACTTTCGTGGATTCGCAGGGCACGCTTAAGACATGCTTGTGCCTGGTCAGGAAATCCGCGTGCCTGGCAGATCTGGCCCACTTCGGCCAGCAGGTTCCCGGTTTTCGCGTGATTTGCGCCATACCGTTTCTCGCGGAGCGAGATGGCCCGTTCTAAGGTCTTAAGGGCTTCGGGAAAGCGCCCGGTTTTGTCTTGAGCCATCGCCAACCGGCGGAGGCGCTCTTCCCATTGCGGTGTATTCTCGTCCGGAATCGCCGCGCTGAGGCGGATCGCATCGGAGGCTACACCTTCCAAGGCCGGGTAGTCTTCCACCAGACAAAAGATGTCCGACAATGCATCCAGCGACCTCAGGTATAGCTTTGTATCGAAGGCCTGGGTACAAATCAGGATGGCCTCGTGCAGCGTGCTCTCGGCATCCCGCAGCTTCGCCAGGTCTAGTTGCGCCGTTCCACTCGGCGGGCTGGACGGCGAAGCCAGCGTACATTGGACCGAAGCCAGTTCGAGCCGTGGCTCGATCCTGTGCGCCGGTGCGAGTGCCAGGTCGTCGGCTTCTCGTACGGCCAGTATCAGATGCCGCTCCGCATCGGCCAGATTTCCCGATTGCAGGTGGCGCGCGGCTTCCGTGCGGTGCCAGTTCCGATCGCCTTCCGCAGATCCGAGATCGGGCTCGCGAGCCACGGTCCACTGCAAAGTTTTGAGAAATCCGCTCATCCTAATCGGATAGGCCATCGGCGAAATAGGGGTAAAGCTTTAGCTCTTCCGGGAAAAAGTTTTCAGCGATAATTCCATGCGATAATGTCGATAGAAACACTAGGTTGCCACTGGGAGTTCACCCGCCAGGCAACCGCTTTATTCTGAACGTTTTTACAGGAAGTATGACGCCTCGCAGCCTGGAAGTTCTGCATGAGATCGTCGAAAGCTACATCGCCACCGGCGAGCCGGTAGCATCGCGCTTTATCGCTCGCAGGCGCCGCGACGGCCTCAGCGCGGCCTCCATCCGCAACGTAATGGCGGATCTGGACGAAGAAGGCTATCTGATGCAGCCCCATACTTCGGCCGGCCGTGTCCCCACCGAAAAAGCCTTTCGCAGTTATGTGCAGTCGCTGGGGATGCGCAAGCTGGTGGCGGCGGAAATAGAACGCCTGCGAGGGCAATTTGGACTGCTCGAAACCATGGAGCAGCGCATCGAATACACCTCCCGCACGCTCACCGAGCTGACCCACGGCGTAGGTCTGGCCGCTTCGATCCCCCGCCCCAATCCGGCCCTGGATCAGGTGGAGCTGATCGCGCTCCCCGAACGCCGCGTGCTGGTGGTGGTGGTCACGAAAGATCATCACGTCAGCAACCGTGTGGTAACGCTCGAACAATCGCTGACCTCCGATGAGCTGGCGTCCATTCGCAATTACATCAACCGCAACTTCACCGGCTGGTCGCTTGAAAACGTCCGCCGCGAGCTGGCCGGCCGGCTGGCGCGCGCGGAGGCCACGTATGACGCGGTGCTGCAGAAGCTGACCGTGCTCTATTCCAAGGGTCTGCTGGATATCGGGATGGCTCCGGAAGTCCGCATGGACGGCGCCAGCAATCTGGTGGTTCTGGATCTGCATCTCACCAAAGAGAAAATGCGCGAGCTGTTCCGGGCACTGGAAGAAAAGAAGCGCGTCCTGGAGCTTCTGGACCGGTTTCTTGAAAATCCCGCCGGTGAAGTGGGCGTGCATGTAGGCCTGGGAGGCATTCATCCGTCGATGCGAGAGCTTTCGCTGATCGGGCTTCCGGTGCGCCTGGAGGACGGGCTCTCGGCCGTCATTGCGGTGCTCGGCCCCATGCGCATGAATTACACCCGCGTGATCTCCACCGTGCAGCACGTCGGCCAGGCGTTCTTTGGCTGAGGTTAGAGCACGCGCCGAGCGCCTGCTAATCTAGATATTGTGAGCAGGAAACCGGTCACCGATCACATTGAAAAGAACCCATTGGATACGAACCCGGATCTAGACAACGATCAATCGGACGTCAATCCACCCGCGGCGCTCGAAGCTATTACCGCTGAGCGCGACCGGCTGGCGGCAGAAAATGCCGAGCTGCAGGACCGCTTTCTGCGCTTTCAGGCCGAGTTTCAGAACTTCCGTAAGCGGGTCGACAAGGACCGTCTGGAGATGAGCGAGTACGCCAGCATGGAAGCCTGCCGGACGCTGCTGCCCATACTCGACGACTTCGAACGGGCATTACAAACGGAAACCACCGACAAGACTTATGCTCAGGGCCTGGAGCTGATCCGCCAGCGCCTGTTCGACACCCTCAAGAAACTCGGCTTGGAGCCGATGGTTGTCCTGGGAGAGCCGTTTGATCCGCACGTCCACCACGCCGTGGAAATGGTGGAAACCGAAGACGCCCCCGACCATACAGTGCTCGCCGAATTCCAGCGTGGCTATAATTTCAAGGGCCGCCTGCTGCGTCCGGCGATGGTTAAGGTTGCCGTCGAGCCGAAGCGAGATTAATCCGTGAGTGTGACCAAGCGAGACTATTATGAAGTCCTCGGTGTAGTCCGGGACTGCGACGATCAGGTGCTCAAGGCGTCCTACCGCAAGCTCGCCCTGGCGCATCATCCCGATCGCAATCCCGGCGACAAGCACGCCGAGGAAAAGTTCAAGGAAGCCGCCGAAGCTTATAGCGTTCTGAGCGATCCGCAGAAGCGGGCCGCCTATGACCGCTTCGGGCACCAGGGCGTGTCGAGCGCCGCCGGAGGAGGCTTCGATGGCGGCGGAATGCCGGATTTGAGCGACATCCTGAACGAGATGTTCGGATTCGGCGATGTGTTCGGCTCCGGATCGCGCCAGCAGCGCCGGTCTCGACCCCAGCGCGGAGAAGACGTCCGCTACGACCTGGACATCACCTTCGAGGATTCGATGCGCGGCCTGGCCGTAGATATTCAGGTGCCCCGCATGGAAGAGTGCGGCCGCTGCAAAGGCAAAGGCGCCGAGCCCGAGGACGGCGTGGTAACCTGCCCCACCTGCCGGGGCCGCGGCGAAGTCATTTATCAGCAAGCGTTCCTATCGGTGCGCCGCACCTGCGCCACTTGTAACGGCCGGGGCCAGATTATCCGGCGGCCGTGCAAGGAGTGCAAAGGCCAGGCCTACCTTCGCCGCGAACGCAAACTCAAGGTCAACATCCCGGCCGGCGTGGATAACGGGACACAGTTGCGGCTATCGCAGGAAGGCCAGCCAGGCGCAAACGGTGGTCCTACCGGAGATCTGTTCGTGGTTCTCAAAGTCGCCGAGCACCCGGTATTCGAACGCCACGAATTCGACTTGCACTGCACGGTGCCCGTGAATATCGCGCAAGCCGCGCTGGGATGCTCGGTGGACGTGCTGACGTTTGACGGGCTGCAGAGCGTGAAAGTGCCGGAGGGATCGCAGGCCGGGGCGCGGCTCAAGTTGAAGGGATTGGGCGTCCCGCACCTTAACTCCAGCGGCCGCGGCGACCTGTACGTTCATGTCGCAGTGAAGGTCCCGCAGAAACTGACTCGCGACCAGCGCCGCCTGCTCGAGGAGCTGCGCAATCATCTGCCGGCCGAGAATGAGCCGGAAGAGAAGAGCATCCTGTCCAAAGTCAAAGACTACTTCATGTAGTTGGCCGCTCCTTGCCAGTCGCGGTTCGGTGCTCTGGGAGTACCGGCCTTTAGACTCTCCCGGCGCGTTCGAGCCGGCCCCGCAGATCCTCGGCGATTGGACCCAGATCTTCTACGGCCACCTTCATCTTCCGGCACCAGTTGGGATGCTGCCAGGTGCTGGCAGGCAGATTCTGTTGCTCGGTCTCTCCGGTCAGGTCTTCCTGATTGACGATGGCCAGCGCACAGGGCGTCGCCAGTATGAACCCCAAAGGATCGCCCGCGAATCCGGCCCGTCGCAGCGCATCCTCCAACCGGCCAATTTCGTTCCGCCGGGCGGCCCACTGCTGCTCATAGCCCGCCGCGTCCACCAGACCTGCGTCCCGCCGCGCTTCGATGTCGCGCCCCTGGACGAACCCTGCGAGTGTCGGCAGATCGTGGGTGGTGGTCGAGACCGCCGCCTGCGCCGGATATTCGTGAGGTAAACGAAAACTGCCGTCCGGGTTCTTTTCAAACCACAGCAGCCGGTACCCGAGAATTCCGGTTTCCGTCAGCTTCTGCCGCATCGGCCATTCCACCGTGCCCAGGTCTTCTCCAATGACGATGAATCCACCGCGCACGCTCTCGAGCGCGAGAATTCCCAGAAGCTCCTCCGCATAGTCCTTCACATAAGCGCCCTGGGCGGCATTCAGTTCATCGGGGATCCAGAACAGGCGAAAGAATCGCATCACATGATCGATGCGCAGCGCGCCGCCGTGCCGCGCATTCTTGCGGATGGATTGCGCGAATAGCTGGTAGCCGTTTTGGCGATGAACCTCGCGATTAGGGGGCGGAAATCCCCAATCCTGCCCGCCCGGAGCCAATTCATCCGGGGGAGCCCCCACGCGGGCGCCGCGAGCGTAAAAGCGCCGATTCATCCACAGATCCGCGCCGAAACTATCGGTGGCCAGCGCCAGATCGTGATAAAGGCCAATCTTCATCCCCCGCGCGATGGCATGATCCTGCACCTCCGCCAGTTGGCGGTCCACCTGCCACTGCAGGAACTTGTGAAACAGAACCTCGTCGCGATGCTGCTGGGCGAATTCCGCCACCACCGAAGACTTGGGATTCTGATACTCCTCCGGCCAGTCCTTCCACAGCCAAATCTCGGGATTCCGCCGATGGATATCCTCATCGAGCACGCAGAACACGGCGAAATCGTGCAGGAGCGCGCCCTCAGACCGTGCGAATTCCTCAAAAGCGCGTGTGTGGCCTGACTCCTGAAAGCGTTGGAATGATCGACGCAGCGCCCGCAGCTTGATTTGTGCGACGCGCTCGTACTCCACCAGCTCGGTCGCGCGCACTCCTTCGATCTCCTGCTGAGGTGCGTCTTCCGGCAGAAAACCCGGCACGCGCTCGACATCCAGATAAAGAAAATTCCGATATAACGAACACAGGGGCAGGTAAGGGCTGGCGTTGTACGGCTGGCGATTGGGAATGGCGTGCAGAGGGTTCAGGGCGATGAACGCCGCGCCGGAAGGAGCCAGCAGGTCGACCAGGGCGCGCAGATCGGTAGCATCTCCGCAGCCCCAATTGCGCGCTGAACGCACGCCGTAGAGGCTTACCGCGACGCCGGCAGGGCGCCCTTCGGCCTCCCGCACCCGCCGCGGGCACACGATGAAGTGGGCGTCTTCAAACACCTCCAGCTCCGGCTCTTTCATCCAGTAGATGCGCAGTTCGTGATAGCCCTGGCGCAGCCCCGCAGGCAGGGGAGCGCGCTTGGAAACGAACCCGCGCCCGGCGATAGTGACTCGCTCCTGTTCCGGGAGCTCCGGTAGCCAGAACCAGTGGTGTTCCTTTTCTCCGTTCTCCCACCGGAACTCGAGCTTCGCCGATGCGCCCGCGCGCTCGGCGGGGATGCGCAGCGTAATCGCGGCGGAGTCCTCGAATACCACCACCGTCGTGTCGAACGCACGCGACCACCACTCCAGGTCGTGCGCCATGGCCGCACCGGCCAGGTCCTGTTGGCTGGAAACTTTGATCCCCAGCGCCCGGAGTATTCCCCGCAGCGTCTCATCCGAGGCCACGTGCGATCGTCCCCAAGTGTCGGTGTACTCGAGCTCGACGCCCCAGCCTGCGGCGGCGCGCTCCAGAGCTTCGCGATCGGAGGCCAAACTCCAGTGTAATCGCCCGTGAGATAATGATGCTTGTGGAAGAGCCCAAATTTCAGTTGAGCCAGCCGCCCGCGTTGTTCGCGCGGGTCGACGATGAACCCGAGCCCTTGGACGAGTTTGGGCAGTCGATTCTAACCACCTCGCTGGATAAGGTGATCAACTGGGCCCGCAAAAACGCGATTTGGCCGATGAGCTTCGGCCTGGCCTGCTGCGCCATCGAGATGATGTCGATGATCGCGTCGCGCTACGATATTTCGCGTTTTGGCGCCGAAGTCATGCGCGGATCGCCGCGGCAGAGCGACCTGATGATTATCGCCGGGCGTGTCTCCAACAAAATGGCTCCGGTGATCCGCAGGCTGTACGAGCAGATGCCCGAACCGAAGTGGGTGATCTCCATGGGCGCCTGCGCCACCTCGACCGGCGTGTTCTCAAACTATGCTTTGGTACCAGTGAACCAGGTAATTCCAGTAGACGTTTATGTCCCTGGGTGCCCCCCGAGACCGGAACAGTTGATCTACGCCATCATGCTCCTGCAGAAGAAGATCGAGCAGGACAAGAACGTCGTGGCGAAGGTCCTGAACCTGGCATAGTCACCAATAAGACCTTCCCCTTGCCATCCTAGGAGAGCAGTGATAGGATTCCCCTAGTCATCCTAGGAAGGAGCTCCGACAGCATGGCTAAACCTCCCGTTGAGATCCTGCAAGGGACGCTCGACATGCTGATTTTGAAAGCAGTCTCGCTTGGCCCGTTGCATGGCTACGGCATTCTGCAGCGGATCCAGCAGATCTCGAAGGAAGCCTTACAGATTCCCCAAGGATCACTCTATCCCGCGCTGTACAGGCTGGAACGCGGCGAATTTATCACATCCGAGTGGGGGGAGAGCGAGAACAATCGCCGCTCGAAATACTACGAGCTGACAGCGGCGGGTCGGAAGCATCTGAGCGAGGAAACGGCGTACTGGGGACGCCTCAGTGAAGCCATCGGCGACGTGCTGAAAGCGCGGCCGAGCGAGGTGTAATCATGCTCCGGAGAATTCTGGCGCTATTCCACCGTTCGCGTTTCGAATCGGACCTGGATGCCGAATTGCGAGACCACCTGCAGAAATACACGGACGATCTAATTGCCGGCGGCGTCCCTCAGCAGGAAGCAGAACGACGTGCCCGCCGCGAGTTCGGCCGCCTCATCGCCGTCAAGGAAGATGTTCGGGAGTCCTTCGGATTAGCCTGGGTGGACGCCGCTGCGCGTAACTTCCGTTATGCCTTCCGGATACTGCGCAAGAATCCGGCCTACTCACTGACGGTGATTGTCACGCTGGCGCTGTGCATCGGCGCCAACACCGCGATCTTCAGCATCGTCGACGCGATGCTGTTCCGGCCGCTGCCTTACCCTCAGCCGGAGCGGCTGGCTCGCGTATCTCGTATGGACCGTGGCGATCGAGGCTGGTACGAACAAGTTGAAGTGAACGGCCGCACTTGGGAGTATATTCGCGATCATGGCCGCACGCTGAACGTGGCCGTACACAGCGGGTTCGAGGGCGTGAATCTGGTGGCACCCGACGGCGGGGCGCAATATATCCGGCAGGTTCGTGTGTCTACCGGCTTCTTCCGCGTTTTAGGCGTCGTGCCGGTAATCGGACGCGAAATCGCACCGGAAGAAGACCGGGAGGGCGGCCCACCGGTAGCCGTCTTGAGCAACGGATTATGGACGCGTCTGTTCGCCTCCGACGCTGCAGTTCTGGGTCGAACAATTCTGCTGCGGGGCGAACCGTATACCGTGATCGGAATTATGCCACCGGGCTTCGATACCACGCCCTCGGCTGAGGTGTGGACCCCCTTGCACCCTTCGACGCGCGGTGAAGGCGGTGGAATGAACTACTCGATGATCGCGCGCCTGCGGACGGGCTATTCCAGAGAACAGGCGAACGCCGAGCTGGAGAGTCTGGGTGCCGGGTTCATCGCCGCCAACCGACTCAAGTTTGCGTCCATGCGGTGGCACCTGATCACTGTGCAGCGAGCCAACGGCGAGGGCGACCGTGGACCGGTCCTCCTGTTATGGGCGGCGGTGGGTGTGGTGCTGCTGATCGGATGCGTGAACATCGCTGGGTTAATGCTGGCGCGCGGCAGCACGCGTCAGCATGAAATTGCCACCAGGATCGCGCTCGGCAGCGGACGCGTCGGCATACTCGCGCAATTGCTCTCCGAGAGCCTGCTGCTGGCAGCCGTGGGCGGTATCGGCGGATTTGCGCTCGGCTCGCTGGCCATAGACGCGCTGAAACCCGTGGTGACGGCCACACTGCGGCCCACGCAACCCGTCACTATGGATATGCGGGTTACGATGGTGACCGCCTTGACCGCCCTTTTGACCGGCGTGATCTTCGGATTCTATCCGGCCTTAGCCGGTTCACGCGCGGATCTGCGCGACGCGCTGGGCCGTTCCGGCCGAACAGCCTCGGCACATCGCAACCGGTGGGCGCGCCATGGATTGGCGGTCTGTGAAATCGCCCTGGGTATGGTGCTCTTGGTGAGCGCCGGCTTGGTCTTGCGCCCGCTTATTTACCTGACCGGCCTGAATCCCGGGTTCGACGGCCGCAACGTGTTGACCGCAAGCCTCTCCCTTCGCGACGCGCGCTACACCACGGACGGCTCAGTCCGCCGGCTGTTCGACGATTCCTTGACCAAGCTTCGCGCAACACCTGGGGTGGAAGCGGCGGGAATCGGATTGACTCTGCCCTACGAGCGGGCATTGAACGACGGCGTGCGCGTCATGGATGGCTCCGATGCCATGGCGGACGCCCAGATCACGGACCTCCTCTATGTGACTCCCGGCTACTTTGAGACACTGCGCTTCGTGATGCGCCTCGGTAGGGTGTTTGAAGAGCAGGACAGGGCCGCAGCGCCGCTGGTAGCGATTGTGAATGAAGCCTACCTCCGCCATTATCTGAAAGATGATTCACCGCTGGGCCGTCACCTGAACATGGGCGGCTCGATTCATGAGATCGTCGGCGTGGTAGCCGATGTGCAACAGCAGAGCGGATGGGGCAACTTCGGCCCCGTAGCGCCTACCCCCACTGTGTACATTCCCGCGGCACAGCTTTCTGGTAAGGATTTCGTCGCCATGCACAACTATTACTCTCCGCATTGGGTGGTGCGTTCGGCGGGGCCACAAGCCGCGGTCGCACGGGATATGCGGGAGGCCGTAGCTTCCGTCGACCGGCAGCTTCCGTTCGCGGAATTCCGCAGCATGGACGAAGTGCGATCCGGGGCGTTCGCCCGGCAGCGGCTCCAGGCGATTCTGCTGGGATCGCTCGCGATGCTCGCTCTTGTGCTGGCGGCGGTGGGTATCTACGGGCTGATAGCCCACTCCGTGACGGAACGTACCCGTGAGTTCGGCATCCGTCTGGCGCTGGGCGCCCCGCGCTGGCGTGCGATCGGGCAGGCTGCGGGGCCGGGCGTGCTGCTGACTGTGATCGGCGCGGGGATCGGTTATTTCCTGGCGCAAGGTGCGGGACGGCTCCTTCAATCGCTGCTGTGGGGCGTCCATTCCGGCGACCCGACCACCTTCGCGGGCGTGACTGTCCTGCTCCTGGCCGTGGCCGCTTTGGCAAGCCTGCTTCCCACTCTCCGGATCATTCGCCTCGACCCGGCCAGGACACTGCGGGAAGAGTAGCGGTCTGCGGGGATGTGATGATCGAAGGGGCGTACCATATAACAAACGCATGTCCGCACATTCTCCGGATATGGCTCCGGCCATCGAGGTTCACGATCTCCGGAAACTTTACGATCAAAAAGCTGCCGTGGACGGGCTGACGCTCAACGTTCCTCGCGGGTGCTTCTTCGGCTTCCTGGGGCCCAACGGCGCCGGCAAAACCACTACCATCAAGATGCTCATGGGCCTGGCGCCGCCTACCTCTGGATCGATCCGGCTGCTGGGGATGCCCATGCCGGAGGAAGGTTTGGCGATCAAGCGCCAGATCGGCTTGGTTCCCGATGAATCCCTTCTGTTCGACCATCTCACCGGCGGCGAGTTTATCGAATTCGTCGGACGCATCTACGGCTTGGAACGCACTGTCGCGCGAGCGCGAAGCGTGGAGTTGTTGAACCTGTTCGAGCTGGGGGATGCGTCCCGCAAGCTTATCGCCGAATACTCCAAAGGAATGCGCAAGCGCGTGGCGATGGCAGCCGCACTGATCCACCGGCCCAAACTGTTCCTGATGGACGAGCCGTTTGAAGGCGTGGACGCCGTCGGCGCGCGCCTGATGAAAGACATTCTGCTGGAGCAGGTCCGGCATGGCGCGACCATCTTCCTGACGTCGCATGTGCTTGAGGTGGTTGAGCGCCTGTGCGACCGGGTCGCGATCATCAACGAGGGCAAACTGGTGCAGGAAGGATCGATGGAGGAACTGCGCGGATCGTCAAAGACTCTGGAAGACGCCTTTGTTCGCGCGGTGGGGGTGGACAACATGCGCGAAACTCTCGACTGGCTGTGATCGCGTCATGAATCAGGCCCGCGCCATCCTGTGGGCCCAATGGCGCTCCATGCGCAATTTCTTCCCGCGCCGGAGCGTTGGCTGGACTGCGATCGTCGGCCTGATCTGGTACGGATTCTGGATCGCCGCGTCGTTCGCCGTGATGCTGCTGACCAGTTCCACGGTGTCTACCAGCCTTTCAGGAATTTTTCTGCTGGTGTTTCTCTACTGGCAGGTGATCCCGGTGCTGATGGCCGCATCCGGAGCCTCGCTCGATTTGCGAAAGCTCCAGGCTTATCCCATTCCCGTGAGGCAATTGTTCACCCTCGAGGTGATGCTCCGCATCACGGTGGCCATCGAGGTGGTTTTGGTCCTGACGGGAGCGGGAATCGGCATCTTCCGGAATCCCGCATTGAGACCCTGGAACGCACTGGGCTTGCTGCCATTTGCGGCGTTCAACCTGGCGCTCGGCGTGGGACTACGCGACACTATCGCGCGCGTGCTGGCCCGCCGCCGCATCCGCGAGGCAGCTTTTTTTCTTCTCATCCTGGCCGCGGCGCTGCCGCAGGTTCTGTTCACTCGGGGCCGGGGATTTCAAGGCCGGCTGCGCGCCGTGATGACGCGAGAATCGTGGAGCGGGTGGCCCTGGAAGGCGACGGCGGACTTTCTGCAGGGACACGGGCAACTCCGGTCGCTGGCGATCCTCGCCGTGTGGCTGGCGGCGGCCGGTGCGTTCAGTTATTGGCAATTCCGCCGCACACTGTTCTTCGATGCTCAGGCCGCGTCCGCCCGCTCGTCGGGTACATCCGCGGTGTCCCGGCTGGTGGAGCAGATCATCGAACGATTCTTCCGGTTGCCATCCATGTTGCTGGGCGATCCTCTGGGCGCGCTGGTCGAAAAGGAAGTGCGCTTCCTGACTCGCTCGCCGCGTTTTCGACTGGTGTTCCTCATGGGATTTACGTTCGGCCTGCTGATATGGCTCCCGGTAGCCCTGGGCCGGCCAGGAGCTTCGCAATCTTTCCTCGGGACCAACTACCTGACGGTAGTCAGCGTTTATTCGCTGGTGCTGCTCAGCGAAGCGTGTTTCTGGAACTTCTTCGGATTCGACCGCTCCGCCGCCCAGATTTACTTCCTGGCGCCCATCGCGTTTTCACGGGTCATGATCGGCAAGAACCTCAGCGCGCTGTTTTTCATCGCCCTGGAGATCGGTATGATCGCCCTGGTCTGCGGCTTGCTTGGGATGCCTCTGCGCCCCCGCACTCTGGCCGAATCGTTCGGCGTTGCGGGCGTGATCACCATCTTACTGCTGGCCGCGGGGAACCAACTCTCCATCCGGCAGCCGCGCGCCATGAATCCGGCAGCTTCCTTCCGCTCCGGCCCCTCCGGCCGTACACAAGCCTTTCTGTTCATGATTTACCCGATTGCGTTCGTGCCGGTCGGCTTGGCATACCTGGCCCGCTACGCCTTCGCCAGTGAGGCTGCTTTCTTTGGCGTCCTGGCCGTGGATGCAGCCATCGGGGCGATCATCTACAAGCTGTCTCTCGATTCCGCCGTCGCCGCCGCCGAGCTACTGAAGGAACAGATCGTCACGGCGCTTTCGCGCGGCGAGGGTCCGATTACCGCGTAGATTGAGCCTTGGCCAGTTTCTTACCTTCGAGCGCCAGCAGTTTCTCTTTGGTCGTGAGCCCGCCGCCGAATCCTCCCAGCCCTCCGTCGCCGGCGATCACGCGATGGCACGGAATCACGATCGGAATCCGGTTCTTGCCGTTCGCCGAGCCCACGGCGCGCGATGCCTTGGGGTTTCCGACGCGTTTGGCCAGCTCACCGTAGGAGATCGTTTCTCCGTAAGGAATCTCCTGCAGCGTCCGCCACACCTTCCGCTGGAAATCAGTGCCTTCCGGCGCCAGTGGAAGATCGAAGTCTCTCCTTTTCCCAGCGAAGTATTCCCGCAGCTGCCGCACGGCCTCCGCCAGCGGACCGCTCAGGGATTCGGTCCAACCGGCTTCCGGCCTGACGGGCTTACCGTTCTTGGGGAAGGCGATCAGATGAATGGCTTCATCGTCGCCCGCGATCAGCAGCGGACCGATCGGTGCGTCGGCATAGCAATACTTCATAGCCACAGTATAAGATGGAGAGACCAATGGCACTTGCCGTTCTGCTGTTTGTCTTCTTCGTCATCATCGTGCTGATTACCCTCTTCATCTTCCCGCCCACCAGGTGGGTGAGGTGGTTCGCGAGCAAGGACAAGAAATAGGATTCGCGTTCAGGCGTGTTCATTGGAGGCAAACGTCCTGCCTTCAATGGCCAGTCGGGTAAGTAACGGCGCGGGCTCCCAGCCGAATTCCAGAACACGATCGTGGACTTTTTGCAGACCTGCCATATCCGCGTAAAACATCGGCCCGCCCCGATATCCCGGGAAGCCGTAGCCGGTAAGGTAAATGACGTCGATATCTTCCGCGCGCATCGCAATGCCTTCTTCGAGAATTCTGGCGCCCTCATTGATCAGGGCGTATATGCACCGCTCGACGATTTCTTGGTCCGAGATCGCCCGGCTGCTCTTCTGAATCAAGTTGAGAACTTCCGGATCGGACACGGGCTTGCGGCTTTCGTCATAGCGATAGAAACCAGCTCCGGTCTTCTGACCGTAACGCCCTGCGGCATAGAGATTCGGAATGCCCCGGGGCCGGCGGGTTCCGGGAGGCGGCGGAAACTCCTGCTGGATTCTCCAGAACACATCGATCCCACTCAGATCGGCTACCGCCAGAGGCCCCATGGCCATACCGAAATCGGTCAGCACGCGATCCACATGTTCGGGCGTCGCGCCTTCTTCCACCAGAAACTGCGCCTCATTCATGTAGGGGAAAAACATGCGGTTGCCAACGAATCCGAAACCGTTCCGGACCACCACGCCGACTTTCTTGATGGACTTCGCCAGCGCCATGACGGTGGCAATCACCGGCTTCTCCGTGGCTTTGCCGCGCACGATCTCCACCAGCCGCATCACGTTCGCGGGGCTGAAGAAATGCGTGCCGACGACCATCTGCGGGCGGGACGTGGCCGCCGCGATCGCGTCGATATCGAGCGTGGAGGTGTTCGACGCCAGCACGCACTCGGGCTTGGCGATCTGGTCGATCTCCGCGAAGACTTGTTTCTTGAGCGCGAGTGACTCGAACACCGCTTCAATGATGATGTCGGCGTGCTCGAAGCCCTCCCAGCCGAGCTGTGGCGAGATTCTCGCCATGCATTCTTCGGCCGCGGCCGCCGTGAGCCGTCCGCTTTTGACGGATCGCTCGTAATTCTTGCGGATGGTCGCCATTCCGCGATCGAGCGCCACTTGTTCAGTATCTTTTAAAATGACTGGGATGCCGGTGTTGGAAAGAGCCATCGCGATCCCGCCGCCCATGGTGCCTGCGCCGATCACCGCGGCCTGACGGATCGGATAAACGGGCGTGTCTTTGGGGATATCCGGGACCTTGGCGACTGTCCGTTCGGCGAAAAACACGTGGATCAGGGCTTTGCACTGGTCCGAATGCAGGCATCGCTCAAAGATTTCGCTCTCGCGTCGCAGGCCTTCATCGAACTGCAGCGTCATCGCCGCTTCCAGCGCATCCAGTGCCGCCTGCGGCGCAATCAGGTGGGCCCGGAGCTTCTTGCGCACCTGGGATATATCCGCTGGCGTAACGGGCAAGTCGCGCGTTCGTCTGGGGCCATTGGCCTGGCGGGCAAACTCCATGGCGCCTTCCCGCAAATCTCCGTCGATCAGTTTGTCGACGATCCCGGCCTTAAACGCGTCGCGCGCCGAAATCGGCTCGCCAAACGCGCACATCTCGGCGGCCTTGGCGACACCGGCCAGCCTCGGCAACCGCTGCGTTCCGCCCGCGCCGGGAATCAAGCCGATTTTCACTTCAGGCTGCCCGACCTGGGCATCCGGAGTGGCCACGCGATAGTGTCCGGCCATGGCCAATTCCAGCCCTCCGCCGAGTGCGGTACCGTGGATCGCCATCACCACCGGCTTGGTGCAGTCCTCGATGGCGGAAAGCACCAGATGAAACGCGGGCATGGTTCCCCGTCCGGCGATGATCTCGACAAACTCATTGATATCCGCTCCAGCCACGAAAGTCCGGCCGCCTCCCAGCATCAGAACGGCCCGCACTTCCGCGTCCCGCTCGAGTGCGTGGAGGGCCGTTCTAATACCCTCGAGCACACCCGAACTAAGGGCATTCACGGGCGGATTATTTATGGCGATGACGCCGACGCCCTCATGCACGGAGAAGGTGACTAATGTTTCCATGACGCTACGTCTTTAGCTTGACACTTTTGAAACTAGGTCTTAAGATGAAGGCATCACTGAGGAAGGAGGTGGTCCAGTCTAATGATATCTGGCAGTAGTAAAAACAGCACTCAAACCACGCGTGAGGTGGCCGACT
>Ga0207674_10000328_pt1 | contig 60605 bp, 42 predicted proteins | sample KBSCornC72_FD_184303 | JGI IMG/M metagenome (GOLD analysis project Ga0207674, IMG submission 184303) | Corn rhizosphere microbial communities from Kellogg Biological Station, Michigan, USA - KBS Corn C7-2 (SPAdes) (version 2) | ecosystem: Host-associated > Plants > Roots > Rhizosphere > Soil ... | reverse complement strand
TGGTACATACCGGCGTGAAATCCTTGGGATGCGAAAAAAGAACTGCCCAGCCGTCGCCGATCCACTCGTGGAACTTGACGGTTCCCTGCGTCGTTTCGGCGGTAAAGTCGGGGGCAACATCATTAATACGGAGAGACATTCTTCCTCCTGGAGGCTCTAGCCTTGTTTTGGGTCGTACACAAAATCAAAAACCCACCCGCAAGTCGCTGCGGGTGGGTCAGGGGAACGAAAAACTTTAAAGTTGATCTCGCTCTCTCAGACACAGACCCGCAGGCTGTGACACAGACAACAACAGGCCATGCGGATTGTGGAGAAAACGTTCATCAACTGCCCTAAGGCTAGTGCCTTCGTATAGTTGATGTCAATGCACCGCGGAACGACGCGAAAATCCTGAGAACGGCATTCAAGCCCTATCTTCTACTCAGTTCGCAAACTCCCGCCGAGGCGTCTGCCGGATTGAACCTACTAATAAGTCCTCCATAATCTGTCATCTGCAAAAGATTGGGTGTTTTGGCTGGCACATGAGGAACAGCTCTGGCTTAGACCCGATAGCCAGGTTCCAAACTGGGCCCTGCTCAGGGTTTTCGGTCGGGCTGAGCCGCTGCCCATTTGTATCTGCGCGTTTGGCCTCGATGGGGCATGAGGCGCAGCTTGCGGCAGGTCGGGCACTCCCAGGGGTACAAACCGAAATGGGGAAAGACTTTTTCCTGCCAGAAACCTTCCCGGGGCAGGCGGCGCATCGGGTGCGTCTTGCATTTGGGACAGAGCGGGTGAGGATTAACGCGGCGCTCGTTCGGAAATTCACCAGGACCCATTGACGACAACTTTCGTGCAACTCTCAAACGAAGCACGATGGCCCAGCATTAGCCGTTTCGGGCCTCAACTCAAGCGAGTTGCGGATTCGTTCTCTTGTAGTCGACCAAGCCCGCGCATCGCAAGTCCTGCAACAGCGCGTGCCAGTGTGAGCGACGCATTCAATGACGCCGGGCGTTCCAGCCGAATCCCAAGCTCCTTCGCATACTGCTTGAAGGCGACGTCGACGTCGTACAGGATCTCGACGTGATCGCACAGGAATCCGATGGGCTGCAGGAGCAGGGTCTTCACTCCCTGGCCCGCGATAGACGTCAGCGTATCTTCGACCGTCGGCCCGATCCATGGCCCGCCGCTTGCCCCCTGGCTCTGAAAGGCGAACCACCACTTAGGGATCTCCGGCACGCGAGCCGCAACCAGTTCCGCTGTATGCTTCGCCTCCTGAGCGTAGGGATCGGCGCCTTCGCCCGGCCAGTGCCGCGGCTGTCCCTCGCTCGCGGCTGGCGTCTGAACTGTCCTGCACGGCACACTATGTGCCGTGAACAGCACTGGGACAGGTCCCCCGGTTTCGGAAGAAAGCTTCTGCTCGGCCTCACGGAGCCGCTCGGCGAACGCATCGGCCAGCAGCGGATTTTCGGCCCAACCTTCTGTGAAGTCAATCTTCAGCGAGCCCGCTTCTGCCTGCACTGCCCGTCTGTAAAGACCTACGCTGGTACGCGAATTCTGCGGAGCCAGGCATATCACCGCGACCTCATCAACTCCATCGGCGCGCATCTTACGCACGACATCCGGGATGTAAGGCTTCCAGTTCCGCATGCCCACATAGACCTGCGCGTCCACGCCCTCCATCGCCAGCTCTGCCTCGACTAGTTTGCCCTGCTCCAGCGTGATCTCAGTCAGAGGACTGCGCCCGATCAGCGAGTAGCGGTGCTTGATCTCCTCGATCACATGCTCGGGCATCGGTCGCCCGCTGACCACATTGCGCAGGTACTCGGGAATGTCCTCCACCGTGTCAGGCGTTCCATGGGCGAGAAGAAGAACCCCCTGCTTAGCCATGCTGGTTCTCCAAACGAAACTCGCGTACCATCCGCACCACAGCCTGCACATTCTCTACTGGAGTATTCGGCACGATGCCGTGTCCGAGGTTGAAGATGTGCCCCGGCTGTCCGGCCGCAGCGCGAAGGATCTCCTTCACTCGCGTCTCGATAACCTCTACCGGAGCGAAAAGCGTGATCGGATCGAGATTGCCCTGCACTGCGTGCGAGGGACCGACCTCGCGCCAGCCCACATCGAGCGGCTGTCGCCAGTCGAGTCCAATCACGTCAGCTCCCGTACCCGCCATTTGCGCAAGAAGCCCGGCCGTCTCGACGCCGAAGTAGATGACTGGAACGCCCATCTCCTGCACAGCGCGCACAAGGCGCTTGGAGGCCTCAAAGGCGTAGTCGCGATAGTCGCTGAGACTCAGCGAACCCACCCAGCTGTCGAAGATCTGGATAACGTCGGCTCCCGCCTGAACCTGCAGCCGGCAATATTCAGTCAACACGACAACAAGTTTGTCCAGGAGGCTGCGCCAGGCAAGGCTGTCGCCGTACATCATCTGCTTGGTGAACACATAATTACGTGAGCCGCCGCCCTCGATCATGTAGCTGGCGAGTGTGTACGGTGCGCCGCAGAATCCAATGACTCCCAGCCGGTCACCGAAGTGGGCCGCCACCTTCTCGATCGCACGGGCCACATATGCAAGCTCCGATGCGCGATCGGTCCGCAGGGCCTTGACGTCCTCCGAAGTCCGCACGGGATGGTGCACGACAGGGCCTTCGCCGGCCTGAAATTCGAACGGCAATCCCATCGGTTCAAGGGGAAGAAGAAGATCGGCGAAGATGATGGCGGCATCCACGCCGAGTTTCTCAGCTGCAGTAATGGTGACCTCGGCCGCGATCTCCGGCTGCTTGCAGATTTCGACAAGCGTGTGGTGCTTGCGAACATCCCGGTACTCCTGCATGTAGCGCCCTGCCTGGCGCAGGAACCATACCGGCGTGCGATCAACCGGCTTCCGCAAGCAGGCGCGTACGAAGCGTGTACCCTCTAGAACAGAGTCCTGGTTTGCCACCGTTGCCGGGGCATTTCTATCGACGATATCCATACAGGCTGATTCTAATGGGCATGTGTTGCCCCGCAAGGTACTTTGTCACATGAGGTTTACGCGATCAAATTGCGTCTCCTTGTCATGTGGGTTGTCTTTTCCAAAGGCACAACGAGAGAATCAATAGGCCATGGCTCCCGCCGAAACATCGCTTCGATTCGAAGGCGTACACTGCAGCATCATTCTCGAGCGGCCGGCCGCTTCCGTGATTCTGCTGCGGATCAGCGGGACCGACACTGGTGAACTCGGTGATGCTCCGATGCGGGCCTTGAACCAGTGGCTCGCTCCGGCAGGGCAGGTCAAGCTGTTCATTGATGCGCGTGCTGTTCGCGGCGCCTCAATCGATGTGAGCAGCGAATGGGCTGCCTGGCTGAGCCAACATCGAAGCGACCTGGGATCAATCACGATGCTAACCGGATCGAAGTTGATTCAAGTCACCGCGGAATTCGTGCGACGATTTGCCGATCTCAATGGCATCATGTGGGTCTGTACTGAGCCTGCCGTGTTTGATCTGGCGATCGAACAGGCGCAGCGATCATAAGCTGGTAGACGCGCAAACTTCAGCTGATCACAACTGGATCGCAGCCCACTGGCCGCCGACGCGCCGCACGTTGAACATGCGACCGTGAACCTCAAGCCGGTAGATTCCATCCGGAGGCGTCTGTGCTGCAGCGGTAATGCGGAGGCTGGTCCAGACTGCAACGTGAGGCTTTTCGTGGTTCAACTTCGTGCTCAGGGCAACTGTGCAATCGCTCTGAAACGATTCACCTCGAATTATCCCCTGCAGGTGATCCGTGGTGTGTTGTTCCCTCTTCCGCTTTTCCATTCACGCCTCGATCTCGGAACAATTTGACCGTCCGGGGATCGTGGGCAGATTAACGGATTATGCCAGTTCCAAGCAATTGGCATAAGAGATCTGAACTAGAACTGCAATCAGGTTCGGAGCGACACGGCAACGGCACCGCCGTCGCGAACGGCTACGTTTCTGCCCTATGCAAGCAAGTCGGTGCGCTCTTGCTGAATCCAATGAGTTTTGGAAAGGAACATTTCAGAACTACAGTTTTTTGAATATTCTGCAGCAACTTACATCAAAATATATCTTTAGTGGGCCTCTATCTACTCAGTTTGATCCTAAGTTACTGATTCCAAGAAGGAAAATGGCATTGGCTGTTGTTGGCCACCGAATTGCAAATACCTACCGCGACTCCCCGCGTGCGTCACGAGTCGTGAGCGTGATGCGTTCCCCGACCTCGCCAAGGTTCAAATCGCTCACATAGAAGTTCGTACTGGCAGGTTTGAGCTAAACCCAGTGAAGGATCAAAAAAACGTATGAAGAAGATCTCTTTCGCCGCGATCTACCTGTTCCTGTTCGTGATGTTGGCGCCCAATGCAGCGTTCGCGCAGGCCACGGCCAGCGGAACCATCCTCGGCACGATATCGGACCCGTCTCAGGCGGTTATCAACGGGGCTGAAGTGACCATCACAAGTGTTTCCAGCGGTGCCTCAAGAACCATGGTGACCAACAATGTTGGCAGCTACCGGTTCGACCTCCTGCAGGCTGGTGCGTACAAATTGTCAGTAAAGGCCAACGGATTTAGCACAGCTGTACAGAGCATTGAACTGCTAGTTGGGCAGACGGCAACCTCCAACGTGACCCTGACTCCGGGCGCGACGTCGCAGACGGTTGAAGTCGAGGCTGCAAACCCCCTGGTCGACGTGATGAAGACCAGCGTGAGCGCGGAGATTACGCCCACTGAAGTACAGAATCTGCCGATGGTTGGGCAGGATGCGGCCGATCTGGCTTACCTGGTCCCGGGCGTCAAGCAGACTGACTCTTATGACCCGACGAAGAACCGTTACGCGATCCTCTCTGTAAACGGGGATGGCGGCCGTAACGTGAACGTCACAGTGAACGGCATCGACAACAAGGACAACACCGTAGGCGGCATGGTGATGCAGCTTCCTCTCGAGGCTGTGGATGAGTACCACATCAGCACGCAGCGCTTCTCGGCTGAGAACGGCCGATCGGAAGGCGCAGCGATCAATATCATCACCAAGCGCGGAACGAACCAGTTCCACGGTACCGGCGTTGGCTTCTTCCGTGACACCGCCCTGAATACAGACGAGAAGGATCCGGACGGAAACGGTGGGTATACCAAGTCGCATCCAGACTACACGCGTCAGCAATTCGGCGGCTCGATTGGCGGTCCGGTAAAGAAGGACAAGGGATTCTTGTTCTTCGCTCTCAACCGGGAGCGGGAGCATCAGTCGCAGGCAGAAGACACAAACTCCTATGCCGAACTGCTGGCAGCTCAGCCGTTCTTTGGGGATCTCGACAAACCTTCTGCGACGATTCCGCGTCCCTTTTTCGAAACTCGCTACAACGGGCGCGCTGACTGGCTCTTCAGCAAACGCGAGAGCGCTTATGTCAGCTACTCATCGCAGGCAAACAACAGCTTGAACGATCAGTCGGACGGTACCGGTGATCTGAACAACGGCAACTTCACAGTTAACCACCTTCAGATTGCAAACTTCACGCTGAGCTCTATCCTCTCTGACACGACGGTCAACCAGTTCACCGCGGGTTGGCAGTACTGGAACAACCTCATCGATAGCAGCATTAAATCGCCTCTGGTCACCTTCCCGGATGCAACGTTCGGAACAAACACCAACGTTCCGCAGCAGTCCTTCCAGCGCAAGTGGCAGTTCAAAGACGACTTCTCGAAGGCGATCGGCAAGCACACCTTCAAGGCCGGCGTGGACTACATCTGGAATCCGGTCGAGGGAGGATTCTTCGAGTTCAACTCGACGGTCGAGATCGACTTCGCTGACAACCCATCTGTAATCACCAGCGATCCAGCCAATTATCCCAATGGTTTCCAGACACCCGGAGCTGTCACCGGTATGTCGATCTCGAATGGCGATCCTACTTTCATCGTTGCCACCAAGCAGCTTGGCTTCTATGCGCAGGACGATTGGAAGACGACGCGCCGCCTGACTCTGAGCCTCGGCCTCCGCTGGGATAAAGATTTCAATATGATCGGCGGATCAGACATCCAGAACAGCCGAACTTTTCTGGATCTGAAGGCACTCAATGACCCGTTCTCGAATCCCTATGTCGACAAAATTGCCAAAGATGACAATCTGGACTTCAGCCCGCGCGTTGGCTTCGCATACGATTTGAGCGGCAAGGGTAACCAGGTGCTTCGCGGTGGATATGGACTGTATTACGGGAACGTATTCCAGAACATTCCGCTGTTTATGGAACAGATGTCGAACCCCACTGTGTTCGCGACCGTTTTGAGCCTTTCAGCTCCCGATGATCCGGTCCCGGGCACCGGCAAGACACTCGGTCAATGGCAGTATGGTATCGACGCCGCTCCGACAATTCCCGCGCCAGCGACCCAGTTGCCTGCGGGAAATATCGGTCGCCTGATCGACCCAAACTATCGCAACCCTGTTACACAGGAGTTCAACCTGGGTTACACCTGGGCCATGAACCAGAACACCGCGTTAGAAGCTGAATACACGCATGTGCTCGGCCTCCATGGAAATAAAACGATCAACATTGATCAGAAGATTCCAGCCGGCGGAACTTGCTGCACTCGACCACTCGATGCGCCCTTCAATGCTTCCTCTATAGCAGACCGGCGGCCGAACAGCGTTCGCGTCGATTCTGCAATTGGTCGCGAGCACTACGATGGTCTCAACTTTAGCTTCCGCGAGCGCATGAATCGCTTCCAACTCCAGGCCAACTACACGCTCGCCTGGGCATACGGATATGGCACCGGCGGTGGTTCGTTCCGAAACTATCCGAAACTCTCAACCGCCCCCTTCGCGAGCTGGGAGTGGGGTCCTTCGCCCAACGATGAACGTCACCACATCAGTGTGGCTGGCGTTATGGATCTGCCTAAGGGCTTCCAGATCTCGCCGATCCTGCAATACGGCTCGCCCCGCCCCTTCGATTTGACCAACTCTGCGAATACGCTTAACACCGGGGGAGGAACCGCGATCGGGGTAGTCGTACCCACTTCCGATCCGACAGACTACCTCGCGTTTGCCGGCGATGAAACGGGTGCCCAGAACTGCTTCTACGGCCTCAATGGCGTAGCGGCAAGCTGCACAATAGCGAAGTATGATCCGCTCCGCGGTGATCCTTTCTTCGAACTGGATGCCCGGTTGGGCAAAAGCTTCAAATTCGGGGACAAGGCTAACCTGCAACTTATCGCAGAGGCATTCAACCTTACTAACCGTGCAAACTATGGCGGCAACTACGGGAACAACATCGCATCGGCCAGCTTCAACAAGCCGGTCGGATTTCTCGCGCCCAGCTCTGTGATTATTCCGCGCGCGACCTGGGGCGAACTTGGCTTCCGTTTCAGCTTCTAACTGATTGCGGTTCCAATTTGAAGGGCCGGCGTTCGCGCCGGCCCTTTTCTTTTGTCCCATTACGGAAGACATGTGGAGGGTAATTCTGAAGTGACGAATGCCACTTGAGAAATTGAAGATAACGGTATACTGAGAGCACTCAAGCCCATTCGATCCTCTAGTTTTGGTGGTATCTTTCTTTGCGTTTTCTGAAGAGAAGCTGGAAGTTTGCTGATGTGGCGGCGCTGTCTGCGCTGGCAGCCTTGCTGGTTGTAAACAGCGGATTCGCCGTACGTTGCGGTGTGGAACAACACCAGATGAACCGTTTGATGCAGTATGCACAGCAGCGCCGGCAAGCCTGCATTGCCCTGGGTTTGCTGTGGGAAGCGAATGATCAGGACAGGCAGTACAAACCGGGAACGAGCGCCGGAACCAATGCCACAGTCGGCCCGATTTCCGGGTTTGTGATGGATGTAACGGAGAACGAGTTTGGGCATGCCGAGGGGCGTTGCCACGCTGTCAATGCCAGTTACAGCGAACTCATAGCCGAGTATCGATAGGTATTCAACCGGGGGTGGTGCGGGCGCAACAATCGTTGCGCCCGCTGTGCTTTGAGCGCAAGGCAAGTTGTGTAAACACATGCCTTCACTGCGATAGCTCAATGTGATTCACTGACTTAAGCAGTCTCGTTTGAGAGTGCCCTTTCAGGAGAATCCATTAAAGATGAACAGATTTGGGCGACTTTCCCTCCCTGCCCTGGTGATTCTGTTCCTTCTGATCCTTTCCGCGCATTCCCAGAAGGCAGCGTCCGGTCAGCAGCCCGCGGCGCTAGAGTTCGTTCCTGCGCACTACACGAAATATGAATTTCGGATACCGAATGCGCGATGGGAAGCGATTGTTCACTGCTGTTTACGTTCCGAAATCAGTTGCGTTCAAAGATGCAGGACCGTACCCGTTTTTGATGGACCGCACGCCATACAGCGTGGCTCCGTACGGAGAGGATCGATATCCCAAACACCTGGGTCCCTCAGAAGAATTCGAGAAGGGAGGATACATCTTCGTCTACCAGGATGTGCGGGGACGCTGGATGAGTGAGGGCGAATTCGTGGAGATGCGGCCGCACATCGATGATAAGAAGGGCTCCCTGGAGGTACACGACGCTTCTGATACATACGACACGATCGAGTTCCTGCTGAAACACATATCCAATAACAACGGCAAGGTGGGCATCTGGGGTATTTCGTATCCAGGGTTCTACACGTCAGCTTCGATGATCGATTCGCATCCGGCACTGGTGGCGGCAAGTCCGCAAGCACCGATGACAGATCTGTTTCTTGGTGACGATGCATACCACGGCGGAGCCTTCATGCTGTCGGCGAACTTCGGGTTCTACGCATTCTTCCGTCCCCAAGAGGGGACACAGACACCGAAGCAGACAGCTCCATTCGATTTTGGGACGCCTGACAGTTACGAGTTCTATCTCAAGGCGGGGAACACCGCCAATCTCGACAAGCAGTATCTGAAAGGCTCGAATTGGCTCTTCAACGATCAGTTGAAGCACACGACCTACGACGCATACTGGCAGCAGCGTGATCTGTCTCGGCACATGAAAAACGTGAAGTGCGCGGTGCTGGTTGTCGGCGGATGGTTCGATGCAGAGGACCTGAGCGGGCCTTACAGAACGTTCTATGCAACGTCGAAGTTTAATCCCGCGACACCGATGACTTTGGTTGAAGGTCCGTGGGTGCATGGTGGATGGGCCCGTGGAGACGGATCGCATCTCGGCGATGTGCAATTTGGTGCAAAGACGAGCGAATACTTCCAGCAGCAGATCCAGTTCCCTTTCTTCGAGCACTATCTGAAAGGCAAGGGAGAGCCTCCGCCCAAGGCCATCGTCTTCGAAACTGGCACGAACGTGTGGCGGCATTTCGATCAGTGGCCGCCGAAACAAGCATCGCCCAGGATGCTTTACTTCCACGCGGGAGGGAAGTTGAGCTTCGAACCACCGACCCAGGTGCAGAGCCGGGATGATTACGAGAGCGATCCCAATCATCCTGTTCCATTCGTGGGATACACGACGAACACCGTACCTCAGCGGTACATGGTGGACGATCAGCGTTTCGCAAGCACACGAACAGACGTGCTCACGTACACCAGCGATCCGTTGGAAGAGGACGTTACGATTGCGGGGCCAATCTCACCGAAGCTGAAGGTATCCAGTTCGAGTACCGATTCGGATTTCGATGTGAAACTGATCGATGTATATCCAAACGACTTTCCCAATCCGGGCGAGGAGGGGCGGCCAAATAAGCGGATCCTCGACACACCACCGTTGTTGATGGGCGGATACCAGCAGTTGCTGAGAGGCGAGCCTTTTCGTGCAAAGTTTCGCAACAGCTGGGAGAAACCGGAACCACTTGTACCGGAGAAAATGACGGACATTCACTTCTCGATGCCCGACTTGTTCCACACTTTCCGACGGGGTCACCGCATCATGGTCCAGGTCCAGAGCTCATGGTTTCCGCTGACGGATCGCAATCCGCAGGTCTTTACAGATATTCCAAATGCGACCCCAGACCAGTTCACCAAAGCAACGGAGCAGGTTTATCACCAGAAGGATGCGGCTTCCGGTGTAGAACTTCTGGTGATGCCAAAGATGTGAAGCCGTTCCGACAAGGAAGACAAATCAGATAATCATCTGTGACGGGCTCGTTTGCTGGCAATCGGCGTGTGCTGCTAAAGTTCGTTGTTTGGCTGATTTTGAGAGGTATGTGATGTTTGCACGATTTTCTCGATGTACTTCGGTTTCTGTTGCTGCGGCACTGTTAGCCGTATCTCCGGCGATCCGTGCCGAAGAGGGCATGTGGACCTTTGATAACCCGCCGCTGAAACAGTTGGCGGCGAAGTATAACTTTCATCCATCTCAGGCATGGCTGGATCACCTTCGACTCTCGAGTGTGCGGCTGAATGACGGTGGCTCGGGCTCGTTTGTCAGTCAAGATGGTCTTTTGTTGACAAATCACCACGTGGCCCGAGGACAACTTCAAAAAAACTCAACGGCTGAACACGACTATCTTCACGATGGCTTCTACGCTGCGACTCCGGACCAGGAGATGAAGTCCCCCGACCTTGAGATCAACGTCCTTGTCGGTATGCAGAATGTGACCGCTCGAGTGCAAGGCGCGGCAAAGGGAGTCAAAGACGAAAAGCAGGCGCTGAAGGCTCGCGAAGCAGAAATTGCGGCGATCACGAAGGAAAGCAAAGACAAGACCGGCAATCGCTCCGACGTGGTTTCTTTCTATAGCGGCGGAGAGTACTGGCTTTATCAATACAAAGTATTCACAGATGTGCGGCTGGTATTCGCACCAGAGCAGCAGGCGGCGTTTTTTGGTGGTGATCCGGACAACTTTACTTATCCGCGATATGACCTGGACATGGCCATCTTTCGCGTGTACGAAAACGGAAAGCCGATCCACTGCGACAACTACCTGAAATGGAGCGCAAAAGGGGCTGCACCCGGTGAGTTGATTTTCATCTCCGGGCATCCGGGATCAACTTCACGCCAGGATACGATGGCAGAGCTGTTGGTCGATCGGGATGTCGTTGGCCCGGCGGTGACCGAGTATTTAAAAAGGAGGTTGGCCGCGGCGCAGGCTTATGCCGCGCAGGGTCCTGAGCAGGCCCGCCAGGTTGGAAGCACGATCTTCGGAATCCAGAACAGCCTGAAAGTCTACATCGGACGCGCAGAGGCACTCGCGGACAAGGGCCTCATCGCGAAGAAGCAGGCCGAAGAAGACGACTTCAGGCAGAAGATCAATGCGAACCCGGAGTGGAAGGGAGAGTACGGTGGAGTCTGGGAAACGATTGCGAAGGCAGAGGAGCAGGTCAAGCCCGAAATCCGCTATCAGCTATTTCGCCGCACGGATAGCCGTCTGTTTACGATCGCGCTGCAGCTTGTGCAGTACGTTGCGGAGATCAAGAAACGGGATGGCGAACGGCTTCCCCAATTCCACGATGCGAATCTTCAGTCGTTGAAGTTCCAGATGCTATCACCAGCTTCGATCACCATTCCCACTGAAAAGCTCTTCATGAAATCAGCGTTAACTCTGGCGCAGGAAAAGCTTGGAAAGGACGACGCGTATGTCCAGGCGTTGCTGCAGAATGGGCCGGTGGATTCGACCGTTGACTCGCTGATCGATGGAACGAAACTGCGTGACGTGGCCGCACGCCAGGCACTGCTGGAGGGCGGAGAAGCTGCAATTGCTGCTTCGAACGATCCAATGATTGTGGCCGCACGGCGTGTCGATCCGATTCTCCGCGCAAGCCAGCGCAAGATGCGCGACACCGTGGGAAGCGTGCTAACGCCAGCGGGAGAGAAGTTGGGTAAGGCGCGTTTCCTTGTATACGGAAAGGACGTGTATCCGGACGCGACCTTCACGCTTCGGCTTAGCTATGGCACTGTGGATGGATATCCGTATAACGGTACGATTGCACCACCCATCACCACTTTTTACGGTCTTTACGATCGGGCAGACAGCTTTGGAAACAAACCCCCATTTGATCTGACTCCGAAGGAGCAGGCGGCATTGGGCAAGCTCGATCTGGCTACCCCGCTGGATTTTGTTTCGACCGGCGATATTATTGGCGGCAACTCCGGCTCTCCCGTCGTTAATCGTGAAGGCGACTTGGTAGGGCTTATCTTCGATGGAAACATCGAGTCACTGGCAGGCGACTTCGTCTATGACGGTTCGAAAAATCGGGCCGTCTCGGTTCATTCTGCCGGGATGATTGAGGGACTTCGCAAACTCTACAACGCGAACGCGCTCGCCGATGACCTGGAGGGTAAGAAGTAAGCTCAGCTCGATGTACAGGGAAGCACAAAGGGGAGCCTGCCGGCTCCCCTTCTTATTTATTCCGTCCTCTCAGACGTTTACTGGTTTCCTGTGCGCACCGCGTAAGGCGGGGACAAGGAACGCGATGAACAACAGGCCAGCGGGAATTGTCAGCATGCCCGTGCGAATACTTGCGGTGTGGTTAGAGATGAACCCGGCAATCCAGGGCAGCACGGAGCCTCCGAAACCAGCAGTAAACAATATCCAACGCGAGTCGGCAGTGTTTCGCGTACGTTCGAAGAAGCCTGAAAGCACGAGGGGATAGGTGGGAGCAAGCGAGGCACCCAGGAAAAACATCGCGAGATTGCGTAATCCGACACCGGGAGCAAATTCAAGGAGGAGAGAAAAAATCAGTCCGGTAGCGATGAGAATCCGGAGCATTCGAATGGGCTTCACACGAATCAGAAGAAGAGAAGACACGCCACGGCACGAGAGAAATCCTGCCCAGTAGAAGGAGGATGAGGCAGCCGCTAAAGCAAGCCCGCTGTTCTCTGTTCGCAAAGCATAGGTGGGGAGCCAGGTTGCAACTGTGTTTTCGATGCCCACCTGGAGAAAGGCAGCAATTGCGAAGACTAGCACGAGACGAAGTGCCGTCGTCGATGTTGGATCGACAGAGGCATGGACTGGCTCAGGGCCGTCTCGAAGTACGATGCCACAAACGACAGCCGCACAGGCCGCGGCCACTGCAAAAAGCAGGTATGCGGTGCGGTAATCATGGTTGACAAGAATTCGTGCCGCGATCAGGGGAGCAGCCAGCGCGCCCACACTCCATGAAAAGTTAAGAAAACTGAGCATCGGTGCGCAGCGTTCAGGAAAGGTGCGGCCTGTGAAGAGCGTTACTGCGGACATGGGAACGCCGACGCTGATACCGAGCAGAAGGAAGACCGGTTCGAGAATGGCGCGTGGGCTGGCCGCAACTAACAGACAGGCGCCTGCCATCGCTGCAAAACCGAGGGTCATGGTTCGCGAGTAATTCTTTCTGCAAAGCAGCGCACCGATTGAGGTTCCAGCGAAGTAGAAAAGAAACAACAGTCCGGAACGCGCATCATTCAGGTGAAATCGGGCGGAAATTGAAGGCAAGAGCGCTCCCCCAACCACGTGAAGCACACCCGTGAGCGCGAAGACTGGGTGGAGGACGGCGATGGATCGGGCGGAGGAAGGTGTGGCGGCTGCGTCCATCGATTCAGGTTCGCCGAGCTCGAGTTCTTTTAGGATTCGGCGGGCAAGTCGATTCACGAATAACCAGTTCCGGATGAATCGGAACGAAGTCCGGGAATGTCGCCTGTCCCCGGATCCGCTGCAAAAGAATCCGTGCCGCTGTGACGCCCATTTGGTTTAGAGGCTGCCGGATAGTTGTGAGGCTTGGGTTATGAAAGGCTGCGCTCTGGATGTCGTCGAATCCGACGATTGAGACATCGTTCGGTACCTGCAATCCATGGTTCATGAGTGCGCGTATCGCGCCGATCGCCGCAATGTCGTTGTAGCAGACGAGCGCAGTGAAATCGCCGCCACGCTGAATCAATTCATTCGTAGGCTCGAATCCAAGCTCCGGCGTGGAAACCCGAAGCTGAAGCTGGACTACAAATTCTGGAGGAACAGAAAGCTTTAGATCGCGCGCCACACTCATCAGGCACTCCCAGCGGTCATCAGCGTCCGAGCTGTGACTGCCACCCCTCATGAATGCGATCTTCCTGTGACCTAACTGGTAGAGATGCCGGAATGCGAGTTCTGCGGCCCGCTTCTGATCGAGGACAACGTTTGTGACGCCATCTATCTTCTGATGGCCTGCTACGGCGACAGCTGGTAGAGCTCCGATCGATTTTTCCAGGGAAGTGTCGATGAAAATGAAGCCCTCGACAGAGCGATCCATGAAGAGGCGAGGATATTCCTCAATAAGGTCGGGCTTGCGGCGATGACTCGCGGTGAGATAGAAATACCCCTCCTCAATGAGATGTTCTTCCACTCCGCTCAAGACTTGGGAGGCATAGCTGTCGCTGAGTTCGGGAACCAGCACACCAACCGTAAAGGTCTGACGCTTCCTCAATGACCGTGCGAAAAAGCTGGGTCGGTAGTCGAACTTGGCAGCAGCCTCTACAACGCGGTCGCGAGTCTCCTGAGGTATCGAGCGCACGCCGGGAGCGTTGTTCAGAACCAGCGAAATGGTGGCAGGCGAAAGGTTGAGGTACTCCCCTAGAGTCCGAAGGCTGATGGGCTGCCCGGGCTGAGGACTGACTCCAGATTTCGTTCTCTTGGGCATGCACTCATGTTGTAACACCTAGGGCCTGCGGTACGCTCCTAAGTCAATCGCGACGGCGTGCAGTAGCGTCTGCATGAGAGAGTACCCGCAATTTACGGTAAACTGAAGATGCTTCCCGCTTTGCGGAGGGATGGGTGAGCGGTTGAAACCGGCGGTCTTGAAAACCGTTGTACTCGAAAGGGTACCGGGGGTTCGAATCCCTCTCCCTCCGCCATTCCATATAAAAAGCGTAAGGATGCTCTTGGGTATCACCTGCCTGGCATTCAGCCTTGCCGTACCAGGTTTGGCGCAAGCCGACCCAGGACAGGTGGCATTCTCGCTCGAACGCGATGGAAAGCTGGCAGAGGCAGAGGAAGCATGGAAAGCGCTGGCCAGGCAATACCCAACCAAGGCGGAACCCTTAGCGCACATCGGCCTAATCGAATCGAAGCAGGGACGCTACACCGAAGCGATCAAGAATTACCGAAAGGCGATTGCACTTGAACCTCAGATGCCAGGATTGCGATTGAATCTCGGATTGGCGCAGTTCAAGGCTGGCGAGTATCAACAGGCAATCGCGAACTTGGAACCGCTGTTGCAAGCGCGTCCCGACGATCAGCAACTGACTATCCTCCTCGGAATGTCGAAGTACGGGCTGGGCCACTACTCGGATGCCGCCCGACTCCTCAAGTCTGCCTCTGACCGCGACCCGCAGAATCTCACACTCCTTCTGACGCTGGCGCACAGCTGTCTATGGTCAAAGCAGTATTCCTGCGTACAGGATGCGTTTCACCGGCTTGTAGCTCTCAATGCCGACTCCGCCGAGGCGGAGATGCTGATGGGCGAGGCGCTCGATGAGATGAAGGACCACGAGGGCGCGATCCGGCAGTTTCGCGCTGCAGCAAGTGTCGATCCCAAGGAACCGAACGTGCACTTCGGATTGGGGTACCTGCTCTGGACCAAGGGACAATATCCGGATGCCGCCGCGGAGTTTCAGGCAGAACTAAAGAACGACCCGCAGAACTTGCTTGCCATGCTTTATCTGGGCGATGCCAAGATACAGATGAATCAGCCGCAGGACGCGAAGCCGCTTCTTGAAACGGTGGTCCGGATGGACGCGGCAAACGGTATGGCACATCGCGATCTCGGCATCATCCTCGCTGATGAGGGCCTCAAAAGCGAAGCGATGGTCGAATTCCAAGCTGCAATCAGGATCAATGACAAGGATGTGAATGCCCATTATCGGCTGGCAAGGTTGTACCGCTCGATGGGAAAGATTGCAGAAGCCAAGGTTGAATTCGAAAAGGCCAGCAAGTTAAACAAAGCCGAGGACGAACGACTGCTGAAAGTGATGTCAGCAAACCCAACGAGGAAGCGGGCGGACGAGTCTTCGCCCAAGCAGCCACAATGATGGTGACGGACTCCGAGCGCTTCAGCTAAAGCCATAACAGTAACGGCAGAATGGCGCGCCAGGATCCTGGGGCCATAAAAGAAAGGCCGGAGCAGAAGCTCCGGCCCTATTCAGGAGCATGAGATTTCAGAAGATCAGCTTGGCGCCGATCTGGATACGGCGTGGCGCATGACCGCTCGTAACCTGTCCGAATGAGCTATCAGCAAGACTGGTGTCGACAGCGCCGCTGCTGGATCCGTTACCTCCGCCCGAACCGAAGCTCTCGTGGTTGAAGGCATTGAAGAACTCGCCGCGCAGCTGGAACGACACTCGTTCGGCGATTCTGGTGTTTTTGATCGCCGCAAGATCCCAATTATTCAGGCCAGGGCCAAGCAAGCTGCCGGAGCGTTCGCTACCCCAATGACCGACAGCGGTAGCAAAAGACCCGGTCGTGAACCATTCGTCGACCGACTTGGTCATGTGAACGGGTGCGATCTGATCGGGACGCGTGCCACTTCTGCCCGTGCCGACAAGTTCGCCGTTCGGATCCCAAGGATCATAGGGCTGAGAGAGCGAGAAGCTTTGACCGGAGAACATCTGCACAATACCGGAGGCCTCCCAACCACCCGCTATTCTTCCCACCAAGCCTGCCTGATGAGTGAAGAACGGGAGATCATACACAACGTTCGCAGTGAAGGTGTGGGGCTGGTTGTACGACGACGGGCCATAGTCAAGCTTGAAATCGTACTGATAAGTGGAGTACACATCGCGATCTGAAGATTGCGTTGTCAGATCTTTCGACCATGTGTACGCCATGCCCAACTGTGCCCCGTGAGAGTGATGATTCAGGCTGACCTGGAGAGAGTTGTAGTTGTTTGTGTAGAACGGACCTCGATCGCGGATCGTTGAATACCCCGGGTAGGGCCGCAATGCATTGGTCTGGGTGGTGGGAGCAGCCTGCACCGCGGCAACTGTCGGCTGATTCTCATCGAACTGTCCGAGCAGATGACGCGCCAGTGCGCCAACATACGCGGTCTCAAGCACCGTACTGGGCAAGAGTTCGCGCTGGATGCTCAGGTTGAAGTTGGAATACCTGGGCACGTAGAAATTCGGATTGCCGGCCGCGACCAGCAGGTTCGGACCGTAGTTCACTGAAGAGCTGCCGCTATTGATGTTATCGAACTTCGCGTTGTTGATTGTGGTGCCTTGTGCCAGCGGTGGGTTGACGAATGCATTCTGCTCCCAAATTCCGTTGAGCAGACGATCATAGAAAACGCCAAAACCGCCACGCACTACCATCTTGCCATTGCCACTCACGTCGTAAGCGAAACCAAATCGGGGAGCGAAGTTAGTGTTGTAGTTCGGGGCCACGTACGCGCCGAAGGGTGAACACGACACCAAAGGTGAGATCTTCTGTGCGTTAGTACAGGCAGTTCCCTTGGGAAAAATAATCCCGTTGGTGTAAGTGGACGGTTGCAGAAGGAATCCGTTCACGTATTGATTGGCCACGAAGTTTCCGGTGACCGGATCGATCTGCGGCGCGAGTTGTGGATTGTACAAATGAGGATCGAAATTGGACACCGTATTCTTGACATCGGTGACGGAGGGCAGACGGCTCCAGCGCACGCCCAGATTCAACGTCAGGCGCGGAGTAACCTTCCAGTCATCCTGCACATACGCTTCAGTGTTGATGAAGTGCAGATCCGGGATGATGTCGGGCAAAGTCTGATTGAAGCTGGAGACATTGCCAACGAGGAAGTCGCCCCAGGAGTTAAAGCTGAAGTTCGGCGTCCCGTTGACCGCATTCTCAGTCTTGATCATCTGCTGGATCTGGAAGCCGGTGCGGAGTGTGTGTTTGCCGAGGTTGAATGAGAGATTGTCGAAATAGGTGCGATCGAGGTTGCGCTCGTTCCATGGAGCAGAGCCTGCGTTGAACCCCGTGACTCCATTAATCGAGATCGACGGTACCTTGCCGTAGGGGTCAGGCGACCACTGGTTGGTTAAGGCACCATTGACCGTAGCCGAAGTCGCAAACTGGTTCGGCTTGATCTGCGAAAAGTATGTGCCCTGTGCATACGCAAACTCGAATTCATTCACGACCTTAGGACTGATGGTCCAGGTCAGGTTGCCGACCGCGTTCTTGCCGGGCGAGTTTACGAGAGTGTCCACCAGGCCGGGGTAGTTGGAACCTGCCCACAGACCTTCTGGATTGTCCACTGGCATATCGTCATTCATATACCGCGCGTAGAAGTGGACCTTGTCAGTGAAATAGTGGTCGATGCGGGCGATGTCGTCGCGGAAGTTGTTCTGGGCCGAGTAGGAGAAAACATATCGATCGCCGCTGTTAGCCGGGTACTTATTGAACACATTCGTCAGGTACACCTGAGAATTTGCGCTGTAGCAACTCGGCTTGATTGTCGTGGTATCACTTGCAGCATCGTAGGTCGCACAACCTGCGGGAGCATTGGTAAAGTTTCCCGAAACTACGCCGCTCAGCATCGCCTGGGTTGCTGCCGGCATATTGTCTCCACCAGGAGAGCTGATCTTTCTCCACTCCTCTGACCAGAAAAAGAACGTCTTGTTCTTATTCGTGTTGTAGACGTTCGGAATATAGATCGGGCCGCCAATCGTAAACCCGTAGACGTTGTGGTGGTTCACGGGGTTTTTGTTTGGTTCGCCGTTCTCAATCTGGCTGCGTTTGTTAAACCACTCGTTCGCATCAAGCGCTGTGTTGCGCAGAAACTCGTATGCGGTTCCATGGAAGGCGCTGGTGCCTGCCTTAGTCGCTACTACGACCTGACCGCCACCTGAGCGTCCGTATCCGGCGTCATAGGTGCCGCGCGCCAGCGTGAACTCCTGGATGGCATCCACGTTGGGTGCATTGATGACCGTAAGGTTAGAACCGGAGTCATTGATGTCAGACCCATCAACCGTCCAGTTATTGGCGCCCACACGCGCGCCATTTACTGACATGGCGGTGGCGCCAGCGCCGGTTTCGTCGCCTAATTGGCTAACCACACCGGGCTGAAGAGTGACCAGTTGCTGGAAGTTGCGACCCGCGAGTTCTAACTCGCGAATCTGCTGACCCGTAATGGTGCCAGCCTGTGCGCTCGATTCCGTATCAACGCTCACCGCAGCCGCTTCCACAGTTACCGTCGTAGTGGCGGCGCCGGTCTTGAGTTGAATATTGAGGCCACGTTTTTCCGCAACATTGAGAACCACGTTCTTGGCCACGAACGTCGCAAAGCCTTGCGATGAAACGCTGACGTTATAGGTGCCGGCAGGCAGGCTCGTCACCGCGTAATTTCCGCTTCCGTCGGACATCACGGTCCGCACAGCATTCGTGGTCGTTTGAGTGACGGTAACAGAAGCATTCGGAATGACCGCTCCTGTACTGTCGGTTACTTCCCCGCTCAGGGTCGCCGTAAGTTGCTGCGCCCTCGATCCGCTTGCACAAGCGAACAAAAGCAGAGCCACAAGAGCAAACAATGCCCTGCGGACATTCGAACGCGTCGGGGAAAGACTTTGATTGAGAACCCGATTCAGGTCAATCATTGCCATCGCACCTTTCCTTTGAGATCTCATGGTCTAGTGCGCAAGCGCGCACGGTGGTTCAAGAGCTTCAGACAATGTGCTCCTGAGTGATTCTCCCTGGGCTTTCTAGAAAAGACCGGCGGCCGCGCCAAACCCCTTGCTGCGCTGAACCGTGGATGGTTCGAGGCCCGGATTCGGGGTATTTTCTTGTCTGCACTTTGCCTCCCAAGGTGTGTTCCTGGCCGGATCGAATAGCAGGCGACACCGGCTGATGTTGGCCCACTGCGATGACCTTGCGTTGGAAAACAATCATCGAGCAGGCACTTTTATACGTTGGGGAGAAGATACGACGGTTCCGCGCGGATTTCAACAACAAAATGATCATTAAGAGCGAAAATAATCATCTCGCCTAGAAAAATAGTGACAGTAAGGTCAATTGCAATTGACTTTTGATCGAATTCCCTATAGCTGGCAAAGCGGCAAATTCGCCCATCGTGTGCCTGGTCACGGGCTGACAAAGGGCTTTATCTACGAGGATTTCTTACGCGCGGATGACTCGAATACCTTGCCGTTCGAAGGGGGCAACTGCTTCCTGCGAAACACCGACGTTCGTGATGATCGTATTTATTTCGCTTACCGGGCAGATGAAGGCAGGACTCACATTTCCAAACTTGGTGGCATCCGTTACTACGATGACCTGCTTGGCATGCTTCAACATCTTTCGATAGATGAGCGCCTCATCTGTTTCAAGGGTAGTGGCGCCGCGATCGGCATCGAGACCGGTGACGCTCAGGAAAACCTTGTCCATATACACATCGTCGAGGAACTCAAGCGCGGCATTGCCGGTTAGCGAGAACGACCATGCCCATGGAATCACGCCACCTGTCATATACGTACGCACACCCGGTTGATTACAGAGTTCCATGCCGATATTTAGTGCATTGGTGATTACCTGGATTTTCTCTCTGTGCCGGAGCGCGCGACCGATATGCGTGGTCGTTGTGCCTGCTGAGAGCCCGATGGTCTCATTCGGCTGGACGAGTTCAGCGGCGGCGAGGCCAATCCGTCGCTTTTCTGTCGCGTTGCGCTGTTCGCGGGCCAGGAACGAGCTGTCGTAGCGAAAAGGCTCGTATAGAAGAGGCTCCACCAAAGTAGCGCCCCCGTGAGTTCTGCGTATCAATCCCCTGTTCTCAAGGCGGGCAAGATCGCGTCGAATACTGGGCGCCGATGATCCCGCCTCGGCAAGAATCTCGTCAATGGACGCAGTACCTACACGCAATAAGAACTTGATGATCTGTTCACAGCGGCCGTTCAGAGTGTCTGGCATGACGCGAACGATTCTACACGGGTTTGGGAATCGCAATCACCAACTTTTCAGGAAAACTGCTAACTTTGGTGGTTATTGAACCTGATTTGAGCATCATGATGATGGAATTCAGGCTTAATGATCAATACGGAAAAACAAATTGAGGGCGACACCTGCCTCTCGTGCCTCAATGAACTCCCGAATGGCCGCCTTTGAACAATCCCTGGTGCTTTCAGGCAAGGTCTCGAGAGGTATTCGAATCGAGATGTAAGGGGTGCGTTGATCGAAAAAGCGGGAAACGCTCAGACTAGTCGATCTGGGGTGTTAGGATTTCTGTTGATTTCAAGGTTCGCTTTCAAGAAGGAGTCATTGTGAGGAGTGGCAAACTAATTTACCCAGCCATCACTTGCTTGCTGAGCTTGACGCTGTCTACCGCTAATGCTGTTGGACAACAAACCAATTCGCTCAAGCTGATGCCGATGCCCTCGCATGTCACTCAGGGGCAGGGACAACTCAAAATCGATAGCAACTTCACAGTGGCGGTCGAAGGATACAAGGATGCGCGGCTGGATCTCGCCCGGAAGCGCTTCCTGAAGGCTCTTTCTGGACAGACAGGAATTCCCTATCACCACGAGCCAACCGAAGGCACGGCGACTCTGGTTGTGAAAACGTCGGCCGCGAGCAAAGCAATCGAAAGTGTCGGAGAAGATGAGTCGTATCACCTTGACGTGACGGCAACCAGTGCTACGATCACCGCTCCTAATCCCCTGGGCGCAATGCATGGACTGCAGACGTTCCTTCAATTGGTCTTGTCTACGCCTGATGGGTTCGCAGCCCCAGCGGTCACTATTGACGACTCACCGCGATTTTCCTGGCGCGGGCTGATGATCGATGCCGGACGGCACTTCCAGCCGATGGACGTGATCAAGCGGAATCTCGATGGAATGGAGGCGGTGAAGCTGAATGTTTTCCATTGGCACTTGTCGGAGGACCAGGGATTCCGAGCAGAGAGCAAGGTGTTTCCGCTTCTGACGGGGAAGGGATCAAACGGCGACTACTACACACAGTCCCAGATGAAGGAGATCGTCGAATACGCGCGTGATCGAGGGATTCGCGTAGTGCCGGAGTTCGATATGCCTTGCCATACCACGGCGTGGTTCGTGGGCTATCCCGATCTGGCGAGCGGTAAGGGGCCATATCAGATTCAGACGAGGTGGGGGATCTTCGATCCAGCGATGAATCCAAGCCGTGAGAGCACCTTTGCCTTCATCGACAAGTTCATCGGCGAGATGACGACGATCTTCCCGGATCAATACTTCCATGTTGGCGGCGACGAGTGTGATGGGAAGGAGTGGGACGCGAATACGGAGATCAAGGCGTTCATGCAGGCGCATCAGCTGAAGGACAATGCCGCATTGCAGTCCTATTTCAGCGGGCGGGTGCAGAAGATTGTCGCGGCGCATCATCGAATCATGGTTGGTTGGGATGAGGTGCTGCAACCGAACACGCCGAAGGATGTAGTAATCCAGTCGTGGAGGGGGCCGAAGGGGCTCGCTGCTTCGGCGCGACAGGGGAACCGGACGATCCTTTCCAATGGCTACTACATCGATCTGAACCAGTCCGCGGAGGAGCATTATCTGACTGATCCGCTGGGCGGAGATGCGGCGAATCTCTCGGACGAGGAGAAGAAGCGCGTCATGGGCGGAGAGGCGGCAATGTGGGCCGAGTTCACCACACCGGAGATCATCGACAGCCGCATCTGGCCAAGAACGGCAGCAATCGCGGAGCGACTCTGGTCGCCTCAGGATCTTCGCGATGTGGAGTCGATGTACTCGCGGATGTACGCTGTGTCGGACAAGCTGGAGGCATACGGGCTGAGGCATCAGTCAATCACCCCCTTGATGCTGCAGCGGATGAGCGGTGAGAGCGATCCGAAGTATCTTGCGGTGCTCGCATCGGTGGTGCAGCCGCCGCGCGGGTATGAGCGCGAGTCGCTCAAGGAGTACGACTGGCACAGCCCTCTGAATCATCTGGTGGATGCTGTTCCACCGGAGAGCGAAACGGCCAGGGAGTTTAGCAGCTTGGTCAAAGCCATTGTGGCAGGCAGCGCATCACCGGAGCAGTGGCAGACGGCTAAGCAATGGCTCACCGAGTGGCGCGACAACGATGCCAAGCTGCAACCGACACTCAAGAGATCGGAGATCACGTCGGAGCTGGCTCCTGTGTCGCAAACGCTAGCCCAGGTATCCACGATTGGATTGCGGGCGCTGGACGATCTCCAGAGTCACCACGCCGCAGATGCATCGGCAACTCAGACTGATCTGCAGACATTGAAGGCCGCGGAGAAGCCCCAGGCCGTGCTGCGGAACATGATTGTTGCTCCTGTGGAGGCCCTGGTGCAGGCGGCGGGGAAACAGCCTTAGCTAACGATGAAAGCGCTTTTCAACTTTGAGGTTTAGCTCTAGTTTTTAGCCCGAGTCGGAGCATTGTTGGAGGGCGGCATTTACGTCCTCCAACAACGTCCAAGTTTTCGACAACCAACAGATAACAGGCAACTTAGTTGTAATCGCTGCAAAATAGTGACTTAGCTATTGGAGCTTGTCAAGGGCCGAGCTACTGAGGTGCACCGGTGTGAGTTTGCGGGGGCAGAGTGGCCAGTCGCCTTGATCCCGGAAGTCAGCCTCATGCGAACCTGCTCACGTTATCTTGTGCCCGTAGGGGAAGGGCGGTAGGATGCTCTTCAAAAGCTGGCTCCCCGTTTCAGCCGCCAGAGAATACAAATGGGAGTTCATTGCTTCGGGGGTGCGAGCCTGGTGGTCGCAAAGTTGCCATCTTCTCTCTCATCGCTCTTCGAGGCCGCTGAGCGCGGCGACAGGAATGTATCTGATGAACTCTTCGGCGTTCTGTACGACGAGCTTCATCGACTGGCCCGAGGCCAGCTCGCGCACCAGCTTCCGATGAGCATCGGCGCAACTACGCTCCTGCACCAGGCTTACATTGAAATGGCAGGCCGGGACAAGATCGCCTTTCCTGACCGGGCGAGATTTATGGGCTATGCAGCCCGCGTGATGCGCGGCCTGATCATCGACCACGCTCGCAATCGCAGCGCACAGAAGCGAGGAGGGCAATTTCATATCACCTCTACCAGCGTAGAGGCCGTGCAGCCGGTCGACCACCTCGAGCTCGAGCATCTGGGAGCAGCGCTGGATGAGTTGTCAGAGGTCGATCCGTGCCTGGCCGAGGTGGTAGACATGAAGTTTTTCTGCGGCTTTACGTTTGTCGAGATCGCCGGCATGAAGAACGTGTCGGAGCGAACCGTACAGCGCCAATGGGAGAAGGCACGCATCTACCTGCACCGCAAACTCAGCAAAGAACTCGAAGGATGATCCGTGTCCACGATTAGCCGTGATCGGTGGCAGGAGATCAGCCCATTTCTCGATGAGGTGCTTTCGCTCCCGGAAGAGGAGCGCGCAGGATGGCTGGCGAGATTTCAGCGCGAGAGGCCGGAACTGGGTGCACTGCTGAAAGAACTTCTCGAGGAGCATGTTTCGCTGAACCATCAGGAATTCCTCACAGGCCAGCCGATTAAAGGGCTGGAGGCATTCCTTCCAGGCGGGACAGCGGGTGCGTATCGGCTGATTTCGCCGATTGGCGAAGGCGGAATGGGGATCGTGTGGCTAGCGGAGAGGAGCGATGGGCGCTTCGAGCGCAAGGTGGCCGTCAAGCTTCTTCGCTTTTCACTTGGGTCACAATCTGGTTCAGGAAGATTCAAGCGGGAGGGAAAGATCCTTGCCCAGCTATCCCACCCCAATATCGCAGAACTGATTGATGCGGGTGTGACTACGGGCGGGCAGCCTTACATCGTACTTGAGCACGTTGAAGGTACCCCGATCGACGGATGGTGCGATGATCACAAGCTGGACGTGAATGGCCGCATCTCGCTGTTTATCGATGTGCTCAGCGCTGTTTCGCATGCACACGCGAACCTGGTGGTTCACCGCGACATCAAACCGTCGAATGTACTGGTGCGGAAAGACGGATGCGTGAAGCTGCTGGACTTTGGAATCGCCAAGCTGCTCGCTGATGATTCCGACGGTTTTACGCAGCTAACGATGGAAGGTGGTTCAGCTTTGACGCCGCACTATGCGGCCCCTGAACAAATCACCGGGGGAGCGATCACGACCGGAACCGATGTTTATGCTCTCGGCGCGCTGCTGTATCTGCTGCTTGCAGGTAAGCACCCGACGAGTTCAGAGGCGCTGTCTCCGGCGGAACTCGTAAAGGCAATCACGGAAACTGAGCCAGTGCGCCTGTCAGATGCGAGCTTTGCGGGCCCATCGCCAGAGATAGCCGTGAACCGCGCCACTACGCCGGAGCGACTTCGGCGCGAGCTTCGCGGCGATCTGGAGACCATCATTGGCAAGGCACTGAAGAAGAACCCGTCAGAACGCTACGCGACTGTGAGCGCATTTGTGGACGATCTTCGGCGGTATCTGAAGCACGAGCCGATCAGCGCGCGACCGGACAACTTACTTTATCGCGCGAAGAAGTTCATGCGCCGCAACCGGACCGCAGTCGCATTGTCGACGGTCGCGATTATCGCTGTTGTCGCAGGGATAACCGGCGTTCTGATTCAGACTCGGAGAGCGAAGCAGCAACGGGACTTCGCTCTTCGGGAGGCGTCGCGAGCAAGCGCGGTGGCTGACATGGACAACTTCCTCCTGGCAGATGCGGCGCCAGGAGGCAAGCCCTTCACGGTGGACGAGCTCCTTGGCCGAGCGGAACACATCGTAAGCCGCGAACATCTCGAAGGTAGCGACCGGGCGGAGCTTTTTCTCTCGATTGGACGGCAATACTGGGGAGAAAACGAGACTGCCAGGGCGTATGCGTTATTTCAGCAGGCTTACGCCCTTTCCCGCAAAGTCAGTGATAGATCACTGCGAGCCCGCGCCTCCTGTGGTCTGGGGGTCATCCTTGCCCAGCAGGGAGAACCGGTACGGGGAGAGGCGCTGATTCAAGAGGGTCTCCAAGAACTGCCTAACGATTCAGACTCTGCGCTCGATCGCGTCTGGTGCCTCCTTAGAGGCCGGGAGGTAGCAAATCACAATGGAGACTCAAAGCTCGGCGTCCATCGTGTGTTGGAGGCCAAAGGCCTTTTGAGTGCTTCGCCGCTCAGGTCGGATGTGGGCGCATGGCGAATCGAGATGGATCTCGCTGAGGCTTATCGTCAGGACGGAAGGTTTAGAGAAGCGAGCGGCGCTTTCGAAAGATCATATGGGCTCATGAGAGAGCTGGGGCGCGATGACACCGAGACGGCCGGCACTCTGCTTAACAATTGGGCGTTGGCGATGGAATATCTCGGCCGACCTCTTGAAGCGGAAAAGATCTTCTATCGGGCTCTTGAGCTTAGCCGTGACAACCACGGCGACAGTGCGGTGGATCCGTTGCTTCTGCTCAACTACGCGCGGGTTCTTCGTGAACTTACGCGCACAGAGGAAGCGAAGAGTGACGCAGAGCGAGCGCTGAAGATGGCTTCGCAAGCCGGAGATCAAGTTACGATCAACCAGGCCCTGCTGGAGCTGGCACGAATCTACCGGCAAGCAGGCGACTATGCCCGCTCGAATGCAATGCTGGATCAGGTTGAACCGCGGCTTAGTAAAAATCTGCCGCCAGGGCATTACGCGTTCTCAAGCCTCGCCTCAGAGCGTGAGCTTACGGCGCTTGCGTCCGGCAATTTAGCTGCCGCAGACCATTTCTCGCGACTGGCGATGGACATCCTGCAGGCAGCGATTAAAGACGGTAAGCAAGGCGCGCAATTCTTGCCTACCCTTCTTGGCCGCCAATCGAAGCTTGAACTGAAACTGGGCCAGGTGGATCAGGCAGCGAAGGACGCCGCAAAACAGCTATCGATGGCTCAGTCGAGCTTTGAGCCGGGGCAGTATTCGTCGAACTTAGGATACGCGTACCTGAACGTCGGGATGGCTCTTCAGGCGCAGGGCAAAGCGGACGCGGCGCGTTTGGCGTTCGGCTATGCGACGAAGCACTTTGAGAGCGCACTGGGACCCAATCATCCGGATACGCGCAACGCCGTGCAACTGGCCCGAATGGACGCACAGTAGCGCAATTAATTGCTTCACATCTCCTCACCATTACTTTTGTCATTCTCGTTGAGAAATGGCGCTTTCGCGCTGTCGTCTTTCGGTTTCAGATTCCGATTACTTAGACAAGAGCGGCTCAATCTCTTTCTCTTCTCCGCATGAAACTCTGTGTGCCTCTGGCTCACTAGTTGGAAAGACGTTCAGCCAATCACTCTCCCGGAGTAAAGAGCGATGATCAACGACAACAAGTCACTGAAGGTGTCTCTTCGCGTTCGCAGTTTCTTCCTTGGTTCGGCAAAATACAGGCTTCCAATTCTGTTCGGCCTGGCCTTAGCTGCATCACTAAGCCTGTCAGGCGGGATTCTGTTCCCCAACCCACTCTTCACGTTCGACTCCTCGGGCATCTTGAGCACTTACGGCAAAGTCGATGTGACCAACCCATTCTTCCGGCCATTGGGAACAAACGGACGGACATGCAATACGTGCCATATTGCCGGTTCTGCATGGTCGATTACGCCGTCAGATGTGCACGCGAAGTTCAACGCGACGAACGGCCTTGAACCGATCTTCCGGACGAATGATGGCTCCAATTGCCCCAGCGCGGATGTGTCCACGCCCAGGGCTCGGGCGAGCGCGTACAGCATGCTGCTCAACAAGGCGGTTCTTCGAATCTCGCTCGCGATGCCGACGAATGCCGAATTTCAGATCATCGACATTCAGGATCCGCATAACTGCCCGGAGACCACCACTTCCAATCCGGCGTTCTTTCGGCGGCCGCTTCCGTCGACCAACTTGAGCTTTTTGAGCGCGGTGATGTGGGACGGACGTGAGACGGTGTTCGGCGCGATTCCGGGCAAGTCTTTGAACCTGGAGCAGAGCCTTCAGAACCAGGCACAAGACGCCGTCACAGGGCATGCTCAGGGTGCGGTTCCGAGCGCAGAACAACTGGCGAAAATTGCAGAGTTCGAAAGCCGGATCTCGACTGCGCAGATTTTTGACGTGCGTGCCGGAATGCTTGATGTGAAGGGAGCGAAGGGCGGACCTGTGGCGCTGTCGCATCAGAACACCTACATTGGGATCAACGATGCGCTGGGTGGCGATCCGAATGGTGTTGCATTCGATTCGAACGTGTTCACGTTGTACGACTCGTGGAAGAACTCCAATTCGCCTCACAGGCAGTCCGTTGCGCGTGGAGAAGAACTCTTCAATAATCTTCCGATTCCCATTACTGATGTTGCAGGACTCAATGATGCGCTGAAGCAGCCCGTCATCATGGGCACGTGCACGACCTGCCATGACACGCCAAACGCGGGCAGCCATTCGTTCTCCGTTCCGCTGGGGATAGGCACGACGGCGTATCCTGCAAAGCCTGCGCTGGATATTGCAGGCCTGCCGGTATACACAGTGCAGTGCATTGCAACGGGCGAGACAGTGCAGGTGACGGATATCGGTCGCGCGATGATTTCGGGCAAGTGCGCGGATATTGGCAAGATGAAGGGGCCGGTGTTGCGCGCGCTCGCAGCACGGGCGCCGTACTTCCACAACGGCGGGGCGAAGACGCTGGATGATGTAGTGGAGTTTTACAACCAGCGGTTCAGTCTTGCGCTGACTTCGCAGCAGAAGTCAGACCTGGTGGCGTTTCTGCGGACGCTATAGGCATAATCCCGGTGAATTGAATGTGATTACCCATGTCTCCAGAAACAGGAGACATGGGGCGCCCAATCGTACCAGAGCTGTTTTATTTCTGGCGGGTTCAGCGCATCGCCACAATTTCGACGTTGCCGGTGCGCCGCAGAATATTGACGCTGACCGTGTCTGCATAGCGCTCGCAGGAGATGTCGACGCTGCCGTTGCCGATTCTAAGGTTGCGAATTCGGACGTGCTGGAGTTTTTCAGGCAATGCTGAATGGTGCATGTAGAGGCGCGATTCGTTCGCCTTGATCTCCAGTCCGAGGCAGGCTTGGAGGACCATGAATACCGAGCCGGCAGCCCACGCTTGTGGCGAGCAGGCAACCGGATAGAGCGTGGGTCCTTTGCCGGGTCGGCGCCCGAAGCCGCAGATGAGTTCCGGCAGGCGATGGAACATCACTTCCGATGCGAGGTCGAGCAGGCCAGAGGTGATGCGCAGGGCGAGGTCTTTGTCGGGCCGACGCAGTGCACCGAGGGCGATGAGCGCGTTGTCGTGCGGCCACATTGAGCCATTGTGGTAGGACATGGGGTTGTAGCGGCGCTCTCCGGTGACAATAGTGCGCACTCCCCAGCCGGAGAAGAATGCGGGGGAGAGCATGCCCTCGCTGATGGAGCGGTATTGCGCGTCGCTGGCTATGCCGGAGAAGAGGCACTGGCCGGCGTTGGAGCTGCGGACTCGGCACTGCTTCTTTTCGCCGTCGAGCGCGAGGGCGAACATGCCCAGTTCGTCAGACCAGAACTGGGATTGGAATTTTGAGCGAAGTTCGGCGGCCTGGGTTCGGAGTTTGTCGGCCAAGTCCTTGTGCCCAAGGTCGGAGGCGACAGAAGCGATGCCGTTTTTCGCTGCGTAGACGTAGCCTTGCACTTCGCAGAGCGCGATCGGGCCCTGGGCAAGCCGGCCGTCGCTGTAGAAGACGGAGTCGTTGGAGTCTTTCCAGCCTTGTTGTACGAGTCCGTGGTCTGTGGCGCGCGCGTACTCGACGAAGCCGTCGTGATCGGAATCGCCGTAGACGTCGATCCACTCGAGGGCAGCGAGGATGTTCGGCCAGATTTCCTTGAGGAAGTCAATGTCGGCTGTGCGCTCGTAGTACGCGGCGGCAAGGAGTACGAAGAGCGGAGTGCCGTCGACGGTGCCATAGTAGCGGCCGAAGGGGACTTCGCGCAGATGCGCCATCTCCCCCTTGCGCATTTCGTGGAGAATCTTGCCGGGATCGGCGTCGCGTTCGGCATCATGGCTGGTGGCCTGTGTTGCTGCGAGGTATGTGAGGACACCTTTGGCGACGGAGGGCGCAAGCCATAGGAGCTCGAGCGCGGTGATGATGCCGTCGCGACCGAAGACAGTGCTGAACCAGGGAACCCCGGCGTAGGGGTAGAGGCCGTGCGGTGTCTGGGTGATCATCATCGCCAGGTCAGCGCGTGAACGGCGAATCCACTCATTGAACTGCTCGTTCGATGTGTGAATATCCAGATCGGAGAGAGGGCCGGTGCTGCGCTCCTGATTCATCCGATGGAGCGCGTCGTTGAAGGAGGGCAGGTGAAGGTGCTGACCGTCTCCACCGTGAATGCAGGCCATGTTGATGGTGAAGCTGGCCTCGCCATGGGACTCGATGTGGAGGGGAACGGTGATGCCGCCGTCGTGGGTCTCGCAGGGAATGGAGCACTCAATGAAAGTGGCGCGATGGATGCGATCCAGACCGACGTAGGAGAGTTCTACTGAGTTGCGCGTCACTTTCGCGGGGCGCTTTTCTCCGCGGCGCTGGCGCTTCTGGCCGCGAACCTCGAAGATGTCAGCGAAGTCGGCGTCGAATTCGAACGAGAGTTCGATATCGAGCGACGTCTCACCATAGTTGTTGACGGTGATCTCGTCGTAGCAGACGGTCTCGGTCAAGAACTTCGTCCGGTAGATGTGGACGGTGCCGCGAGGAAGCAGGGATCCGTTCTCAAGATCGAGATCGGGGTTGGTGGAGTCTGCCGCGAATAGAATGTTGTCTTCGCGAACGGTGGAGCTGAGCAGCAGCGGGCGCACGCCGCAGAAGCGCATCTCGAGGCGCGAGAGATGGCGAGTCTCATTGTGAAAGATGCCCTGCTGGCCGAACCCGACGGGCTGTACGTCGCCGCTGCGATCGAAGACGGCGAAGGTGTCACCGTTAAGCAGAACACGCGTGCGGTCGTCGGCGAGAGCAGACGATGCGCGGATGTAAAACTGGTGGCCAACTTCGATGATGTCCTGATGATGTTCTTTCTGGATCGATGGAAGCATCGACAAAGAACTCCTCAATTAGATTGCGAGCGAAAGCCCGCGCTTGCCACGTGCAGCGCGTTTCTTTTCCGAAATCCCGAGTTCGTAGGTTTCGATGTACCTCTCGCCCATCTGGCGGGAGGTGAACCTCTCTAGAAATCGCTGGTGAACTGCCTTGCGATCGAGAGACGGAATCTTCTTCCATGCCTCCACCGCCTCTTCGACGCTCTCAACTATGAATCCGGTCAGCCCGTCGTCGATTATTTCTGAGACCGATCCGCCGCGGAAGGCGATCACCGGTGTTCCGCAGGACATAGCTTCAATCATGACCAAACCAAATGGCTCGGGCCAGTCGATGGGGAACAACAAAGCGGCGGCTTTACCCAGGAATTCTGTCTTGTCCGTTTCGCCGATTTCGCCGACGAACTCCACGTCTGAATTCACGAGGAGATCACTGATGTCGGCTTCGAAGTAGGCGCGATCAGCTTCATCAATCTTGGCGGCGACACGAAGAGGCATGCCTGCCTGCTTGGCGATTTCTATGGCGCGGTCGACGCGCTTTTCGGGAGAGATGCGTCCGAGAAAGGCGAGGTATTCGCCTTGCGTGAATGTCGGCTCATGAAGATCGGCCGGCAAACCATGGTGCACGGTAGCGAGCCAGCTAGCCCAAGGCATGGGTGCGCGTTGAGCGTCGGAGATGGAGACCAGGCGCATGTCGTCGAATTCCCGGAATAGTGGGTAGAGGTCAGGAATGTCCAGGCGGCCGTGCAACGTAGTGACGGCGGGAATTTCGAGGCGGCGAATTTGCGAAAACGGCAGGTAGTCGAGATGAAAATGGACCAGGTCGTAATCGTCTGCTTCCTGAGCGACGGTTTCAATCAGATTAAGGTGATGAGCAAGGGGAGAAAGCAGCTTGCCGCCTTCAAGTCGAAGCGACCGTTCGCAAACTGATCGCAGGCGGGCGGCTGTCTGAGAATCTCCACTTGCATAAAGCGTGACATCATGGCCCAGTCTTACAAGCTCCTCTGTAAGGTATGAAACGACTCGCTCCGTTCCTCCATATAGCTTTGGGGGCACACTCTCATATAAGGGCGCAACCTGCGCGATTTTCATATATACACTCCCGGGGGTCGTAGCCTGCGGGTCCTGAACGGGTTGGATGCAAGAACGGTTGGATCACGTGGCCCACGAGAGATTCAGAATTGCGGCAAAACGTACAAACGTTTGTAGATGCGGTCCGGGGAAGCCAGGAATGAGGAGCTTCGCCCGAAGGGGAGCCAGCCAGCCGGATTGGGGCCCGCGGGTCAGCGATTGTTGCATTTGATTTGCAATTTGGCCCACATCCTGCGAATATCGATATATGGACGTTCGGACCTGTTGTCGTCACTGTATGCCGCATTCGCGCGCACAGGTGACCTTCGGACCGAAATAGTTCATACACATTTCAAGGTTTCCTGAGAGCCCGCGATACAGCCCCTAGCTGACGCGGGCTTTCTGTTTCTGTCAGATTCCCAACAAAGAGGTCTAATGACTGAGCCCCTGCAACCGAATCAACCAAAAGAGACCAAAGCCCAACGGTATGAACGCCTGAAGAAGGCGAAGAACCCGTGGGAGGCGTTTGACGAAGTGCGCGCCTTTGCGCGAGAAGGGCGCTCGAGCGTGGTGCCAGACTGGGCCAGCGCTTACTTCAAGTGGTGGGGTGTCTATACCCAGGGCGACGGCGTTGGCGCAACAGGCGGCAAGGGCGGCGAGGGCCTTGCCACTGACTACTTCATGATGCGCGTTGGCATCCCAAACGGGATCGTCTCATCGCATCAGCTCAGAACAATCGGCGGGCTGACGCGAAAGTATGCGCGCAACCTCGCTGACATCACGGTTCGGCAGAACATCCAGCTCCATTGGCTGACGATTGAGTCCCTGCCAGAGGTGGTAGATGCGCTGAATGCGATTGGTCTTTCGCCGAAGGGTGCTTGCGGAGATGTTGTTCGCAATGTGACTGGATGCCCGCTGGCTGGCGTCGCTCACGATGAGATCTTCGACGCTTCGCCCATCGCGCTGGAGATTGCACATCATCTGACGGCAAATCCTGAGTTTGTGAATCTGCCTCGGAAGTTCAAGATCTCAGTGAGCGGATGCCGAACCTGGTGCAATTATCCGGAGATCAACGACATCGCACTCACAGGAGCAGAACGCGACGGTCAGGTTGGATTTTCGGTGCGAGTTGGAGGCGGCCTTTCGAATGAGCCGCATCTGGCAGTCCGACTGAACGCGTTTGTGCTGCCGGAGCAGGCGCTTGCGGTGGCCAGAGCGATAACGGAGATTTTCCGCGATCAGCAGGTGCTGCGCGAAAGCCGGGATCGGGCGCGGCTGAAATACCTGTTCATGCGCGAGGGGTGGAGCTCCGAAAGGTTTCTGGAAGAGATCGAAGCTCGACTGGGATACAAGCTGCTACCGGGTGTCGAGGAGAAAGTGCCGGACGAGACCCTGCGAGATCACGTAGGTATCCATCGTCAGCGACAGGCTGGACTGAGTTACGTAGGAGCGTCTGTGCTGCGGGGACGGCTTAGCGGTGAGCAACTGGAGGCTGCGGCAGACCTGGCTGATAAATATGGCAGTGGTGCACTACGCGCCACAGTGGCTCAGAATCTGATCTTCATTGACGTGCCGAATGCGAAAGCTCCAGAACTGGTGCGCGAGTTGGGTGCAATCGGGTTGCATGTCGAAGGCTCCCCTTTCTGGCGCGGGGCCGTTGCATGCACCGGAACGGAGTTCTGCAAACTGGCAATCACGGAAACGAAGGGCTTCACGCGCTGGCTGGTCGATGAGTTGGAAGAGCGTGTTCCGCAGTTTGACCAGCAGTTGCGTCTGCATGTGACAGGGTGCCCGAATGGTTGCGGACAACATTGGATTGCGGACATCGGCATCGAAGGCAAGAAGATCAAGCATGAAGGCAAGCTGGTGGATGCTTACTACTTCTGCCTGGGTGGATCGGTGGGAAGAAATTCCGGGATTTCACGACCGGTTGGTTATCGTGCTCCGGCAACGCTAGTGCCCGAGGCGATTGCAAGACTGCTGCGAAAGTACCTGATCACGCGCGAGACGGACGAGAACCTGCGGGTATGGTTCAGCCGGCATACGAATGATGAGCTACGCGCTTATCTTGCGGGAGAAGTTCTGTCGCCAGTAGAGCGGGATCTGCCGACCGGTCCTGTGCCGCACGCGGTGGGAGACTGAGAGCCGATGAACCTGCAGCCGATTTTTCTAAAGCTGGACGGCCGACCCGGATTGCTCGTCGGCGCGGGGAACGTGGCGCTGGAGAAGTTAAACACACTGCTCACGAGCGGGATTCGCCTGCGGGTGATTGCGCCCCGGGTGAAGCCGGAGTTTCGCGATTTTGCGGTTGAGGGCAGGATCGAGCTCGTGGAACGGAAGTTCGCGCTTGAGGATCTGGACGGCAACTTCATCGTGATCGCGGCGACGGATGACCCAGAAGTAAACGAGACGGTGTATCGCGAGGCCGTTGCGCGTGGAATCCTGGTGAACAGCGTTGATGATCCGCCACACTGCGATTTCTATTTCGGGTCGGTAGTGAGGCGAGGCGATCTGCAGGTTGCGATTTCGACTGCCGGAGAGAGCCCTGCTGTGGCTCAGCAGCTTCGACGTGAGATCGACGAGCAACTGCCCGGGAATCTCGGACCTTGGCTGGAGCAGGTCGGTCAGTTGCGTCGGGAGATTCTGGCGACCCATCCGGCGGGCGATGAACGGAAGGCGCTGCTGCATCGGATTGCGAAGCGGCAGATACTGCAACCGGCGCGGCAATCCGTTGGATCGGATGCTGAAAGAGCGAGAGTCTTTCTGGTAGGAGCGGGACCGGGTGATCCGGATCTGCTCACAGTGAAGGCGCAACGGTTGATCGGGGCGGCGGATGTGATTCTGCATGACGACCTGGTGACGCCGGAGATTCTTGCACTCGCGAATCGGGATGCAGAGATTGTGAATGTGGGCAAGCGGTGCGGGGCGAAGAACATCACCCAGGACGAGATCAATTCCCTGCTGGTGAGCTATGCCGCTGACTATCGTGTCGTAGTTCGGCTGAAGAGTGGCGATCCGCTGATCTTTGGAAGAGCTGCAGAAGAGATGACGGCGCTGGGCGCGGCTGGAGTGCCGTTCGAGGTCGTACCTGGGATTACGGCAGCATTTGCGGCTGCGGCGGCGATTCCCTGCTCACTGACGGACCGGAATGCGGCTTCGAACGTAATCTTCTCAACCGGGCATCATGCTCAGTCGCATAACGAGGCGGCGATTCCGGAGCGTGAAGATGCGACTCGCATCGTGTACATGCCGGGCCGCGATCTGACGCTTCTGGCGCTCGAGTGGCTACAGGAGGGATTGCCCGCTGATTTCCCGTGTGCGATTGTTTCGCACGCCGGCCGTCCCGAACAGGACGTCAGGCGTACGACACTGGGTGATCTTGGTAAGGCACACTCTGTGCAGGCTCCCAGTATTCTGCTGGCGGGCTGGGCCTTGAAAAAATACCTGGACGTCATGCTCGACGCCCAGAAGCACACCAAAGCTCAAATCTGAAAACGCGCGTGCTCTCCCGCACAATCCGAGCGCGATAACGTCTGTATGATGGTCCACATTTACCGGGACCACTCCTCCTTGCAGGAATGTTCTTTCTTGCTTAGGGGATGAGCCTGTTTTGGAGGCTATGGGATGCGGGGCACGTTGCGCGGAACGGCCGTGTGTTTTTTGGCGGTAATGATCGGATTGGCGAGTGGTTGCGGGGGCGGAGGCAACAGTAGCGAAGGCGGGGGCAGCCAGACTCCGATAGCGCCAACGGTGACGGTGAGTCCGGCAGCATCGACAATTACGACCGCCCAGTCGCTCAAAGTAACGGTAACGGTAAGCGGAAAATCAGGCATTGCGACAGGCAGCGTAACCTTGACCGCCGGCTCCTATTCCTCTTCAACTACGGCTCTGAGCGGCGGCGTTGCTTCCATCACCATCGCGCCTGGTTCTTTGGCGGCGGGCAGCATGACGCTGAAGGCTTCCTACACGCCGGACTCGGCGAGTTCCTCTGCTTACAACAGCGCTTCAGGAACGGCTCCTTTGACAGTGAGCCTGGCTACTCCGACAGTGAGTGTGACGCCGGCTTCGCAGAGCCTTGTTGTGGGCCAGGCCCTGGCGGTTGTTGTGAATGTAAGTGGTGGGGCCGGTGCTCCTTCTGCGACTGGAACGGTGGTGCTGAGCGGCGGGAGTTATAACTCCGGGTCGACGGCACTTTCCGGAGGCAGCGCCAGTGTTACGATCCCGCCGAACACGTTCGCAGCGGGAAGCGTGATGCTGACCGGGGCATATACGCCGGATACTTCTGGCGCGACACTCTATAAACCGGCGAGTGGCCAATCAGCCGCCATCACACTCTTCCAGGCCAATACGGTGATGGTGGATCAATCGGGCACCGGCATTCACGTCACCGATCAGTTGCTGGGGATGAATCTGCCCTCATGGTACGACGTGTTCAGCAACGCGGGCGGGATCAATGCGGCGTTTGCCGAGGCGGGTATCAAGGTGATTCGCTGGCCGGGCGGGTCGTGGTCGGACGCCTACCACTGGGGACAGGGTGGCGGGTTGCCGTTCATGTGCAATACAACAGGCAGCGGCACGGGATGGGGCGGGTACGGCACCTTCGCGCAATTTGCGAGTTCGATTGTTCAGGCAGGAAACTACGATCTCGCGCTGACGGCCAACTACGGGAGCAATGCGACCTGCACCGGGGGCGGAGATCCGGCGGAAGCTGCAGCGTGGGTGGCCGAAGCGGTGAAGGACGGCGTGCATGCAAGCCATGTCACAGTTGGGAACGAGGAGTACGGCAGTTGGGAGTACGATCTGCATGCGAAACAGCACGATCCTGCGACGTATGCAAGCACGATGATTGGCGCAGGAGGTTACTACTCGCGGATCAAAGCCGCGGACAGCTCCGCGCTGGTCGGGGTATTGGTAGATGCTGACCGTTCGAGCAGTTGGGACAGGACTGTGCTCGCGAATGCAAAGGGATCGTATGACTTTGTTGAGTATCATTTCTACCCGCAGGCTCCCGGCAGCGAGAGCGATACGTACCTCGTACACCAGGGAGCGCTGGATCTGGCAGCCAACCTGAATTACCTGAAGAGTGAGTTGGCGACTGCGGGGGTACCGAATACTCCCATTTATGTGGGCGAGATGGGATCCGTATTCACCACGCCAGGCAAGCAGAGCTGGTCGATCACGCAGGGCCTATATGCGGGTCAGACCCTCGGCGAGATGATGAACAGCGGTGTGGTGCGGGCCACTTGGTGGATTGGTTTTGGCAATTGCGACCAGAACGCGCAAGGCGGAGCGGCGGGGAATATGAGCTCCTCCCTTTATGGCTGGCAGACGTTCGGCGCTTACAACGTGTTTTCAGATGGGCCAACGGATGGGCCGTGCGGCGTGGGATCGGGACCGCTGGGGACGATGTCACCGACGGCCCGGGCGTTTCAATTGTTCAGCCATGTTGCGGTGACCGGCGAGACAGTTCTGACGGCGAGCGTGAGCGGCATGCCCGACATTCGTGCGTACGCGGCCACTCATAGCGGCGGTACGGCGTTGGTGCTGTTCAATCTGAATCAGACGATGAGCGAGCCGGTCACCGTGACGCTGTCGAATCAGGGCGCTTCGACCGGAGTGACGGTACTGACTTATGACAAGGCGATCTATGATCAGACCAACTCTGCGACTCCGGTATGGGGGGCGCCGACAACAAGCGATCTGGGAGCGCAGAGTCTGCCTTTGACTCTGACGTTGACGCCCTGGAGTATGAACGTGGTGACGATCAGATAAGCGCTCGGGCTTTATATACTGAATTGGTTGCAATAAACCAAGCAGGAGCGCAATTTGCCGCAGGCGGAGATCGGAATTATCGGCGGGAGCGGGCTGTATTCAATGCCCGGTTTCACAAATGTTCATGAAGAGCGGGTGGAGACGCCGTTTGGAGATCCATCGGACCCGTTCGTGCTGGGCGAACTGGAGGGGCGCAAGGTTGCGTTTCTCGCGCGCCATGGACGCGGGCATCGCATTCTTCCTTCTGAATTGAACTTTCGCGCCAACATTTACGCGTTCAAAAAGCTGGGTGTGGAGCGGATTGTTTCCGTCTCCGCAGTGGGATCGCTGAAGGAAGAGCATAAGCCTACGGACTTTGTGATTCCCGACCAGTTCATTGACCGGACGTTTCACCGCATTTCGACATTCTTTGGAGACGGGATTGTAGGGCATGTCGCGTTCGGCGATCCGGTGTGCTCGGTGGTGGCGAATGCTGCTGCGAGTGGCTGCAAGGATGCCGGCGTAGTTGGCAAGCTGGGCGGAACGTATGTCTGCATGGAAGGACCGCAGTTCTCCACCAAGGCAGAATCGAATCTCTACCGCAGTTGGGGCGCCGACGTAATTGGCATGACGAATCTTCAGGAAGCCAAGCTGGCGCGGGAGGCGGAGATTTGCTACGCGACCGTGGCCATGGTTACGGACTACGACTGCTGGCGCGAGGGGCACGATGCCGTGACGATCGAGGAGATTGTGGCGGTCCTGCATCAGAATGCTTCGAACGCGTGCAAGGTTGTGAAGGCTGCAGTGGCAGCGATGCCGAAGGAGCGGAGTTGCGCATGTGCTTCTGCGGCAAAGTACGCCGTGCTGACACAGGCGGATGCGATTCCAGCGGCGGCGAAAGAAAGGCTGAAGCTCCTCTTCGGCAAATATCACGGCTGGTAAAAACTCAGAATAAAACTGACTAGAGAGGTCACATGGCAATCACTGTAGTTGGCAGCGTCGCGTTCGACACTGTCGAAACACCTGCAGGGCGCAGGGAACGCTGCCTCGCCGGAGCAGCAACCTATTTTTCGCTCTCCGCCAGTTTTTTCACGGACGTGCGAGTTATCGCCGTGGTCGGCGAAGATTTCGGACCTGACCAACAGAAGGTCTTTGACGCGCGCAAGGTCGACACTACCGGGATTCAGCACCGAACAGGGAAGAGTTTCTTCTGGCGGGGCTCGTACATGGACAATCTGAACGAAGCGAAGACAATCAACACGGAACTGAATGTCTTTGCGGGATTCGAGCCGAGCATTCCAAGCTCGTACAGCGATTCAGAGTATCTGTTCCTTGCGAATATTGATCCGGTGCTGCAGCGGCGCGTACGCGAGGCTATGCCGACAGCGAAGCTGGTGGGCGGCGACACGATGAACTACTGGATCAAGGACCACAAGCCGGCGCTGCTGGAGGTTCTGAAAGGCCTGGACGTGCTGCTGATCAACGATACCGAGACGCGGATGCTGACCGGATCGAGGAGTATTGCGCTGGCAGCAGGAAAGATATTTGAGCTGGGACCGAAGATCCTTGTGGTGAAGCATGGCGAATACGGTGCCACGGCATTCTTTGCGCCGAAGCGGCCGGATGGTGCGGAACGGATGGCACATCGGGCATTTCATGTTCCGGCACTGCCGCTGGAGGAAGTTGTCGATCCCACGGGAGCGGGAGACAGCTTCGCGGGAGGATTTTTCGGCTATCTTGCTTCACAAAAAGAACTGACGCCGAAATCGTTCCGGTATGCGATGTTCTATGGCAGCGTGATGGGCTCGTTTGTAGTTGAGCGATTTGGGACGGAGCGGCTGCAGGAACTCACGCGAGAAGAGATCGATCACCGGTTCAAGCTGTTCCGTGAGTTGACACACCTTGACTGAAAAGCCGGCGGGCCCTCGGATCAGCGGCAGGGAACGGCTGCTGGTGGGGGCCTCTGCCATTTCAGCTTCAGTAGGTGTCGGCGTGTGGAGCTGGCGCAACCATGCGATGCTCAATTATGGCGATGCTGTAGCGCATCTGCACATTGCTCGCCGTGTGATCGATGCGCACGAGCCGGGAATTTCGCAGTTCGGTTCTGTGTGGCTGCCGCTGCCCCATCTGCTGATGATCCCGTTCGTCGCAGTGTATGCGTGGTGGGCGAATGGGCTGGCGGGGCTGATTCCTTCGGCACTGGCCTACATCGCTTCGTGCGTGGGCATCTTCAGGCTGGCCCGGAATTGGCTGCGCTGGCCGGCGGCTCTGGTCGGGCTGGCATTCTTTGCTTTGAATCCAAATCTTCTCTATCTTCAGACAACGGCAATGACGGAGCCGCTGTTTCTATGCGAGATGATCTGGCTCGCGGTGTGGCTGGTCGAGTGGCACGGGGCGGTAGGGAAAGATCCGCGGCGCGCTACGAAGCTGCTTCGGGGTGTCGCACTGGCGCTGGTTGCGGCGGTGTTCACGCGCTACGACGGATGGGTGCTGGCGTTGCTTGCCTGGACGTGCGTGGGAATCGTACAGATGCGAAAGAGCACGTTGCGGTCGCGAGCGTTCTGGACGATGAGCGGAGTGGTTGTGGCCGCGCCTTTGCTGTGGTTCGCTTACAACGGTCTGGTTTTTGGCGATTGGCTGGATTTTGCGCGGGGGCCGTACTCGGCGGCTGCGATTGAAGAGCGAACAACGACTGGTTCGGGGCCGCCTCATCCGGGATGGCACGATCCTTGGGTGTCGCTCTTATTCTTCGTGAAGTGCGGGGAGATGGATGCTGCTCCAGAACAATGGGGCAACTTCCTTTTGATCACCTCGCTGCTCGGGACTGTGTGGGGATGGCTGAAGTGCGGTAGAACGGGTTTTGTATGGGCACTGTTTCTTTGGCTGCCAGTTCCCTTCTATGCGTATTCAGTTTCGTTCGGGTCAGTTCCCATCTTTCTGCCGGTATGGTGGCCGCACTCGTTCTACAACACGCGCTATGGAATGGAGATGTTGCCGGGGTTTGCGCTGGGAGTGGCATTCGCGGCAAGCTTTCTGCTTTCAGCTACGCGCGAATTCAAGCCAAGGCTGGTACCGTACGTCGCCGGTGGCTTGTTAGTCGTTATAGTGATCTGCAACTGGGCCGTGCTGCGGGACAGGCCCCTCACCTACGTAGAAGGCACGAAGAACATTGCGTCGCGGCGCGAGTTCGAAGAACAGATTCCGCCGGTTCTGCGGAGACTGGTGGCAGAGCATCCGGGGGCGCCGGTTTTGATGGGAACCTCGGTGTATCCGAACCTGGTGGCGTTTACGGGGATTCCGTTGCGGCAGACGATTAATGAAAGCGACCGCGGAGTCTTCTCAGAGGCGCTCGCAGCTCCGGCGAAGCATGCGGCGGTGGTGGTCGCCTTTGATGGCGATGAGATCGACAAAGCAGTACGAACTCATCCCGAAGGGTTGCGGCTGGTTGGACGATTCGAGTGTGACCGTCAGCCCCCAGGCGCAGTTTACGTCTCCGATACCCCGCCGGTCGTCCGAGAGTCGGGGCGGTGATAGGATCAGCCAAGGTGAGAGCCATGAGCACGACACTGGCCTGCATTTCGGCGCCTTTCGACTTCAGCTGGTTTCAGCAGGTCACGGTTTTCAATGGCGCCGTTGCGCGACTACTTGCTGCATCATTGCTGGGCGGCGTGATCGGGCTGGAGCGGGAGTACAAGCGAAGATCGGCGGGAGTTCGGACCAATCTGCTGATCTGTCTCGGCGCTGCTTTCTTCACATTGCTTTCAGCCGTCCTGGCTGGAGATGGCAATCCGAATAAGGGCCAGGTGGCCTCGAATATCGTGCAAGGCATCGGCTTTCTCGGCGCAGGACTGATTCTGCACAATCGCAGCCGGATCAGCGGGCTCACCAGTGCGGCAACGGTGTGGGTGGTTGCGTCGATTGGCATGGCTTGCGGGGCGGGACTGTTTGCAGCGGCGGGAATTGCAACCGTGATCGTTGTGATTGCGCTGGAACTGGTTGGATTCCTGGAGCGCAACGCGAGCATTAAGATCTACTCGCTGATTTACGAAGCGAGAGGAAACGACCAGGCTGCGATTCTGCGCTCTATCTTAGAGGCGATGGACAAAGCCGGGGAGCGCCTGTCGGATTTCACCGCGAGCACGATCGGCGATTTGCAGCGCGTCACATTCAACGTGGTCGCAACAAAAAGGCAGCACGAGCGCTTGCACGGGAAGCTTCTCTCCGAACCGGGCATCGATGCGCTGCTGAATTTCCGTGATCCGGAGGAAGATTGATTCCTTTTTTCAAAGCTCACGCGTGCGGCAATGATTTTTTGGTTGTAACGGAGAGCGCAGCTGCCGGCCGCGATTGGGCGGAACTTACGCGAGCGCTCTGCGCGCGCAACACCGGTGTTGGCGCTGATGGCGTGGAGTTTTTCGCTTGGACGGGAGCAAAGTCAGGCCGAATTCGTCTGCACAACGCGGACGGATCGGTCGCGGAGATCAGCGGGAACGGTACACGCTGCGTTGCCGCGTGGATGAGCTCGATGATCAGCGCGAAAGCCGGCGATGAGTTGCGCATTGAGACGGACGCCGGTCTGCGCTCTTGTCGCATCAACAGCATCCGAACAGACGCGGGATACTCTGTTGATGTGACGACTGGGATGGGTATTCCGAGCGCCAGGCCTAAGACAGTGACGCTTGCTGATGGAAGGACGATTGACGGCGTAGCGGTCTCGATGGGCAATCCGCATTTTGTAATCGTGGTCGACGAAGAAGATTTCTCAGTTGTCGGGGAGCGGTGGGAAAAGGTCGGCGCACAAATTTGTACGCACCCGGAATTTCCCAATCAGACGAACGTCGAGTTCGTGCGCATCCGGAGCGGGAGCGAGATTGAGATTCGAATCTTCGAAAGGGGCGTGGGACCCACGACCTCATCGGGCACTGGCACATCAGCTTCGGCGACTGCGGCGATAGCGTTCCAAAACTGCTCTTCACCGTTGCGCGTGGTGGCCCCAGGGGGCGCGCAGAGCGTGAGCTGGAGCGGATCTGGAACGGAGCTGGAGCTTACGGGTCCGGCGACACTGATAGCACGGGGAGAGGCCTGGCTGGGATGAGTGAGGATTCCAAGCCGTTGATCAAGCTTGCGCCTATCAGTGAAGGTGCAGCGGTCAGTGTGATCTCACCGGCTTCTTTCGCAATACCTGAGCGCGTGGGGAGTGGACTGGAAAGACTGCGGGGGCTTGGGTATGCGCCCAAGCTAGAGGCGAAGACACAGAGCCGCGGGCCGCTGTTTTTTGCGGGATCGATGGAGGATCGGCTGGCGGACCTGCACTCAGCGTTTGTAGATGCAGAAACAAGCTTTGTCGCTGCGGTGCGCGGTGGCTATGGGTCGAACTATCTGCTCGATGGCGTTGACCTGAAACTGATCGAGAGAAATCCGAAGCCGTTGTTCGCTTACAGTGACATGACGGGACTGCAGTGTCATCTTCTGGATGAGCTGGGGTTGCCGGCATTTCACGGGCCGATGGTCGCTGCGGATTTTTATCTTGAAGATGGAGTTCATCTGGAGAGCTTTCGGGCGGCGCTGGCGGGCCACACGTACACGGTTGGCAAGGCCGAAGGGTTGCGGACGTTGAAACCAGGGACTGCGCGCGGAACGCTCTATGGTGGATGCCTGAGCATTCTTGTGGCAATGATTGGAACGCGTTGGGAGCCACAAACGGAGGGCAAGCTGCTCTTTCTCGAGGATGTGGGCGCGAAGGCGTATCAGATTGACAGGATGCTCTGGCATCTGCGGCAGGCGGGCAAGATGGATGGAGTGCGAGGAATAGTGTTCGGCGAGATGCTGGATTGCGCGTCGCCGGGTGCTGCCGACGATCTCCTCGAGAACGCGATTCTGTCGGCTCTGGCAGGAATTGATGTTCCGATTGCTTTTGGATTGCGGAGCGGGCATGTGTCGCGACAGAACGTTACGTTGACATTCGGCGTGCAGGCGGAGTTGCAGGCCGGGGATGAGGCGCAGCTTGCGCTGCTGGAGCCGGCGGTTAAGTCATGAGCACATCACGGAAACACATTCATCTGAGCGGAGTCTGTGGGACAGCAATGGCGTCGATCGCAGGGTTGCTGCAGTTGCAGGGACACCGGATCACGGGATCGGACAAGTCGGCTTATCCGCCGATGAGCGATCTGCTGCGGTCGCTTGGAATTCCCGTGATGGAGCCTTACTCGGAATCAAATCTCGATCCGGCGCCGGATCTAGTGGTGATTGGGAATGCACTTTCGCGCGGGAATCCTGAGGTGGAGCGGGTGCTGGATGAGCGGATTCCCTTCGCTTCGATGGCAGCACTGGTCCATGATGAGTTTCTGAAAGGGCGCGAATCGCTGGTGGTTGCGGGGACCCATGGCAAGACGACAACGACAAGCATGCTGTCGTGGATCTACCAGGTTGCTTCGCATGACACGCCTGAATTCGAGCCCTCATTCCTGATTGGCGGAGTTGCGGAGAATTTCGGAACGAGCTTTCAACTGCGGCCCACGCGGGCATTCATCATCGAGGGAGACGAGTACGATACGGCCTTCTTCGACAAGGGACCGAAATTTCTGCACTATTTCCCTGATGCATTGATCCTCACGCACGTTGAATTCGACCATGCGGATATCTATGCCGATCTCGAAGCCGTGAAGACCGCGTTCAAGCGGCTGGTGAATCTCGTCCCTCGGCGGGGACTGCTGGTAGCGTTCGACGGGAGCGAGAACGTGACGGAGTGCATCAGCAAGGCGTTCTGCCGGGTGGAGCGGTACGGATTCAAAGCGGAGTCGGATTGGCAGCTTCGAAATACTCGCATTGCGGATGGGCTGATGCGGTGGGAGATCTGGCGCGGAGGCGAGCTGTGGTCCGAAGTTGCGATGCAGCTTGCAGGTGAGCATAATGCGCTGAACGCGACGGCGGCTGCGGCACTGGCGTTCGGGCAGGGTGTGCCTAAGGATGCGATTCGTTCTGCGCTGGCGAGTTTCAAGAGCGTGAAGCGGCGGCTTGAAGTGCGGGATGTCATTCGCGGGATCACAATCATCGATGATTTCGCGCATCACCCGACGGCAATTAGGGAGACACTGCGCGCACTGCGGTCGGTGTATCCGAATGCGCGGATCTGGGCGGTGCTGGAGCCGCGATCGAATACTCTGCGGAGAAAGGTTCTGGAGAGCGATCTCGTGGAGAGTTTGCGGCTCGCGGATCGCGTGATCCTGGCGGGAGTTTACCAGCAGCAACGTGTGCCTGATGCGGAGCGGCTCCATCCTGAAGATGTGGTGGATGCCCTGAACGCGAGCGGAACGCCGGCAGAACTGCATCCGGATGCAGCGGAGATTGTGGCGAGCATCGCGCCGAGGCTTGAGGATGGCGATGTCGTTGCGATCCTCTCGAATGGCGGATTCGACGGCATCTATGAGAAACTGCCTGCGCGACTCAGACAACGGCAAGGCTGAGCGCGAAAGCAAGTCATGATGTCATCGCTGTTGCTGATCGCTACGATTGTCATCCTTGGAATTCCTGCTGCGATCATTTATCTGCCCTGGGCGGTGCTCACCGGCAATGTGATGCCGCTGTACAACGCAGCGCAGTTTATCGTGCGGACCGGATATTCTCTGGCGCGCATCAAAGTGCGAGTCGACGGACTCGAGTTGATTCCCGCGAAGACTGCGTGCATCTTCATGGCGAATCATGTTTCTAATCTCGATCCGCCTGCGCTGCTACCGAATATTCCGGGGCGAACTTCCGCGTTTGTCAAGGATTCCCTGATGCGGATTCCGGTGTTTGGGCTTGCCTTGAGGCTGGCGAAATTTATCCCGGTGGAGAGATCAGGAGATCGGGAGAGCGCGCAAGAGAGTGTTGAGACGGCGCAGCGGATACTCGCCGATGGAATTCACATCACCACGTTTGTCGAAGGAACACGGTCGCAAGATGGGCGCATGCTGCCATTCAAAAAAGGGCCGTTCTATCTAGCGAAGGAGACAGGTGCGCCGTGCGTTCCAGTTTCGATCTGGGGGACGGAGACGATGATGGCTAAGGGCAGCGTGCGCATTAGTCCCGGGACAGCACATGTCGTTTTTCACGGGCCGCTCAATCCCGACGATTATCAAACGCGCGAAGAGTTGATGGCTGCTGTTCGGACGTCGATTGCATCCGGTTTGCCGCAGTGGATGCGGGACTGAAGGCTACTGGACAATGGCGTTGTATCCGTCGTTCAACAGCTTTTGACGCATCGTGTTTGCGTCATTGCGGCTGGTGAACGGACCAGTCTGCACGTGAATGAGATTGTCGCCGAGTTCGCGGCGAGCGGTGACTGCGTAGCCGCGCTTTTTCAGGGCACCTACAAGCACATCGGCATCTTCAGTGCGGGAAACAGCCGCGATCTGAACCATCCAGCCCTGGACCTGCGACGTGGCGGGCTGGACGTGTAGCGGGGTATCGGACGGGGCGCCAGTTGACGATTGCAGGGCTGGTCTCACCTGTGTAGACGAATCGCTTGTGGGTTGTCCTTCAGGTGCTTGTTGGGCGTCTGAATCGACAGAGATGGAATCCTGCGAAGGGCGATTAGCAGGTTGCCTGACGGCGCCAGGCTTGGTAGCTCCGGTATTGGTAGCAGTTGCCGATTTTGGATTCGAAAATACAACGCCGTCAGCATTAGTGGATCCGCGGTGTCCGGCGGCGTAGCCGAGAGCGAAGCAGACAATACAGAGCAAGAGAAGACCGGCTCCCAGGCCAAGCACTGTTCCGAGGCCGAGCGTAAGTTCGGTGTGATTGTCGGCGACCGGTTCCAATTCTTCCTTGCTGAAGTCTCGAATCATGCATTGCCCTCGGTTCGCGCGGATTTCGGCGAATGTGTTGAGTCTTGTTTCTATACTGCTTCGCCAACCGGTGGTTCTGCCGGTCTTGATCCGGGACCCAGTTTGTTCAGCATCGAAAGCAGCTCGACGGGTAATGGAAATACGATGGTCGTGTTCTTTTCGACTCCGATTTCCGTGAGCGTCTGCAGATAGCGCAGCTGTAGAGTTATAGGTTGCTTTGCCAGCAGTGCGGCCGCATCCACAAGTTTTTGCGCGGCGTTGTATTCTCCCTCAGCATGGATGATCTTGGAGCGTTTTTCGCGCTCGGCCTCGGCCTGTTTGGCCATCGCGCGGAGCATCTGCTCGGGCAGATCAACCTGCTTCACTTCGACGGAGATGACCTTTACGCCAAAGGGTTCGGTGCGCTGGTCGATGATGCTCTGGATGCGAAGGTTGAGCTTGTCGCGATGACTGAGAACCTCATCGAGTTCCACCTCACCAAGCACGGAGCGCAATGTGGTCTGAGCGAACTGTGAAGTCTGATAGACATAGTTGGCAACTTTGATTGCAGCGGCGTTCGGATCGACTACATACAGCGTTACAACCGCGTTTACTTTGAGCGTGACGTTATCGCGGGTGATTACGTCCTGGGCGGGAACCTCGAGAACCTCCTGTCGAAGCGAGATCCGTACCATCTGGTCGAAGGGCCTGAAGACAAGGATGATTCCGGGCCCTTTCGGTACCGGCAGCGCTCGACCGAGCCTGAAAATCACCGCGCGTTCGTAGTCGCGGAGGATCTTGATGGAGTTGATCAGATACAGAACGATGATCGCGATCGCAATAAGAACTGGAACTGAAACGTCGGGCATGCCTTTCCCCCATTCAGGACGGATTGTACTCCCGCGTCAATTCAAGCGGCGGTGCGCGGGGTCGCGGCTGACTCAACTGGGGCAACCCGCAGCAGATACTGCTCGTGGCCTGTGACGCGAAGCTTTGTGCCAGGTGGAACAGGCTCGCTGGCCACGGCTCGCCAGATCTCTCCCTCGACCAGTACGTGGCCTTCAGGGGAAAGCGGCTCCATCGCGGAGGCTTCACTGCCGACAAGCGCGTCGGCGCCAAGCCTTGCCTTCATCCGGCGGGCTTTCAAAGCAAGCCTGACAAGAAAGACGGTGATGCTTCCGAACCCCAGGCTCACGCCGACGGCCACCCAGGGATTGATGCGCAGTTCGGGGATGGGAGCGGCGACCAGCGTCAATGTGCCGAACGTGAGGCAGACGATTCCGGTGACGGCGAGAACTCCGTGACCGCCAAATTTTGCCTCCAGAAGCATCAGGGCAAATGCGGCCACAAGCAGCATGACTGCGGTGAAGCGGATCGGCAGCAGGTCGAGTGCGAACACTCCAAGCAGCACCATGAGTGTGCCGAGAGCGCCAGGCACGATGGTTCCAGGCGTATTGAACTCGAGGTAGATGAGGAGCGCTCCGCCGACGAGAAGGAGGAGGGCAATGTTGGGATTGACCAGCCAGCTGAGAAGGTTCTCGCGCAGGGTGGGCTGCACAAACTCGATCCGCGCGTTTCTGGTGTGGAGGGCCTGCTTTGTTCCATCCATGCGCGTGACCTGGCGTCCGTCGATGGCATTGAGCAGTTCCGTATCGCTCGGCGCAATGAGATCGATCAGGTGCTGGTTCAGAGCTTCTTCAGCGGTGTAGGACTTGGAAGAGGCAACAGCCGCGATTGCAGCATCAGTGTTCCGGTTACGGCGGGAAACGTAGGAACGCAGGAACGCTTCGGCGTCGTTCTCCATCTTCTGACTCAGTGTCTCGTCCGGTTTGCCGCCTTCGAAGACAACGTGCGCTGCGCCGGCATTTGTGCCAGGGGCCATGGCGGCGATGTCAGCTGCTTCAAGGAGGAAGAAACCCGCTGATCCGGCGCGGGCTCCCGCCGGGGCTACGTAGATGATGACAGGGATACGCGAGGTGAGGATTGCTCCTGCCATGGTACGCATAGAGCTTACGAGACCACCTGGGGTGTCGATCTGAATGAGCAATGCCGCAGCACCTGTGGAGCTGGCACGTGCGATGGCGCGGTTGAGCATTCCCGCACTGACCGGCTGAATTGTCTCGTCGAGGATGAGCTTTTCGACTATGGGCTGCTGAGCGGTGGCGGTTGAGAGGCCGATCAGGAGAAGGCCGATCAGAATCATCAGGCCTGAAAGGTTGCGGAACTTGAATCCACGCACTTGCTCACGCATGGCTTGCTCCCCTCGGGTTAGAGGCTACTGTCTCTTCCCTGTTCTCGCTGCGATCTGACGGTTCAATTCCTGGGCTGTTCGGCTGCCTGGATCGAGTTTCAATGCTTCGCCGATTTCGCGGCTTGCATCGTCGATGTGATTCTCGGCTATGTCGAGGCGGCCCAAAACCAGATAAGCGTCGGCTGACGGTGTGATCTGTATAGCTTCATTGGCCTCTTTGCGGGCGGAGGCAGCGTCGCCAGTTCTTTCGCGCACGGCTGCAAGGCCGGCGTGGGCGTCGGCGAGCTTTGTGTCGTCTGCCACTGCGGATTGATAGAGCCGCTCCGCTTCAAGGAGCAACCCGCGATTGAAGTATTCCTTTGCTCTCCCGGCGAGCTTCACGGCGCGGGCGTGGGCTGGAAGAGCGGCGAGTCGCGCGGCCTCCATGGAATCCATCACCTGCGCGGCTTGCTTGAAGGCGCCGGCGTCGAAAGTGCGAATGATGCGTTCGAGCGTTTCGACATCGCTGTCTGGAGCGGCTGAGCCAGGCGATTTCCAGGCTGCGAGCAGCTTCTGCGCTTCGGTGTCGTTCGGGCGGACTTTGAGCGTCTGGCCCAGTTCATTCATCGCGTTTGGCCCGGAGCCGTGGCGCTTGAGGCTGACTGCAAGGTTGAAGTGGTAGTCGGCCGCGTTGGGATCTGCGGCGGCGGCCTGAACGAAAAGGCTGGTCGCGTCCTTTCCCTGACGGCTTACGGCCACTCCCTCGTTGTTCAGCACCTCAGCGAGCGGCAGTTCGCGGGCGACGTTGGCGAAGGCTTCCTGTGCCTGAGGATATGCGCCGAAGTAGAGAAGGGAGAGACCGCGGTAGAAGCTCGCTTCAAGTGCTTCAGGATCATTAGGGCTGACCCTCGCGAACGATGCGGCTGCCTCTTCATATTTCTGCGCATTGAAGTCTTCGCGCCCGAGCGCCATCCAGGCGGGACCGAAGTTGGGGCTCAGCTCGACAGATTTTTTGAGGTGGCGCGCCCGCTCCTGCTGGTCGTTCTCGGAGATGCCGCGAATGTATTGCTCGAAGGCGTCAAGGCGAAGGCTTGCCCCGGCGGCCAGGAATGTTTCCTGCGCGACACTGAAACCGGGATCCATGATCCGCGTGAGACGCCATGCCAGTGAATCGAAGATCGCGATCAGATCCTTCATCTCGCCGCGCGCCATCACGGCATCGCTCATGCGGAGATGAGGAACATTGAGCACGCGAGCTTCGGCTACGATGCCCGTTCCCTCGAGGCGGTAGCTTCCAACCACGACTGAGTCTACATCGAGTGTCTGCGCCAGTTTCAATGCCCCGGCCCGGGACGGTTGAAACTGCTGCGGAAGGCCGAGATGGTCGAGAGCGTACATGCGATCGGGACGGCTCATCGGAGCGAACCCTGCCGATGCAAAGCGCTGATCGAGAACCGCCGGAGCGGCCTCGCGGATCCACTCCAGATTCAACTGGCCGGTTCCGTTATCAAAGGGAAGGACCAAAAGGATCCGGTTTTTGCCGGCAGAGGAGCCATCGGAGGGAACGGCTTGTCCATTGGAATGGAGCACGCAGGCGACGGCGAGAGTGAAGAGTAGAGCGATGGACGCGCGGGCCTGCCGCGTGCCTTTGCGAAATGGGAAGAAATGAGCCACTACAGCCCGATTATAGGTGTTTCGCTCTCGCTTGGCAGTGATCACGAGGGTGCCGCCGTGCACTAACGTACAGCATCGGGCGCCTGCAGCTTTGCTTCGAATTGACGGTTAAATCGAAGCAGGGCGATCCACTGGTTGTGGTCCTCGCGCTTCCACACGAGGGAGCCGTGGAGCCGGAGTGCAATCGCTTCGGGGGGCAGGTCGTGGTGGAGACCGAAGTAACGTTCGTCGATAGCCTGGCTTTTGGGGCCCAGACTCAAGAGCTGGGATGAAGGATCGTACTTCGTAGAAAAGACAAGCGCAGACGAGTAGCCGCCGGGATCAGCAGATGCCCTTTCAATCTGCTCCTCAGTAAAATCTTCGATTCGGAAGACTTGATAGGAAGTCTTCACGTACCCGAGTTCGGGTTTGCTCAGCTCGTCAGTGACAGGCCACGCGGAGAGCACGGTTGAGCCAGGAAAATGCTTATTGAGCTGCGCGATTCCGGCCATGTGGAGGCGGATCACGCAGGCGTACTCAAGGTTATCCTCGGGCGCGAAACGATAGGGCGGGTTGATGAACAGTCCGGCGATAAATGCCGCGGCGGAAAAAACAGCCAGAGACGGCCAGTAAAGAACGCGATGCGAGAAAGTGGAGACGGCAATCAGCAGAATGAGCGGATACATCGGCAGCAGATAGCGCGTCAGCAGGGCTCCACCCAGAATGCTGAAGAGCAGCGCGTTGGCGAGGAGAACGAAAAAGATGCGCCAGAGAGCCCGATTGCTGATTCGCGGCCTTTCATTGCCTTCCCTGTCCAGCCGCGGGTTGAGCATGAGAGCGGCAATGGTGAGAAGAGCCGGGACGAACATGTTCATGTGTGCAGTGAGGTGGAGAAGCCGATGGCCGAACGCAGCGAGAAAACGGATGGGAGCAAAATTCGCTTCGGCGTTATAGCGGAGAAATTCGGGATTGCCAAAGGCGAAGCCGGTTTTTACGTAGTGCCAGGCGTACCACGCCATCAGGGGTAAGGCGCAGCTCAGGAGCCATGCAGATTCTTTCCAGAGCCCGGATCGATCGGACTGCTTTGAGCGGAATGCTTCGACGGCTGCGATGATTGCGAGAGTAGCGGGGATGACGATTGCTGTTTCTTTCGACAGAACAGAGGCAGTGAAGAACAGGGCGGCGAGGGCCGGACGCCGATTGTCATCAGGTAGAGAATAGACAAGGCCCCATAGGCTGAAGGTTGCGGCGAAGATGTCGGCCTGGGCGAGAGTGCTCTGCGCAAACCAGACTGGATAGATGGCGGTTAGAAGAACAGTCCAGAAGGCGACAGCACCGGAACCGGAGAGCCGATGAGCAAGCCGCCAGACCGCGAGCAGGCCGAAGGAGGCAATGATGAGGACAGCCTCGCGCGTCACTTCAGGGAAGAACCCTGAAAGCTTCCACCAGAGCGCGAGGTACAGACTGGGGAGGGGTGGATGTGCATTGGAGAGGGTCGTGGTTGGAATCAGCGACCCGGTTCGGAAGAAGTCCCAGGCGGCCGGGATGTAGTAGCCCGCTTCATCCCAGTAATACGGCAGACGGAGCAGAGAGAAGTGGCTGGCATAGAGTGCCGCAAAGATGACCGGGAAGATCATCCAAAGCGGAAACGGCGCGTCCAGGCGCGGCTCGAAAATCTGTTTCAATAGCGATCGCGTGGTCATCCCACTTTTCTCAAGCGGCCGGAAGAATCTGTCAGAACAAGGCAATGCTGCGCAGTGAAGCTGAACGCAAGATTAATTGACCGGCCCTTGCGGGAAGTTCACGTTCTGAGGCTCAAGGTTCAGCGTGCCGAAAGCCTGCTCGTATTGAGAGAGGTTCTGCCCAAGGACGTTCCACAGCGCCTTTGCCTGTTGCGGGCTCAGGAAGATCGCCTGATGGTTGCGGATGGTCACCTGGTCAGGACTGTCGCTTGAGGCCAAGCCGAAGACAAGAGAGAAGTCCCAGACGCTAACACGCACCTGCACGCTGTTGGCGTAGGACTCCCTGTAGTCGGGGGTCTGGACGACATTCATCTGAGGCTGTTGCGGAGTAGGAGGCATAGTTCCTACAGCTTACAAGGTCGGGATGGGCTGTGTGCGCCGAGAGGCTATTGCTCCAGGATCATCGCCCGCAATCGAGAAGATGGTGAGCTGATATTCAGGAGAATTCGAGAAAGATGCAAACTTCCTTTCCTGAAATCTGCATCCAAAGCAGCATCGCATCGTGTTCGTTTACGACGAGGTAAGTGGGGCCGACCACCGGGGGAGTTTGGCTATAGGCGAAACTTAACTTCGCGGAAACGAAATTCTCACACTTTAAATTGCACAATTGAGCGGCAGTCCACGCTCGTAGTGAGGCTGAGTGATGAGCAGGGTCATATGTTTAAGTGTCGATATTGCGCCGAGGGTCACTCCCCGGTTGAGGTTCTCGGATTGTGGATTCACCGTTTCAGCGACCGTTTGATTTCGTGCAATGCGCACATGATGACGATCGATGAAGCAAGCGACGTTGTTGCTCCTCCCCCATACGAGTCGTCATTGAACTCGATGACGCAAGCGGCCCTTCAACCGGATTAGTGGCTCACTTGCTGATGAGAGAGCTGAAAGGTGCTTCAAGGGATGAGCAATGCGCGATACTCCGCCCCCACTGTCCCATACCGGAATCGAACGGTATGTGGGCGTTTGATGTTTTCCGAACGGGGTCCGCACGGAGTTCGCTGAGTATGCGGATAAAGAATCTGTCCGAGCAGACGCCGAGGTGATGGCGAGGCGCTGGGAGAAGGACGCATCTTACAGTTTTGTATCGGCGATCGAACCGCCGCTTCGAAGCATATGAGCAGAACAGGTTGCACTTGTATACGGAGCAGCCGGCTCAGTGGGAAATTCGGCGTTCCAGGTCGAAGGCTTTTCGGAAAAAACTGAGGGCGCGTTCTGCCATGTCAAGATCCATGCGCAGGTTCACTCTTTCTGCGGCTGTGCGATCTGGGTCAGCGATGGCGACTCTGAGTGTTGCGGACTTGTGCTCGAGATAAGCGATGTGCTCGCTGAGCGGGCGCTGCATGGAGTGGAATCATACGCCGGGAAGCTGCGGATTCGCACTGGGAAGAACCCTTGCGGGCTCATTTCTTTCTTGGGAAAACGGCGGAGCCTGCGATGTGTGCCGGCCGGATTCGGCCTGGCAGATCGCCGAGGCCGGATCCAAGGGCAGCCTGGAGAGGCCGGGTTACTCGTTGCAGCCCAGGCTCTTCCACCGGGCGATGATCCTGTCCGTCTGATCGATGAGATCCTTCGATTTTTTGATGGTTGCGCCTGTGGTGATGGTGGTTTGCCGCATGTCTTCAATTGCCATCCTTGAGTTCTGCGCGATGATGCGAGAGGAGCCCACGAAATCGACGAGAGCTTCTTTCACGTACTGGCGCGTCTGTGCCCCTTCGAAATCGTCATAGGAGAAGAGTTCGCGGAAGGGACAGCGCTTGAGCTGAGATTTATCGACGACAGGTGAGATGGTTGCTATGGATGCCGAGTAGTCGGCGCGCACGACGATGAATTCGTGCGGGGAGCCCCTTACCCACACTCGTTCGCCAACGAGGGGACAATACATATCACACTCCGGAGATCGAGCTCCAAGGGCGTGTTTGTCAGGCATGTAATCGGAAAGAGGCAGACCGCTTAGAACGACCGGGGGGCACCTATTGAGGCCAACCAAAACCCAGAGTCCTACCAAACAGTGTGGCGTTGCGGTTGCACGATGAGCTGCTGAAAGCCGGGCGAGACGGAATCGTCCAGATCCTCTTATCCAGCAGCGGTCGAAAGACCGTGGGCCATTCAGGGCTGATTAGCAGTGCCGTAGCCGCTTGCCTGAAAGGCTCTGATAGCTATTAGGATTGCACTCCGCGGGTGGAAATGGGAAGTATTATTCGCAGATTCCGGAGGAAGCTGGCAGGTTGGGGGGTGGAGTGCTGACTGGTGTGGTGCGGAAGAGGGGACTTGAACCCCTAAGCCTTTCGGCGCTAGCTCCTAAGGCTAGTGTGTTTGCCATTTCACCACTTCCGCACTGATCCCATGATAATCGGGATTCCCCTTCTTGAGCATGGGAAGGTTCCCGGGCAGCCGTTTGCCGCGTATTCAAATGGCGTGCTGTTACTTGAGGAGACGCCCGATAAGCGCACTGGTTTCGTTCAGGACCAGCATGCCTTGCGGCCGCATCGCGGTCAGCAGAATAGCCAAAGCATAGGACAGAGAAACGGCAGACACGATCACAGGGATACCATGCAGCCCGAACACGCCACGGAAGATGAAGGTGACGACCGCCATCGTGCAGCCGGCGGCGATAAGCAGCGGGATCTGGAGACGGCAGAGGTCTGCGGCCGAGACTGGACCTACGCGGTGTAACGCGGCGTATTGGATGGGAGCCTTGATGGCGGCTTCTGCAATAGCGTAGGCAGCGGCGAGCCCGACTGCACCGCCGAAGTGGAGTCCGACGAAGAAGGAAGAGACCGTGATGACAGAGGTCACGATTCCGAGGCGGAACATAACGTCGGTGCGGCCCTGCGCGATCAATATCCAGCCGGTTGCATTCGTCAAAGGCTGAACCATGCCGACCATTCCCAGGTAGAAGAAGATGGGCGCGACCTGCTCCCAGCGCGGCCCGAATGCGAGAAGCACGAAATCATGGGACACCGAGACCAAGGCGGCCATCGCGGGAACCACGAAGAAAGTGAGCTGTCCGGCGGCGCGAAGGAACATGGCCCGAAAGCGCGGCTTGTCATCCTGCACGCGGCTGAGCAGCGGCGTCATCACGCTGTACAGAGGAGCGTTGAGGTGCTGAATGGGAAAGCTGAGGAGTTTGAATGCGCGGTCGTAGAAGCCCAGAGCGGCGGTGCCAAGTTTACGGCCGATGAGGACGTTATCGAGATTGCGGGAGAAGTAGTTGACGAAGGTGAAGCCGGTAAGGTTCGCGCCGAAGAGGCCGATCTCCTTGTCTACGAACCGCGTGGTCGGGCGGCCAGGACGCCACCGAGCGAAGGTCCAATACCCAAACGTCGTTACAAAGCTTGATGACCAGGCCGCGACAATCAGCGACCAGTACCGCGCACCTAAGAGGGCTGAGATGACAGCCGAGCCCAGGGCCACTGCGGCGGCAGACGCATCGGTTATCGCAAGACCACGGTAGTTCAAGCGGCGGTTGAGAAGGCCATTGGGAATCGCACCGAGGCTGCCCAACAGAAGAGTGATGCTGGCTGCGACGGTGAGCAGTGCGAGCCTGCTGTCATGGAAAAACCACGCTACGGCGGGACTGCACAGCGCTGCGGCCAGCGAACTGACAAGCCCCAGACCGGCTGTAACCCAGAAGAGAGACGAGATCTGATTTTGGGAGATCTCTCGACGCTGCATGACTGCCTGTCCATAGCCGAGGTCCTGGAAGAGCCCGACGAAGGTGATCACAGGAGTGACGCAGCCGACGAGACCGAAATCCTGCGGCGACAACAGGCGCGAGAGGACGATGACGGAGCAGAACTGTACGCCGATGCGGATGAGCTGGGCGGAGCCGATGATGACCCCGCCGCGCAGCGCGCGCCCGGAGAGACTGGCGGGAAGCTCGGAGTCCTCAGCATTGGCGTCAATCTGATCGAACTCTGTGGCCAAGGAAATCTCCGCGAAGCTGGCAAGTGAGGCGTTGTTCTTTCGGCTACTTCACGCGGTAGAAGCGGGCGCAATTTTCGCCAAGGATTAAGTTCTGTTCATCTTGGGTCAAGCTGCCGATGTAGTCGCGAACCAGCGCCATGGTTCGGCTATAAGAAGCTGAGGCCGTACACACCGGCCAGTCTGAACCTATCATGAGCCGTGTCGGCCCGAAGGTGTCGAGCACCACATCGAGATAAGGCCGGAAGTCTTCCGGTTTCCAGTCGTGCCAGCGAGCTTCGGTGACCATGCCGGAGAGCTTGCAACTTATGTTCTCCGATTTAGCAAGCTCGTTGATGTCACGCTGCCACGGGTCCAGACGACCCTCGGCGATAAGGGGTTTTGCGATGTGATCGAGGACGAAACGCTGGTCTGGGAATTTGCGGACGAACTGGATAGCGGCTGGAAGCTGGCGTGGAAAGATGAGGACGTCGTAAGCGAGATCGTATTCGCGAAGGCGGGCAACACCGCGCAGAAAATCGTTACGCAGCATGAAGTCGTCGTCAGGCTCATCCTGTACGACGTGGCGGACGCCGACGAGTTTCGGGTCTTGGGCGAACTGATGCAGGTGAGCGGAAATGTCCCCGGAGCGAAGGTCAACCCAGCCGACCACGCCTTTGACGATTTCGTTCCGGGCGGCCAGTTCGAGGAGCCAACGGGTTTCTTCGAGGGTCTGGCGAGCCTGCACCGCAATGGACCCGTCGATGCCCTCGGACGCAAGCAGCGGTTCGAGATCCTGGGGCAGGAAGTCGCGGCGCAATGCGGCCATTTTATCGTCGATCCAGCCGTATTCTTTCGGGCTGTATTCCCAGAAGTGCTGATGTGCGTCAAGGCGCATGGTCACTCATTATCCTTGCCGGTTTGCCGGGCGCAAGTGTCGGTTCGTCACAGAAAAGGGTAAACCTCCGCACCTCGGCGGGTAGAATGCGGTCGCATGATCCGGATAATTGCGTTCATCGGATTGCTGCTGGTCTCCGCACAGTCGCCGACAAATGCGCGGGATGAACTGTCGGCAGGGCGTAAAGCCGCCCATGACGCCCGGGAAGCGGGCGATCACGCCGGGTATTTGAAGGAGGCGCTGAAAATCAGGACGCTGCTGAACAACTATCCCAGCGCGATCCTGTCCGTTGCGCGCGGATACATGGAGGCTGGAGAGAACGAAAAGGCGCTGGATGCGCTGATGGAGTTCGCGGATCTGGGGCAAATGGACGATGGCATGCTCGACGGCAGCAACAAGACCTTTGAAGCACTTGCCGAATCGCCCCGATATAAAAAGGTTCTCGACAGATTCAGGCAGAACAAAACACCGGTCTCGACCGCGGAGATTGCCTTCAGCCTTTCGGATCCAGGTCTGGTGGCTGAGGACATCGACTACGATTTCGCGTCGAAGGCATTCCTGATCACGAGTGTTCTGGAGAAGAAGATCGTCCGGGTGAGTGAGAAGGGCGGCGCAACCGACTTCGCTGCATCGCCGAGCGGCTGGCCGATGCTTGCGATCAAGATTGATGCGGTGCGAAAACTTGTATGGGCGACTGAGGTGGCGCTGGACGGTTTTACGGCAGCTCCGAAAGCGGATTGGGGAAAGTCGGCTGTTCTGTGCTTCGATCTCAATTCGGGCAAGCTGCTGCGAAGAGTGGAAGGGCCACCGGGCGCCGCGCTCGGAGATCTGGCTCTGGATACCAAAGGCGATCCGATCGTCAGCGACGGTCAGAAGGGCGGCGTGTACAGGCTGCGGGACGGAAAACTGCAACTGGTGAATGGCATGGACTTCATCTCGCCGCAGACTCCGGTGATGCTTGATGACAAGCATGCCCTTGTACCGGACTATCTCAGGGGCATTGGAGTCCTCGACCTCGAGAACGGCAATGTGAGGTGGCTGAAGTCTGAAGGGATCGCGCTGAATGGTGTGGATGGGCTGTATTACGGTCACGGATTGTGGCTTGTACAGAACGGGACATCTCCAGAGCGCGTGCTGCGGCTTTCGCTTGATCCATCGTTGATGCGCGTAAATCCGGGCGCGATCATAGAACGAGCCACGCCGACGTTAGGTGATCCGACACATGGAGTGCGTGTCGGTGACGACTTCTATTACATTGCGAACTCGGGATGGAGCGAGTTGGACGAACACGGTCACGTGAAGCCGGGATCGAAATTGACGCCGGCACATGTGATGCGATTCAGGCCAACCTACATCTTGTGAACCATTCAGAGTCTGTCCCGACCGGCGCGCTTTATAGTGCGTATATGTTCTCCGTGCGTGTTTTGACCCTGCTTGGGGCATCCGGGTGTGTTCTTGCGGCTTCATCGTTGACAGCTCAGAAACAGACCATCAGTCTCGACGAATATCTGAACACCACGGAGATCACGGGGACGAGCCTTTCTCCGGACGCATCGGCCGCAGTGATTGCTACGGAAACTCCTGATTGGAAAGCGAACAATTTCCGACACGATCTGTGGATTTGGACCGAGAAGGATGGGCTGAAACTTCTGACGCGCTCGGGAACGGATGAGCGGCCGCAGTGGAGTCCGGACGGAGAATGGATTGCGTTCGCTTCGGATCGCATGCCATCTGGGGATTCGGGAGATTCGGATTCGGACAAGCCGAATCGCGTGTGGCTCATTTCTCCGTCGGGAGGCGAGGCACTTCCGCTCTACAAGGAGAAGCTGGACGTGCAAGCATTTGCGTGGGCTCCGGATGGATCGGCGATTTACATTTCGGCGAAGGCCCCGCAAACACATGAAGAGGAAGACCGGCAGAGCGATGAATGGAAAGACGTGGTGCGCTGGCGGGAGCAATATCGCGGAGACCTGCTGCTGAAAATTGCGATTGCGCCAGCGCTGGCGCGGGCGATAGCAGTGCCGCTGGCCAAGGAGGCTCCGGGCAAGGCCGCAGGCGATGCCGAGCCCTCGTCGAAACTCCCTGAAGGTGCTTCGATGATTGCAAAGTGCGACGTCGCGATTGCGGAGATTGCACCGGCACCGGACGGAAAGCAGATTGCGTTTCTCACCGAGCCGATTCACAAGCGGATCGAGAATCCGGCTGACTACGAGATTTTTTTGGTCGGCGCGCACGGCGGCGCTCCGAAGCAGCTAACGCACAACTCGGCGATGGAGTCGAACCTGCGGTGGTCGAAGGACGGACAGTGGATTCACTTTGCTGTGAATGCAGCGAATGGATCGATCGACGGGAAATATCGCGACGTGCAGGGACGTCTGTTCCGGATGGATTCCTCGACGGGAAAGATCGAGCGGCTGGGATCTTCGTTTGACGGTTCGCTGGATCAGTACGCGCTTCTTCCCGATGGACGCGAAGTTGCGCTTGGGCTGAAGGGGACAGAGGTACAGCTCTATCTGATCGACGGTGAGAAGGCTACGAAGCTGCCGGGAATGGCGGGGACGTACGCGGGGCTGGAGCCGGCACGCTCGGCGAACTCGCTCCTAGTGCGCCATTCGACGATCAATGATCCGCAGCAGGTTTATCTAATGACCGACCCGCTGCAGCCCGACAAGCTGAAGAAGCTGACGAACTTCAATCCGGTGTTTGCTGAGCGCGCCCAGCCGGAGTGGCAGCCCTACACGTGGAAATCGGATGACGGGCAGAGCGTCGAAGGAGTGCTCATATTTCCCCCCGGTAAAAAGGGTGCAAAGCACCTGCGCATGTTCACGTTCATACACGGTGGCCCGGCGGATGCGGACGGCAATCACTTCGGTGCGAACTGGTATGACTGGGCGACGCTGGCTGCGGACAATGGCTGGCTGGTGTTTCGGCCGAATTATCGGGGATCGACAGGGTATGGCGATGAGTTCATGCTGGGCATCGAGCCGCATCTTGTCTCGAAACCCGGACGTGACATTCTTGCGGGAGTGGATGCACTGGTGAAGGATGGGTACGCCGATCCGGATCATCTTGCGATCGGAGGCTACAGCTACGGCGGATACATGACGAACTGGCTGATCACACAGTCAACGCGATTCAAATCAGCCGTGACGGGCGCCGGGGCCGTGGAGCACGCAGCGAACTGGGGCAACGACGACATGACGTGGGATGACGCCTGGTACCTGGGCGGAAGACCTTGGGAGAATCCGCAGCTTTACCAATCGGAAGCTGCACTCTTTCAGTTCGACAAGGTGAGGACGCCGACACACCTCGTGCAGGGCGGGGCAGACGTTCGTGTTTCGTATCTGGAAGGCGAGACGATGGAGCGGGCGCTACAGTCATTGGGTATTCCGCACACGTTCCTCGTGCTGCCGGGTGAGGGACACGGTCTGGACAAGAACCCGTGGCACGGCTATATCAAAGTACGGGAAGAGCTGAAGTGGTTGGAGAAGTACGATAAGCAGTAGGCTCTTGTAACAATTCCAGCGGACGCCGGTCAAAGCAAACTGAAGAGATTCAGGTGCATTGCGGAAGGCATCATCTTAGCCACCTGCCGCGTCTCATGATTTGTGCTGAAGCTGAGCACCCCAGAGGCGCATCCTATCCTATAGGAAACAATGAATCCTGTACTCGACCAGGCTCGCCACACCGCATTTCAGCAGACATTGCTGAGCGCTCGCCGCACCATGATGCTCAGCGAGATCCTGAAACTGGCGATCGACAGCTTTGCCGCAAGCAAGCTGCGTTTCGCCCTGACCGCTCTGGGTATGGTGATTGGTACGGCCTCAGTA
>Ga0207674_10000325_pt1 | contig 60679 bp, 107 predicted proteins | sample KBSCornC72_FD_184303 | JGI IMG/M metagenome (GOLD analysis project Ga0207674, IMG submission 184303) | Corn rhizosphere microbial communities from Kellogg Biological Station, Michigan, USA - KBS Corn C7-2 (SPAdes) (version 2) | ecosystem: Host-associated > Plants > Roots > Rhizosphere > Soil ... | reverse complement strand
AGCCGCAGCAACTTTTTCTGGTCCAATCCGCCGGTGACGTGCAGCGCCCACAGCGCGCGCAGCCGGCGGGTGGCGTCCGGGTTCTGATCCAGTATCCGAACCAGTCCGGTCGTCGCATTCGGCGACAATGACTTTGCCACCGCCCGGCGCTGGAGTTCCAGCCGCGCACGCCGCACGAACCAATCGTTCTTGTGTAGTTGCAGCTTGACCAGTTCACCGTCGCCAAGCTTCGTCACGTCCCCGCGCCACGGCTTGGCTTGCCCGTAGGTGATCTTGTAAATCCGGCCGGTGTCGCGCTTCACGTCGTCGTACTTGCGCTGGATGAACTCGGAGATGCGGACCATCGAGGCCTTCTTCTCCTGCTCGATGTGCTTTGCGACCTCGACCGAAGTCACGGCCTTGACCGAGTTGTTCAGCATCTGGTCTTCCTTCATCAGCGTCACCGCGATGTCGAGGAACACCGGCCGCAGAATCTTCTCGATCAGCGCGTCGCCCAGTGCTCCCTTGTCCCGGCTGGACTGCATGTCGATCACGAGTTCACGGATCGACGTGATGAGGGAGTTGTACTGGTAGACGCCGCGCGCACCCTTGGTCTTGCGGATCGCGTGTTCCGCATACGGCAGCATGTCGAGCGTGGCCTGTGCGAGGCGCTTCAGCAACAGGGCTTGCGCGCTCTCGTTCGCATCCGACTCGAGCAGCTGGTTGATCTGCTCGGCACTGTCGCCCAGGATCGACTTCAGCTTGTTCGGGTTGAGCTTCGAGATGCGCTTGGTCGCAGGCTTCTCCAGTCGCGCCGGCAGGTTGTCCTTCTTCAGCTTCGGAATCACGAGCGCGTGGCTGGGCTTCTTCTTTTTCTTCTTCGCGCGCTCGTGTTCCAGCTCTTCGACCGCGGGGTTCCGCTTCGAGGCGGTGCCGCCGATGACGAGAGACCGCGCGCGACGCTTGACGGGAATGTCGTCGTTGGCGTGCTTCACGGTCTTGCGTTGCGGCACCTTGGTGAGGCCGTCACCCGACTTGAGCTTGGCCTTCTTTTTCAGGAGCGTTGCTGTTGAAGTAGTCATGATCGTCCGGGATGGGAATGGAGATGCGGCAGGCGCTGCACGCGTAACTCGGGGCCTCGTCGCCGTCAGCGCCGGTGGCCGACACGAGGGCAATGGTCATGGGCTTCTTGCACTCGGGGCAGTTGCCAGCCCCGGCCACCTCGGCGCTCATGTCCAGCTTCGATTCGATCTTGGTGCCCGAAGCCTTCAGGTCGTGCTTGGCTTCGCCGCCCTTGCCTTCCTTCTGCGCTTCGGCCTCGAACTTCTTGGCCAGTTCTTCGAGGTCGCCGTGCTCGAGCATGTCCATCATCTCCTTGATGACGTTCTGCATCGCGCGATCTTCTTCCGGGTCCGAGCTGAGGACCTTGATCGACGCATGAGCTGCGGCACCGGCTGCACCCTTGATCGCGGCCTTCAGCATTGCTTCCTGCGCCATGTGGGTGCCGAAGTGCTGGAGGAATGCGACGATGCCGTGAGCGGCACCACCGGTCAGAGCCAGGCTCACGGTCACGGCTGCGATATCGGCGGCGACCGCACCCATCGCGTGCTTGTCGGCATGATCGAGCGGCTGACGGGTCGCCAGCTTCTTCATCGCGACGCCAGCGACCTTCCACTCCTTCGCGTCCTTCTTCAGGTGCGAGATGATGTGGCCGGTCTTCTTTCGCAGGAAGCCGACGGCGCCCTTGCGCTCCGGGCTGTTCGGCTGCATGTGCGGATCGTCGTGCAGCGACTTGAGCACCGAAGCCTTGTCCGGTGTGCCGACCTTCTCGTGTTCAGCGCTGGCAGGCGGCTGTTGGCTCGGAGCCTTCGGCTTCTGCGCAGGTGCATGGCCCTTGTGGCCGGGACCGTGCTTCTTCGGCTGGGGCTTCGGAGCCGGCTGCTCCTTGGCAGGACCCGCAGGTTTGACCTCGTTGTCGGTCTTCGGAGCCGGGCTCTCACCCGTTTCCTTGCGGTGCATGTCCGCGTACTTGGAGTTCGGGTGCTCGGCCACGTACTCCTTCTTCGACTCCGGGCTCATCTCGACCCACCAGCGCGCGACGTCACCGTCGGCTTCGATCTTGGTGCCCGGCTGCTCGATCAGCGTGTCGCCACGAGCCACGATCTTGGTCTTCGTCGGCTCGACCTTCGAGACCAGACGCGCGGCCGGCTTCGGCACCAGGTTGTGTGCGTCGAGTTGGAACGCGGTGAGGCTTGTCGGCGCCTTGCCGTTGGCCCATGCCTTCGGGACTTTCATGGTGACTCCTTGATGTCAGGTGCCGCGCCTCTTGCGCAGCGGAATACGGGAGCTCGCCTCGACTTGAGACACCCAGTCCTCGAAGTCGAAGTCGATCACGATGTTGAGACCTTGCTCGAGGCCGTAGATGCCGATGAGGCTGGCGTCGAGTTGATGCGGCTCGACCTTGATGCGCTTGTAGACAGCGCGCAGATCGAACTCGCCCTCGTCATTCGCGTAGTCCACGTGGCCGCGATACTCGTCGGCGAAGCGACGCTGCATCGAGTTCTTCCACACGGACGCGATGGTCAGCTTGATCGGGACGTTCGGGTACTGACCGGCGATGAGGCCGAGCATGGCCGAGACCTGTTCGATCAGCGGGCCCATGCTGGAGCCGCCGCGGGTCTGAAACCGCTCAGCGACTACGCCACCGGGCTGATACTTCATCCACGCCGCGACCTCGATCAGGAAGTTCTTCCGAGTTCGAGCGAAGGCGACCAGGTCGTTGACCGGCCGCATCATCACCGAGTTCAGGTAGCACCGGGGCTGTCCGTTCTCGAGTCCGACGAGTGCGATTCCGAAATTGCGCGACCCTGGGTCCATCGCCAGGACCAGCTTCTCGGGATCACCGCCGAGGTGTTTCGGCAGCGTGTATGGTGTGTTGGGTTTGGGCGGCTTCTTGCTCTTGCGTGCCATGGTGGTGCTGCCTCAGTCTCTGTGTTGGCATAAAATTGAGGCAGCACCGGTCAGGCGTCAGCGATAATGCACTGCCGAGCGACCCAGGAATGCCGGCATGGGCATCGCCTTTGCTTCCTTCACGTAGCTGTTGTTGGCCTCGACCAGTCGCTCCATAACGGCGGGCAAATGGATCAGGGTCGTCAGCACCGTAGCACGGAAGATGTCGTCGGTGAAGCCAGGGCCTTTGGTCGGGCACTTGTTGAACCCGCCGTCGGCCACGGTCAGCATCTGCAGCAGCAGGTGCTTGGTCGGCTGCTCCCGCAGCGTCTTGAACTCGATGTACTCGGTGCACACGTGCTTGTAGTCCGCTTCCGACAGGAAGGGAAGCTCGTAGCTGCCGTTCTCAAGCATCGACACCAGCGACTCGAAGTCCTTCGGGCGCGGGCTGTACTGCTTGGTCAGACACCGATCCTTCTCCTTGCCGTTGATGAGCGCCTTGCCCATGTCGGCACGCGCACGGCTCAGGATGTCGAGCGACTGCCACTGGTCAGCGATCAACGCCACCGCGTTCAGGTCCTTCATGACCGGCAGGATCACGTTGGTGTAGACGAGGTTGAAGTCGACCTTGCGACCGTCGTGTGCCATGACTTCGAGGATCGTTGAGATCACGGTCTTCTGCCGCACGAAGTCGAAGTGCGCACCCACCAGCGTGAAGCTGTTGTTCGAGTGGCCGGCATCGAGGCACACCACCGACGGGAATCGGGGCGTGTAGACCTGCTGCAGCTTGCCGTAGACAAGACCCGGCTGGTCGTAGTGGTGGCGCAGGATGTGCGTGTTCTTGCCGGCGAACAGCTTGTGCGGCACCTGCTCCGGCTTGATGTACGTCTGGTGGACTCGCGGCGGGTTGGCACCGAAGTCACGTTCTGCCTTCTCAGCATTGCGTGCGTATGCCAGCGCGATGATCGGCGTGTCACGCTCGATGCTGGGGTTGACGTGCCACGTCGGCAGGTTGACGCCCAGGATGTACTTCTTGCCTTCCTCGGTCCGAGAGTCGGCGAGCAGACGCATGACCTTGTCACGGATCGAGATCGGGCTGGAGACGCCGAGCATCAACGCCGGCGGGCAATTCAGGCCTTCCGACAGCAGGCGGTTCTGAATCGCCTGCACGGTCACCAGCGAGTTGGTCAGCGACTTGTGGGCTTCGTCGCTGTTCGCGCGATCCGACTTCTCATCTTCCTCGTCGTTGCCGGTCGGCAGCGGGAACAGACCCAACTCGTCAACCAGCGCCATGACACGCGTGTCACCGCGAAGGGTCTGCGACTTCGGATTCGTTGGGTACATCTTCAGCCCACGATGGAAGTACTTGATGAACTCGTCCTTCTTCCGGTACAGCTCCATGCCGTACTTATTGCCGTAGTAGTCCAGCATCTCGTGGTACTGGTCGAACCACGCGCTCTCGTTGATGATGTTGCGGTACGGCGTCCACAGCAGCGCGAAAGCCTTGTCGTAGGTCAAGCTCACGAACGTAGTCGTCAGCTCGGTCGACTTCTGCATCGACGTGGTCAAGTCGGCGAGTCGAGGGAACTTCAGCATCCGATGCGTGTGATAGCTGGCGTACGATGCAGCACTGGACGACTTGCCCGAGCGCTGACCCAGCACGTTCACGAGTTCGGTGAAGTTGTGCAGCCCGTGGTCGGTGATGAGCTCCCACTTCTTGCGCTTGCACTTCGGGCACTTGCCGTGATGCAGGATCTCGATGCCTTCCTTGATGTCGAAGCTGGGCTTCTGCTTCGGCACGTTGGCAACGAACCACTCGAGGTTCAACCACTTCTTGTTCGAGCAGCACGGGCACACCTCTGCGAACAGCATGAGGCCGATCCACATCTGCACGATCCACGGCGGGTGCGCATCCTTGCCGATGATGTTGAAGCAGTAGTCGTAGTACGAGCCGGCAGACGCGAGGTCGCGGTCGTCGATCTTCAGATCGCGCAGCAGGCCCGTGTCCGGGTCCTTCGACTCGGCCATCAGCTTGACGATGTCGAAGTCGTCATCGTAGTGCTTCTTCGGCACCAGGATAGTCGAGTCTTCCGAAGCGGGTTCGTGCTCCGGAACGTAACCCCCGGGCATGAGCCCGGGGAACATGGCTGCGACCTTACGGTCGAGGTTTTCGTTGTGAGACATTGGTTGCCACCTTCTTGAGTTGCCGTCCATGCTCGGTCTGCGATTCGACGAGCTGCTTCATCATCGCTTGCAGCTTCTGGAAGTCCGAGTCAGGATTGTGCTGCTGTGGTCCGAGCAGCGACGAGATGTACTCGTCCGGCAAATCAAAATAGGACTTGACGAACAGGGCAACCTTGATGGTTGCGGCGCGATTGACCATGTTGTCGAAGCGCGAGAACAAGGCCTGGTCGACCTCGGTCTTGAACATGCGCTCGGCAACTTCCTTGGCCTGCAATGCGCCGCCCGACGACGCCATGGTCAGCGGCGACAATTCCTTGAGGAAGAACTCGCGTACCTGCTCGATTCGGGTCTTGAGGTCGAGTGGGATCTCCTTCGTGAAGGACCTGAGGCGAGCGACGACCGCGGAGTCGATGTGCTCGAGCTCCTTCGGCTTGAACTGCGCCTTGCGGCGGTTCGTTTCTTCGGTCAGTGTCTCCAGCCGGAACCAGAAGCGACTCTGACGTGTCCCGAAGCGGCTGACCTTCGGCTTCTCAGCCTTGGGTGCCGCGGGGTCAGAGTACGCGACCGTGAGGAGCCCTCGGGTGAGGGCGTCCTCATGATCCAGCTGGGCCTGACTGGCACCAACTAGAGTCTCGATCATGTCAGTCCTCGCTGTCCTCGTTGTCTTCGTCCTCGCCGCCGCTGGCCTTGCCGTTCATGGCCTCGACATACTTGTCCTCGGCAACGCCGCTCTTGATCTGCTTGAAGCAGAGGGAGCGCAGGTTCATCGGCTTGTAGCCAGCCTTCTTCGACATGGCGACCATCTCTTCCTTGGAGCCGAGAATCCACAGCTTCAGGTCCTGCCACGTGATGGGCTTGGAAACGCCCTGGTCGCCGAAGTTCAGCTTGAAGGCCTTGCGGCTGCCGCTGATCTGGCCGGTCTCCTTCAGGAACAGCAGCGTGTCGAAGACCGGGTCGATGCCACGAGCTTCGCCGGCGCCGTCCTCGACCCAAATGCGGATGAAGGTCTCGCGCTCCGGAGTCCAGAGCTTGTTCTTCACCGTCTTCAGGTGGACCAGGCGGTACTTGTCCTGCGTGCCCTTGTGCTCGACCGAGGCTTCGACTTCCTTGAACTTCTTGTTCGTGACCATGCCGGCCTTGAACGGGTGCGCGGAGTCGGACCTGGAGGTCTGGCGGATGCGGACATCGGAGAACTGCTTCAGGGCTTCACCGCCCTTCTCGGTTTCCTTCGGGCCGTACATCTGGCCGGGGTTCTGGCGCAGGTGGTTCAGACCCCACACCATGACCATCTTCTCGGCCATGCGACCCTTGATGCGCTCGAGCTGCTTCGAGAACGCCGAGGCCTTGACCGAGAACTGGTTGCCGATCTCTTCCTCGTCCTTGATCTTCGGCTGCATCGCCGTGTACGAGTCGACGAAGACGATGCCCTGCATCTTGCCGTCGTCGGCCTTGACCCACAGGCCGTTGCCGTACTTGCGGGTCATGCCCTGGTCGATGTTGTCGCCGAGCTTGGCACGCATGCCCTTCTTCTTGTTGTCCTCGAAGATGAGCCACCACTCGTTCTCGACGAAGCGCTTGTCCGGCAGGTCGCGAAGGATCTCCGACATCCAGTCGTAGAACTTCTCCAGGATGGTCTCGGAGCGGTACCGGACGCGCGGCGGCGTGATCCACTTGCCGGTCTTCTTGTCCTTCTTCCCGAAGAGCTGGTCGACCGACATGTTGATGCCGCAGGTCTTGAGGATCGATGCCACGTAAGGCTTCGAGTTCTTGGTCGAGCCCTCATAGTCGATGAAGGCGATGACCGGGATCTGCTCCTTGATCGAGTTCGCCATGGCGACCAGCGCCAGGGTCGTCTTCGCGCACTGCTCGTTGCCCGCGCCGGTCAGCATACACGGACGCGCGCCGCCGCCCAGCAGCATGTCGACCGTCAGCAGGCCCGTGCTCATGGGCGGGCTTGCCTCCAGGGACGAGGACTCGAAGCCTTGTCGCTTCGCGATCACGTCCATGGTCTCGCTGTACATGGAGATGAGGTCGAGGCCGACCACACCCTTCTTCTTGCGCTGCGGCGGCTCGTCGGCCTCGACCTGCGCCTTCTTGACCGGCTTCGCTTTCGCCTTGGCGATCGCCTTCGTGGCTTCTTCCTTCGCGGCAGCACGCGCCTTCGGGCTCGGCTTCTTGACCGCAGGCTTCGCAGCCGCCTTTTTCACTGGCTTCGTGGGAGTCTTGGTAGCCATTGCTATCCTTGAGAGTCTGAAATGGAAAGGGCCCGCTGGACCAGAATCCAGCGGGCCCTTGGCGCTCACGGGTGACGGTTACTCGTCGTCGAAGTCGTCTTCGTCTTCGTCGTCGGCGGGCTTCTTCTTGCCCTTGGCCGCCGTCTTCTTCGCCGGTGCCTTCTTCGCAGCAGGCTTCTTCGACTTGGGCTTCTCGTCCTCGTCGTCATCGTCGTCCGAATCCGAGTCGTCGTCTTCGTCTTCATCGTCGAAGTCGTCGTCGTCGTCTTCGTCCTTGGCCTTCTTCTTGGCCGGCGCCTTCTTCGCCGCCGGCTTGGCCTTGGCACCCTTCTTCGACTTGGGCTTCTCGTCCTCGTCGTCATCGAAGTCGTCCGAGTCCTCGTCGTCGTCCGAATCGGAGTCCTCGTCGTCTTCATCGAGGTCGTCTTCGTCTTCGTCCTCGTCGTCCGACTTCTTCTTGGCCTTGCCCTTGGCCGGCGGCGCCTTCTTCGACTTCGACTTGGGCTTCTCGTCCTCGTCCTCGTCCTCGTCCTCGTCGTCATCGCCGTCGTCGTCTTCATCATCGAAGTCGTCGTCCTCGTCGTCGTCCGACTTGGACTTCTTCTTGGCCGGCGCCTTCTTCGACTTCGACTTGGGCTTCTCGTCCTCGTCGTCCTCGTCGAGGTCATCGTCCTCGTCGTCGTCCGAGTCGTCTTCATCGTCGTCGTCGGTCTTCTTCGACTTGGACTTCGCGGCCGCTGCCTTCTTCGACTTCGACTTGGGCTTCTCGTCCTCGTCGTCCTCGTCATCATCCGAGTCGTCGGCGTCTTCGTCCTCGTCGTCGTCCTTGGCCTTCGCCTTCTTCGACTTGATCTTGGTCTTGATGCCGTTGCGCTTGGCCCAGGACTCGTAGTCGCGCAGGACTTCGTCCTCGCTCGACGTCACCGAGCACTTCTCGGCCGCGCCTTCCAGGTCCCACGTCAGGTAGGCCAGCTCTTCCTCGGTCAGCTTCGTGCGCTTGTCGCCCATCGAGAGGCTGTACTGCTCGGACGGCGACACGTCGGGGTCGTGCTGGATGCGGAGATCGCGGCCGAACTTCGGGTCATCGAGCGGGAACGCTTTCGAGGCGCCGGAGCTCGACTCGACGATGTTGAGGCCCTTGAGCTTCTTGATCTTCTCGGCCAGCGAGCGGCTGACGCGGAGCACACGCACCGGCGTCCAGCTGTCGCTCTCCTTCTCCTTGAAGCCCGACTTGGCTTCCTTCTTCGTGTGCTTCGGCAGCGACGCCGGCTCGGCCTTCTGCAGCGCGCGGATGATGGCGTTGATCCAGTAGTACTGCGAGTACTGGACGTGCATCTTGTCGCGCCACTTGGCCTTGTCCACGCCATCGGCTTCGAGCTTGGCCTGCTCGGCCGACTGGAGATCGCGCCACGGGTCGAACTTCGTGGAGTCGCGCTCCTGCGTCGCCGGATCGTAGCTCGGGCACACCGTGTAGAACGCCGTCTTCTTCCCGTCCTTCGACGTGGTCTTGACCCAGTAGCCCGCGGTCGAGACGATGCCCTTCAGCAGACGAACCGGCGCCCACTTCTTCGGCGGGAACTTGAAGACCTCCACGAGGTCGGCCATGCCGGGAACGCGGTCGCCACCGCGGCTTGTTTTTGCGTCGTCGAGATCCATGTGTTCTCTCAGTTGGTTGTGGTGAAAAGTTGCAGCTTGCGGAGATCCGCGTTGCTGTAGTGCTCGGGGATGTGGAGCGCAAACCGATACGCTCCCGTTGGATCGAGTCCCTTGGCGGTCGCACAGATGTGCTGCGCCGCTTCGAACTGGGTGTCGGGGTCAACCGACTGCGAGTCGATGCCCGATTCGAGCAGCTGATCGTAACTCGTGTTGAGCCCGTCCTTGGCTACCTCCTTCATGATCTCGGACTTCGCCGAGTAGAACCAGTACTTGATGTACTCCGTCAGCACGCCCTGCCGACTGTCGCATCGGTCGATCGCTTTGGCGAGGAAGACCATGTACACCTGGATGATGTCGTCCAGGCTCTTGTCGCAGTTGACGTCCATGTACGTCTTGCGCGCCTGGTTCGACGCCAGACGCGTGTACTTCTGGACGATCAGTTCCTTGAAGTGATAGGCGTGCTGAATCCAGAACTCCACCTGCAGGATCGCAGGGAAGATGTGGGACGAGCCCGTTCGCTCCTCGGCAAGCTGACGAAGTACCAGTCGCTGAGCCCGACGCAACTTCACGTGCGGGCTGTGCAACTTCCGATACGTATTTACAGTCTTGAGGAAGACCGAGACGAGTCCGAAGAGCAGCCCGCGGTTGAGCAGCATCTTGCGCTGGAACTCCCGCTTGCGTCGTCCCTGCGTCGTCACCGCGTTGAACAGAAGTTGCGGCAGCGACGCCTTCTCATTGCGGCTGCACTTCACGTTCGGGTTGTCGAACTGGTAGGCGATGACCTTGGAGAAGTACACGTCGGTCAGGTCCGGGTGGGCGCTGATGATCGGATCGATCGCGTTCTCGATGAAGTAGTCGAGGGTCGTCAGCAGCTGGAACGTCGTGTAGTTCTCGGTCAGCTCTTCCTTGATGCCCTTCAGCGACGCGAACGTAGCGCTGTGGGTGTAGTTGCTCGTCATATCCCGTGCTGCTCCTTCACCAAGGTCCGGAGCGCAAGCAGGTGCTTGCATAGACCGGGCCTGTACTGCGGGTTGGTCTCGTCCGGCGCCTCACCGTTGCCGTAGATGATGTGCGAGGCACCGACCAGGTTGTTGGCGTACTCCCACCGGTACATGTAGTCGGGACACGAGCACGAGACACGGACGTGGAGTCCGCGGTCGAGAAACTTGATCGACGACGTGTACTTGTTCTTGTCCTTGGCGCGCATGATGCGGCGGCCGCCGAGGCTGTACTCGAGGGGCGTGTAGGTGCGCGCCACCGCGGTCGGGATGCCGTCCTTGCCGGTGCCGGTCTTGTAGCCGACGACCTTGACCAGGCGGCTGTTGAGCCGGCGCATCCGTTCGCTGAGACGAACCAGCTTGTCGAGTTTCATCATCGGTCACTCTCCTTCAGTGGAGGATCAAAATGAGGGTCACGTCAGGCATCGCCCTCGCGCTCCTTGCGATCCGCCACGACCTCGCGCCAGATCAGCAGCACGTAGATGACGAGGACGACGATGAGGCCGATCACTTGCCACATGAAGAGGTGCGGCGGCAGCTTGAGGTCAGGGCCGGCGTAGAAGCACAGCCAACCAACGACGAAGAGCATGTAGGCGACGAGTGCGGCCAGCAGGAACCTGCGAGCCGGGTCTTGAGGCAGCTTCATGTCAGTAACCCTCCGCGGTTTGGTAGGCGACGATGCCGAGGCTCCGGTAGAACTCGACCATGACCGGACGATCATCGAAGGCGAGGAACACGTCCTTGGGCCAGATGCCGTTCTGCTGCATGAGCTCGCCCTTGATCTCGACGTCAGGCCGTCGATCATCGGCCGGCCGCATCAGCAGCTCGAAGGTCTTGCCGTGGAAGAGGCGCTCGAGGATCGCGGTCGTGGACTCACGCTCTTCCTCGCCGCGGCCGGTGATGAAGACGTGCCGGAAGTCCTGGAGCTCGAGCAGCAGCGTGTAGACGAGCACGCCTTGCATGATCGGCTTGTCGGTCGGGTGCAGCTCCAGGTAGCGCTTGAAGTCGACCTGCACGTGCTCGTGGCGGAACGTCGAGTCGATGCAGCAGCCGTCGATGTCATAGATGATGGTCTTCATGTCCGATCCTTGTGCTGGGTGAAGAGGGCAGGCACGGCACGTCGCATGCCACGAAGTGCGATGATGCGCTGCAGTTCGTGGACAGCTCGGTAGAAGTCGTCGGTGTCAGATGCCGCGCTGTCAGGCAGCTGGCAGAAGTCGTTCCAGAGACGACCAGTGGCGAGCAGCAGCTCTTCTTCTTCCGGTGTGACCACTGGTTGCGTGAACAGAGGCGTCAGCACATGACCCTTCGGGTACATGGCGGCGGCTTCCATGTCCGCATTCAGAACGTCCCTGTTGCAGCTACCCTCCCGATGGAAGACAACGGCGCCGCCGACGTTCTCGTACAGGTAGCCGAACGGACGCTGCGCGCTCATTCCTCGGACTCCTCGGCCGCTTCTTCCAGGGCCTCGACCTTGCGCAACGTCTTCTCGAGCAGGGTCGTGACGACGGCGGGCAGCTTGCGCTTCGTGAAGTGGAAGCTGAAGGCCTCGGCCCAGGTCTCGCGGTAGTTCGTCGTCGCGTACTCGCTGATGACGGGCGCCAGCTCCTTCTTCATGAGCGTGCGGCGCGGCCACAGGGCTTCGATCTCGGGCTTCTGCTCGGCCTCGAACAGGAAGTCGAGTTCCTTGATACCGACTGCGTGATCCTGCTTGATGGTCCGCATGATCCAGTTCCAGGCGTTGCGGTCCGCCTCGTCGAGCTGGCCCTTGAGGTCGGAAGGACGCTCCTCGCCGTCGATCAGCTGCTTGAGCAGCTTCTTCGAGGCCTCGCGGTCGATGGTCTGCGGCTTGATCGAGGTGTTGAAGAGCTTGATCCAGGCGGCGTTGACCTTGGGATTCCGCAGGTGGTTGTAGTGGAGGTAGTGCGCGTACTCGTGGAGGATCACGTACAGGTAGTCGCTGACCGTCATGGGGACGGCCTCCGGCTTGATCGCCAGGGTGTGCGGCTTCTTGGCCGGCGTGCGACTGTGCTTGTAGTAGCCGGCGTACTTCGTCGGCTTCGCTTCCTTCGGGTTGACCTCCCACACCGTGTTCACGGGTTCGGGGAGCCCTGCCTTGCGCAGGATCTCGGCGGCTTTGTCGAACGCTTTCATCAGCGTCTTGCCGACCTCGGTCTGGATCGCGTAGAAGAAGTGGATGGCGCCGAAGAAGTCGTGGGTGATCTTCCGGCCCGTGTAGATGTGGCTCGTGTCGAACTTCAGGATCGTGCCGCCGTAGGGCTTCGGCCCCAGGTTCAGGACGATGTCCTTGTTTACGACCTCGAAGCCCTTGCGGAGCTGCTTGATGTGGCGGTTCTTCTCGACCGTGCCGACGACATAGCCCTTGGCCAGTTCATCGACCTTGCCAAAAACCAGGACATGCGACTCCGCGGTCCTGATTTTGCCGATTACGTAGTCTCCTTCAGAGACGGTCACAGATGCCTGATTTTTCACGTTTTCACCTCGAATTTTGGCCCGGAAAAGGCAGAAGGGGCCCCGAGTGGGGCCCCTTCGGTTCAGGAACAAATCGTTGTCGTTCTAGTCGTAGGTTCGCAGTTGCCAGTTGATCGGATCAGCTCACGCGTTCACGATGTTGAGACCCGGCATCTGCGGCGCCGCAGGCGTCTCGGTCGGGATCGCAGCCAGGTTGATCGTCGGCTCGGCGGCCGGCGGCGTCGGCTTCTGGCCCACGATGGTCGCGTCGCTGATGAACGAGCTGTGAGCCGGCGCCGCCTTGGCCACCGCCTGCTCGTCGGCCGTCTCGGCTTCGACTTCCGGCGCCTGGTACAGGCCGCTCGGGGTCTCCATCGGATCGGCGGCCACCGGTGCGGCAGCGGGCTGCGGCTTCTGCTGCACGACCTGCTGTTCACGGAAGTCGCCGCGGCTCGTCAGCTGGACCAGACCGTAGGACTGCGACGGGAACTTGCCCATCGGCGCCACGACTTCGAGCCAGACCTGGAAGAAGCCGTCGATGTCCACCGTCGTCGGCGCGACAGCGCTGTTGATCGTGAACTTGGTGATCGGACCTTCGAGGCCGAACGCCTTGTTGAGCATGTCGAGGTCGAGTTCCGGGCTCAGGGCGAAGCGCATCGTGTGCAGCGTGTCGCCGGTGCCGTTCGGCGCCACGGACTCGGAGTAGGAGACGAAGCGGCTCGTCAGCAGGTGCACCAGCGCGGCGTTCAGGCCGTCCTGCAGCTGCAGCACCGGCGACGTGTTGTTCATCTGCGCCTGCTGCTGCGCCTGCACGGCCAGGAGGTTGCCGGTGGTCTCGAAGTTCTCGGCGACCGGCTCGGTTTCCAGGCTCACGTCGGCATCGCCTTCGGACGACTCGGGCAGCTGGATCGAGTCCAGGTCGATCTCGTCGTCGCCTTCTTCGTCCTCGTCGTCGAAGCCCTCGACGATGTGCCGGAGGATCACCTCGGCTTCGGGGTTCATCGTCGAGAAGTTGCGCTTGGCCACGAACTGCTCGGGCTTCATCGACAGGACGGCGCCCTCGTCGTTGAGGAAGACCACCTGCTGCGGGCACTTGGCCAGCGTCTCGGGCGGCAGGCCCTGGTTCGTGATGAACAGGACCGTGACGTCCTTGTTGCCGTTCTTGGTCTCGCGGGTCCAGACGGAGCCAGGCACCAGGATGGTCTTGGTCGCTGCGTCGATCGTCGTCATGTTGGTGTAACCTCTTGCGTTGTGTGGTGAAGAAGTGCTATGCGTGTTTGCAAACGTGCACTTGTCTTCTTTACAGTTTCGGATTTGGTCAGGCCGCCGGGGCCGTGACCGCCTTGGACTTGCTCTTGAGCCGCTGGGTGTGAAGGCTGGGACGCCAGCACTTGCCGCACACCCACTTATCGACCGTGACCTGGCAGCCACCTTGTGGCTCCCGATCGGTGTTGCATCGACTGCAGCGCTTCAGCCGCGGTGTCAGCTTCAGAGGCATGTCATTGACGTACATGGGGCCAGTGCCCGGGCCGTGCTGCATCGGTTGCTTGTAGTCGCTCACGTGGTCTTCTTTCCTGTGATGAGGTCCATCGAGAACTGCACGGGTGGACCGGTGCGAATGGATCGAGCCCAGGTCTTCTCCGGGCATGCAGCGCAGAGAGATGCGTAGGTCCTGTAGCCTAGGGCCTTCGCCAGCAACTCCACAGCCTGCGTGTGCGTGACCACACCTTTGGTCAGACGTCGCACTCGTTTCGCGCACTTCTTGAGATGCCGGAAGGTGATCGATGGCAGAAGACCCACGTAGAGAACGATGTCGGCAACGGTCTCGTCCTCGACCAAAGGATACAGGTCGTACCTGCCGCCCTCGCTCATCAGGTTTGCTGCCAGGAACCCTTGGTAGTGCTGCTCCAGGCTCTGTGACCGTGCGGTCGCGGTCAGCCTGGGTGGCGGCTCTCGGTAGGGCAACCGCTGCACGTCGGTCACTTGACGGCGTCCAGCTTCGTCGGGTCGGCCTTGTAGAGCTCGAGCAGCAGCCAGTGGTCCATGGCGTTGCCGATGTCGAGCGCGACCTTGCCTTGTCGGGCGATCCCAGGGATGATCCACTTGGAAGCCGGGCCGGCGCTGACGAGCACCAGCGGGTAGTCCCACTTCGCGCACTCCGCAAGGGCCGTGTCGGCATCACGCCAGGACTTGAGGCTCACGTGGCGGATGCCGACGTTGAGGTAGGCCCGCGCACGTCGCGCGAACGTGATGGCAGTCACCGGGTTCGCGTGCAGCACCAGGACATTGCCGGCCGCCTTCAGGAGCGCGGTGCGATGTTCCAGGTCCCATTCGTTGACGAAGAAGTTGTCGACCAGCGGCTGACCCTTGCCGTGGATCTTGTACCACGGGTAGACGCTGTAGTTGGGCTGCATCAGGCCGTTGACGTTCGGACCGAAGTAGTTGGTGAGAGCGATCGACGCACGCATCGAATCGTTGAGCTGCTCGAAGGTCATGCCCTCGATGCCCATGCGCGTGCGCCACGCGGTGTCGAACGAATCGACCGGGAGGCCGGACACCTTGTTGGCGGCGGCGGTCGCGCAGTCGATGAAGAGGTGACGCTCGCCATCACCCATGCGGACGACGGACAGCGGCAGCTTGTTCTTGACGGCGGAGAAGACAGTGTGGTAGAAGGCGCGGCTCGCGATGGTGCGGCCGGCGTACTCCTTGGCGTCGTCGATGGAGAGCGGGTAGTTCTCTCCGATCTCTTTGGCAGTGATGGTCATATGCTAACGGCTTTGGTTGAGTTGATTGTCACGCGGACGAGACTCTTTACAGTCTTGCTCGCGCTCCTCTTCGGTCTGCTCGCTACCCTCCGCTGCAGACTCCTCTGCTTCCGGCATGACCGTGACTGCGATCATGCCGTTGCAATCTGTTGAGACATGGGTCGGTGCCATGTCATGCTCGACGCTTGATGAACCCGCGCTCGATGAGTAACGGCAACTTCGAGGGCTGCCGCGATGCCGCGTACAGACCATCGCTGTACGACTGGCCGAGAAGCATGGGCTTGGAGATGCCAGTCTCGCGTGAGAGCTGTTCGACCATGCGGTCGACGAATTCGTCGATGCCCGATGTCGTCTTGATCTCGTCACCCGAGACGTAGGGCCGTGCGTGAATGATGCGCTCGGGCGGCGTGTACCAGGGATCGGCAGTGATCTGCGACTCGACAGTCATCGGCTCGCAACGCCAGTTCGAGCCGTCCCAGTAGGTACGCAGGATCTTCGGAGCCGACGGCAGCTTCATCAGCGACTCGGCTCTGACGACGGCGGGCGCCACGGCTGCTGCGAGCATAGCGCCCAGGAAACCACGACGTGTTGACATCAGTGCACTCCTTCAGTTGGCATCAGCTCCAGCATCTTGTGCGGATAGAAGATACCGGTCTTGACCGGGGGTCCGGGATTCTCGCCACGTGCGACAGCCGCCGCATGTTGTTGCGAGGTCATACCGTTGTCGAAAACAACGGGCTTCGGGTCCTGCGCCCATTGACGCTTCTTCTCTCGTCGCTGCTCACGACCCTGAGCGTCGAGCGTCACCTCGTAGGTGATGATCCAGCCCGACTTGAGATCGCCACTCGGTGTCTGGCAGTCCGTGCCGTCGATCACGATTCGCGGATACTGCATGGTCAGCCCCTGATCTTGAGATAGGCGAGGTCGCGTGCCTTGTCGAACAGCGACTCGATCTGATTGCGTCCGAGCCGACGTGCTGGCTTGGGCCCACGCTTCGCACCCAGGAACATGGGCTGGGTGACGCCGCGGTCGAAGACGACATTCGACTTGTCGATCTCGCTGACGACGACCGTGAATCCCTCCATGTAGCCGAGTTCACCCAAGATGAGTGGCCCCCGGTCTTCATCGAGCATGACGCGCTCAATGACATCCACGTACTGCTGCTGCAGGCAATCGCCACGCGTGTACGCATCGACCACATCCGACTTGAACGTAGTGGGACCGTTGCCGATCTTGTAGCCGTACATGGTGATGAAGTGCCCATCAGCCACGTGCTTGGGCACCACGACCTTCATCAGCGAGTCGGCCTTGACGATTGCAGGTGCGGCGGCCGCAGCCAGCATCGCACCCAGGAAACCACGGCGGGTAGGATTCATGTCAGTAGTCCTTCTTCACTTCGGTGACACCCGCCAGCTGCGCCAGCAGGTCATCTTGGTAGGGTATGTAGAGCTCGAGTTTCTGGTCGAGCTCGATGAACGGGGACTTCGTGTGCTGCTTCAGGTACGCACGCGTGATCGCCTCCGGCATGGTCCGACCGAATGACCGCGTCTCGGACTCGGGCGTACCCCAGGCACATGGTCGACCCTTGACCGGATCTTGAGGCCAGGAGATGCTGATCTTCCCGGTCTCCATGAGATAACCGGCGTGCAGCCAGTCACGATGGAATCGGTTGTCGTGATTGAAGTTGATGACGCGACCGTGCTCATTGACGACTCGCGCAGTCATGTGGCGCTCCGGGTGCGGGTAGCGGACGCAGAAGACTTCAATGCGCCAGGGCTTGCCCAAGGTCGCGATGACCGCCGCGTCCAGGTGCGCGCCGAACAGCGAGTCGATGTGATACTCGTGTGCCATCATGTCCTCGCTTGCGGATGGAAGATGTAGGAGTAGATGTCGGTCCCGTACCTGGAGTTCAGGTAGAAGTTCGGCGCGTACTGGGCGCTGATGTCCTCGGGGTAGCGACCCTCCAACGTCTCGACGTACCAGCTCAGCTGCCAGCACATGTCACGAGTGCCCATGATCGGGAATGCATCGAAGCACTCGGGCCTGTTGTACTGCAGGAGCGCCCATTCCTTCGCGGTCTGCAGGTTGGTGATGCCGAGATCGTGGAAGACCTGGAAGAGACCCCATTCGAGATCGATCTGCTCGTGGTCAGGACGGAGTCGAAAGCGCGCGAGCCAGTCGGGTCGACGCTGAGCACGGCCCAGGCTCCACAGCTGCAGCATGCGCCGAGGGAAACGAACCGGTGGTACTTCACCGTCTTTGGTGTGGTGCTCGATCATGTGTGCTCCAGAAATGGGTAGCCCCGGCATCGACTGCTCGACCCGGGGCTCGTTGTACTAATCGTCGCCGTCCTCACCCTGCGCTCGCATCATGTGATCCGAGCAATATGCGTTGACGTAGGCGGTCACGACTGCGAGATCGATGGTGTTGAACTCCGAACTCAGAGAGCGCGTGGCCTGCTTCTTCGGATCGCGGACGAAGATGAAGATCCGTGCATCCGGGCCGATCTCGTCAACCGCGGTCTTCGCCTTTGCCAGAGCTTCGAGCGCCGAACCTTCGTGGCCAGGAAACACGACGACTCCCATCAGCCTTCTCCCTCGGCAGCCGAGGCCTGTTCAGCCAGCTGGTCTTCGTAGGTGTTGATGAACGCGGGCTGGGGAAAGAGGGGGCGCCAGACATCCGGCATCGCCGAGTCAACCACGCCGTCGAAGTCCTCGTCGACCGCCCAGTAGTCGTAGGCGGCCTCGCCCTCGAACTCGTTGCCCGGAGCGTGCTCCTGGCTCGACTTGCAGGTGATGAACCGCAGCTCCTTGTCGCCGATCGTCTGCCAGCGGCCGATCAGGATCTCGGTCTCCCACGGAGCGGTCATGATCGGGTACCAACCGTTGTCGCTCTTGACGCCGGCGGCTTCCAACTTGGCGACGTAGGCCTGCATCTCGACGTAGGCCGTGTCCACCGGTGCGGTCTTAAGTTCAGTCATTGATGCCTCGTTGTTAGGGGTGGGCCGGACGTTCGGGAGCAGAGAGCCGAAGCTCACCGTCCCTAACCTGGACCTTGCGGCCCCGGCTTACTCAGACGCACAGCAGAGGTTATCCGCTGTGTCCGGCCCGGCTGCGTACACACCTAGTTGCCTAGGTAGAACCCGCAGCTGTTCTGCGCTTAGGCCGCGAGGGCCTGAGCGAATTGCTCGTCGTTGGCAGTTAGTTTTGTACCCTGTCGGCTCTGTAACGCTGAGCTAGACTAGGCCATACGCGCGAGTCGTCGTCCTCCACATCAGCAACGCTGTCGAAACCTGGTCGGCCCCATCACTAGCACCCGCATGTACGCAGGCGCTAGTGGTGGAGCCGGGGGGAATCGAACCCCCGTCCAACATCCGTCAGCTTCAGACTCTCGTCGGCGAGTGCCGACACACGACCATACACATGAAGCCGAAGCTCCGTGTTCATGAAACTAGAACCCCACGGTGAGGGCACGATCCTCACCACCGAACCCGTTTTACGGGGCATCCTCTACCACCTGAGCTACGTGGGGTCTTCCCTATGGTTTGACACACGCCCGATTGCTCGGACACTACGTCGTCCCTGGGGAGGCGGGACTTCTCACTGCAACTGCGGGTGACTCTTCTTTCGCCCTCGCTGCGTTGATCGTTGCGCTGGCTTTACTTGCCGCCGGGGCCCGTGCCCGGGGTGCAGATGGGGGCCGAGCCGCCGTTGCCGGGCATGCAGCCGTCCGGCGTCGAATCCTGGGCCATGGCGACGCCACCGAGGGCGGCCGCGATCAGCAGTGCGGCGGAGAACAGGGTCTTCTTCATCTTCAGCTCCTAGGCTGTGGTTGGGAAATGGTTGGTGCGTGTGATCGGATGTCGTAACTGTAGGTTCAGCTCCGAGTCTTGCGAACATCGGCATCCGTCACACGCAACCATGTGTAGGTGGCCGCCGGCAAGGATCTGCAACCAACCCGGCGGGCCTCTAATCTATGCACAGAGTGCTTAGGCGCAGACATGCCAGGCACATGTCAACTACGGCCGACCACTACGAGCGCGAACGCCGAATTTGGTCAGGCGCAAACCAGGGCACGATCAGCTTGCCCTATCGCTGCAACGCGATGTTCCTTCTTTACCGTTTCGGAGAAATGGAGAGGCTGGACTCGAACCAGCACGCGGTCCTCATTGTCTCAGTTGGCGGCCGAGACCCGAGGGGCACCACCCTTGCCAAGGCAGCACGTCTACCAATTTCGTCACTCTCCACCCTGCCGGAGATACCGGGCCCTGGGATCGAACCAGGTGCCGGGTACCTTCGTTGCTCACTGCAAGCCGCGCTCGGCCAGGAGGCCGATGTCAACGCCGTTGATGAAGAGATCACCGGGCGACACCGCAGCAGCGATGCGTTCCAGGCCGACACGTGCATACCTGGGTTCCTCGAACAGCGCGGCCTTCGCCGTCGCCATCACGTCCACGTCGTTCCAGTGGACGTTGTTGCTACCGAGCCGGGACAGCATGGTGAGGGCGCCGCGAACCTTCTCGTCGCTCTCATCCATGAACCGGACCGGCTCCTTGAGGCCGAACCACGAGCGCCAGCCCATGGTCAGTCCTCGTCGTCTTCGTCGCCGTCGTCCGAATCCGAGTCGTCATCACCGTCCTCGTCCTCGAACTCGGCCATGGCGGACTCGTAGCCGGCCCACTCGTCGACGCCTTCGTCGACCAGCGCGTCGAACTTGTCGGCCTTGATCTGGATCTCTTCGGGCACGAAGGTCGCCAGGCCGTTGAGCGCCATCTCGAATGCGTCCTGGGCGCCGCCCGTGGTCGGAACTTGGTCGACGATGGATTGCACGAAATCGATGACGCTCGGCTTGTCCGCCAGCGCGTCCTTCCAGGTTGTGCTCATGGCAGCTCCTTGGTCAGTTGAGGGTCGCGATCATCGACTGCGCGGGCTCGGCGAACATCAGCGGCTGGTCGTTGTCGTCGACCTCGACGCCGATGATAGCCGACTGCGGGATCACCATGCGCAGGCTTTCGTCGCCCGGGCTGTTCGGGTCCGAGTCGAACATCTCGTAGTCGCCGGGGCGGACGAAGACGAGCATGCCGGGGACGATAGGCTGACCGACGTCGAGCTCGATGGGAGCACGCGTGCCAGCCGGCGTGAAGCCGCCGGGGCCCACCGCGGTGACGGCGAAGAGATCGCGTTCGGTTTCCTGGCCCGGGATGATGATGCCGCTGCTCTTCTCACGGCTGGGAATGCGGCGAACGACGACGTGCTCGTTGCGGGGCTTGATCTTCATGTGGTGAACCTTCGTTTGTGGTTGGGGGACAAGAGTGCAGAGCTACGAACCGAGGCCGCGCAAGCATCGCCGGTCTGGTCTCCGTCAGGTGACCAACTTCTTCCCGCTTGTTCTCGGTGACCGCCATTACGGCCCATGGTCCTCGGCCCGTAGCTCTGCACTCGGGTTGGTCGGGTTCCAGGATTCGAACCTGGCGCGTTTGGCCACAGGGCTCGGAAGCAACGCGTCAGCGTCTCGTACCTTGCCCCGCCCTACTAGCGGCCCCCATTGGACACCCCCGGAATAGGTGCCGAGAGGCATGCCTCCCGGTCTCCCGCTATTACCCCGAAGGGTTTTGGAGCCTAGGACTCCAGGACTGCAGCGGGCACAGCCTTTGTCTTACTGCGGATCGATCAGCAGCGAATAGGAGCCGCCGCGCTCCGCCGAGGTGCCGATGAAGCGGATGGTCCACACCTGCCCGCGCTCTGCGTAGATCGCGGCGTCCGGGTTGTGCGTGATGTTGTAGAACTGCCGGCCGTCCTTGAGGGTCGTCGACAGCTGCACCATCTTGAACTTGGTTGTGATCTTGATCGGACGAAGGTCCGTGGCCTCGAACGTCACGTTGTAGATGCCCGTTGCCGGGCTCACGAACGTGACCGTGTCGTCGAAGGCGCCGCTCACATCGTGGTCGACCTTGACGCCCGGAGGCACGCCGTACATGTAACCGGTGGCCTTGGCCTTCGTGGTCGATGCCATCAGGACAATGCCGACGGCTGCGACCACGACGATTGCGCCGAAGCGCTTCAGTTCACTCTTCCACGTCCACATGGTGGCTCCTCTTGTTGTTTGGTGCTGAGAGTGAGATTCGAACTCACGGGGACAATGACGACCCGCCGTCTTACAAGGACGGTGCCTTAGACCACTCGGCCATCTCAGCACTCCGAAAAGGGTTGGGACCTTCGCAATAGTCCCACCGCCTGTGCGCGCGAATAAGCTAGGGAGGGTCCAGGCTTACTCACCTACAGGAATTCCATCAGCCGATCACGGTGTAGCGCGTCCGTTGAGCACGCACTTCCTTCACGGTCTCCAGGTTGACTGCCCGGTAACCCTTCGCCTTCATGTCGTAGACCACCAAGTACGGCTTGTCGGCACCGGCCAACGTGCTGTCGCCGCCCTTCAGGTGCTTCCGCACTCCAAGGCGACCGTTCAGCATACGGTCGGTGCCGTCGTTCTTGACGAAGTCGATGGTCACGAACTTGCCCACCTGCTTGAACATGAAGTCCCGCAGGTTGACACGACGGACCACGTCTTCCTTGATGACCGCCGTCGCAGCCACGGAACTGGTCGCGGGGCTCGGCAGCGGTTGCAGGGTCACATCCACCGGCACGAAGCCGGAGACGTTGACGGTCAGGTTCAGGGGTTGTTGCGATGCGATCATGGTGTAGCTCCTAACGGCGTTGATGAAGAATCGGGAGTGGCTACCCGAAAACTGCCCGTGCGTTTCTCAACTCGCACGTTCAGCTTGCCGTGTTCATCATCCGTTTCGCCAGGTGCTATCCTGTTGACGGGGGCCGAAGCCCTTGTACTCCTTCTTTACAGTTCTCAGTCCCAGTAGGGCAGGGGCTGAACCACCGGCTCCACATCATCCAGCTCACGACGACCCTTGACCAGGTCCTGACAGAAGCGACGAGTCGCCTGACGCCAGGGCTTGGTGTTGTTCAGCGTGATCCAGTAATGCGGAGTGCGCCAATACTGGCGGTGGCGACGGTGGTAGTACGAACGACTCATGTATAGCTCCGTTGTTGAACTATAACATGTGTCACCTCCTTGTCTTTACAGTCTGTGGATCATCCGACGCGGACGCCGGTCAGTGCGTGGAGGACGCCGAACACGTTCAGCAGCCAGAGAACGACCGCGAGCACCACCACGAAATAGATGATGATCTTGATCGTCGGGTCCATCGGGATCTTCGTCTGCACCAGCCACAGCAGAAAGCCAATGACGATGAGAACGAGGATCACGACGAGCAGAGAGCTGAGTGCCATTTGAGACTCCTTGGTTGAGTCCCTCCTCACTTGTACGCTTGCTTGTTCTTGTCGAGATCGGGGTTGTAGCTCATGCGGCCCTGGCCGTCGATGAAGAACCCGGGCTTGCCGGGCACGGGATGGGGCTGAGCAGCTTGCGCCTTGCGCTCGGCGGCCTTTGCCTCTTCTTCACGACGGGTCGGAACTCGCTTGACCGGTTGCCAAATGTCGGATGCCATAGGAATCTCCCAGTTGATCGGACGACACAACCCTCTAGTTCTTCTTCATCTTCCTGACGAAACGCAGGACCAGCAGACCCGCAACCGCGAGCCAGAGCGAAGCCGGCTCCGGCACCGAGCTGATCGGTGGTGGCGGAGGCGGGCACACGGGAGGCGGCGGCTTGCAGCCACAGTCCGGACCGGATGCGGGCGGGTGCGGAGGCCAGACGGGACCGCCGCCTCCACCACCTCCGTAGTCACCGCCGCCGAAGCCGCCTCCACCGTAGGAGCCGCCAGTCGGCACGTCCGGCACGAATGCGAACGAGCGATCTTCGACCGGCGCGGGTGCGGGATCGGTCACGGGTGTGCCCGCAGCCGGCGGTGCGAACTCCAGCTCGGCCACCGGCTCCTGCTCGTGAGGCACGCGGTCGATCAGCGATACGTTGTCGCAGACGATGGGGACGGCGACGCAGGTCGGACCGTTGCCGCAGTAGACGAGCGCGAGCTCGACGTGGTTCACGTCCCAGCTCTCGCGCTTGACAGGGCCATGGCACGTGCTGTGACCGCTGTGCATGTCGCGCAGGTTCGCGTAACCGTCGATCTGGTCGCGACCGATGGACACGATCTCGGTGTACGCGACGCGCTCCATCTTGTCCTTGATGAGCGCTTTGTCGGCTGGGTCGATGTTCATATCGGCCAGGGCGCGCGTCAGCTCACCGCGGGTTCGGTAAGGATCGCGGCCAGGCTGAGCCCACGAGCACGCATCGGGTGCCGCGTGGGTTGCTGCTGCGATCGCAAGTGCAATCATCATGATCCGCTCCTCTCACTGGAAGGAAATGAAATTAGGTCTTGCGGTTCAGCTCCTCTTCGAGTCGAACCGCAGTGGCCTCTTCGTTGATGCGACCGCGCTGCCGACGCGGGCCATTGCTCTTGCCAAGGCCGTAAGGTGCATCCATCACAGCCATGCCGGTGCCGGGAGGTCGGGCCTTGGGCATCGTGATGATGAGCCTGGCACCCGGCTTCGGCTCTTGCCTTGGGATCAGAAGCATCTTGTCTGCCTCTTCCCGCGCACGCTTGATCGTCAGGCCAGCCGGGATGCTGTGGTAGGGAGGAGTCCGGCCCGAGTCCATGCGGCCGGTGGATGGCCCCGGCGTCTTCACCATGGCCTTCAAGGCCTGGTAGGCGTCGTTGTTCTTCACCTCCGCCACGTGCTCTCGATAGGACTTGAGCCGCGTGTGCTTCAGCCAGTTCTTGCGCTCGCACAGGAGGATCAGGTTCTCCATGATCGGCGCGTAGGCCACGTGGCCGACGTTGCGAACTCGCAGGTTGTCGAGCAGCCACTTGGTGGTGTCGGGCTTCGACACGTCCAGCTTGTGAGGCGGGACATCCAGCTCCATGAGCATGGAACGGATCGCGGTTTCTTCAATCATGTTGACCCTCGGTGATGATCTCGATGCTGGTCCAGTTGAGCGGGACGGGAGGCTTCAGCACCATCTCGATGATGAGCTGTCCGACTTGCTGGCGTGCCCACTTGCGTGCTGCACGTCCGTGCTTGAAGGGCTTCGGCCCTATCTCGTGGTACGTTCCATTGGGGCTGAACCCACAGGTGAAGACGCACGGTCGACGCCGGATGTAGACGATGAACCAGGACTCGATGGTCCAGCCTTCCATCGTCGGCATCGGGATCTTGTCCCTGATCTTGTCGAAGTAGGACTCGGCGGCCTTGAACGTCATGGTCAGCGCGTCTGCCGTGCTCTCGCGCTCCATCTGGCCCAGGAGCTCACGGTCGACCGCGAAGGCCTTGCCGATCTTCGCATTGATGTCGGCGATGAAGCCCTGCACCGGGTAGTTGGCCCAGGGCTTGGTGACCTGCTGCAGCTCTCCGCTCTGCGGCTTCTGGTCGTAGAAGGGAATGCCTTCGACCGGTCGAATGTCCGGGTGACGTATATCGGGCACCGTCAATCGCTCCGTGTAGAGCTTGTCCACATTGGAGGGCAGTGGCCGAGCGCCTTCGACCTCGTCCTTCGTGCGCCGGAAGAACTGCGCGAAATCGCGGACGTTCAACGGGTCGTGGTACATGTACATGACACCAGATCCGTAGGTAGCTCGCACGTAAGCGTCCATACGGTTCGCGTAGTCGATGGCGGCCTGGATCGACTCGCGGCTCGGCGGGAAGTAGACGATGCCCTCGTCTTCATCGTCGGGTTGGAGCTTGTCCATGTCAGAGCGCCGGTGGTGCGTCGAGGAAGCGATCGATGGCGGAGCCAATCGAGTGACGCTCGAGGGCGAAGAAGTCATTGACGTGGATGCTGTTGGCCACGAACATGGTGGGCGGCAGACTCGTGGCCATCATGTTATTCGGCACCATCGCGAACTGCGGGTTGCCGATGTTGTCGATGAGGCCTTGCACGCGGTAGATGGCAGCGCAGGCGGCAGTGCGGAAACCGCCGGTGGCCTGGTGCGTGTCCTTGTAGTAGAGCTCGACGCCGCGCGAGAGCAGGAAGCGGAGATCGCGCAGGTCATCATCGCTGAGACCTACGGGCTTGAATGTCAGATGTCCCATCATTTCCTCTTGGGGTAGAAGTGCATGGAGAGAACGCAGCCGAGCGCCGCACCAGAGCCGATCGGAATCCAGACCCACCAGCTGCTCTTGACGACGAGTCCGACTAGGCTCACGTCACAGGCGGCCATCAGAAACGAGCAAACCACGGCCCATGACTTGTGACCGTGGTTGACGTTCTGCTGCTGCGTGATCTTGAGGCCCACCGTCGTGAAGGAGACCAGGAACGCGACGGCGAACTGGATCACAGCAGGAATCCGAAACGGACGACGCCGACGATGTTGTCCTTGAACGGCGGCTCGCGCAGGAAGGCCTTGCCGTTCCCATTCGTCCACTCGTACCAGGCCTCGAACGCCTTCCACTGTGCCTTGTTCAGCTCGTCGCCGTTGGCGTACAGGTTGGAGAGCACGAGGATCACGGACTTGATGATCGGATGATCCTTCGGGATCACGTAGAGAGTGCTCTTCTCGGGGATCTGGTCGTAGACCACCAACACCATCGGTCCTTCGATGATCTTCTTTGCAGGCTTCTTCGTGCTCATTCGTGCACCCATACGCGGCGGCGTTGCGGCAGACCCGTGGTCAACAGGTACTCGAGGTGCGCTTCGCCACGATCAGTCAGCGGCACCTCGTCTTCGTCCTCGTCGTCCTCACGCTCGTGCAGGAGACCGAGGTGACGCAGCCGCTCTCGGCTGTCGGCCACCTCATCGGCACTCGGGCACTGCGCGAGCTTCCCGTGAAAGACCAGGAGCGCGAGGTCCAGGTCTGTGAGCACGGGCTCCCGATCATTCGTCATCGTCGTCCTTTCGGTAGTCGTGGTCATCGACTAGGTACTGCAGTGCGTCGGCCTGAGAAGCCGTCAGCTCCTCTTTACCCTTCGCACGAATCAGGCCCTTGTCGATGGTATGGGTCTTGGTCAACTCGGCCAGCGCAGTCCGTTCGGACCAACGCTGGCTGCGAGCCTCCATCTCGTCGCGTTGAGCGCGCCAGTTCACTTGGGATCGTCCTCCGGCAGCGTGTAGACGACACGACCGACGGGCAGCGCGGTCTTGAGCAGGCGCTTGATGTGCTCGGAGCCGCGGTCGGTGATGTCGAAACGACACGAGTCGTTGCTGTAGTCGGGAGTCGACGAGTCGGAGGTCTGGATCATGGCCCACTCGATGAGCTTGAAGTGGGCCTCCTTCGCGTGACCGCTCATGGTGCCATCGGCTCGCACGTCGGAGTACCGGTCGTCCTGGTTGCGGAAGTAGAAGATCAGGATCTCGAGTTGCAGGATGTCGAGCCGCGGCTTGTCTTCTTCGCGCGTGGGATAGTATGAGATCGCCATGTCAGTTCTCCTTCTCGCCCTTGACGGCAGCGAGGTGACGCTGCGCGGCTTCGAGTCGCGCCTCGGCCTTCCCGATCCGTTCCTCGGCTTCTGCCTTCGCCAGACGGTCGGTGTCAGCCTGTCGCGCACCTTCGGGCAACGCCGCCAGGTAGGACTTGCGGCCGAACATGAACTTGAGACGCTCGAGTGCACGGATCGCCTGCTCGTAGCCGTAGCAGTGGATGTGACCGGGGCCGTGCGTGATCCAGAGGTCCGGCGGTTCGATCAGCAGGTCGGGGAACTTGGAGTCGCGCCACTCGATGTTGATGACGCGCTTGCGCCAGCCGATGACGATCGGACCCCACTCGGTCATGAACATCATCCACGGTTGGTTGTACTGGGGGTTGCCGGTACCGCGATTACTGCAGTACCCGTTGACCAGCCGATGTTCCGACGTGTAGTCGAAGTCGGCCAGCATCATCAGCGCGCGGTACGCTTCGACCTTCGCGACCACGGGGTTCTCGCCGTTCTCGTCGTAGACGAGTTCCCACTGTTTCTTCTCACTCATGATTCTCTCCTAGTGCTCTGTGTTGTTGGTCAGCCGCCGAGGGCGACGGTGTCGAATGCGGACTCGCACGCCTTCCGGTACGAGCTGAAGACGCGCACCTTCTGCTCCGGGCTCACGGCCGTCCAGTTCACGGCTAGCTTGGCATCCCTGGCGGAATACCAGAGCTTGAAACCGTCCTCGGCGTCAAGCAGCTTGACGGCCTTGTCGAACCAGGCACTGCGGTCCGTCTCGTCTTCGATGATGATGCAGACGTTGGCCGCATCATGCTGGCGCGTGCGCAGGTACGAAACCAGGCGCTCGGGTGTCACGGTGCCGTCGCTCATCCCAGCGTCTCCTTCATCACTTCCTTGATGAGCAGCCGCATCTTGTGCTTCACCGTCGTGACATCGGAGCCGACGATCTCGGCCAGCTTCGTCGTGATCGCGGCTTGGATGACCTCGCTCGGCATCAGCTTCATCAGCTCCTGCTGGATGGTCGAGTTGATGTTGAGGGCCACGAGATCCTGGATGCGCTTGATCGTTTCCGCGCCGAGCTTGCGCTGCGAGTAGTTCCAGACCGCGTCGCCGGCGGGGAAGTAGGCCTTGATGGCCGCGTTCGCGTGCTGCTCGATCTGCGTCTCGAACTGACCGGCCTGCATGCGCGCGTAGTCTTCCAGCTTGGCCACGTGCTGCGCCAGCGTCTCGTGCAGGTGCTTGCTCTCCAGCTTCTCGATCAGGTGCTTGATGACCGAGTTCTGAAGGTCGACACGTGCCTGCGAGCCCTCGGGGAACAGGGCATCGAGGGCCTGCTTGTTGAGACGCAGGAACACCTGCGGATGTACGTCGTGCATGGGATTGGTTGCGGGGTCGCCGTTGCTCATCACTTCTTCTCCTTCGGTACGTGGGTGAAGGTCGTGGTCGGGAATGCACCGAGACCTTGGTTCTTCATCGCCTTGATGTCCGCGTCCTGGCGCTCTTCGAGCCTGGACTCGTCCTGCTCGGGGTCCAGCGGCTTCCAGTCGCCCGTGACCTTGACCTTCACGATCTCGCCCTCGGGGATTGGGATCAGGTCGACAACGTCGCTGAGGGCCGGAGCCGTGGACTGAGGGAAGGGCCAGTTCGGCCCTCGCTTGGGTTCGTTCATCGCATTCCTTTAACTAGTCCAGGAGCTCGATCCGAAGCGTCTCGAACTGTCCCGGGCTCAGGGTGTTGTTGCCGAGCATAGGAGGCAGCGTCGGGTCGTTGTTCGCCAGCGTGCGGCGAAGGACGCGCTCAGCATCGATCTGCGTGATGGTGCCGCCACGAATGCGGTCCAGTCGTTCCTCGATGGGGAGAAGAAGACCGGCCAACATGTGGGGATTCTTCGGTCGCAGACCGCGACCCTTCGATTGGAACTCCGTCAACTCCGGGCTCAGCTCGGGTCCAGGCTCGATCACGAGCTTGGGCGGCTTGCTGCGCTCCACGTCAAGCGGGCACACGTCACCGCCGGCTGCACGCAACTCCGCGCATGGGACGGTGCAGCCTGCGGCTGTGCAATAGCGTCTCGTCATCATGTTCTCCTAGATGCTGGAGTCGAGTCCCTCGTCAGGATCATCGATGCCATCGGGGTCGAAGCTGGCACGCGTTCCATCGGCCAGCCGCAGTTCGTCATCCTCGTCTTCGTCGTCGAGGGTGACGCTCGAGTTGGGGCCCAGGCTCAGCGGCGTCATGTCGACGAAAGGTTCGACCACGCCGTTGACGAGCATGCCGCGCCAGGTGAAGGCACCCATCGACTGGGTGCTCGGGATGCGGGGATCTACGGAGTAGAGGTGCATCTGGTGCCGACCTTGGCCTCGCCACTCGAAGAAGGTCGTCGCCGGGCAGTGATCCTCGCCGGAGCCAAGGTACGGGTTCGACTCCTCGATCTCGTAGATGCCCGGCTTGGGCGGGAAGCAGCGCTCCTCCCCGTTGTTGCCCCAGCCGGTGAAGACCCAGGCGCTGACTTCGAAGTCGCAGGGTTCGGCAGTGAAGCGTGCGAGTTGCTCTTGCGTCAGCATCATCACGCTCCCGTGTAGGCGTGCTCGGGATTGAGCAGCCAGCAGACAGCCATCGGGATCAGATAGCCGAGGTTGTAGACGAACGCGGAGCCGTCGCGACCCAACGTCGCGATCGCATCGGGATTTGCGCCGCCCGTGACAGGCGCGATGCCGGACATCAGTTGCAGCATGACCTTGATGGAAACGATCTCGACGTCCTCGTCGGTCATCTTCTTCGCCTTGTTCCGAACATCCGGCACGTTGGCGACGAAGAAGGACAGGCAGTTGCCGTTGCCGATGCGACGCTCGTAATGGAACTGCTGCCACTGACCGGACGCCGGCAGCCACAGGCCCAGTTCTTCGTTGGCCTCGCGCCGCATGGCACCGACCGCCGACTCGCCGACCTTGATATGGCCGCCGCAGCCATTGAGTCGACCGACGTTGAAGATCGGCCCTCGCTTCTTGCGCACGAGTGCCACCTCCATGCGTTCGAGGTCGATGGGGAAACCGATCGAGAATCGGTTCGGGATGTCGTTGTGTTCCATGTGCTGTGCTCCTAACGTTTACGTCCATCTTTACAGTCAGGTCGGCATGCCGTCTGACTCCGACAGCGGCGCCGAGCTGAGACTCAGACCTTGCGGTCCCGCCGTCATCTTGCGCCCCATGTAGGTCACCTCGTGTTGCCGTTCCGTCTCCGGTTCGGCCTCGCCGTTGATGGCTGCCAGGCGGCTCTCGAGCAGCCGCTGCATCTTGATGATGGCGCCGCTCAGCTCCATGTTGGTCATTGCCTCGGGCGCCTTCGGCTCCTTGTAGACCAGACGCTCGCCGTAGGAGACCACAGCCTCGCCCTTGTACTCGGGATCGTTCTTCACGTCGGTGAAGACGTTGAAGTGTCCGATCTTGAACGCGCCGTTGCCCAGGCCGTGGATCGCGGTCGGAATCAGCGGGGCCTCGACCTCGTTGACGCAGACGTTGCAGATGTGCTGACGCTTCGGGCCCATGAACTCGCGGCCGCAGTCACAGCACTTGCCGTAGTAGTCGCCACCCGGCCACTTGCGCTCCTCGAATGTCGTGGTCTTGAGGATCTTGTAGCCCTCGGGCACCATGAGCGTCATGGGCGGGATGGCGTAGGCAGGCGGTCGTGCGTACAGCGGTCGCACGTTGCCGCCTTCGCCGAACTCGCCGTTCGTGCCCGTGAGCCGGCCACTGTCGGCACCGCGCCGCGTGTAGCGATGATGCCCGTTCTCGTCGACCATCGTCTCGTAGCTGTTGCCCTCGTTGGCGACGCCTACGAACTTGACGAGCTGGCCGTCCTGCGTCCGGTACGTGTTGCCGACGAAGAAGGGTTCGGGTTCGCCAGCCTCGATCTTCATCTTGGCGACGACGCGCTGCGCGATCTCCACGAGTGCGACGTGCGGCAGGACCTTGAGCCCCAACGCATCGACCAGGGTGTCGGCAATCAGCTGCACGTTCGGATCGTCAGCGGGTGCGTACTTGATTTCGTTGCTCATGTGAACTCCTTCAGTGACAGTAGCGTTGACGACGATGGTCAAAGCTCGCGTAGGGATAGGAGCATACCGGCTCCCTGTGTTTGGGCTCCGGGACGTAGTGCCAGGCCGGAGGCGGTGCCGACGCAGAAGCCGGAGCCGATGCGACGGCCGCCACGACCGGGACCGGCGTCGGTTCTGCGTGTCGCTCACAACCAGCCAGCGCCAGCAGGACGATGAGGGCCCGCATCAGTCGGCCCTGCGCTGAATGATCTCGATGTCCGAGCCATCGAAGCGCCAGGCTTCGAGCCCTTCGAGGTCTTCATCGAACCGGACGAGATCACCTTCCTCCCGATACTTGAGTCCATCGAGACGGACACGGACGATCGGCGAACGGATCATGCCCGGCGCATACCGGTTGCAGTCGTCCTGCGTTGCCTTGACTGCGACATGGCGGCGACCGTAGACCATGGGACGACGGCGATCACCGTGACCGAAGAAGCGGAAGCCGTCGTTGAAGACTGCGTTCAGTCCCATGATGGCCGGCAGCACGACCCATCCGTAGTGGGCGCCCTTGTGATCCTGGGCGAAGGAGTTGAACTCGTCGATGACGAGCCGCAGCGGGTTGTCTTGCCCCGCAGGCAGGAACTGACTGTTGGCCAGCACCTGCAGTTCCCGGACCAGGTGATCGGGGCCGCACAGGGCTTGCAGCACCCGGAGCATGGCGCCGCTGTTGAGCGGCACGCGCAGGTATTCGTCAGCGAACGGCATCTTCGTGTCCATCGGGAATCTCCGTGAGGTTGTGTCGGATTGCGTTGATGAGCTTGCGGCGCTCGAGAAGGTTGGCAGGGTCTTGCAGGACCTGGAGGCAACGATCCAGCAGCTCGCCTTGCTGTCGGATCACTTCGGCTTGGCCCTCGACGATGTGAGCCAGAGCCGGTGCGCACTCGTTCTGAATAGCGGCATCGATCTCCGCGTAGCGATTTGACCGGGCCTCGTTGAGGATGTGGATCGGTGCTACCGAGGCTAGGAGGTACCACTCACCGACGACGCGGAAAGCCCAGCGACGCAGCGCCTTCATGGAACGCTGCCGGTGCTCGGGCCTGTTGATGTAGGCCTCTGCCTCTTCAGCACTGCCGACGTGCGCGTGCACGATGCGACGGCGGAAAGCCGACGCTCCGTAGTTGCCGCCCATCGAGTAGATCTCGAAGATCGGTCTGGCACCGAAAACAGTCTTGGCATAGCCCATCATGATCTCCGTTTCAGAAGGAGCCGCACCATCGTCGAGACGAGGAGCAGCGGCAGCAGCCCGAGGATGCCGAAGAGTCCGTACTTCCACTCGTTCTTCCAGATGAGCAACGCTGCGAAGCCCAAGCAGTAGACGCAATAGAGCACCGTGAGCCACGATGCCATGCGCGTGATCGAGCCCTTGCCGCCGGGCAGCTTGCGCCGGCCGATGAAGGTACGCCACAGGTGCGTCTCGCGCCAGACGATCTTCGGCTGCCGATAGTTGTCCGGCTCGAACAGGACCTCGCCATATGGAAGGCGCGGATGCTCTTCGACCAGGACTCGGAGATGAAGGCCACAGGTCGGGCACAGCACCTGCCGCGTCTGCTCCCCACTCGGGCCGTAGAGGAAGCGGCTCGACTCGTGATGACCGCACGGCCAGCGCCCGAGCGCGTACCAATGATCGATCTCGTTCTTCCCCATCGGGCGCGCCTCCAAGGCGTGCTCGTGCCTCTTCATACATCGATCCCCTTGATGCCGGTGACGGGACCACCCTTCGGCGCGAAGACACTCAGGCCGCCTTGCTCCACGATGGTGACCATCGTGAGGTCGGCCAGGCTTCTCATGCAGACTGCGAGGCGCTCCGGATCGCGCACCACAACCTGTCCCTCCATCTTCGTGATGAACCCATGCGAGGTGAGCAGGTTGGAGATCGACTGGGCGATCGCGGACTTGCCTGCACCCTGAGTGCCGGACACTGTGATCTTGACTTCCATACGGTGTTTCCTTTCAGATGAGGATGTGACCGTCGTCACCGAGTGCGCAGTTCTCGATGCCGTCACGGTCGGGGTCTGACTTGAGCCCAAGCTCGTCGAAGGGCAGGTCCTTGTCTCGCTCGCGGAACGAGTGATGCTCATCGGCGCCACGGTTCACCTTGTCGAGCTTGCGCCGCCACGCACGACCCTCGTATGAGAGCAGGACCATGCGCAGGTGGTACAGGACATCCGCGTTCTCGACTGCAGGGATGATGGAGTCCAGGTACTTCGTGCGGTCGATGAGGACGCGCACGACGGACTGGACGTTCGTCCCATGATGCTCATCCTCGTATTGGATGGCACCGCCCGATCGCTTGATGAACACGAGGTACTGGTTATGCGCCTCGGGCCGCGGCAACAGGTGATCGTGATCGATGTCCGGCAGCTGATAGACATGACCCGGGTCCAGGACCTTGATGTTGTTGCGGCTCACGTCAGTAATCCTCGTCGCCGCGTTCCTCGGCAGCCACCCGCTCGGTCTGCTGCACGATGTGGGCCGCACGCGCCTGGACCCACAGGTTGAAGATCGTGCGCAGCGTCCTCGGTGTCGCACCGACCCAACTGCTCTTGCGATGCGACCAGATATGGACCTTGGCCTCGCCTCGCTTGCGGTCGACGCTGATGCCGATGGTGTAGTCCGAGTCAGCCAGCTGCCGCAGCGTGTCGTACCGCAGCGTGTAGAAGCTGCCGACCGATCCTTCACCTTCCTTGCCTTCGGCATCGTAGTAGGCTCGGTGGAGGAAGACATCGGCCCGGTAGTCGGACTTCAGGTGCTCGAAGGCCTGAAGAATCGTCGGAAGATCGATCTTCCTGTCGTCGAGCTCACTGCGCTCCTTGCTACGCATACGCTCACGACGCGTCAACGGCCATCCGCCCTGTGCGGCCTCGACGCGCAGGAACTCGGAGTACGCGTGCCGCACCTCGATGAGAGGATCGGCAGCCTGGCTCAGCGGATCGTAACCGTTGGTCTTGAAGAAGGCCACCAGGCTCGGGTCGATCAGCGAGTACGGCATGTAGTTCGTGTCGCCCGGATACAGCAGGTTCTCGTAGGCGTTGTACACCGTGGTCGACGAATCGAAGACCGAGCCCGAGCCTTCGATTGTCACGAAGCTGATGCTGCCGATCTGGTTGCGCGTCGAGCGCAGCATGCTCCAGTTCTCGTCGTGCGTGTTGTCCCACTCGACATGGAGCGGCTGTCTGTTGCTCGGGTGATAGCGGAAGACGAGCCTGGACGAGACCCAGGAGCCAGAGTCGTACTCGATCCTGACTTTGAGGACGAACGGGTCCTGAAGTCCGTTCGAGTGCGGCTCCGGTTCCATCCTGACAATGGCGGTCCCGAACCAGCCGTGAGGACGCGTCTCATCGTTGCGATCCTCCTGGTAGTTGTGAAGCCATGACCGCGTGTACTTGCTGGGCTTCAGGTTCGACCAGTTGCCCAGCAAGTTCAGCAGGACCTGATCGGTAGGCCAGACGTCGAGCACGTCGTTGGCGGGCTCCGAGCTCGAAACCAGACCTCGGAGAAGGTCTTTCCGATAGTCGACCGTGACCTGATCGCGCGGCGGATACTTCTCGCCGATCAAGGCCTCGATAGACTTGCGCTCGAGCTCCAGCTGGATGCCATCCAGCATCGTCTGTGCTCGGGGACCGCGATTGGCGCGCAGGCCCAGCTGCGCTGTGACCACAGGGCTCGTCACCTGCGTGACGAGAACGTCGGTGATTTGCTGCAGGGCCATGGCCACGTAGTTGAGTGCGGGGATCGAGCACGAGGCCGACATGATGCTGCTGGTCATGCCACGTGCGTTGTGCAGCGGCATCAGTTGCACGCACATCGCGTTGATCTTGTCTTTGAGAGCTTCCATGTCAGGCCTCGTGAACTACGTCGGCGCCGCCGAGGCGGAGCAGGTTGATGAGAGTGGCGGTCAGCGCGCCCTGAGTCGTGCGCTTCGGATCGAAGGCATCGAGCACGATCACGTGACTCGACTCGTAGCCCGGATCGTCCTGCGAGACAGGGGAGATCGAAACGCTGTTGTCGGGGCCGGGGCCCACGTAGACGGTCATTGCTGTGCTCCGTAGTAGATGAGAAGGCCGGACACGATGGGGTTGAGCTTGCCCGGGATGATGAGAGGATCGCAGTCGTACTGCAGCTGGTGACAGTGCTGATCGACCGGCGACAGGAATGTCCTGCTGGCCTTCAGCGCACCCAGGCTGTCGATGATGATCTGGTTCTTGCCAGTCGGCAGGATCGGAGTGTCGAAGATCGAGAGCTTCATGCGCTCGCTCATCACCTGCCGCCACAGACTCTCGACCATGGTGCTCCTGCCCGGCCGGGCACCCACCATCATCATCATCTGCAAGCCGTATGCAGGATCGTGGGGATAGAGCCACAAGTCCGGCATGGCCTTGAGCTTGTCGATCATGCGCTGCTGATGCGGGTACAGCTTGAGCTCGCGCTTCGCATCCGGCAACGGCGCCTTGAAGCCGCGCTCCAGGGCCGTCTGCATGATGTTGTTGACGAGCCGCGGCTTCGACAGCGACGCCATATAGAACGCAGTCGGGTTGTCCTCCCAGGTCTTGAGCGTCTTCAAGAGCCACTCGGGATCGAAGGATGCTTCCGGGTCTCGCTTCGTCTCCGTGTCGACCCCGACCGATGGCTTGAGAGGATCGTACTCGATGCCCGTCATCTCGTCCACGATCCTCAGGTGTTTGTCACTCATTCCCATTCCTCTCGGTCGGCTGCTTCCTGTGCTTGACGCCCGAGAGCCGACTTCTGCTCAGACGTGAACGTATCCCACATGTCAGCGACCTCATCACTGATGTAGCGGCGCCAGTTGTAGCAACGGTTACCGCCGTCCCAGTCCGGCTTCAGATACTGCTCGTCAATCATGCTCGTACTCCATTGCGACGGAAGCAGTCCGCGATCAGCCGATCGCCTTGTGCCGGAAATCCGCTGCTGCGAATCACAGCGTGACCCCATCCACCCTTGCGTTCTTTGCCCTTGAGCTTCAACTCATTCTCCACCGTCCGTACTGCGGCCGTCTGCGTCTTTGCGGTGACGAAATGCGCGCGAGTCCTGAAATATCGGTGGTGCCCAAGGGCTGTCACGAAATGAGTGGCGGTGACAACGACGAAGGGTTTCATTCGTGATCTCTCCAATGTGCGCCGCGTGCCATGACGCCAGCGATGTTGCAGACCGCGGGACGCTTCTGCGTCTCCCAGCGAGCCTTGAGGTAGAGACGGTACGCCTTGTGCACGTCCTTGATGTGCGTGAAGTCGATGCCGAGCTCCATGTTGCGCGCGCTGTTGTGGAACGGGGTCTGCCCATACGGCAATGCAGACCTCACCCTGTGCATGTTCGCATGCCAGCACGCGTCAAGCGTCTTGTGCACCCTGTCGTTGTCGTAGCGACAGCGACGCTCGTAGTCCATGGCCCAGGCATGTGCCCACAGCCAGTCGAAATTTTCTCGTCCTGCCGCCACCCATTTCGTCAGCGGGTGGTGGACGTGGCTTGGATACGGGAAGCCCTCAACCCATCGCCCGTGCATCGACGCTGCGGTAGCCATCAACTGACACGACTCGAGCACCATCTTGATGATGCGAGTGTCGTCGAGGTACCTGGCGCTGCGTTCCGGACAAGGAAAGGACGCGAAGATGTTCATCGATTGACCCCGAATGGTCGAAGAGGCACGCCCGGGGTATCAAGGCGTGCCTCTCGTTGTATGGTGAAGACCGTGGTGCGTTCTTGTTGGCGAGTTCGCACGGCTCCAGTCAGCCGACGGTCAGCTCGAGCACCTAGGTCCAAGCACCGTCAGGCCTATTTACAGCATCCGGTTTTGCCACCGGTTCGACGTGGACTGGACGTGCGAATCGGAGGAAAACCAGTGCTGCGATCCAGCACAGCCACAGCAGCATCGCGTTCTCACATGCCGCCGTGGCTCTTGCGCGCCATCACGTCGGCCACCAGTCGCGCGAGGCCGACCAGGACGACATAGATGACGATGATGGCCACCGCAGTACGGGGGCCGATCGCCAGATAGCCGAGGCCGGACACGATGCCGACGACGGCCGCAGAGATGAGCTTGTTCATTCGGTGACCTTGGTCCCTTCTGCGAGATCGATGCTCTTGAAGATCGAGCAGTCGATCAGCGCCTGCAGGTTGAACGGTTCCTCGACGGCCGTGCAGTAGCGGCTCGTGAGGCGGATCAGGTTCTGGATGTCGCGACCAGTCACGGTGGGGAACACCTCGACCGCACGCTTCAGCTCGTCCTTGTCCAGGTCGACGTTGAACTCGGCGAGCAGGCCTTGCCACAGGCGCTTGCGCTCCGGAGCCTTCGGCACGTTGTACGTGATCTCGGCGATGCAGCGCGACTTGATCGCCTCGTCCACGTCCTTCGGCCGGTTCGTCGTCATGAAGACGAGGCCAGTGTGATACTCGAGCAGACGCAGGAACACCGTGACGATGGCGTTCTGCAGCATGTCGGTGCCACGGGTCATGATGAAGACATCGGCCTCGTTGATGAGGAGCGGCATCTTCAACCGGACGGAACGCTCCAGCACGTCGGACAGGTTCGTCTCGATCGCATCCGGTGTAGAACCCAGCTGCCCCGAGTTCACCTCGTAGAGCGGGCGCTGGATCTCTTCCGCGTAGACCTCGGCCGTCAGGGTCTTGCCCGTGCCGGCCTTGCCCATCGCCAGGATGATGTTCGAGCTGGCCTTGGCCCGGATCGTCCGCGACTTGCCTTCGACCTCGGCCTCCATCTTCAGGACTTCGAGGTTCTTGACCAGGGCGCCGATGAGCTTGCGGTGCGAGTTGGGCAGCACGAGTCGCTCGCCCAGGCCTTCCTCGTACTTGTACGGGCTCATGTCCGCGACGTTGACCCACACCGTGCTGTGATGCGCGAGGCTGAAGCACGGCAGCACCGGATGGGTCGGAACCTTGACGCGGGACCCGTAGACCTCGGAGTGCTGGAAGAAGCGCGTGGCATCCATGCGGTCGTTGTCGAGCCCAAGATCCAGCACCGCTTTCGTGGGACGGCCCTTGCCCATGAGGCTGATCTTGCTCTCGCCCCACCAGTAGTAGTCACGGTTGCGCTTGGTGGGACGGACGGCGGCCTCACCTCTGACCCAAAACTGCTCGCCATGCATGCCGCCGAACTCCTGGTAGCGCGCGTACAGCCGCTTGTAGCGCTCCTCCAGGTCTTCATCAGGCAGGACCAGACCCTTCTTCTCCAGGATCTTGTCCATCGGCTCGTTCACGTCGCCCTTGTAGATCGTGATCGACCACGTCCGGTACTCCATCTTCGTGTTGTACCCGAGCTCGATGGTGACGTAGGCCTCGTCACGGCGACGGTACTCAGGCGGATGGTAGGTGGCTTCGACCACGCAGTAAGCGATGCCGGCCAGCTTCGGATTCGCGCTGTAAAGCCACGGATTGCCGTGCTTGCTCAACCAGAGCTTGAAGAGCGGGACGAACTTGTCCAGGCCGGGAACCGACTTGGCGCTCGGGTCGTTCATGACGTTGACGAGACGGCTGAACTGGCGGTTGGCCGGTTCGTCGTTCGCCTTCATGATCTCCTTCAGCAGCTGGAGTTGCGCCGGATCGAGATCACGCGTGTTGACGAGCAGGGTCTCACCCGGCTTCATCCCCTTCTGTCGCCAGGACGCTGTGCCCAGCTGCTCGGCATCATCGCCGAGAGCCTTCACCATGTCCCGGATCGTCTTGACCTTGAGTTGGAGATCCATCAGGTCCTCACTTCTTGGCCGACGCCGCGCTGGCGGCGGGGTGCGCGACCGGAGCGTGAGCGATGATCGGGGCCGGGACAGCCTTGGGCGCGGGCTTCGGGCTCGCCGCTTTCGGGGCCTCGGTCGCGTGAGCTGCAGGCGCGACTTCCGTGACGTGGGCAGCCGGAGCCACATGGGCCGCAGGCGACGACACGTGCGGCACGACCGTGACGTGAGGCGCGACGACGATGTGCGGGACCACGACGACTGCGTGTGCGCTCATGGCTGCGAGCAGGATGGTCGCGGCCAGGGTGGATGCGATGGACTTCATGTCAGATTCCTTTGTGGTGAACACGGACAGGGATGGAGATCGACTCCCGCATCCCGGGGTAGGTGCCGGCCTTGAGCTCGACGCGACCGAACACGGATGCGACGCGGATGCGACCCACGGTGTAGAACGGCAGCGTGCCCTCGGGCAGCGGCTCAGGCTTGTAGAACATGTAGCGCGCGAGCAGAGGACGCAGCATCTCCAGCATGAACTTCTGGCTCAAGGCCAGCGTCCCGTCGGTGGCGTGGCTGCGCTTGAAGACGAAGTGGGGATCGACGTTCGGATCGTACTTGACCCAGGGCTCGACTCCTGCGTTGAAGGCGACCCCGCCGAACTCCATGGCCTGATCGAGTGTCAGCAGGTCGCGCTTGAAGCCACGCCTCGGCGCCACCAGCTTGGTGAAGAGACCACGCATGGCGGCATCCATCTCGCTGGGGTTGAGGTAGAGCTTCTCGCCCTTGGGTTCGCCCGGCGGCCACAGGCTTTCGTTGCTCACGGTTGCTCCTTCTTCGGTTCGGTGCCCATCTTCAAGGCACGCTGGAGACGCAGCTCCGTGGCTTGATAGGAGGCTTCGGCCTCCTTCTTCTTGCCAGCCGTGAGGAGTTCCCACAGCTCGGAGCCCGGCATCGCCAGAGTGTCCTTGTACTTGATGGGTTCGCGCTTCGAGCTCATGCCGCCTGACGCTGGACCAGGGGCCGGCGTCCCGCGTAATGGAAGATGAGGGCACGCGTCAGGAGGACGCCACCCAGGAGTGCGATGGCGACGAGTGCGACGGCGATCTGCCAGCTCGAGTCATCGTCCTCGTCGCTGCTGGAGAAGAGATCGCCGACGCCCTTGAAGGCTGCGCCCACGCCATCGATAGCCTGGTACATGTTCGACAGCTGCGCATAGGTGTTCCAGGCTGTGACGCCGAAATTGCCGATGGTGCGCTCGCGCCAGAAGGTGATCCACGACTGGATCGTGATGGCGAGGCCGGAACCGATGACGGGCACGATGATGAGCAGGTACCACAGGCTCAGCGCGCCGTTCATGATGCGTGGCGGCAGATGGCCCGTGGCCTTGAGGATGCAGAGCTCGACGGCGCCGATGGCCATCGAGAAGCCGACCGCAGACTGGATCGCACCGCACCATGCGAGGACACGGGTGAAGCCGCCAGCCGCCTTGGTCTCGGGCCACGTCGACCCGACCGCGTAGCAGTTCCACCAGGCGATGCCGAGGTTGATGAGGAGCAGAAGGATGGTGCTCACGAAGGACTCCGTTGAGGGTTGAAGATATGCGTTATTTACCGTACCCCAAAGCAGAGCGCCCGCAGGCGTGAACCGGCGGGCGCTCTGTCAGGTTGTGGTCAGTAGGCGCCGCCGTCCGACTGGAGGCTGCCCATCGGCAGGTCGTGCGAACTGGGACGCGCGGCCATGATGCCGATGGCCGAGCCCGGGTCGAGCGTGTTGGCCATCTTGTCGTGGTCGAACTTCGCCTTCTTCGGCTTGACGGCCTTCGCGCTCGGCTTCGGATTCTTCTTGGGCCACGGCTTGGTGCTCGGGGTCTTCGCCTTCTTCGGCTTGATGGGCTTGGAGGGCTCGATGGTGGCCGGCTTCGTGGGCTGCACCGGCGGGTCGGCAGGGAACGGGAACGCAGCGACGGGCTTCGCGGCCTTGACCTCCATCTTCGCCGCCTTCTTCGCCGTCTTGGCGGCCACCTTCGCAGCCTTCTTCGGCTTCGCCTTCAGCTTCTCGGCCTTCTTCGCAGCCTTGGCCGCCTCGCGTTCGCGCCTCTCGCGCGCTTCCTTGTGCTCCTTCTCGAACATGAGGTCGAAGCGCGCGGCGTGGCGATCCAGCAGCTCGGTCTCGATGGCGCCGGCCGCATCGCGGATCTTGCGCACGTGGTTGCGGATCATGTCCTCGGCCTTGGAGACGCCGGCCGTGCTCTTGAGCTTGCCGATGTCGGCCATCAGCCGGTTGAGGCGGTAGCGGCTCTCGGTCACGGTCGCCAGGTTGCGTTCCAGAGCGCGTTGACGTTGCTTCTCGTTCAGTGCCATGATTCTTCCTTCGTATCGGATGGTGAATGGATCAGTTGCGTTGTCTGTTGCCGGTGCTCAGCGACGACGATGCGCCGGCAGGGCCTCGATGTAGGAGACGACGGACTCCACGTCGTCCATCTTCTCGGCATCCTCGTCGGGGATCTCGATGCCGAACTCGTCCTCGACGGACATGATGAGCTCGACGGTGTCGAGGCTGTCGGCGCCCAGGTCGGCGACGAACTTCTTGTTCGGGGTCTCGAAGTCGTCGGCCTTCAGACCCAGCTGCTCGGCAGCGATCTTGACGACGCGCTCACGCGTGTTGCTCATGCTCTCACTCCTCATGGTTGGGCCCCTGTGGGCCCGGGTTGTCGATTACTTCTTCGCCTTCTTCGCGGCCGGCGCCGGAGCTGCGACCTTCTGGTCCGACGGCAGATCGTACCACGTCCATTTGCCGTTCTTGTCGGCCGCCTCGTCGCCGGCGACCAGCTGCCACACGGGATGCGTGCCCGTCGTGTCCTGGATCTCCGGCACCGACTTGTAGAAGCAGGAGCGCAGGGCCGACAGCTGATCGATCATCGCCTGCGACTTCCACTGGCGCGTCACCATGAGGGCTTGCTCGCTGACGGTGTCCACCGTGGCGCCGCCCAGGTTCGTGTAGCCACCCAGCTTCGTCGGCTGATAGAGCACGGCCGTGTCGCTGTTGCCGCGGATCGGCAGAAGCTTGAAGCTGCCCTGGATCTTCTTCACCGCATCCGACGGAGCGCCGGCGACGATGATGATGGCGTCCACCTCGTGCTTCGTCAGCGCAGCTGTCAAGTCAGAGGTCGATCCGTACTCCTTGACGACGAAGCCGAGCTTCAGCATCGACGACAGCACCTTGGCCGTGACGACGGAACCACCGACGGCGCCCACCGGACGACCCTTCAGGTCCTCGGGCTGATTGAACACGACATCGGTGCCGCCGATCACCTTGTTGGTGCCCCAAATGTGGGTGCCGCCTTCGATCTTCGCGTCGGCGCGGACGATCAGGTGCACCGACTCGGGGTACAGGCCGAACAGGGTCTTGATCTGCGCCACCGAGCTCGCGTTCTCCAGCTTGGCTGCGAACAGCACGTCGGAGGGCACGATTGCGGCCTTCACCTGGTTGCCCTGCAACAGCTGCAGGTTCTGCACGCCGCCGCTGGTCTGCGTCTCGGAGATGGCCACGTCGTCGGTGCTGCACTTGCCGGCGACATCGCCGACAACCTGCGAGTAGACGCTGCCGTTCTTGGCACCGCCGCCGCCCGCGATGGAGAAGGGGGCGGCGATGGCCAGGCTGGAGCAGGCCGCGAGTACGAGAGCGATGCTCAGGGAATAGAAACGCTTCATGGTTGTTCCTTGGAGTTGGGACTTCACTTGCCGATGCCGGAGTAGGACCCGGAGTCGGAGCTTTGGCTCTGCGTCGGCGAGGACGCAGGGCCCGAGTTGTCGGTTGCCGGCTGTTCGCCGCCGGCGGGAGCGAAGAGCATGTAGATGCCCGCCAGGACGACGAGCACGAGCACGCTCAGGGTGATGCGGAATGCCTTCATCGTTGCACCTTCACGATGGCCTCGGCGCGTGTGTCGATGTGCTCGATGACGGCCGGGCTGGGGTTGTTGGAGAGGGCCGGATGCACCGAGTTCGGGTCCTTGCGATTGCGCACGCGCTCACGCAGCTTCGCACGCGCTTCGGCCAGCTGATCGTTCACCGACTTCAGAGCAGCGTCGGTCTTGATCTTGCGGATCGCCTCGCCGGCCTTGCGGGCCCCGACCTTGTCCTTGATGTCGATGATGGCGCCGTTGAGATCCCACCAGGCGCTGAGGCGACGGAGCTGCTTCTCCTTCACCTCGATCAGCGCGTCGGTTGCCTGCAGGTCCTGCTTCATGCCTTCGCAGTCGTCCTCCATCTCCTTGAGCGTCTGCTCGAAGTCGATGATGTCGGCCGGACCGAGATCGGCAGTCAGGGCGCGGAACTGCTGCCGGATGGCGAGGATGCGCTTCTCGTACTCGGTGATGAGCGTGCTGTCCTCGTTGCGATCCGTCCTGTCCTGGTTGATGTCGTTCTGCAGCGTCGGGATCGGGCTCCGCATCGCCTCTGCCACGATCAGGTTGATCCGCATGTTGGCCATGCGGTCCATGAACGCGGGGAGGACGTTGATGACCACCACCGACAGCGCCGCGAGGAAGGTGCAGACGATACCGATGGCGGCGGCCGTGAGAAGCGCGGTCAAGATCCACGCAGCGATCGGGGCCAAGATCAGGACGGCGAGGCCCGCGAGCCACATGCGCTTCTTGAACTTGGCCTTGATCTGCGCGGCAACCGCGTCGATGTCAAAGTCCATGAGGACTCCTTCAGTTGATGTTGATCTCGAGTGCGTCGCTGATGCGATACACCCGTCCTTGCTTGTTGTTGGTGCGCTTGATGTGACGGCGCGCGAGCCACAGCGTTTCCGCCGCGCGCTCGCGCGTCATCACAGAGCCCACGGGCTGCGTCCTGATACGCAGCTGGGGCTCGGCCTTCACTCGCCGGCGACTTCGGACTCGGCGCCCAGCTGCTGGTCGAGCTCGGCGATCTTGGCCTTGATCTGGTCCGGCGTCCAGTTCGCGCGCTCGGCGTTCTCGGCGTTGTGCAGCAGGTCGAGCAGGTCGCGACGGTTCTGGCGGGCCGCCTTCTCGTTCTTGCGCGCCGCTTCTTCCGCCTTCTTGACGCCGATGACGTGCTTCACGAGCGCGAGGCGCAGCTCGAGCGTGGAGTCCTCGGTGCTGTCGGCCGTGTCGTCGACCAGGCTGGCCGTCGACTTGCGCTCGGCTTCCTTCTGCTCGGTCAGGAGTGCGCGGCCCAGGTCGTCCAGGCTGTAGCGGTGATCGTGCTTCAGGGGCATGCCCCACACCTCTTCGATGGAGACGAGGCCGCGGCCGGTCTCGAAGCGGATGCGCTGGCGCGTGGCTTGCTCGAAAATGTTGCTGTTCGTGTTCACGTGAATTCCTCTAGCGTTGATGAATGGGAAGACAAAAGAGCGATGCAGCTCGCATCAGAAGACGACGCGGAGCATGCGGGTGACGCTGCCGGTGACCCGGACAACGACGGAGGCCGGCAGCGTGGAGCTGAAGCCGAGGCCGGACAGCTGGTCCTTGGTGTCCTCGATCTTGAGCTTCGCACCGGCCAGCTCGAAGGCGCGCCGGTGCTCGCGCAGCTTCGGGGTCAGGAACTCGTTGTAGAAGCCGCGCGCCGAGCCGGGATGACGCGCGCCGTTGAGCATGAAGAACCAGTGCTTGTTGCCTTCGGCACCGCCGTCCCAGTGATTCGGACTCACCATGATGGCGTTGACCTTGTGCCAGCTCTGCGTCTTCAGGCCCCACACGTCCTTTACCGTCTCGGAGTGCGGGAGCGACTCGATGATCTCGAAGCCCTTGGCCTTCGAGTACCTGATCTGTGCGATCTCGACGGTCTCGTTGTCGCGAACCATCTTCGGATACTCGAAGGTGAACTTGGTGCCGCCGAATTCGATCTCGGCGATGAAGCCAACGCCGATGCTGCGACGGTTGAAGTTGTTGACCGACAGCCGGTAGATGCCCTCCCGCATCGCGGCCTTGTCCGGGTAGTAGATGTTCTCCACAGGGTGTTCGATGAGGCCGTCCATGCCGTTGGCGTCGATGTCGAGATGGCCGCCCAGCGGACTGTTGCGGTTCCGGTAGTAGATGTGGAAGCCACCCGGCTCGACCATGTGCAGGTCGAGATCGTCCGTGTACTCCCAGGCGAGACGGCAGCACAGGTCACCCTCGACCGAGCCGCCGCGGCTCTTGACGCGTTCCTTGATCGCGTCGGCGACGCCGCCCTGGTAGTCCCAGCTGAACGTGTTGCCCCACTTGAACAGGGACGGCGCCGTCGGGTCCTGCGCCGTGATGAGCGCCGCCATGTTGGACGCGTGCCGGTTCTCGAGCATGACCTCGATGTGATGGGCACGCGGCAGCACGTTGGACAGGAAGTCGCCGATCGGCATCTCTTCGACGCGGTCGAGGTTCTTCGGCTTGGAGGTCGCCGTCGCTTCCAGGTCGTCCAGCGGGTTGCCACTGAGCTTCACGCGGCTCGTGCGATCGACGAACAGCAGGTTGCCGACGTTGACGTCGTCCAGCTTGGCGAAGCGACGGGCCAGGGAGCCCGTGAAGCCCAGCTCCTCGACCTTCTCGGTCGCGGCCTTGAGCTGCTTCTTCGTCACGAGCGGCTGCGGACGTTGGTAGTTCGTCGGCGCCATGACGACCTCGTAGCGCTTCACGGCCGCTTCGAGATCCATGCCCGTGCTGAGGTCGATCAGCAGCGTGCCGAAGGCCGAACTGCGCATCTTCGTCACACGCTCGCCCAGCTCCAGGACCTTGATCCAGGTGAAGTAGACGCCGGCGCGGTCCGTCTCGACCTTGTCGTAGCTCTTGGCCACCTCGTAGAGCTTCAGGAAGGTATCCTTGAACTCTTCGCCGCGGTAGAGGTTGTCGACCGCGAGCAGCTCGTCCACCGTCTCGAAGACGTCCAGGCTGATCTCTTCCATCGTGCGGTAGAGGACGGCCTGGGCCTGGCGCACCTGGGACTGGCGCGTCGGGATCTTGTCCTCGTCGAGGCGGAACTTGGAGTCGAGGTTGACGTGGAAGTGCTCCCACACCGTGACCGGGCCGTCGCCCGTCAGGCTCTTCGACGTGTCGGTGCCGACGCCCTTCTGCCAGTGCAGGAAGATGTCGACCGGCAGCATCGCTTTGACGTGCTTCGACATGGCGGCTGCGACCGCGTAGTAGCCCGGCTCGACGCCTTCGCAGTCGGGGCCGATGTCCCACACGGACACGAGCTTGCCGTCCACGATGGAGACAGCCAGGCCGATGGTGCGGATGAAGGCGCGGCAGCACGCGCAGTCGGCGTCCGTGCGCGTCTTGTAGATCGGGTTGGTGCCCGCCGGGAAGGACTCGAGGTACAGCTCCCACAGCTGGTCCCGCTCACGGGCCTTGACGTTCTCGTCGCCGTTGGGCGTGCCGGTGAGGAAGACCTTGCCGGTGGCCTGCATGCGGGCCCATTGCGCGGCGATGGCTTGCTTGAAAGGCTTGAATTCCATTCTCTAACTCCTAGTCTGTCAGACGTTGTGGTTGATCTAGTAACGGTAGCCGTCTCCACGACGGCCTTCTGCTGCTGCGTTGTTGATGTCGTTGGCGATGCGCTTGAGACTCGCGAGCGTCTTCTCGAACTTCTCTTCGTCGGTACCACCACCGATGCGCCCACTGAGACGCCGGTCCTTGAAGAGGTACCGAGCGGGTACGCTGTGGATGACGAGGCACCAGACGTCAAGCCTGTTAGGCAGTTGAGCTACCCAGGCCACGGGGCCGCCTGCTTGCCATTGATCCTCGCTGTCGACCACGATGTGCTTCCGGAGCAAGGGCTCCAGCGCCGCGGCCGGTTCGATCAGGGGCTCGAGCGCCTTGAAGGCGTCACCTCGGAAGGTGGAGCCGTAGGCGTCGATGCTCCTGCACAGAGACTTGTAGGCACTGTGGATCGCGATTCGCAGGCGCCCTCGGCGGGCCTCCGTCTCGTGATCGTCCGACGGTGCTTGCCCGCCGTACTGATCGCCGACGGCCGATCCTTTGGCCTGGAACAGGGCAGCCTTGACCCGCGGGTCCATCGGAGACCCGTCGTCGTTGGTGAGTTCGATGCCCATGTCAGTTCGCCTTCGGGTGATCGAATCGATGGGCCTCGCGGAAGGCCCACGAGAAGTGTGACTCGAGCGCGAAATGATCGACGAAGACCTCGACGTTCTTGGCCGCGCCGTGGAGTATGCCGGTGCGCCAGTCGAAGCTGTCTGCCAGGCTGGACTCACACTCGAACTTGATACTCGAGATGCCACGCTCCACCGGATTGCGACCGAAGCGCTCCATGATGACCCGCATCTCATCACGCATCCAATCGGCGTGCGCATGATCGATGCCGATGACGTAGACAGCCTTGCCCTTGTCGTGCGCCATGAGGGCTGCCGTCAGCATCGTCGTCGTGCGGCCCGAACGCGGATAGGTCTTGTGGCTCATGCTGCCTCCGCCACCGCTGCTTCGTTGACCATGTCCCGGAGACGACGGACCGCAGGCGCTTCGTTGAAGCCGACACTGCGGATCAGGACGCCGTGGATGTGGAGTCGGACTCCGCCACCCACCACCTCTTCGACCATGGCGACCGGGCCGTCGTTCCTGAACTTGGGCTTCCGGGCCCGGCCGAAGTTCGGGTTCCTGAACGTGGACTCGGCGATGTCGATGAGCTGCGTCATGCGCAGCGCCATGGCCTCGGCCTTGGCCTTCACCTCGGGGATCGAGAGATCGGCCAGCGCCAGGAACTTGGTCATCGCGTGCAGCGCGGCTTGGAGCGCGTCGTGCATGTCGCCCAGCGCATTGGCGCGCTTGATGGAGCGCGGATCGTTCATCATGCCGGTGTCAGAATTCATAGGTGCCTCGCTCGTTCTTGCGGTTGTAGTAGTCACGGATCGCCTCGGTCCGCCGGACGAACTCCGCGCGGTCCTTGGCCGTCATGTGGGGCGACCGGTAGAGGATCTCTCCGCTCTCGGTGCCGATCTGGACGTAGTGGACGCTGGTCAGGAGCGGGCCCACGCCATTGGTCTCCGAGTACGTGACGGTGCGACCCATCTTGATGATGGACGGCGCCCACAGGCCTCGAATGAAGAGCTTGAATTGTGCTTTGAACACGCCCCAAGGGCGGATCATACGGTAGGGGTTCTTGTTGGTCATGTCCTTTTCAGACGATGTAGTAGACGAGGCTCAACGCCAGGATCGTGATCCACCGGCGCCGACCGGCAAGGATGCGCTGGGCTTCGTGGTTGGGGATGCGGTAACCGTCGTCGGCTCTGTACTGCTCGATGATCTCTTGCAGGGCTCGCTCAGGGGCCAGCCAGAGCCAGAGGCAATGGAGGACTGCGGCGACAGCCAGGAGGATGATGCAGACGGCTGCCCCGATGGTGCAGGGTGAGACCTCCATCTCATGCGTCACCAGAACAGGCCGGCGGGCTTGTAGCCGCCTCCGAGTTCGTACCCGAAGCGGGCGGTGCGGACTCGAGCGCCTGCATTCGGGTAACCAGGGCCATGGCGTCGTCCGCCGGCAGCTCGAGCACCTGGTGCGAATCGTGGTACGTATCGCCGTCCTCGTTCATCAGCTTGAGGCCGATGTCCACGTAGCGGAACTCGACCCTGTCTCCTTGACTCCATTTGCATACCTCACCGAGCTTGTATGTGATGGTCTTCATTTACCGTACTCCTCTTCGTTGTTGCTCAGCGCTGGCGACGCTCGCGCAACGGCAGCTCGGCCACCGTTGCGTCTGCGATCTCCAGGTCGACCACGGACCCCGACTCCGGCTCGCGGATGTCGGACGGGCTCGTGCCGCAGCCAGCGAAACTCGCGGGGCAGTGCTCGTGCCCCGTGCCCATATGCTCCTTGCCGAAATAGTGGAACTGACCGTTCACCGTGGTGCGGACGACGCCGCACCTGGCACAGACGCGAATCTGGTGCGTGAACTCCGGATGGCGGAAGAGATTTCCGAATGCGTGCCGGTCCATCAATCCACCTGCCAGACGAGATCAGTGCGTTCGTTCAGCTCGTCGATGAACTCGTCGAGCTCCGTATCTTCCGTCGAGCTAACGGACGGCCGCCACTCGAGCACCAGTCGCTGGACATCGAACAGCACGTTGCGAACGTGCCGGACACGCAGGCCGAACAGAGGCTGCAGGTAAGGGAAGACGTCGAGCGCAGCGATGATGATCTTGCGACACTCGAGCTCGTCTGCGGCAGAGAGCTTGAGCCCGCAGGTCCAACCGATGCCGTCGTTGGTGATGACGGACCCGAGGTCCGCGCTCTCACGCACCGTGCGCTCCGCGGTGTGGATGAAGCCCTTGCTGACACGTGCCAGTTCGAGCAGGACCGTCACGTAGAAGGTCTCGATGTTGTAGGCATCGATGTCGGCTGCCGACCACGTCGAGTCGAGGCTCGCCGCCGGCAGATCCTCGAACTCCTCGTCATCATCGGGCATGCCGTCGGCGACCTTGCGACCATCATCGCTGGGCACCGGGCGGACCGGCATGTCCTCGTCGGTCACGGGCGATGCGGTCTCGTCGGTCACGTCGTCCGGAGCCCAGTACTGGACGCCAGCGATGCCGTCGGCCTCGAGCAGCTGCACGATCTCGCGCCGAGGGATCGGCTCGTCAAGCTCGACCTTGTAGCGGAGCCACTCGACGAACGCGAGTCCCAGTTGCCGATCGTTTGCCTCGGCGAGCGTGAGGGTTTGGGAGTTGGACATGTCAGTACCTGTAGAAGGCGTTGTCCATGGCGAACGACGCGGCGATCACCTGCTCTTGATCGGCATTCGTCATCGTCAGGTCGGAGAAGTTGATGTGGATCGTGTAGTCCTCGATCCCGTCCTGCTCGAACTCGATGGCTTCGAGGTCCAGCATCGAGCTGAGACGCGAATCGAACAGGGAGGCCACGAGCCTGACGGCACGGATCAGGTTCAACCGGTCCGTGCGATTGAGGTCCGTGCAGCGGATGCTGACACCACCGTTGTAGACGCCGGTGCCGCCGTACTTGCCTTCGATGATGTGGTCGAACCCGTAGCCGATCTCTTCATCGACCAGGTACTGGAGCAGGACGGCGAGGAAGCACTCGATCAGCTCGGCGTCCTGGTACCGCTGCTCACGCTCGTGCAGCTCACGGGCCGATGCGTTCATGGCCGTGAGCCACTTCGGCTTCGCGTCCGCCTTCGTCTCCAGTTCGAGGAAGGCGGCCACGACCTTGGGCCCCATCGTCAGATCCATGAAGGCGTCGAGCTTCGACATGGGGACGAGGCGCAGGGCGCGTACTGCGTCCGGGCCTTGCATATAGCGGAGGAAGGCGGCGATGACCTGATCGTGGGTCGCGCCCGAATCGTCGATGGCCTTCATGGTAGCAGCTTGAGACATGATGAACTCCTGTGTGGTTGGTGAATGCGTTAGCGGCGCTTGTGAACGCCCGTGCGTTGCTCGGCCATGTCCAGGTCGGACAGGTACTGGATGCCTCCCTTGTTGTAGTTGATGCCGGCCCGCGCCTTCATCGCGTGCTTCTCGGCGGCTGCCGGATCGGCGATGGGCTTCGTAGCCGCTCCTGTCATCGGGAGGCTGGGGATGTCAGGAGTCAGGCGCTTGTAGGGGACAGCGGGCTCGTGCTTCTGCTTCTTGTGCTGGCTCGTGCCCGCGAGCTTGCCCCTGGCCTCAGAGCCGCGCTCGAGAGGCTTTGCGTGCTGGAGCTTGAGCTTCTCCCAGCTTTCGGCCAGCTCCCTTTCGGCGGCCGTTGGCTTGCGCTTCTTTTTCTTGCCCAGGTATTGCTTGATGATTGCCATAGACGGCCTCCAGCCGGCGTTGAGCGTTGCGGACGTGCTCCCACGTGAAGGACGAGTACGCGTGGGTCATGGTCTCGTCGAGAGCCATGAACTCCTTTACTGTCTCGATCCCGATCTCACGCAGATCACTGAGCACGACCTCGGGCATCACCTTTTCAAGGAAGGTCCAGAGGTCGAACTTGAGCCCGAAGTTCCTGACGTAGAGGCGCTGACACCGCTCGACCTCTGCCCACGTGACGATGCCGCAGTTCGGCCAGCGCATCACGTCGTCCTCGGACAGAGCCAGGAACTCGGAGATGACGGGCTTCGCCTTCCATCGCTGGACACGGCAGAAGAAGCTGTACGGCATCTCGCAACGAAGGAACTCCATGAGGTTGAAGCCTCGTGGTCCGTAGACGGCGACGCATCGGTGCTCCATCGTCGGGTTGTCCCACTCGTTGAGGTCGGCGTAGGAGCTGACGAACTTGTTCTGGTTCGTGGCCCAAATGCCGTGACGCTCGCGGATCTCCCAGTAGGTGCGCAGCTCAAGGACTTCGAGCTGCTCCTCGTACCGCTGGTACGTCTCCTTGGTCGGGAAGTGCAGACCGCCGCTAATGTACGGCGCGCTCTTCGTCGAAGCCTCCGGCACCGTGATGACGTAGTCACGCTTTTTGGGAGCCGCCATCTCAGCTCTCCTTCTTCACCAGGCTCTGGCCTTGAAGCCAGGGCAGGCCCAGTGCGTCCTCGATTGCGTGGACGCACTTGCCAGCCGCGGTGCCGCCGTGCTCTCTGCGGTCGAGAGCCGCATGATACTCGTTGATCGCCTTCTCGCAGGCAGCGACCTTGGAGTCGTACAGCACCGACGTGTTCTCCCACACCACGAACTTCATGTTCGAGCCGATGAAGCGTGCGTCCTCACCGTTGAAGACGACGTTGTTGGTGCCGCGTGCCATGCGCACGTTGTCGAAGTGCTGACGCACGAACTCGAGCTCCTTGCCGTCCGCAATGATGCGGATCTTCGCGTCGTTGTTGAACGCGCCGTCGAACGGGAACTCGGAGCCGAGCTTCCAGTTCCAGGTGCGGTCCCTGGCGTCGTCGTGAAACGAGATCATCGTGAACATGTCACTCTCCTTCGATTTCGCGGACCGGAGGCTTCCAGGTCGCGGGCTCGTACTCGGCCTTGAACATGGTGTCGATGTCCTCATCCGAGTCACGACACTGGAGGGCCACGCGCTTGATACTGAGCTTGACCATCGAGTCGACGTAGGCCATCGCTGTGATGACGATCTCGGTGTCGCAGCTGCGCGTCAACACGAAGCCTATCTCCGACAGCTCGAACTGGAGATCGGTGAACCAGTCCTTCGGCAGCAGGTGAACGACGCCGTACATGAGGCGCAGTTGCGACAGCGACATGCGATGCTGCCTCGGGTTGTTGCGCCCCGGCTTCTCGCGCGTGTACCGTTGCACGTTCAGGGCGATCAGCTGTGCAACGGCCTTGTGGCTCTTCGTCATCTTTACTCCTTCTTCGACTTGCGTCGGTCGGAGCGTGAGCCGCGACGACGTTCGCCATGCCAGTGGGTAGGAGGCTGGAGCTCCCAGCCTCCCTCCTTCAGTGTGTCTGCCGCGCGCTGTTGCATCATCAAGGCGCGACCCTTGCGCTCGAGCTCCGACTCCTTGAGCAACTCCTCGTACTTCGCGGCTACGGCATCGCCGATGCGAAGCATCGCCCATTTCAGGAGCGACGCCTGCTGCCCGGCATTCAGGACCATCGCCGTCATGTCCTCGATGTTGAGGGCAGTCAGCAGGTCTCTGAATGTCTGTGCCGACATCGGGTTCGGGAACATGATGTCCACCGCCTCCTGCAGCGTCTTCCGGTGCAGCTCGGACAGCAGCTCGTGAAGGCCGCCGACTTCTGCGACGGTGGCCCACGCATGAGCCTGGGACGCGACACCGTTTCCATTGCCATCGTCGACTTCCAGCGAGGCAACGTAGTGCGAGCTCAGCACTGACGCAATCATCTCCACGACCTGCGCCTTTGAGAGGTCGATCTGCGTGTTGATGACGAGTGAGAGGTTCTTTGCCATGATACCCTCCGGTCGTGGCTTACTTGCGCATGGTGGGGAACGGCTCTCGCTCCCCGTTCGTGCCACCGCCATCGCGCGGCGTCGTCTTCACAGGCGGCTTCGCGGCCGGCTTGCGGACCACGACCTTGCCCTCGATCTTCGGCGTCGGGTCTTCCATGCCTTCGGGCCAGACGATGGTGCCGAACTCGAAGCCCAGGCGTTGGAGCTTCAGGATCGCGTCCTTGGCATCGGCGCTGCGCTTCTGGTTGATGGTCGTGGCGCGCGACTTCTCCTGCTCCTGGAACTTGGAGAACGCTGCGTCGAACAGCGGCTTGACCTTGACCAGGAACGTCTCGTTCATCCAGCGCTTCAGCGCGTCGGACTGCGTGACGTTGAGGCTGAAGTCGTCCATGTCCTCGAGCGTCCGGCGCGCCGTGAACAGGCTGAACAGCTCCATCTGCTTCGTCGTCATCTCCTTCGGCCAGATGAGGCGCAGGGCGTACTCGATGTCGACGCGCTTGGTCTCCTGCAACGCCTGGTCGACGTCGCAACTGGAGAGCCACCAGCGGAACATGTCGTTGGCCGTCGGCGTCGGCACCGTGGACATGTCATCGTCCAGGAACTCCATGAAGTCGAACTCGTCGTCGTTGTCATCGTCGACGCTGAGTCCGTAGATGTGGCACAGGGCTTGACGGACGCAGAGGCACGAGTCGATCGGATCGATGCGAGCTGCGCCCGTGAAGTCGAGGACGATGGGCTGCGACCAGGTCTTGCTCTTCTTTGATTGAGCCATGATGAACTCCTTATGTGTGGTGAATGGGAAGCGTGATGGGTCTGAGAGACAGGTGACTCGACTCAGGCGTCTTCGTCGGCCTTCTCGGCCAGGACGTAGGCCGTCTTCGCCAGGCGATCGAACTCGATGTCGTTCTTGGTCTTGTCGCCGAGCGGGCCACGCAACGCGGCGTAAGCCAGCTCCGTGGCGTTGAGGTCGCGGTCGATGACGACGAACGTGCCCATGCCGTAGGGCGCGAGAACCGGCGTGTCCGTGCCGATCACGTGCGCCGGCACGCTGTAGCGGCAGGGGCGATCCTCGTCCTCCGTGTGCCGCGGCGACTTGAAGTAGAAGCACAGCTTCGTCTTGTTGATGGCGCAGCGTGCGGCCACGAGCAGTTCCTGGTCTTCGGGATGGACACGGAACTCGCAGTCGCTGACGGCGCCCCAGTCACGTGCCGAGAGCCAGACGCCGACCTGTTCTTGTCGGACGCCGCCCATCTTCTTCGAGAAGCGAAGCTCGATGCGAGCACCGAGGACGTAGGCGACGCGGAGGTCGCTCGGGAGTCTGCTGAAGCAATCGATCATCTTCATTCTCCTTGACGTTGAATGTCCGAGGCGCGCCGCCAGACGAGGACAGAACGGATGAAGGGCTCGCCGTCATCGCTATCCTGGACGGGGACCGCGATCTGGACGAAGCCAGCTTCCAACTTGCGGAGTTCGTCTTCGCGCTCCTTGGACTTGATGTCGGCGTGTTGATCGCGCAGGGCATGGATGCTGGCGCTGATGGCGGCGATGACGAGAGCGACACCGCAGAGGGTTCCGAACATGTTGATTCCTTTCAGAGACCGAGGATGTGGCGGGGCGTCTTGGCAAAGTCCTTCGCCATGATGCCTTCGATGTCGATGGGCGACCAGCGGTCGCGCTGCAAGCTGCGCTCCAGGTCGAGGTTGACGACGCAGGCGATGACGATGAAGTCGACCGAGCACATGACAGCCAGCGTGTGGAGCATGCGTTTCATCCAGCCCTTGCCGCGGTGCTCATGTTCGACCTCGATGGTCTCGATCACGATGCACTTGCGGCCGACGAGCGTGCGGTCCAGCGCGTCCACGTAGATGTCGCGCTTCGTCCAGTGGAGATGCGCCTGCAGCGGGCCGAACTCGATGAGCGAGCCGATGTCGGGTCCGAGATCCGGCATCGCCCAAATCCAGTCCTGCAGCGTCTGGTGTTTGAGGGCGAGCTCCATGTCAGAACTGCGCCTTCGCCATCTGTCGCACGTAGGCGATGAGGTCAGCGATGTCATCGACCGCGATCTTGCCCGGCTTGCGCTCGCCATTGGCGATCTCGCGCAGCTGGCCGTCCAGCTTTGCTGCCGCGTCGATGGCACCGGTCAAGCTGATTGGTGTCAGGCGGTTCGTGAACCAGAGCTCGTCGGCGTTGACATACGCACAGTCGCGCGGGACTGGCTCCTTCGGCTCGATCTTGACGACGCGCTTCTCGAGCACGTAGCCTTCGGCCGGGAGAAGACGGAACGGGGCGCCGTTGTCGTAGCCCGCCATGGTCTTGGCTTCGAGCGTCCCGTCTTCGTTCACGTAGGACCATTCCCAGTGATTGCTGACACGGCCATAGCCGCCCAGGTAGGAGCCCGCGGTGATGAGCGCGAGACGTTTGCTCACAATGGGAGGCTCGACCGGCTTCTTGGACTTCTTCGTAACGACACCGTACTCGATGACGGTGACGATCTGGTTGACGTGGTTCTGTTCGGACATGGTGTACTCCTGTGATGAATGCGGAATGGGGAGCGCGCTCCCCGTCGCGTGGATCAGGTCAGAGGCCGGCGATCAGGTTCGCCAGCGAGTTCTGGATCGACTCGAAGTAGCCCCAGTTGTCGCCGTTCGTGATCGGAACGTAGACGGTGAAGGAGTAACCCGGCCGGCTGACATTGCGCGTCACCTTGGAGCGGATGAGTCCGACCTTGGCCAGCAGCTGCTGGATGCTCTCGCACTTGGCCTTCGTGCCGACGTTGAAGAGCTTGTACGCGGTCTCACCCGAGTTCTCGCGCTTGTAGATGGCCTCGTGGGTGCTGCCCATGATGCGACCCGCGGCCACGATCAGCGCGCGGAAGGACGAGGCCTTGCGCACGACGGCGCCTGCCATGGCCTTGTCGACTCCGATCTTGAACTTCGGCGTCACCGGGCTCGGGCTCAGGCCCGGCTTGACCACGCCTTCGGGCACGTTGACGGTGCAACCCACGCGGATGCAGAGGTCGATGGCGTCACGCAGCTTCTGCTGCTCGGCCTCGGCCTTCTGCGCCTCGGCCTTCTTCTCTTTCTCTTCGCTGTCTCGGATGTCCGAGAGCATCACGGCGGTGAGGTGCTCCTTCATCCAATCTGCGGCGGCCTCCACGCTACGCTGGCTGAGCGTCATCTCTTCCCAACCACGGATCATGCCGTAGGAGAACTCGAAGAGTTCTGTGTGGACCATGTCGTCGGGAAACACGGCTTGTACGAAATCGCAGAGTTCGTCGTGCTTCAGGCACACCAGCAACGCACCGGCGCTGGGCTTCTTCTCGCCGCCGGTCTTGACCCTCCACTCACGCAGCTCCGGCCATTGCTTCTTCTGCGGGCAATCGTCCAGGACAGACTCGATTGCATTGAGCGCGATGTCGTGGATGTCGCTGGAATCGAGGGTGTACTCGAACGAGCGCTTGATGAACAGAGAGTTGCTTTGGGTCTTGGTCTTGGCCATGATATAGCTCCTGTGTGAATGTGAAGCGGGCGCATCGAGCGCCCTGGGTTGGGATTCAGTTCTTCTTGCGGATGCGAGCCGCGATCTCATTCGCCTCTTGCGCCTCGGTCTTGAAGCGCTTCGTCGTGCTCTTGACGACGGCGCGCGGTCGCGCCTCGTCCACGATGACGGGAGAGCCGCGACGGCGACGCGGGTTCTCTTCGACCACGCGCTCGTCAACCGTCTTCGTCCGGTCATCGAGGTCTGGCGTCGTGTACCACCAGAGGCTGCCGTCGCTCTCCATGCAGTCGACCGCGTGTCTGTTCTTCAGATGATGCAGCGCCGCGCTGATCTGATTGGGGTTGGCGATGGCCGCCATCGTCTTCACCAGCTGCGCAGCCGTGACGAAATCGTCTGCGGCTTCGAGCGCCTTGAGCACGAGGCTCGTCTTCGACGGTTGAGCGTCCTTCTTCTTTGCCATGTTGACCTCAGCCGAGCTTGCCCATCATGTACTCGCGTGCATCCTTCGTGCGGGTCGACATGAACTCGACGTAGACGCGGAAGCACGGCGGGTAGTACTCCTTGCCGATGCGGAAGGAACGCTCCGCACGAATCATGACGAGGCACAGCGTCTCGCCGTGACGTTGCCAGAGAAACTTGACGTGCCCACCGTCGCGCCATTGGACGGCGCCGGCGTAGATCATGTCCTTGCCGCGGAGCGTGCTGACCGCCATGTTCGAGAGACGGTCCAGGGCATCATTCTTCGGGGCGAGCTTCCGAGCGCTCGTGCCACGAACGTCAGAGCCGCACTCGCCGAGAATCAGAACGTTGCCGGTCATGAGGTTCTTGCAGCCTGGGATGGCGCTGAGGCGCAGGCTGTCCGAGCGGTAAGGCGCGTCCGACAGCATGCGGACGCCTGCGACGAACTCACGATGCGTGAGCAGCGCTTTGCGCACGTTGATGAAGGCGTCACGATTCGTTTGCGTGTCCATTGTGTTCATGATGAGCTTCTGTGAATGCGGTAGGTTGTGAGGAACGGCAGGGTCAGGTCAGGCGCCCAGGCCCCAGTACCGGGTCGACAGCGACACGAAGGCGCGCTTGGCATCTCGGTAGATGCGGCTGGAGACACCAGGGATCATGGCCTCGACCTTGGTCGAGCCTTTGATCTTGTAGACGAAGATCGGCAGCTCACCACGCATCTCAGCGCGATAGAGCATGCCGCTCTTGACGTTGGCGCGGAGCTTGTAGAACGTGACCGTGACGTTGCGACCCGTGCGCGATGCGACCTTGCGTTGTTCGATTTGCATGATGTGCTCCTGTGAATGCGGGATGTCGGGACAGGCCCGGGAATTGCGGGGTCGGATGATCCTCTCCCCTCGCCTCCATTTTACACCCCAAATACACCAAAAATCGTCCTCCGGGGCACCTTTTTCGTCCGTTTTGGGGCAAAAAGTGTGGATTTTGACCCGTTTTGAAGGACAAAACGCCCCGTCCAGGGGTCCCGGACGGGGCGTTTCGGGGCAGGGGTCAGGGCCTCACAGGTCCGACCCGTTGGGCGTGTCCGGGCCAGGAGGATCACGCTTGATGGTCGGCAGCGTCGGTTCATGCAGCACGACGGCCGGATGGATCGCCACGTTGTAGACAGGGTTGGCACCACGCAGGCGATTCAGGAGCTGCCGGTACTGCGGCTCGTTCACCAGCGTGTGCGTGCAGCTGAGGCAGGCGTTGTCGAGCCGGAAGAAGATGCCCGAGCAGAGCCTGCCGATGCTGAACACCTGCACGTCGATGTTCATGTTCGCGTAGTACGCTTCGAGGAAGACCTTGGTGTGAGCCGTGCGGACAGCGATGATGTGCTGCTGCCGCGGGCGCTCGTTCACCCAGGCAACGATCTCGTGCGTGCGATCATCGAGATCGATGCTCGGCTTCGACCCGCGCTCGTGAGCGAAGATCGAGGCCAGCATGTGGCGGAGTCTCTTCAGCATCTCATTCCTTTCGTTGGGTGGCCTTGTCCCAGTCGACAAGGCACACGATGTCCTTGCCGGAGAGGACGAACTCACGGACCAGGTTGGCGACCATGAGAGCGTGAGCGTAGTCCTCGGACCTGACACCGAAGGGCGGCTGGCTCGTCATCACGTGAGGCCGCTCACGAATGCAGGACGCCTGTGCGAGCCACTCGGAGCCACGGAACGGATCGACGCGCGAGGTGAAGATGGTGTCGTTGATCCTCGAGTAGATGATCCAGAGCGTGTACGGCTGGATCACGAAGGCCGTGGCCGTTGTCGTCACCTTGACGCGAGGGCTCGGCTCATCGGGAGGCAGGTTTAGATCGAGCATTGCATTCGAGCCGCCAGCGGCCCTCATGGTTGACCCAGGACCCACCGTGGTCGGGACACGGCTTGATCTCTGGCTCGGGTTGGATGGGCGTCACCGGCTCAGCTTGCGGGTGACGCATGAGGTTGGCGACCGCGTTGGTCAGGGACATGATGCTGAGGCCGATGACCAAGGGCCAGAGGCTGGAGCGCATCAGTCGAACCCGAAGTTGTCGGGCGCGAAGTCGTTGAGGCCCGAACTCCGCAGTGGAGGCCGAGGCGCACGACGCGGCACGTCCTCGTCCAGGTCGATGGTCTCATCGTCGGGGAGAGGGTCGCGCTTGGGCTTCGGCCTCAGGCTGTCCGCGTATTGCTCGACCTCGGCCATGGTCTTGACGTCGCCCGACTGGAAGTTGAACAGGCCGTACCTGTCCTTGCCGACGACCAGTGAGTCCGACCAGTCCTCGATGACGATGGATGCCATCTCCAGGACTCGGCGCGGCACGTCCTTGACGTTGCCCGGGACATGGAACACGTTGACGCGGTGCGCAGCAGTGAACATGATGTGCAGCATTCAGTTCTCCTTGGGTTGAGCTTCGTTGACCTGGTTCTGCAACCAGGCCACGACATCGCGCGGGATCTTGACGGCCTCACCGGGTGGTGCGTTGTCGATCAGTTTGCGCAGCCGGTCTCGCTCGGTCCCCTTGCGGGGTGCGAGGCCGACATCGGCCAGCCACTCCTCCACGTCGTCCATGGTCTGAAGCGACGTGTAGCTGAAGACGCCCAGCCGATCCTTGATCGGCGCTGGGAAGTGATCGTCGTTCGTTCGGACGATCAGGGTAGCGCACTCGCGCACGCGATACGGGATCGTGTGTTTCGGGCCGTCCGGCCAGTCGATGGAGAACGCTCGCAGCTCGTTGTCGTGATGGAAGAGGATGTGGAGCATCACATGCCCTTCAGGTGTTCCTCGACCTGGTCGATGTCGAGGCTCACCGACGTGAACTGGCCGACCTCGGCTGCGACCAGCGCGTAGATGTAGACCACGTTCGTGCCGCTGGACACGACCTGCTTCTTGACCATCTTGCGCGCCTCGTCGAGGTCATCGATGTTGACCAAGGGCTCGAGTCCGTTGCCGCGGTCGACTGCGAAGCGGTGGGGCTTCTTGCCGTTGACCTTGAGGACGGGCTCGACGCCGTCTGGCATCGGCGGCACGTCGTCAGCTTCAGAGGCCAGATGCAGGGCCGGAGTCGTCGCGGTGTTCATGTTCGTCTTCCTTGGGTTGTTCGAGCGGGAGGTTCGGTTGAATGTGGGCCAGCCAATATCGGGCAATGTCAGAGGCGCCCATGCCCTGGCCAGGGCGGAGATTGAGGGCATCGCGTACAGCCTTCAAAGTTTCGGGTGGAGGGTTGATGGGCCCGAGCGAGTGCCACCATTGCATGGCGGCCTTGAGCTGCTCGAGTGTCGGGCGGACGATCTCCTTAGACACGATGGCGTCCAGGGTAGTGGGCTCCGCCGAACTCGACGACCTCGTCGCTGTCCGAGTTCGTGCCAGCGGGGATCGTGGCCAACAGTCGCTTCGCGTGGTCGAGCAGATCCTCGGCGCGCCGGATGTGAGCGTCGTGCGTCCTGACCTCATCGAGAGCGATCTCGCCCTCGGTCATGAGCACGCCGTCGCTGATGGGACCGCGGTAGACCTTGCCGACGCGCTCCTTGTAGGCGCCGGTCATGAGGCGGAGCTCGAAGTGCCGGGCACGGGTGTGCGACTGCGCGACTTCGGCCAGGGTCAGTTGGATCTGGATTTCGGTGCGTGTCATTGCAGTGTCTCGCTTTCGTCAGGTTGAGGGGGGACGTAGTCGTCATCGTCGTCCTCGTCACCGCGCCGAGGCGGTGGCATACGGAACGGCGGGACCTTGCGCGGGATGGGTTGGGGTTGAGGCGTGTGCATGGCTAGTCATTGAGCCCCGGGTTGTTGTCGCCGTGGATGGCGACGGGATGACCTTCGGGCCTGCGGCCGGGAGCCGTGCCGCCGCTCATGGGGTCGCCGGAGTCGGGCAGGTCTTCGGGCGGGCGGGGACGAGGCGACAGCCAGCCACCCAGCGGATGCACGGCGCACTCCTCGTCCTCTTCTTCGTACTGGTCGCCGACGATGGGGATGGGTGCGTCCTCGACCTGGGCTGCCGGTCGCCACACCATCTCGTACTCGTTCACGGGCTCGTTGCAGGAGTCCGTGGTCACGACCGGGATCGCGATCTTGACGAAGCCCGCGAGCAGCATCGTCTTCTCGTGCTCGAGAAGCCGCAGCTCGTGCTCACGCTGCGAGCGCTTGACGATCTCGTTGGCAGCGTCGCCCCTGCTGATGGCAGCCAGGATCATCCAGGTCATGGCACCGATGCCAGCGCAGGAAAGAAAAACAGACAGTCCAATCATGATGTCCTCTTGACTCTGAGTTTGTCGAGAACGACCCAGCGGTCGCTCGCATTCTTGTAGCGCCAGAACAGCCAGCCGTTGGATTGAGCGCTGCGCTTGTCGGCGCCCCGCTTCATCTTTACAGCAACCGCTGCGGCGGTCGGGTTGTAGTACTTGCGGCCGTCGGCTTCGATCCAGTTCTCGTGGACCAGAGCCGCGAACACCTCGTTCTTGTACCTTGCGTGAAGGACGAGCCCGA
>Ga0207674_10000324_pt1 | contig 60949 bp, 39 predicted proteins | sample KBSCornC72_FD_184303 | JGI IMG/M metagenome (GOLD analysis project Ga0207674, IMG submission 184303) | Corn rhizosphere microbial communities from Kellogg Biological Station, Michigan, USA - KBS Corn C7-2 (SPAdes) (version 2) | ecosystem: Host-associated > Plants > Roots > Rhizosphere > Soil ... | reverse complement strand
AGCGCCTTGATCGTCGGCCAGACTTGCGGAAGCACCGCGGGATAATTGCTGCTGTTGTTGGCCTGCCCGCCGAGGATCAGGAACGGAGCGCCGTCGACCAGCAGCTCATGCTTGCCACTCTTGCTGACGATTTGTGGCAGCGGCGCGGCGGCCGCAGATGCCGCAATCCCGAGTGCGACCGCAGCGATGGCAAAAATATGCTTCATCTAGGAAAACCCCTCCACACACACAAATTGCTCATTAGTATGACTAATGCAACGGGGTCGCCGCAAATCATACAGCCTCGGTGGTGAGATGGACGCGGCCAAATTCGCTGGTCGCCGCCCACCATGTCGGAAGCGAAAGCGCCAGAATCAGGCTGGTCAAAAACGCCAGCCGGCGAGCAATCCTATTCAGGCTATTCCCTCCCGAGCGGAAGCCATGTTAGCGCTAGCAATCCAGTTCGCAACGGGGAGAGGGGAATGCGAGTCTTCAGTAAGCTGTTTGGCGTCCTGTCGGCATTGGTGCTGGTCGCCGCTCCGGCGGCTGCGGAGACGACTCAGGAGGTCGTCAACAAGGCTTCCAACGGTCTTGCGCTCACTCCGCCAATGGGCTGGAACAGCTGGAACAAGTTCGCTTGCAACATCACCGAGCAGACCGTCCGCGATACCGCTGAGGCGATGGTCAGCTCGGGCATGCGCGACGCCGGCTACCAATATGTCGTGATCGACGATTGCTGGCACGGGCCGCGCGATGCCAACGGTTTCATCACTGCCGACGCGCAAAAGTTCCCATCGGGGATCAAGGCGCTCGCCGACTACATCCATTCGAAGGGCCTAAAGTTCGGTATCTATTCGGACGCCGGGCGGCTGACGTGCGGCGGACGCCCGGGAAGCCAAGGACATGAGTACCAAGATGCGCTCACCTACGCCCGCTGGGGCGTCGATTATTTGAAATACGACTGGTGCAGCACCGGCGACCGCAACGCGCAGGAGGCTTACGCCGTCATGGCCGACGCGCTACGCCAGAGCGGCCGCGACATCGTCTTCTCGATGTGCGAGTGGGGCACTGCCAAGCCGTGGCTGTGGGCGCAGAATATCGGCAATCTCTGGCGTACGACGGGCGACATCTCCGACGATTTCGGGACCAAGAAGAAGGCGCACGATTGGGAGCATCCGATGCTCGAGCTCCTCGATTTGAACGGCCCCTTGTGGCCGTTCGCCGGACCCGGCCATTGGAACGATCCCGACATGCTCGAGGTCGGCAATGGGGGCATGACCCCGGCGGAATATCGCTCGCATTTCTCGCTCTGGGCGATGATGGCTGCGCCGCTGATGGCCGGAAACGACATCGCGCACATGGACGAGACCACGCGCTCGATCCTGCTCAACAAGGAAGTGATTGCGATCGACCAGGATCGCCTCGGCGTCCAGGGACATCGCGTGTGGAAGGACGGCGACCGCGAAGTCTGGGTGAAGCCGCTCGCGGGCGGAGGCAGGGCGCTCCTACTGTTCAACCGCGGCGAGACGCCGACAACGATCGGCGCGAACGCGGAGCAGCTCAGCTATCCGTCAAATGTCCGCGCGCGCGTGCGCGACCTTTGGGTGCATAAGGACCTGCCGCGCTGGTCCGGCTCAATCGAAGCGACGGTCGAGCCGCACGGCGTGGCAATGTTCCGGATTGAGCCCTAGCCCTAGCCGCGCTCTGGTCTGGACACCGTCCCGGGCAGTGCCCGCACCGCAGCCGCATGGTTCTGGATCACCGCCTGCGTCGACGCGTCGACGTCGAATACGCCGTACCAGCCCTGCGGCTCGTGCGGCGGGTCGCCGACATAGCTGCTGTCGCCGGGCTGAAAATGATGATCCGGATGCTGCGCCCGGCCTTCGCCGCTCCACGCCCAGAAGTGCGTTCCGGCGACGGGTCCGCCCGCTTTCATATTCTCAAGCGCGAGCTCGAAGATGAGCGAGTAGAATTTGTCCTTGTAGGTCGTCGGGCTGTTTGGCTCGAAGCTGCCGTTGTCGCGCGGGAAACCGAATTCCTCTATCACCAGCGGCTTCCCCAACCGCTGCGCGATCGCGACCTGCCGCGCGAAATAGTCGCGCGTGTTTTTCTCAGTTGTCGGCCAGGTGCCGGGCAGGTTCTTGGGGTCGGCCCAGCTCCAGTTCTGCGGCCAGATGTGCGCGGTCATGTAATCGATCGCGGGTGAAGCGTGCGCGTCGAATGCGCATTGATCGCTCTCGGCACAGCCCTGAGTGCCCTCGCTGCCGGTGGACACCATGTGATTGGGATCGACCGACTTGATCAGCCGCGCGATGCCTTCGATCCAGTTCAGATAGGCCGGCATGTGTTTCTGAATGACTGCCGGCGTAACGCCAGGGCGGGGCTCGTTGGCGAGCTGCCAGGACTGAATCGCAGGATCGTCTGCGTAGCGCCTTCCCGTAATCGAGTTTGTGCGCCCGACCACCGCGCGGACATAGTCGTTGAGCATCGCGGCTGCCGGCGCGCTGCCGTAGAAGTCGGAGCTCATGTCGGGGAATTCCGGCCACGGATGCGCCGGGTCGTTCATGTTGATGTAGTGCCCGCCGTTCGTCCAATAGAGGTAGGTCATGAACCCGCCGGACCATTCCCAGAAGTTCGCGAGGTAGATCACCGCCTTGATGTTCCGCTTGCCCATCTCGGCGAGCGCGAAGTCCAATCCCTCGAGCAGTGCTCTGCTGTAATTGCGACTCTTGTCGCGGAACGTTGGTGTCACCGAATTCTTTAGGGGCGAGTTCTCCGACGAGCCGAGAATGCGGACGCTCTGGATCCCGAGCGCCGCAACCCGATCGAGTTCGCGCCTTAACCTGTCGCGATTTCCGTACGGCGCATTCGCTCCGAGATAGGCCGCGTACCACATATTCGTTCCGACATAGCGGTACAGCCGCCCGCCACTCACCAGCCGCATGCCGTCGCGGCGGATGAATGCGGGGTTGACGGTGCGGGCTAAGAGCGGCGCAGCTGCGAGGAGCGCGGTCCCTCCGGCAATCGCTTCGCGGCGGCTCAGATCAACCATGAGCATCTCCCTCCAGCATTGATCGAATTGCTCGCGAGCCGTAGCAAAAGAACCCCTCCGCTTTCGCGAAGGGGTCCTGTCTTAACCTCGCTCCGGAGCAGTTGCCGGGGGAGGAGGAGGCGGAGGAGGCGGCGGCGGAGCGGGGCACGTCGCCGTGACCGCGACTACCGACCCGTCCGGACATGTCTGCGTTGCAGGGGGCGGAGGCGGTAGAGCCACGGGAGGCGGCGCCGGCCGGGCCGACGAGCCTCCGAGCGACCCGCGCAGAATGAACGAGAATCTGCGATCGTTCATGAAATAGGACCGAGGTCCGAGCTTTCCATCCAGCGTAAACTGCTGGAGCGTCTTCACGACTTCGTTGGTCAGGTTCTGCGCTTGGACGCCGATCTTCATCGTTGGCGTGATCGAATAGAAGGCCGATGCATCGAGGGTTCCCGTGGCATCATTCCAGATCGGGAAATAAGGCTGAATCACGTCCGCCTCAGTGAGCAGGAACTTCGACCGCCAGTTGTACGCTACACGGATCGAGATCGGCCCCTTTTCGTAGAAGGGCTGGATATTGAACGTGTGCTTCGACAGCTGAGCGAGGGGCAGATTGCCAGGCACGCCGATCGGGGCGTTATTGGCGGGCGTACCTCCGTTCAGGAATGAGTTCGGAATGCCTTTACTTGTCACATACGCATAGTTCGCGCTGAGCCCGAGACCACTGAACAGCCACGGAAGGAAGTCATAGGTCTGGTTATAGGAGATTTCGAACCCGCGGACCTTGCCTGTGCCGGCGAAGTTCTTCGGACCGCGGACGAAGATTGTCTCTGTTACACCATTGCTCGTGACGTCACGTCCAATGGTACTCGAGTAAATGTAGTTGTGGATGTTCTTAATAAAGCCATCGATTGTAATGGACCCGAGACGGCTTCCAGCGAAATACCATTCGAGCGTCGCGTCGAAGTTCTCCGACGTGATCGGTTTCAAATACGGATTGCCCGCGGTCGACGTCACGTTTCCATTGGCGTCGAGGCCGGTCGTGATGAAGTTCCGGATATCGGCGAGCGAGGGCCTTGCGAAGTCCTTGCTTGCAGCCAAACGGAAAACCAAGTCGTTGGTGATACCGAACTTCAGGTTCGCGCTCGGCAGCCAATAATTGTATTTGTTACGGGCAAGGTCCGCGACGTTGCTACCCGCGCCGAAAAATTGCTGCAGCTGGCCATAGGCGGTAGCTCCAATGTCGCAAATCCCGCCCGGGCTTTGCGCCGGAGTGCCCGGCGGCGCCCCCGGAGGTACGATGGGATCGCATCGACCCGGGACCGGCAGCCCCGTATCTGGATCGATTAGACTCGGATTAGTAATGAAGGGAACGAGAATTTGCTGGCCAGCGTTGGTGACAATGGCCAGACCAACGTTTGATGCCGCCGGCACGCCGATGTTGCCGAGTGAGTCCAGCTTATCTCTGACGTAACGAACGCCGACGTTGCCGTCGAGCCGAACATTGCCGAAGATCGGCTCATCTCGTCCGAAGCGCAGCATGGCATAGCCATCGTATGTCTTCTGACCGACCTCTTGGATCTCGCTTGGAAGGAACGGCGTTCCGGCCACAACTCCGGAGCGCTCGGCGAGTGGTCTCCAGCCGCCGGTATTGCCGCCGTTGTTCTGAATGAACTGAGCAAAGTCGACCGCTTGATCGTAATTCTTCATCAGGTCGCCGTTGTAATACCATCCCTGCGGCGGCGCGGTCGTTTGTCCGCGGAAGAAGTTATTGAAGGTATAGAGGGATGCCCTTCCATCGGGCACGCCAATCTGATCCATGAATACCGGACTGCCCCAGACTTCGCTGAGGTTGCCCCAGTTGTAGGTCGTGTATTTGATATCCTGTTGGCGGTCAGAGTAGCGGGCGCCGAACTTCAGCTGCTTGAGGAAGCTACCGTCGTTCAAGAAGTTATAGGCCACGTCTCCCTTGAATGCCCATTCGTGGCCCCGGCTGTGCTCGATATGATCCATCGCTGAGCGCCAGAACGTGTGTCTCGGATCCGTGAAATACTCCTGATCCGATTGGCTGGCGAGTGATGGAGAGGCCCCGAAGAGTCCCCCCCAAGTTGTGAACAAGCCAAGAGTCGTCGGCTTGTGCATCGTCGAGGATGGGTAATTTCCGGTGAGATCGAGCTCCTGGTCGACGAAATTGGAGCCGACGATTTCAAAATCCAAATTATCGTGTTTGGCTTTTACATATTGGGCATCCAGATTGATGTCCCAATGAGGTGTCGGGCTGAACTTGAAGTTGACCGACTGGTCCTGGACGATATTCCTCTCACGAACCTGGCGATCGTTCAGCGTCGTCTGACTGCCGCCGCCCGGTACTCGGTCGCCCACGATACCGCCGTTTGCAAACGCATTGCCGCGCCATCCGCCGTTCGGCAGCGTGATGTAGCCGCTCTGGAACACACCCTCATCGTCGTACTGGTAATTCGTGAACTGTCCGACAGGGCAGACCGCGGCCGGGTTGCCGCCCGGGGCATTGGCGTTAGGTTGGCAGCCGACGGGATACGTGTTGTATTCAGAAAGATCCGATCCTGTCTGATACACATGCTCGCCCCAGCTCTCGCTCGCGTGCGAACGCAGGAACTGGGCTGTGAGCAATGCACGGCGGTCGAGGCTCTGCCATTGCGCTGCCGCGGCATAGCCACGACGGACGCGGTCGAACTCCTGGCGGCGGAACTGACCGCCGATTGGCGCAAAGCGCAATCCGGCGAAATCGGCCAGCCCATCGGCGCCGCCCGTGGCGGGCCCAAAGCAAGGGTCGCCGATTCCGCCCGGCACTTGCGTCGGCGTTCCAGTTGTATCCGTGCTGGCCGGCAGCGGGCTACGGCAGACCGGCGTGGAAGCCGTGTTCAGCTGAACTGCGTAAATCCCGTCGCGAGTCTGGAAGTTCGACACCTGCATGCCATCGGCGCGCGTGAAGAGCTTCGAGTAAGAGACGGCGCCGAGCAGGCCGATGCGGCCAATCCCCGTATCCCAATTGTCGCTGACGAGGACAGATCCAACTGGCGACCACTTGTTGCGAAAATCGCCAAAAGTGGCCTCGATGTCGTAGCCAATGTGCAGCCCCTTGTTGTCGAACGGCAAGCGCAAGTTCATGTTGATGGTGCCGGAAAGGCCGCCTTCGATCCTGTCCGCCGTGGTCTCCTTGAAGACCTCGACTGATCCGAGCAGCTCGGCCGGCACATCCTGGAAGTTGATCGCCTGGCCGTAGACGCCCGTCGAGAAGGTGTCGCGACCATTGAACTCGGACCGCACGAACGTCAGGCCGCGGACGACGACGCCGGACCCTTCAGCCGAGAAGTGGTCGGGGTCGCTGGTCCCGGCGAACCGGTTGATCGCGACGCCGGGAACGCGCTGCAGTGCTTCCGTCACCGAACGATCGGGGAGAGCGCCGATATCCTGCGCGGTAATGACGTCCACAACGGTATCGGAGTTGCGCTTGATCTGCTGCGCACTCCTCAGACTCTGTCGGATGCCGGTGACGACGATGGCGTCCTTTGGCGTTGGCTCGGGGCTCGTCGATTGAGACACGCTCTGATCTTCAGCAGTCGTGCCCTGCGTTTCCCCTGCGCCAGTCGTCGACGTGTTCGTCTGGGTCTGTGCATAGGCAGGAGCTGCGGTGGCCAAAGTGCAAAGGGCCAAGGCAGAAACTCCGCAACGCAACATGCTGTCGCGAGCAGACGGACGGATCCCGTCAAGTCCGGTAAAGTTCATATGATGTCTCTCCCCTCGATTGGTAACGCTAACAATCGGGTGTAACCCGACCACTGACGCTTCCAGTCGATGAGGAGGCTAAAGCACGTTTGGCCGCACAGCAATTGCGCCTGTACGGCTGATGAACGAAATGTGACGAGTGTGATGAATCTGCAACGGGCCAGTCCTAAGCCTCGGTTTGGCTTGCGGAAATTCGGCTTCTGGCGCTCGCCCGTTTGACCTTGGCGTCGGTCGTGAATAGACCGCGACCGGGGAGATGTATGTTAGCGTTACCACCCATTCGCGTTGTCGTCGTCGGCGGCGGGACGGCTGGCTGGATGACGGCGGCCGCGCTGCGAGCACTGCTGCCCGATCGCTGCACCGTCGATCTCGTCGAGTCGCAGGAGATTGGAATCGTCGGAGTCGGCGAGGCCACGCTGCCGCACATCCGTGGCTTCAACGAGCGCCTCGGCATCGACGAAGCGGAGTTCATGGCCGCCACTCGCGCCACCTTCAAATTGGGAATCGATTTCGAGAACTGGGGCCGCATCGGCGATCGCTACATTCATCCGTTCGGCACGTTCGGGCGCGGACAGGGCACGGTCGATTTCCATCAATATTGGCTGAGGCTCCGGCACTGCGGCGCAGCCGTCCGCGAGCTCGAGCAATATTCGATGGCGTGCATGATCGCACGCCTCGGTAAGTTCGATCTGCCCGCGCCGGACCCCGAGGACATCGCCTCCACGTTCAACTACGCCTATCAGTTCGACGCGACACTGTACGCGCCTTTCTTGAGGGCGCGCGCCGAAAGGCTCGGTTGCCGACGGACGGAAGGGCGAATCGTTGACATCGAACTAAACGGCGAGAGCGGCGACATCGAAGCAGTGATCCTCGCCGATGAGCAGCGCATCGAGGGCGACCTCTTCATCGACAGTTCGGGCTTCGCTTCGCTGGTCATCGGCAAGGCGCTGGAGGAGCCATTCGAGGACTGGTCGAAATGGCTGCCGTGCGACCGCGCTGTGGCGATGCCCTGTCGGACGAGAACCGCAGTCACTCCCTACACCAGCGCCATCGCCATGGACGCGGGCTGGCGCTGGCGGATCCCGCTGCAGCACCGCACCGGCAACGGCTACGTACATGCGAGCGCGTTCATTTCCGAAGAGGATGCGACCGCCGCTTTGGTCGAAGCCGTGGAGGGGGACGCGCTAGCTGAGCCGCGGATCCTGCGCTTCCGCGCGGGCCGCCGGACACGCAGCTGGGTCAGGAACTGCATCGCCGTCGGTCTCTCTTCCGGTTTCCTCGAGCCCTTGGAATCGACGAGTATCTATTTGATCCAGGCGGCGATCACTGCGCTGGTCGAGCTGTTCCCGGACAAGCCAATCGCCGATTCCGACCGGAACGAGTTCAACCGGGTGATCGATCTCGAATATGACCGCATCCGCGATTTCCTGATCCTTCATTATCACGCCACCGAACGTTCGGACTCGCCCTTCTGGGACTATGTGCGGACGATGGAGATTCCCGATTCTTTGGCCGAGAAGCTAGAGCTGTTCCGGCGGCGTGGACGCGTGGTGAAGTATCGCGAAGGCGTGTTTCTCGAAGCGAGCTGGATCGCGGTGTACCTCGGTCAGCGCGTCACACCGATGGGTCACGACATGCGCGCTGACAACCCGTCTGCGGAGGCATTGGCGCGCGGCATGGAGACCCTACACGGCCAGATCCACGCCGCCGTAGAGCGCATGCCGGATCATGCGACGATGCTCTCCCGTTATTGCCCGATGGCCGTCTGAGGCGTGATGGAGTCGAAAGTGATCCGAAGCGTCGCGATCGCCGGCGGCGGCATCGTTGGCTGGTCCGCGGCCGCAGCGCTGAAGCGGCGGCTGCCGAGCCTTTCGGTTTCAGTCATCGCAGTTCCGCCGCCCGCCGATGCGCTGGCCGATGGCGTGGTTTGCACGCTTCCGTCGATCGTCGATTTCCATCGAGACCTGGGCTTGTCGGAGGCCGACACCGTCCTTCGCGCCGGCAGCGGTTACCGGCTCGGCACTCGCTTCGAAGGCTGGTCTGCTCCCGACTACGTCCACGCCTATGGCAGTTACGGAACTCAACTCGGGTCGGCCGCCTTTCACCAATATTGGGTACGCGCGGCGAAGACAGGCGCGGCCATTCCGTTCGACCATTATTCGGCCGCCGCGATGCTCGCTCGCGAAGACCGGTTCGCCCCGCCCGAAGCCGTGGCGCGCGCGGGCCTCGGAGCGATCGGTTACGGGCTGCATATCAATCGGCCTCGCTACCGGGAGATGATGCGCGCCTTTGCGCTCCACCTCGGCGCCAGCGAGGTCGCAGGGCCAATTTCCGGCGTTCGATTGAGTGACGGCTCGATCGAAACGGTTCAGGCGGGCAAACGTGATGTTTCCGCCGATCTCTACGTCGACGCGAGCGGTCCGAGCGCGCAGCTGCGAAGCCGCCTCGACGAGGATTGGGAAGACTGGAGCGAGTGGCTGCCGCACGACCGGGTTCACTTCGCTCAATCGCAATCGCCGGCGGAGCCATCGTTGCTCGATCGGGCGGTCGCATTTCCTGGGGGCTGGTGGTGGCAAGCCGCGACTCCAGGCGGGACATACTGCGGAATCGCATATTCCTCGCATCGGCTGACGGAGGCCGACGCTGCGCGCGTTCTGACCGAGCAGGCAGGCGTCACCGCTGTCGAGCCGGCGGTCGCCATCCGGCAGGGCCGATGGTCGCGCCCGTGGCTTGGCAATTGCGTCGCGATCGGCGACGCGGCCGTTGCCGCCGAGCCGCTCGAATGGACCAACCTGCACCTTGCGCACGGAGCCATCGATCGCATCGTCTCAATGATGCCCGATCGGGACTTCAGCGCGGTCGAACTGTGGGACTATAATCGCCAGGTCGGTGCCGAAGCTGACCGCGTGCGGGATTTCCTCGCGCTTCATCATTCGACGGCGAGTGGGAAACAAGCCGCAGCGCTGCCGCCATCTCTCGAACACACGCTCCGGCAGTTCCGCGAGCGTGGTCGGTTGCCCTTTTTCGAGGAAGAAACCTTCTCGCGCGATAGCTGGCTCGCCGTACTCTTGGGACAGTCTGTCATTCCGAGCCGCGTGGATCCGTTGACGGACGCACTCGCCCCAAGCGAAACAGAAGCCGCGATGGTGCAGCTGCGCGAGACCATCGCAACCTTCGTCGACCGCCTTCCGAGGTATCCGGACTATCTCCAGCAATTGGGCCAGAAAGCCGCATGAGCAACGAACACACTATCCGCAATGTCGTGATCGTCGGCGGTGGAACCGCCGGGTGGATGGCGGCGGCGGCCCTGTCGCGCTACCTCGACAATGGCGTCACGCAAACGACGCTGATCGAGTCCGAGGAGATCGGAACGATTGGCGTCGGCGAAGCGACGATCCCGCCGCTCATCAACTTCAATTCGATGCTCGGCATCAACGAGAATGACTTCGTTGCAGCGACCAAGGCGACGTTCAAACTCGGTATCGAGTTCGTGAACTGGGGCGGGATCGGCGAGCGCTACTTCCACCCGTTCGGAGGTTATGCGCAGGACCTTCAGGGGGTCCATTTCCATCAGCTTTACCTGCGCGAACGCAGCCGGCGTGTGATGCAGGACATTTCGGCCTGGTCGATGTGCGCCGTGGCCGCGGCGATGCGCCGGTTCGGCCGGCCGGGGCAGGGAGCCCGGCCGCCCCTCACCGGTCTGCGCTACGCGTTCCACTTCGACGCCGGCCTCTATGCGGCATTCCTGCGCAACTACGCGGAATCCAGCGGCGCGCGGCGGATCGAAGGCAAGGTGGTCGACGTGAAGCTCGACGGCGAGAGTGGCAACGTCCAATCGATTGTTCTCGCCGACGGGCAGACGCTCGAAGGCGATTTGTTCATCGATTGCTCGGGCTTTCGCGGGCTGCTGATCGAGCAGGCGCTTGGTACGGGCTACGAAGACTGGACTCACTGGCTTCCTTGCGACCGCGCGATCGCGTTGCCGTGCAGCTATTCAGGCGGACCTGACCCGTTCACACGCTCCACTGCGTATGCATCCGGCTGGCAATGGCGCATCCCGCTCCAGCATCGCATGGGCAACGGCCTCGTCTATTCCAGTGCGCAACTCTCGGATGACGATGCACGCGAGTTGCTGCTCTCAAATCTGGAAGGGGAGCCGCTCGCTGAACCGCGGCACCTGTCGTTCAGCACTGGACGCCGCAAGCTCGCGTGGAACCGTAACGTCGTATCGCTCGGCCTTTCGAGCGGGTTCGTGGAACCGCTCGAATCGACCAGCATCCATTTAATTCAAACCGGAATCAGCAAGCTTTTGGCCCTCTTCCCCGACCGCCGCTTCAATCCAGTCGAGCGCGACGAGTACAACCGCCACATGGAGGGGTTGTTCGAGGACGTCCGCGACTTCATCATCCTCCACTACAACGCCACCAAGCGCGATGATTCCGAATTCTGGAAATACTGCCGGACGATGAGCTTGCCGGACTCGCTTGCTAACAAGATGGCGCTGTGGCGGGCGAAGGGACGGGTCTTCCGCGACGAACTCGAGTTGTTCGCGACACCTAGCTGGGTCGCCGTAATGATCGGCCAGGGCATCATCCCTGAAGAGTATGAACCGGTTGCCGATGCTCTCGACGAGGCCAAGGTCGCCTCGGCTCTCGAGCAGATGCGCATTGCCATTCTCCAGACCGCGGAACGCCTTCCGTCCCACGCCGAGTTCATCGCCCAGATGCTCGGCGAGCGCCCGGCCGCGCCGGAGCTTCCGGAGTTCGTATTTTGAGAGAGGACCGCATCCGCAACGTGCTCATCGTCGGCGGCGGCACCGCCGGCTGGATGACGGCTGCGGCGCTGTCGAAGATCATGGGCGAAATCCCCGACGTTCAGATCGAGCTGGTCGAGTCCGATGAAATCGGCACTGTCGGCGTCGGCGAAGCGACGATACCGCAGATCCAGCTGTTCAACAGCCTGCTAGACATCGACGAGCACGACTTCGTCCGCGCCACCAACGCAACCTACAAGCTCGGAATCGAGTTCGTCGATTGGACGCGGCTCGGGCATCGTTACGTCCATCCGTTCGGCTTCTACGGGCTCGACATGAAGGGGATCGAGTTCCACCACCATTGGCTGAAGGGCCGCGCCCTGGGCGACCCGACGTCGCTCGACGCCTATTCGCTGGCGATAGTCGCCGCACTCCAGGGACGTTTCGCGCATCCGCGCCGCGACCAGCCCAATTCGCCGCTGGCCAAGATCAGCTACGCTTTCCAATTCGACGCGAGCCTCTACGCCCGATACCTCCGCCGCCTCGCGGAAGCAGCGGGCGTGATCCGGACGGAAGGCCGGATCGTCGAAGTTGTCCAGGCCAGCGAAACTGGCTTGGTCGAAACGGTCGTGCTGCAAGGCGGAGCACGCATCAAGGCCGATCTGTTCATCGACTGCTCCGGCTTTCGCGGGCTGCTGATCGAGGAGACGCTGAAGTCCGGCTTCGAAGATTGGTCACAATGGCTACCGTGCGACCGGGCACTGGCCGTGCCGTGCGAGCTCGGCGGCGATCACCTGCCGCTCACTCGATCAACAGCGCGCCCGGCCGGGTGGCAGTGGCGCATTCCGCTGCAGCACCGGATCGGCAACGGCTACGTATATTCGAGCGCGCATATCTCCGACGACGAGGCTGCCGAGACCCTGCTCGCCAATCTGGACGGTGCGCCGCTGGCCGATCCAAGGCCGCTGCGGTTCAAGGCCGGGTACCGTCGCAAGCCGTGGATCAAGAATGTCGTTTCGCTGGGACTTGCCGCTGGCTTTCTGGAGCCGCTCGAATCCACGAGCATCCATCTCGTGCAGTCGGGTATCGCGCGGCTAATGACGCTGTTCCCGGCACGTACGTTTGACGAGCTCGAGATCGAGCGCTTCAACGCGCAGACGATTCAGGAATATGTCGATATCCGCGACTTCCTGGTGCTGCACTACAAAGCGACCGAGCGCGACGATTCCTCCTTTTGGAACTATTGCCGGAACATCGATCCGCCCGCAGGCGTGGCATACAAGATCGACATGTTCCGGAGGAATGGCCGGATTTTCCGTGAGCACGAGGAGTTGTTCACGGAAACGAGCTGGCTCGCCCTGCTGGTGGGGCAGGGGATCGAGGCCGCTGGGTATCACCCTGCAGCCGACCTGCTGAGCGATGATGAAACCCTTGAGCGCCTGGCCCATATTCGCGAGGTGATCGCACGGACTGCGCATGTAATGCCGACCCAGGACGAGTTCTTTCGCAGTCACGGCAGCAAGAGTGAGGTTGCCCTGAGGCGCGCATCGTGACCGGACTGCCGAAGCCGGCACCGATCCGCGAATTCGGACCGGTCGGCGCCGACGAGTTTCAGGAGATCCGCAGCCTCGGCAAACCGGCGGTCTTGCGCGGACTTGCCTCCAACTGGCCGGCGGTGCGAACCGCACGCCAAGGCAGTCGCGAGATCGTCGCGTATCTGAAACAGTTCCGCTCTGTCACGCGTCCGGCAGCGATTGTCGGCCCTCCCGAAATTCATGGTCGTTTTTTTTACAACGAGGACCTCACCGCACTGAACTTCCAGCGCGGTGTTACTGATCTCGCACCATTTCTCGACCGGCTGCTGCGCGACCGCGACGAACCGGCGCCGTACGCAATGGCGATCCAATCGGAACCTATTGCGCAGCTGCTGCCTGGTTTCGAAGCGGAAAATCGGATCGACATCCTCAATCGGGAGGTTCCACCGCGCGCGTGGATTGGCAATCGGATTCAAGTCGCAACCCATTATGATTTACAGGAGAACGTCGGAATTGTGGTCGCTGGGCGCCGGCGGTTTACAGTCTTTCCACCTGACCAGCTGCGGAACCTGTACCCAGGACCGTTCGAGCTAACCCCGGCGGGAACGCCGATCTGCATGGTCGACCCGCACAATCCCGATCTGGAGCGATTTCCTCGGTTCGCTGAGGCGATGAAGATGGCCGAACAGGCCGAGCTGGGACCGGGCGATGGCATCTACATTCCCTATCATTGGTGGCACGGGGTCGATTCGCTCGATCCGGTGAGCCTGTTCGTCAACTACTGGTGGAGTGACGCGGTGCCCGGTGCGGGCGGTGCATACGATGCGCTAATGCACGCGCTCTTCGCCTTGAAGGTGCTGCCGCCGGAGCAGCGGGAGGTTTGGCGGATGGTCTTCGACCATTACATATTCTGCGCCAATGGTGATCCGGGAGAACATCTGCCAGAACATGCGCGCGGTATTCTTGGACCGGCCACGCCCACTTTGCTCAATCGAATGCGTATGACTCTCAAAAAAATCGCAGCGGGACTCTGAGTGATCGGAGATCCCCTCTACGCCGGCGTCGAGCTCGGTGGCACCAAATGTGTGGTCATTGTCGCCCGCGGACCCGAAGATGTGCTCGAGCGAACAACGATCCCCACAACGACACCCGAAGAGACACTTGGAGCGATCGAAGCGAGGCTCCTCGACGGGCAGACCGCTCACGGGTTTGAAGCGCTTGGGATTGCTAGCTTCGGTCCGGTCGATCTCGATGAGCAGTCGCCGTCCTACGGCCATGTCGTCCGGACATCGAAGCCGGGCTGGAGCGACACAGATGTCGCGCGGCGGCTGGAGCGCGCCACTAGACTTCCGGTGGCCTTCGACACCGACGTCAATGGCGCCGCGCTCTCGGAGATGCGCTGGGGTGCGGGGCGCGGCATGCAGGACTTCGCCTACATTACCGTTGGGACTGGGATCGGCGTCGGGCTCGTCGTCAACGGCAAACCGACGCGCGGCTTCGCCCATTCGGAACTTGGGCATATCCGGCCTGTCCGTTTGCGAGGCGATGAGTTCGCAGGCTGCTGCCCGTATCATGGCGACTGCGCGGAAGGCCTCGCTTCAGGTCCGGCCCTCAAAGCTCGGCTCGGCGGCCGCTCGTTCGATGATGCGCAGGAAGACGATCCGCTGTGGGAGACCACGGCCTGGACGATAGCCCAGGTCTGTCACGTGATCGTGTGCGCGGCAGCGCCGCATGCAATCGCGCTCGGCGGCGGAGTCTTGGATCGCCAGCCGCACCTGCTGCAGCGCGTCAACCGAATGCTCGGGGAAAGCCTCAACGGGTACATGCTGCTCCCGGGCGAGAGCGATTATGTGCGCCCGCCGGCACTCGGGGCAAATGCCGGTCCTTTGGGCGCGATTGCGCTTGCGATGAGCGCTAGCGGCCGAACATTCGCCTGAGGATCGGCCCGATTACCGTCGCCATCGCGTCGTAGCCCGCTTCGGTGGGGTGCACGCCGTCAGAGGCAAGGTCCGGCTTCATCGCGCCGGTGCCGTCATCGAGCACGCGCCAATAATCGACCCAAGTCGCGCCGGACTCACGCGCGAAGCGCTTGAGCCACGCGTTCATTGCGGCAATCGGTGCGCGCGTTTCCAGGCCCGGCCGCCACGGAAAGCTCGCCGCCGGCGGAATGGGCGCAAGCAGCAACTTGATCCCATGCCGCGACGCAATGTCGCTCATCGCTCGGAAATTGTTCTGGGTCATTTCGGCAGTCATCGGCCCGGTGTTTCCGGCAATATCATTGGTGCCGGCCATGATGTGCACCGCCTTAGGTCGCAGGGCGACGACGTCGCTAAACATGCGCAGCACCATTTGCGAGGTGGTCTGGCCGCCGATCCCGCGATCGATCCGGCCGCGAGTGAAGAAGCCGGGTCGCTTGTCGAACCAGCCTTCGGTGATCGAGTCCCCCATGAACACGATGTCGACTGGCTCGCGCGACGCGCGCAGCTTGGCATTATCCTCGGCGTAATAGCCGATCATTCCGAAGTCGCGGCCGAACCAATCGTGGAACCATTGGCTCCAATCGCCGCCTTTGAATGATTGTTTGGCAAGGGCAGGCGCGGCGGCGAGCATCAGCGGTGCGACCAGGGCGCCTCCCAGGAACCGGCGTCGTTCGAACGTCATATACGATCCAATAGTGAGCAGATTTCGGGTCGGAGCGCGCCGAGTTGCGTCGCTCCAGCGTCGTCGAACAGCACGTGCGCTGGCTGGGCCGGCGTGAAGCGCAGCCATTGCGTGAGGCCGCTTCCGTTCGGATCACCAGATCGGATGAAGTTTAGCCAGTAGGGCTTCAGCTGCATTCCGCGACCGAAGGTTGAGTTGCCGAACGCATAGGGGATTTCCGCCGCGTGCGAGGTCTTGCCGCCGTTCGGCGCCGCGTCGAACTCGTAACGCCACACCGGCGCTCCCTTGCTCGACAGGATCTGCGCCATCTTCTCCGTCGGACAGCGAAAGATGATATCGGTTCCGATCTGGTCATCGATGCTGCCCATCCGCGGGTCGGCCGGCGGGTCGGGCTGATCGGCATGATAGAAGGCACGAGCTTCCGCCTCACGGGGCCCGAACGACTTGGCTATGAGCGGATCGCGGTGGGGTCGCTCGACGCCGAACTCGATCCGATTGGAGCCAAGGATCACCGGCTTGGGCGGCGCTTGATCCAGAAGTTCGCGCGGACTTCGCGGGAGGAGCCTCCCGTCGATCGTGGTGCGCAGCCAGACCATCGTGTCGGATTCCAGCGCATCGTCGTGAAGCTTGAGGTCCACAGCGAGCAACGCAGGGACCGACATGCTGCGAAGCTTCGCGAGATCGCCGCCCGCTCCCAGAAGCGAGTCGGCCTGGTCGCCGATGCGCTCCGCGTCCGCAAGGCTGCGGAACGTCGTGCCGAAGCCGGGTGTGCCGCTTTCCATGATCGCTTTCTGGAACAGCGGGCGCGCTGCCGGCACGGCGAGCATCAGGCTGACGTCCTGCGAACCGGCCGACTCGCCGGCAAGGGTGACATTGTGCGGATCGCCGCCGAACTTCGCGATGTTCCGCTGCACCCATTGGAGCGCGGCGACCTGGTCCATCAGAGCATAATTGCCGGACGATCCGCCCTGCTCGGCGCTTAGCTTCCGGTGAGACAGGAAACCGAAAATCCCGAGCCGATAGCGGATTCCGACGATCACCACGTGCTTGCCGACGTCGGAGAGCACGATATCATTCGGCCCGCCGGCGCGGTTGCTGCCGCCGTGGATCCACACCAGTACCGGCAGCTTCCCTGTCATCGACGGTGTGCGGACGTCGAGCGTCAGGCAATCCTCGCGCCCGATCACAAAATCACCGTGGTTCCAGCCCTGGTCGTTCTGCGCGCACGACGGCGGCTGCTCGAGCGAGGCCCGAACGCCCTTCCACGGGATCACGGGCTGCGGGGGCTTCCAGCGCAGATTCTCGACCGGCGGCGCGGCAAAAGGAATGCCGCGGAACAGGGTGCTTCCGCTCCACGATTTTCCGCGGACTAGCCCGCCGTCGATTTTGACGACCTGGCCTGCGGCAGGGACACAGGAAAGCAGGGCCATGCCGATCGCAGTAATCTGGAAAATGGCTCGCAAGCGCAGTTCCTCCCCGCGCAGAGGTTAGCGCTAACCCTTCGCCTTGTGCGACCCATTTTTCGCTGCCAGTTTGCGCGGCGGATCAGGAGAGGGAAGCTTCAATGCAGCAGCGGACATCGGCCGGAGTCACCGGCGCTTACGTTATCGTCACCTGCCTGTTCTTCGCCTGGGGCTTCATAACTTCGCTCAACGATCCCGTCGTCACCGCCGTGAAGGGCATCTTTTGCCTGACCGACGTTCGTGCGCAGCTGAGCGCCTTCGCCTTCTTCATCGCCTATGGTGTGATGAGTTTCCCGGCCGCGCTTTTGCTCGCGCGAATGAAGTCGATTCCCACGATCCTCATCGCCTTCGCGCTAATGGCGATCGGCTGTCTGCTGATGCTCGCCGCGGCCAACCTCGTAACCTATAATCTGGTGCTTCTCGGGCTGTTCGTGCTGGCGAGCGGAATTACGATCCTGCAGGTCGCCGCCAATCCGCTCGCTGCCGCGCTCGGCAAACCCGAATACAGCCACTTCCGCCTGACCTTCAGCCAGACCTTCAACTCACTCGGTACGTTCATCGGCCCGTACCTCGGCGCGGTCCTGTTCCTCAAGGGGATCGAGACCAAACAATGCGAGGCGACCACGCAGGCGGCACGCCTTACCTCGCTCGCAGGGATCGACCGCGCCTATTTCTGGATCTGCGGGTTCATCATTGCTCTCGCGCTGCTGTTCGTCGTTTTCCGCAAAGTCGTCACTGACGCCGCGCCAGCTCCTTCGCAAGAAATCGCGCGCCGCGGAATTGTCGCGGTGATCCGCGATGCGCTGTCGTCACGCTGGGCCGTGCTCGGTGGCACCGCCATCTTTCTTTACGTCGGCGCCGAAGTGGCGATCGGGACGCAAATGGCCTTCTTCCTCCATTCGGATTCAGTCTGGGGCAGGAGCGACGCGCCGTTCGGCTATCCCCTTATTGGCCGCATCATGGGCAATGACGGACTCCTCGGCGTCTCGGCTGAAGAGGCAGGTAAGGCAGTCGCCCTCTATTGGGGCGGCGCAATGGTCGGCCGGGCGATCGGCTCGGCGCTACTCGCTCGCGTTCGTGCTGCGATCCTGCTCGCCGTCTTTACTGCAGCTGCTTGCCTGATGTGCCTCTATGTCTTCACCGTCGGCGGCGTCGCCGCTGGTGTCGTCGCGCTCTGCATTGGCCTGTTCAACTCGATCATGTTCCCGGTGATCTTCACGCTGACTCTGGAGAGGTCGACGGCAAGCAACGAAGCGACCTCAGGCTTTCTCTGCTTCTCGATCATCGGCGGCGCTCTAATCCCGCCGCTGGTTGGCCTGGTTTCGCAGCACACGAGCTACGTCAAAGCCTTCATCGTTCCGGCGGCCTGCTACGCGATCCTGTTCCTCTTTTCGATGGCGGCGCACCGCGCTCGTGTGACGATCAGCGACGAACCGGCCGTGGCGACGATCCACTAGGCGGTTTACGGCCGGCGGTAGGGCGCCCAATCACCGAGGAAGCATGTCGGGCCGGGAATGATCGCGCCCGGCTCGAGTCCCCGTATGTGATCGCCGCGGCAATATTGCGAACCGAGCTGGGGCTCGACGATGACGGTGTTGAGTGGCTCGATTGCTGGGCACCTGGCGGGCAGTCGGTTGACCCAAACGGTCGCGCCCTGATCATAGGCGAGCGTTTGGCCGTCGATCACGCGTAGGTTCGTCGACTGCATCGTCGGGATACAGCTCTGCGGCCGTCCAGCGACGCGCCCGGCGATCTCGCGAGCGAATGCGGCCGTGTCATTGGGCGTGGGGGGCGGAGCAGCGCAGCTTGCCACGGCGAGCATGGCGGCGGAGATCAAGATCATTGAGCGCATGATGAGCCTCCTCTTCCTGCAACGCATAATGTTCGCGGGTCGATCCTCGGCGCGAGAAAACCCGGTACGCGGTCGAAACGAACCGCTTGATACCATGAGAGCGGGTGAGCCGGAGGTGAATGGCCCGGCGGGAGCGGCAGCTTCGACAGGCTCTGCCAATAGGCAATCGAGGCGTCGCGCCACCACCAGGCTTCAAGCACCTGTCGATGGAGGTCGGAGCTGACGGACGCGAACCGCTGCGAGTCGATGTATGGCCGCAGTTCAGCCCAGTTGCGCTCGTTCGTTTCGACTTGCGCCACGCCGCGGTCATAACGCTCGATGAGCGAGGCCCACAAAGTTTGGCCGTCGTGCATGCGGTAAGTCCACGGCAAGTGGTGGAACCACAGCAAATCCTTGGCGGCCACGCAGTTCAGGTCGGCGAAGCATCGCGCGACCTGCGGCGCATATTGGCCTGCCGCATTGCTTCCCGTCGCCGTGCGGTCAAAGCCGATCCCGCCTGCGTCGGCCTTGTTGTAATAGCATGGATTCCAGCTCGGTTCTTTGGCGCCGCACGACCAGGGCGCGGGACCATAATGGTGATCGTCCTGGAACTGATGCGCCAGGCCAAGGGGGGTCATGTAGTCGACGACCGCTTCTCGCGATCCGAGCATCGTCGTGACGATCGGCTTCACGGCGCGAGGGTCGTTGTCCCAGGTCATGCGCGTCCATTCGCCAGCGATCTGCTTGGGCGAAAGCGACGGATTCCACGCCAGCCGCCCGAAGGCATACCAATTGGCCTGGTCGAATTTGGTGGCGGTCCAGCCGCGGTTGCTGCCGATGTTCGAAACTCCGGCCATCGCCGCAATCGTGGCCTTGACCGGCCTTCCGCAGCGCGGTGAGCAGGGGTCCGAATCCAGTGCTTCTGTCCACATCGGGGCGAGAAAGACGACGCCATCGGTCTGGCCGAGATATTCGCGCGTGAGCTGCACCTCGATTCCGATCCTCGTATGGGGCATTTGTCCGAACAGCGGGTGGAAAGGTTCACGCGGCTGGAAATCGATCGGGCCGTTTTTCACCTGGACGATCACGTTCGACCGGAACTTGCCGTCAAGCGAGCGGAATTCGTCATACGCCTGCTTGGCTCGGTCTTCCTTCGAATTGCCGTAGACGAAGGCGCGCCACAAGACGGTGCCGCCATGCGGCGCGAGCGCGTCGGCGATGACATTGGCGCCGTTGGCTTGCGTCCGCTTATAGTCCCACGGACCGGGCTGACCTTCGGAATTGGCTTTGATGAGGAAACCGCCGAAGTCGGGGATCAGCCGGTAGATCTCGTCGGCCTTGGCGCGCCACCAGGCCTTCACCGTCGGATCGAGCGGGTCTGCCGTCGCAAGCCCGCCAACCTGTATCGGACTGCTGAAGCGGGCGGTGAGATAGACGCGAATGCAAAAGGGCCGGAATACATTCGCAAGCGCGGCAACCTTCGTCAGATATTCGGGTGTGAGGATTTTCGGGTCGGCGTTGACGTTGTTGAGCACGACCGCGTTGATGCCGATCGAGGCATTGGCACGGGCATAGTCGACATATCGCTGATCGATTGTCGGAAGCGACGCCCAGTCCCAGATCGAGGGCCCGGCATAACCACGTTCGACCGTACGATCGAGATTGTCCCAATGGTTGAGCATCCGTAGCGGCAGCTTCGGCGCATCGGCAATGTCGAGGTGGGCAAGGTCCTGGCGGGTCTGGATCAGCCGGAGGAAAGCGAATGCGCCATAGAGCGCACCGACGTCGCTTTTCGCCGAGATCAGAGTGACGGCATGGCCGCGCAGCCGCGCCGACCGAATGACATATCCCTCATTGCCGATGCCCGGGATCTGCCGACCCGTCACGAGGACAACCGCGCCGTCTCTCAATGCGGTCCGTCCGATGCTGCGGCCGAGCATTGCCGACAAACCTCGCTCCAGCTCATTCACGGCAGCCTGGATCGTCGGGCTCGACCGTTCGACAACAATGCCTCTCGCATGGCCGACGTACTTCGCGCGCAAGCTTTGCTCGATCGGGTTGTAGCGCAGCCACAGATCGTATCCGTCTTCGGCGCAGGCCGCGCTGGTGAACGACGCGAACGCCAGCGCAGCGATCAGAAACTGGATGACGAATCGAATTCCCACGCCGCCCTCGTTGACACGGACCGACTCCAGCCTAGCATTGGTAACGCTACCATAGGAGGGGTTATGGAGCTTACACGCCGCCAGGCGCTGGCTTCGGGTGCTGCTGCGCTTGCCAGCAGTCAATTGCATGCGCAGGCACGGGCGCACTCGCTCGACGCGCTCGCGCGCAAAAGCGGCCGCCGCTTCGGCTCGGCGGTCTCGTGGAGCCCGCGCGGCGCCGATCGCGGCAGCTTCGCCAATCCCCCTTACGCGCGGATCCTTGAGCGCGAATGCGGGCTGCTCGTTCCCGAGAATGAGCTCAAATGGCAGTGGACTCGCCGCCAGGGTCCCGATCGGTTCGACTTTCGCGCAATGGACGCGATCGCGGATTATGCGGCGCGCCACAATTTCAAGCTGCGCGGGCACACGCTCTTTTGGACGCCGGCCAAATGGTACCCGAAATGGCTCGCGGAAACTGAGTTCAAGTCTCGCGCCAATGCCGAGCGCTTGCTCGTCAATCACGTGCAAACCGTCTGCCGCCGTTACGGCAAGCGGATCTATTCCTACGACGTCGTCAATGAAGCGGTGCAGCCCGAAACCGGCCAGATCCGCGACACCAATGTCACACGCGCGCTTGGCGGCGAGGCATTCCTGGACCTAATGTTCCACGCGGCCCGTGCCGAGGCGCCGCACGCCGAGCTCGTCTACAACGACTATATGAGCTGGGAGCTGACCGGTGAGGACCAGACCCACGCCGCCGGTGTACTGAAGGTGCTGGAAGGCTTTCGTAAGCGCGGAACGCCGGTCGACACGCTCGGGGTCCAGTCGCACATCCGGCTACTCAAGGATGCACCCGTCGCGGCGATCGTGCGCGAATCCGAAGGTCCCTGGCGCCGCTTTGTCGATGCGGTAGTCGGCATGGGCTACAAACTCGAGATCACCGAGTTCGACGTCAACGATCGCATGGCGCCGGCTGCGATCGGCCCGCGCGACCGCATGGTCGCCGATTACGCCAAAGCCTATCTCGACCTGATGCTGAACTATCCGCAGCTCAGCGACGTCCTCTGCTGGGGGATGGCCGACCGCTACAGCTGGTTGAATGGTTTCGACCCGCGCAAGGACAGAACACGCAAGCGCGGCACGCCCTATGACGTGAATTTCCTGCCAAAGCGGCTGCGCGACGCCATCGCTGCGTCGTTCGCGGGTGCGAATGCGCGCCATGCCTAGATTGGCCAGGCTGAGCGTTGCCGCGGCATTGCTTGTGGCCTGCGCTGCAGCGCACGCGGCGCGGGGGCCGCAGATCGCGGTCACCATCGACGATCTGCCAGTGCATGCGCCTTACCCTCCGGCGCTGACGCCTCTCCGAGTGAGCCGGCAGATGATCGCTGCGCTCAAGGCGCAACATGTGCCGGTTACGGCATTCGTCAACGCCGTGAACGTCAAAGATGCGGAAACGATGGAGGTGCTGCGCGAGTGGCGCGCGGCCGGCTTCGTGCTCGGCAATCACACTTGGTCGCATCCCCACCTCAGCGAGATGACGCTGCCCAAGTTCGAGGAAGAGGTGACGAAGGACGAGCCTGTGCTGGAACAGCTCGGCACGGGCACCGACTGGCGCTGGTTCCGCTATCCTTTTCTCGACGAGGGCAAAGACGCGGCTCAACGCGCTGCCGCCCGGCAAGTCCTCGCGAAGCACGGTTATCGGGTTGCGGCGGTGACCACCGGCTTTTCCGACTGGGCGTGGACGCCTGCCTATGCGCGCTGCACGGCAAAGCACGACGCTGCCGGTGTCGCAAAGCTCGAGCGCCTGTATCTGGCTGCGGTCAAACGCAGCATCGTCGATGACCGCGAGGCGGCGCACAGGCTCTTCGGTCGTGACATCCCCTATGTGCTCCTGATGCACGTCAGCGCCATGAGCGCGCAGATGATGCCAGAGGTCCTGAAGATCTATCGTGCCGCCGGATATCGCTTCGTCAGCCTGCCGCAGGCGCAGAGCGACGATGCGTACCGCGCATATTCCGACCTCCGCCTTCCGCCACCGCCCTCACCCGGCGAGCTTGCGAAACAGAAGCGCGTCAAACTGCCCGCGCCCCCTGATTATTCCGGGGCCCTGGCGGCTATTTGTCTCGAAGCGCCAGCGGTGCCGACCCCGTGACCGTAAGTTTCGCGCTCTTAAGGTCGACTGAGTTCGGCCCCGAATAGACGGTGAAGGTGCCCGGCTCGACAACGCGCTTCATGTCCGCATTCCACAGCGCAAGATCAGCCGGCTGCAGATCGAAGATCAAGGTCCGCCGCTGACCCGGTCCAAGCGTCACCCGCTGAAAGCGCTTAAGTTCGATCACGGGCCGAGTGACCGATGCCTCATCGTCGTGGACGTAAAGCTGGACCACCTCGTCGCCGCTGCGCTTGCCGGTGTTGGTCACATCGACCTCGATCCGCGCCGGCTGTCCCCCCGCAATGCTGGGTGTCACCACCCGCGGCGCAGAGACGTCGAAGGTCGTGTAGCTAAGTCCATAGCCGAACGGATAGAGCGGCTTGGTCGTGTCAAAGAGGTAGCCGCGCCGAGAGGACGGTTTGTGATTGTAGAAGACCGGCAGCTGACCGGCTGAACGGGCGATCGACACCGGCAGCTTGCCGCCTGGGTTGATTTTGCCGAAGATCGCATCCGCGACCGCGTGCCCGGTTTCCTGTCCCAGATACCAGCCTTCGATCAGCGCGGGTGCATGCTCGGCAAGATAGTTGACCGCCAGCGGACGGCCGTTGAGCAAAACGACGACGGTCGGCTTGCGCAGCGCGAGGATCGCCCGCGCGAGCTCCTCCTGCTGACCGATCATATCGATCGACGAGCGGTCGCCGAGGTGGTTGTCGGCCCAGGCTTCGCGGCTGGTCTGTTCATTGTCGCCGAGCACCATGACGATGACGTCGGCCTTGCGCGCGGTCTGCACCGCCGCGGCGATCAGCTTGCGGTTCACCGATGCGGGAACGAGCTTCACCTCATCGCAAGACCAGCAGCGGGTTTCGGTGAGCCGGACGCCTTCGGAATAATCGACAGCGAACCGGCCGTTCGCAGCCTCTCGAACGCCATCGAGGACGCTGACGACCTGCTTCGGTACATCGCTGTAGCCGCCGATCGGCGTGTCCTTAGAGTGCGTGCCAATCACCGCAATCCGGCGGATCTTCGACGGGTCGATCGGAAGCAGCTGATTCTCGTTCTTGAGCAACACGATCGTCTTGTCGGCCGCTTCGCGGGCGAGGGCGATCGCATCCGGCGTCGCCGTTTTGGCGTCGGCCGTCGCCGGATCGGGATAGGGGCTTTCGAACAGCCCGGCCATGAACTTCAACCGAAGCACGCGGCGAACCGCATCGTCGACGAGCTTCTGCGGCACGCGACCCTCACGCACCAGTTCCTGCAGATGCACATAACCTTCGGGATCCGGCGTCTCGACATCGACACCCGACTTGATCGTCCGCTCGGCGGCGTCCTTGATGTCGACGAACATCTTGTGCCTGCTCACCAGCTCCTTGATGCCATAATAGTCGCTGACGACAGCGCCTCTGTAATTCCACTCGCCGCGCAGCACCTTATTCAACAGCCATGAGTTGGCGTGCGACGGGATTCCGTCAATTTCATTGTACGAAGCCATCACCGACTGAATTGGGAAGGTCTTCACCGCCGCCTCGAACGGCGGGAAGAAGTCGGTGCGCAGCTCGCGTTCGCCGAGATGCGCCGGGCCGACATTTGTCCCACTTTCCGGTGCGCCGTGGCCGGTGAAATGCTTCAGTGTCACGAATACCTTGTCGGCCGGCAGCGGCAGCGTCGGCCCCTGGAACCCGCGGATCGCCGCAAGGCCCATCTGGGTCACCAGATAAGGGTCTTCTCCAAATGTCTCCTCGATGCGCCCCCAGCGCGCGTCCTTGGCGACATCCACGACGGGCGCGAGCACCAGTGTCGCGCCGCGCGCACGCGCCTCGCGCGCAGCGACTGAGAAGATGCGGCTGACGAGCTCTGGGTCCCATGTGCTCGCGAGGCCGATCGCCTGCGGAAAGCTGGTCGCTCCGCGCGCAACATAGCCGTGCAGCGACTCTTCGTGCATCAGGATCGGAATTCCGAGGCGAGTGTGCTCGACCGCCCAATGCTGCGCGGCATTCACATATTCGGCCGTTTGCCGCGGATCGCGATTGACGGTTTCGCCGGAGGCGCCGGCCGCCCCGCTCGATTGGACAACTCCGCGGTAATCGGAAGGCCGGGCAAAGCCGCCGATGCCGTTGGGGAAATTCTTCGCCGCGAGCTCCGGCGAGAAATGGCCGTCTGCAGTCTGCAGCTTCGCTTTGCTTTCCCAAACCGTCTCCAACTGCGCGACCTTCTCGTCGAGCGTCATCCGCGACATCAGATCATCGACGCGCGCCTCAACTGGCTGGCGCGGGTCCTTGTAAATCGGTGCTGCAGTTTGCGCGGCGCCCATCGCTGCAGCGCCTGTCAGTCCAATAGTGATTGCCGCTACGAGCGGCCAACGCATCATACCCATGCAGCGCTCCCCTCGACCGCTAAATGTTAGCGCTACCGTAGCGGACACAAATCCGCCGTCAACGCCCCTCGATTGCATAACGCAAGCTGCTCACCTAGGCATCCCGCCAAGGGGTTTCGTTATGGCCAAACCGAGCCGTCGCGGACGCGGGGCGATCACGATCGAAGACGTCGCACGCGAAGTCGGCGTGTCGGCGATGACCGTGTCGCGCGTCATCAACAAGGGTGCCAACGTGCGCGAGTCGACGCGCGCCGCCGTGCTCGAGGCGATCGAGCGGCTCAATTATTCGCCCAATACGGCGGCGCGCAGCCTCGCCGCCGGTCAGGTGACGCACATCGGCTTGCTCTATGCCAACCCGAGCGCCGGATATCTTAGCCAGTTCCTGATCGGAGCGCTCCATGCTGCACGGAGCGCAGGCGTCCACCTCGTCATCGAATCCTGCGAATCTGAAGATGCGGACGAGCAGGCGGAGGTCACGCGCCGCTTTACGACCAGCGACGTCGAAGGCGTGATCCTGCCGCCGCCGCTGTCCGAATCGCAGCCGATCATGGTCGAGCTCGAAGCAATGGAAATTCCTGTGGTGACCGTCGCCAGAGGATCTCCCCACGAAGCCGGTCTCAATGTGCGGATCGACGATCATGCCGCAGCGATGGAGATGACGCGCTACCTGCTCGAGCTTGGTCATCGCGACTTCGGATTTATCAAGGGCCATCCGAACATCGTCGCCAGCCACGACCGCTTTCAAGGCTTTTGCGACGCGCTCGAGGAGGCTGGGCTCGATTGCAATGCGATGCCCGTCGAACAGGGCTATTTCAGTTACCGGTCTGGGCTCATCGCCGGCGAGCGGCTGCTTGGGCGCGATAATCGGCCAACGGCAATCTTCGCCAGCAACGACGACATGGCGGCGGCGACAGTCAGCGTCGCGCACCGGCTTGGACTGGCGGTCCCTGAGGACCTCAGCATCGTTGGCTTCGACGACACCGCGCTCGCGACCAGCGTCTGGCCGGAGCTCACCACCGTCAAGCAGCCGATCGCCGCAATGGCGGAAGCGGCGCTCGAGCTGCTAATCGCGGATCTGAGAAGTCGGCAGAATGGCGCGACGCACAAAGCGGGCGAACGGGTACTCAGCCACGCGCTGATCATTCGGGAATCGTCCGGACCGCCGCCGGGCAATCGCAAGGTGCGCACCCGGAAGACCAAGACGAGTTGACGGTTGCAGCGCGAAAGGATCGCGTGTTACCGCTAACAGTTGCTGCCCAGGCAGTATGAGGGGAGATTGGGATGACTGAAGCAAGCCCGCAGCGGGCGAACATGGGATTTATCGGCGCGATCGTCGCCGTCGCCACGATCGGCGGTTTTCTTTTTGGCTACGACAGCGGCGCCGTGAACGGCACGCAGGACGGACTGACTGAGGCGTTCGGCCTGGTGCCAGGCAGCTGGTCAATTACCAACGGCCTGGGATTCACGGTGGCATCACTGCTCATCGGATGTTTCATCGGCGCCTTCTTTGCCGGCCGTCTTGCTGACCTTATCGGTCGCCGCAACACGATGATGCTCGCTGCAGCGCTCTTCCTCGCAGGTGCGTTGGTCCAGGGCTTCGCGGGTTCCCAGATCATCTTCGTCATCGCGCGCATCTGCGGCGGAATGGCAGTCGGCGCGGCTAGCGTGCTTTCGCCGGCTTACATCTCCGAAGTCGCCCCGGCGGAAATCCGCGGGCGGCTGACGACCGTGCAGCAGATCATGATCATCACCGGTCTCACCGCCGCGTTCGTAGTCAACTATTTCCTTGCCAAGTCCGCCGGCGTGTCCACCGAGCGCTTCTGGCTCGGTCTCCAGGCATGGCGCTGGATGTTCCTGATGCAGGCGCTGCCTGCCGCGATCTTCCTCGTTGCGCTGCTCATGATCCCGGAAAGCCCACGCTATCTCGTGTCGAAAGGGCGCGAAGAACAAGCGACCAGCGTTCTCGCCAAGCTGTTTGGAAGCGACGTCGCGCGCGCCAAGCTCGAGGAAATCCGCGCAACCTTCGCTCAGGATCACCGTCCCCGGCTGTCCGATATCATGGCGCCCGGCGGCGGCGTCCGCAAAGTCGTATGGGCTGGAATCATGCTTGCCGTGTTCCAGCAGCTCGTCGGCATCAACGTCATCTTTTATTACGGCGCGACTTTGTGGAAGCTTGCTGGCTTTACCGAGCAGCAGTCGCTTCTGATCAACATCGTGTCGGGCGCGGTTTCGATCGCCGCCTGCTTCGTGACCATTGCTGTGATTGATAAGATCGGCCGCAAGCCGCTCCTCCTTATTGGTTCCGCGGGCATGGCCGTGACCCTGTTCGTGATGGTCTATGCGTTCAGCCATGGCTCGCTCGATCCACAGGGCAATCTGGTGCTGTCGCAGAACCTCGGTACCGTCGCAGTTGTCGCTGCCAATCTCTACGTGATCTTCTTCAACGTCAGTTGGGGCCCGGTCATGTGGGTGATGCTCGGTGAGATGTTCCCGAACCAGATCCGCGGCTCGGCGCTTGCCGTTTCCGGATTCTTTCAGTGGTTCGCGAATTTCGTGATCTCGTTCAGCTTCCCGATCATGGCGGCGGGCCTGGGTCTCGCGGTCAGCTACACCTTCTACGGGGTGTGCGCGGTCATCAGCTTCTTCCTGGTGCAGAAGCTCGTGCACGAGACCCGCGGCGTCGAGCTGGAGCAGATGTCGGGCCACTAGGGCAAGTTCAAAAGAAGCGGCGCGCGCTCCGGTTCAGTTGTTCTACTCTATGGAGTGGGGCGGCCCGGAGCGCGCCGGCATGGGAGGTACGATGTGAGCACGGCCGCGACCACTTCGACCGTAGATAGGTCCGCCTTGCAGCGCCCAAGCATGATCATCGCCGCGTCCTCGCTCGGCACGATTTTCGAATGGTATGACTTCTATCTATACGGCCTGCTGGCAACGACGCTGTCCGCAAAATTCTTTTCCGGCGTGAACGAAACGACCGGGTTCATTCTGGCCCTGGCTGCCTTTGCAGCTGGCTTTGCCGTCCGCCCGTTCGGCGCGCTCGTGTTCGGCAGGATCGGCGATCTTGTCGGCCGCAAGAACACCTTTCTCGTCACCATGGGCATCATGGGGCTGTCGACCTGTGCGGTGGGCTTGCTGCCCACTTATGCCACCATTGGCATGGCCGCGCCGTTCCTGCTGGTCGCGCTGCGACTGCTCCAGGGTCTTGCACTAGGTGGCCAGTACGGCGGCGCTGCGACTTACGTTGCCGAGCATGCACCCGACGGGAAGCGCGGCTTCTACACCAGCTGGATTCAGACGACCGCGACGCTTGGGCTCTTCGCCGCGCTGCTGGTGGTCATTGGAACGCGCTCGGCCGTCGGCGAGGAGGGCTTTGGCGACTGGGCCTGGCGTGTGCCGTTCCTCGCCTCGATCCTGCTGCTTTTCGTTTCGCTGTGGATCCGGCTGCAGCTTAACGAGAGCCCGGTTTATCAGCAGATGAAGGCAGACGGTACGACTTCGAAGGCGCCGCTGCGGGAGTCGTTCGCGCGCTGGTCGAACCTCAAGTTCGTGCTGATCGCGCTGTTCGGTGCCGTCGCTGGCCAAGCGGTCGTCTGGTACACGGGGCAGTTCTACGCGCTCTTCTTCCTCGAAAAAATGATGAAGGTGGATGGCGCGACGGCGAACATCATGATCGCGACCGCTCTCGCGATCGGCACGCCATTTTTCGTCTTCTTCGGCTGGCTCTCCGACAGGATCGGCCGGAAGCCGATCATTCTTGCCGGTTGCCTGCTTGCGGCGCTGACCTATTTCCCAGCGTTCGATGCGCTGTCGAAAGCTGTAAACCCGGCGCTGTACGAAGCGCAGCAGCATGCGCCAGTGACGGTTGCCGCCGATCCGCGCGACTGTTCGCTGCAATTCGATCCGATCGGCAAGAATAAGTTCGACCGTCATTCCTGCGACGTCGTCAAATCTTTCCTCGCCAAGGCCGGTGTCAATTATTCGAACGTGGCCTCCAACGGGGCCGCTCGGCTCACCATCGGCGAGCAAACACTTGCTGCGCCAAGCGGCGGCGGCAATGCTCCGCTGCCTGGTGCGGCGATCAAGAGCTTCCAGGATCAGGCGAGCGCGGCGCTGAAGGCGGCGGGCTATCCCGCCAAGGCCGATCCGGCGCAGATCGACATGGTGCTCGCAATCGCGATCCTCACCCTTCTCGTGCTTTATGTGACGATGGTCTACGGGCCGATCGCCGCTCTGCTGGTGGAGCTGTTTCCAGCGCGCATCCGTTACACCTCCATGTCGCTGCCTTATCACATCGGCAACGGCTGGTTCGGCGGTTTCCTGCCGGCAATCGCGTTCGCGATCGTCGCATCGACCGGCAATATCTATTCGGGCCTGTGGTATCCCGTCGCCATCGCCGCTCTGACGATCGTAGTCGGCGCGCTGTTCCTCCCGGAGACGCGCGGCCGGCCAATCGCGAATTAGTTCGCGGGTAGCTCAAACACGGGCACGGGCAGCCGCTCGGGTCCGTACAGATTCACGATCGGATAGTCGGCCCAGGCGTAGCGCACGCGGGTCGCGAGACGGCCGTCGCCGGTCACCACCAACGTTGACCCTTCCGTGCGCGCCGAAGCGTAGCGGCAGCTCGCCTGCGTTTCGCCGCACAGCTCGACCCCTACCGGTGCGCCGCCATAGCTCTGCACCGGCTTGTCGAACGTGACTGTGACTCCGGTCGTGCTTCGCACTGCTTTGAGCGGCTTCGGCTCAAGCACGCCCTTAGCGTCGCCATAAGCGAGCGCTTCCGCCGCAAGGGTCAAACGCCGCGCGACCTCCTGCTTGTTGGTCGGATGGATATCGTTGCGCTCGCCGATGTCGATCGCGCTGACCAGGGCCGAGCGCGGATCGGCGTCGGTGCCCTTGCGCTGCTCGTCGATCGTCTGCGCCCAGTTGCTCGCCGCCGGCTTCGTCACTGGCTGGCCAAATCCGGCGAGCCCGACGATCAGGAACGGCAGCTGCGGCTCGCGGAACTGGCCGCGCCACGCCTTCATCATCGCTAGCAGCCGCCGGTCGTAGCCAGGCTTACCGGTGTCCGCCTCGCCCTGGTACCAGGCGGCGCCCTTGAGATGCATTGGGCCGAGCGGTGCAATCATGCCGTTGTAAAGCCCAGTCGCCACCTGGTCGCCCCACGGCGGCATCGGCGGGTTGCCGACTTCGTTCGCGATCACCGAATATTCCCAGCCCTGTGCCAGAGGCTTGGCTCCGCCTTTCGCGAGCGTGAGCTTCAGGTCTTCCGGGGCTCCCCAAAAGCCGCCGCCGCCGCCGGTGTCGAGCACATAGACGACCATCTCATTGGTGCCCGCCTTCAGCAGGCCCGGCCGCACTGCGTAGTTGCGCCGCGTATCGTAACCGAACGTCTGGCCAACCGCTTCGCCGTTGACGAACGTGCGGTCCATGTCGTCGATCGGGCCGAGGCTGATCGTCGCCGCCTGCGCCGCTTCCTCGGGCGTGAGCGTGAAGCGCACGCGCGCCCAGATCGCTCCGTTGAAGTCGGCAAACTTCGGATCGCCCCACTGCTCCCACAAGCCGATTTTCGGCATCGGCATCCAGCGCAGGCGGTCGCTTGCGAGCCAGGGCTCGGCTCCCGGCTTGTCGCCGCTGTGGGCACGCCACCAGTTCGCCCACTGTTCGCCGAACCTGGCGATCGTCGTCTTGGGGTCCTTGCGGTAAAGCTGCATGAGCTCGATGTCCTGGGCCCCGCCGGTTGCGCGGACCGAGGCGTCGTCCATCCAGCTGCGGATCTCCGTTCCCCCCCAGGTGGAATCGATCGCACCGATCGGCACTTTGTGCGATTGCCGGAGCGACCTGGCCATGAAGTAGCAGGCGGCGGAGAATTCTTTCGCGGATTCGGGCGTTGTCGGTCGCCATGTCACGTCGGGGGCGAGGGTGGTCTGCGGCGCCGCCTGCCGGTTCCTCGCAACCTTCATGAGCCGGAGCAGCGAGTCGTTCGCGCTCGCGACATCACCGTCCGCGTTCATCGCCCGATAAAGCGGATATTCCATGTTCGATTGGCCCGAGCACAGCCAGACGTCGCCGACGGCGACATCCTGCGCGGTCGCCGAACCGTCCGCGCCGCTGACGTTGATCGTGAGCGGCCCACCCTCGGCTCGCGCGGGAAATTCCGCCTGCCAACGTCCATTTGCGTCCGCTTTCGCGTTCTTTCGTTCACCGCCGAACTCGACCGTCAGCCGCTCCCGCGGCGCAGCAGTACCGGTCAGCAGTACGGGCCTGTCGCGCTGGACGACGGCATGATTGCCGAACTGCGGATCGATGGTCGGGGCGGCAAGCGCGCTCGAAGCGAGCAGCGCGGAAAGGATCAGTAGCGAACGAGCGGGCATGGGACTCCAGGAACATCGACGCTGAATTGGAACAGATCGCCGATCTGCGGCTGTTCGGCGATCTCTTTCGGCGTCAGCATCTGGCGCGCGGTGGTCGCGTAGGCCATGCGCAGATCGGGTCCGCCGAATGCGACCTTAGTGATGTTTGCGACCGGAAAGTGGACGGTCTCGATCAGCTCGCCGGCTGGCGAATAGCGCCGCGCTTCCCAGCCCGCATAAAGGCTGATCCAGATGCAGCCTTCGCTGTCGATTGTGGGGCCATCGGGATGGCCCTGCGCCGGATCAATCCTGACGAACGGCCGTAAGTTGGTCAGCGAGCCGACGTCCTGAATGTCGGCGCAGTCGATCGTGCCCTTGAGCGTATCGACATAATAAAGCACCCGCCCGTCGGGCGAGACGGCGGGGCCGTTGGTGATCTCGATATTGTCGATCTGCGTCCGCGTGAGGCGCCCGTCGGCGAAACAATAGAAAGTGCCTGATTTCGCCTTCTCGTTGTTGTCCATGGTGCCGAACCACAGCCGTCCCTGTGGATCGACGACACCGTCGTTGAGCCGGTTGGTCGGTTTGTCGGAATCGACCTCGACGATCAGCTCGAACTTGCCGCTCGCCTCATCGAAATGGTGCAACCCCGATTGGAGCCCCGCGACGAAGCCGCCGCGCTCCGCCGGCAGCACGAACCCGACCTGCTCGGGCGAATCCCAGCTGCGCTTGCTACTACTCGCCGGATCGTAGCGGTGGATCTTCTGCTTCTTAATGTCGACGAACCACAGCGCCTCGTCGCGATCGACCCACACTGGACCTTCGCCGAGCTCGGCCGCCAGGTCCCAAATGTCGGTCGGCTGCGTCGCCGCCATCAGCGCCAGCCCGCATCCACGAAATATTCGTGACCGGTCATTCCCTTTGCATCGTCCGATGCGAGGAAAACGACAAGGGCAGCGACGTCTTCGGGCACCAGCCGGTGCGTGATGCACTGCGCGTTGACGATCTCGGCTTCGCCCTCGGGCGTGTACCACTGCTCCTGGCGCGGAGTTTTCACGTTGCCCGGCACGACACAGTTCACGCGAATATTGTCCGGACCGAGGTCGCGCGCAAGCGAGCGCGTCAGCCCTTCGATCGCCGCCTTGCTCGTCTGGTAAAGGACGAGGTCAGGCAACGCGAGGTGCCAGCTGATCGAGCCCAGGTTGATGATCGATCCACCACCCTTCTCACGCATTCCCGGCAGCACCGCCTGGGCGGAAAAGAAGTGGTGCTTCAAATTCACATTGAGGCGGTTGTCCCAATATTCCTCGGTGACCTCCTCGACCTTGTGACGATCATCGTTCGCGGCATTGTTGACCAGTACGTCGAACGGACCGTGCTCTTGCACAAGGTCGCGGATCATCTTTGTCGCAGCCGCGGTGTCGGTCAGGTCGACGCGCTCGAATCGAGAACCGGTCTTCGCCGCATGCTGCTCCGAAGGCCCGTTCAATATGTCGATGAACGTGACCTCGCTGCCCTGACGCGCAAACGCCTCGACGATCCCCGCGCCGATGCCCGACCCACCGCCCGTGACCAAAACCTTCTTGCCGCGCAGACTTGGATAAATGGCGCGGTTGTCGTTCCCCTCCGGCAAAGCCCTAACCCCCGATATAGACCGTCTTGGTCTGTGTGTAGAACTCGACTGCGGCGAACCCCTGCTCTCGCGCGCCGTAGCTGGACTTGCGGCTTCCGCCGAATGGGACATGGTAATCTACTCCTGCGGTCGGCAGGTTGATCATCACCATCCCCGCTCGAATGTGGCGGCGGAAATGCCGCGAATGCTTCAGTGAGTTAGTGACGATCCCGGCCGACAGCCCGAACTGGCCGCGGTTGGCGACGTCAAGCGCTTCCTCATAATCCTTGACCTTCACCGTGCTTGCGACCGGCCCGAACACTTCCTCGCAATTGATGCGCTGGTCGGGCGCGGTGTCGGAGATCACCGTCGGCGCCATGTAATAGCCGCGCTTGTCGAGCGTCAGAGGCTCGCCGCCGGTCAACACCTTGCCGCCCTCGTCCTTGGCGATTTGCACGTAGCGCAGATTCTGCTCGAGCTGGGATTCACTGACTGCCGGGCCGATCTGCGTTTTGGGATCGAGCGCATCGCCGACGCGCAGCGACCGCGCTTTTTCGGCCATCGCTTCGACGAAGCGGTCGTGAATCCCCTCGGTCACGATGATCCGCGACGACGCAGTACAGCGCTGACCGGTTGCATAGAAAGCACCGTCGATCGCGCACATGACCGCGCGCTCGAGATCGGCGTCGTCGAGCACCACAAGCGGGTTCTTGCCGCCCATCTCCAGCTGCACGCGCGCCTGGCGCTTCATCGCAGTTTCGCCGACGCTTGCTCCGACCACCTGCGATCCGGTGAAAGAAATCCCGTCGATGTCGGGATGGCCGACGATCGCTCGTCCGACATCGCCTTCGCCGATCACCAGGTTGAACACGCCGGGAGGCGCACCGGCCTCGACCAGGATCTGCGCGAGCGCGCGCGCAATTGCCGGGGTTGGGGTCGCCGGCTTCAGCACCACCGTATTGCCGAAGGCGAGGGCAGGGGCGCTCTTCCAGGCGGGGATAGCAATCGGAAAATTCCACGGCGTGATGAGCCCGAATACCCCGACCGCTTCGCGATGCGTTTCCACGTCGATGCTGGGCCGCGTGGAATCGAGCGTCTGGCCGTGGCGGCGCAGCGCCTCCCCAGCGAAATATTTTAGGATCCGCGCAGCGCGCATCACTTCGCCGGTGCCTTCGGGCAGCGTCTTGCCTTCTTCGCGCGATAGCAAGGTGCCGAGCTCCTTCGCCCGGCTCATGATGATGTTGCTCGCCTTGTCGAGAACGTCGGAACGGACTTCGGGCGAAGCCTGCGACCAGCCGGGGAAAGCGGCGCGCGCCGCCTGGACCGCGTCGTTCACCTCGGCCGCGCCGGCCTTCGGATAGCGGGCGACGACGTCGTCCAAGTTCGATGGGTTGATGCTTTCGCCAGTGTGAGTGCCGGCTGAAACGGCTTCGCCATTGATGAGATGAGTCAGTGTGTCGGACAAGGGATCACTTTCTTCGTTTCAGGCAATAGGCCGCGCGCGGCGAGATTGCGCATCAATGCGCGCGTACCGAAGGCCCACGCCGGCGCGTCGCGGGACGTCGCGACAACGTTCGCAAGCGTGCCGAGTTTCGGCGTCGAGATGCGCACCTCGTCGCCGATCTTGTGGGTGAAGCCGCGGCCCGGCTCGTCGCGGTCGTCGGTTGGCGCGAACAAGGTGCCGAGAAACAGCACGAAGCCGTCGGGATAATGGTGCTCGCTCATCGCCTGCCGCACCAGTTCCTCGGGGGCGCGGCTGATCTCGCTCATCCGGCTTTGGCCTTTGAGGCGGAATCCGTCAGGTCCGTCGATCTCCAGCTCGACCACCGCCGAGCGAACGTCCTCGAGCGTGAAGCCGTCGCCGAACAAACGAACGAACGGGCCGATCGCGCACGATGCGTTATTGTCTTTCGCCTTGCTCAGCAGCAGCGCGCTGCGCCCCTCAAAGTCGCGCAAATTGACGTCGTTGCCGAGCGTAGCGCCGCGGATTTCGCCGCGGCAGTTCACCACCAGCACCACTTCGGGCTCGGGATTGTTCCAGCTAGAATCGGAGCGAACGCCGATTGTCGCGCCCCAGCCGACGCTCGCCAGCGGCGCGGTCTTGGTGAAAATCTCCGCGTCGGGGCCGATCGCCACTTCGAGATATTGCGACCAGAGGCCGTCCTCGATCAACGCGTCCTTCAGGCGCGCCGCGGCGTCGCTTCCCGGCACGACCGAACGTATGGCACCGCCGATGCGCTCTTCGAGCCGGCCGCGAATTTCGGCTGCCTTGCTGAAATCGCCGCGTGCGCGTTCTTCGATCACGCGTTCGATCGCCGAAATGGCGAAGGTCACGCCTGCCGCTTTGACCGCTTGCAAATCGACCGGCGCGAGAAAGCGCTCGCGGGGAAGGCGCTCAAGCTCCTCGATCCCGAACAGCCGATCTCCGCGGACGCCTGCCGGGTCGGGCAAGTCCATCAGGTCGGCGATCGTCGGCGCCGCGCGCGATACGTCCTCGACAGTGCCGCCGCGTATCAGGACCGGCGTTGGCCCCTCATCGAGCAACAGCCGCCCCGCGAGAACCGCGTTGCTGGAATCGACAGGTAGCATGTGCGCCGAAGCGGCCATAAAGAGTGTGTGAGTCCGATTCAAATGAAGTGTGTGTTAGCGCTACCATTCGCCGTTTACAGGCGCTAGGTCAAGCGCATATCGATTGCTTGAATGAACCGATTTGAGGGGAGATCGCCGATGTTGAACCGTGTTCGCGCGGGACTGTTCGTATGTGCCGCCGCCGTTTCATTGTGCGCAGCATCGGCTGCACCGGCGCAACCGACGCGTCCATGGCTGAACCGCTCGCTGAGCCCGGACGAGCGTGCCGCACTGGTCGTCCAGCAGATGACGCAGGACGAGAAACTGGGCCTCGTCTTTGGCTGGTTCGCGACCGACGCCGACTGGAAGAACAATTACAAGGCGCCCGCCGCCTCGCGTTATGGCTCGGCTGGATACATCCCGGGAATCGCGCGGCTCGCAATTCCGCCGCAGTGGCAGACTGACGCAGGAGTTGGAGTCGCGACGCAGGGTGCAGCGCCCAGCAAGCGCGAGCGCACTGCGCTTCCCTCGGGCATTGCGACCTCCGCGACGTGGAATCCGGATCTCGCATTCCAGGGCGGCAGGATGATCGGCGCCGAAGCGCGCGCGTCCGGCTTCAACGTGATGCTCGCCGGCGGAGTCAATTTGCTGCGCGACCCGCGCAACGGCCGAAATTTCGAATATGGCGGCGAGGACCCCCTTTTGGCCGGTACGATCGTCGGATCGGAAATTGCCGGCATTCAGTCGAACCGCATCATTTCGACCGTCAAGCATTATGCGTTGAACGACCTCGAAACCGGCAGAATGGGTCACGACGCGCAGATCGATCCAGCCGCCGCGCGAATGTCTGACCTGCTCGCCTTCCAGTTCGCGATCGAGCGCGGCGATCCGGGCTCCGTGATGTGCGCCTACAATCGCGTAAACGGTGCCTATGCCTGCGAAAACAAATGGCTGTTGACCGACATGCTGCGCGGCGCATTTGGCTTTCGCGGCTATGTGATGAGCGACTGGGGCGCGACCCACAGCACCATTCCGTCGGCGCTCGCCGGGCTTGAACAGGAGAGCGGCTGGCCGTTCGACGACGCGGCCTTTTATGGCCCGGCGCTCAAGGCGGCCGTCGCGTCGGGGCAGGTGCCGCAGGCGCGGCTCGACGAAATGGCGGAACGCATTCTCCGCCCGATGTTCCAGCACGGCCTGGTCGACCATCCGGTGTCCGCAAGCGCGCCAATCGACTTTGCCGCGCATGAAGCGGTGAGCCAGGCCGACGAAGAGCAGGCGATCGTGCTGCTCAAGAACGACGGCAATCTCCTGCCGCTCGGCAACGCACGCAGGATCGTCGTCGTTGGCGGTCACGCCGACAAAGGCGTTCTTTCCGGCAGCGGTTCGTCACTCGTCTATCCGCGCGGCGGCAATGCTGTGCCGGGACTGAAGCCCGAGGCTTGGCCCGGGCCGGTGATGTATTACAAATCCTCGCCGGTCGATGAACTGCGGCGGCTCCTGCCGCAGGCGAAGATCGACTTCGTCGACGGCAATGATCCCGCAGCGGCGGCTGTCGCCGCGCGCAACGCCGATGTGGCGATTGTGTTCGCCACACAATGGTCGGGCGAAGGTTTCGACGTGAAGATGGCGCTCGACGGCAATCAGGACGCACTGATCGACGCCGTCGCCCAGGCGAACCCAAGGACCGCAGTGGTGCTTGAAACCAATGCCGGTGTCGCGATGCCATGGGCGTCGCGCGTTCCGGCGATTGTCGAAGCCTGGTATCCGGGCCGCGCGGGCGGCAAGGCAATCGCCAACATGCTCACCGGCAAGGTGAACCCGTCCGGGCATCTGCCAACGACGTTCGCAGTATCCCAGGACCAGCTGCCGCGGCCGGTGAGGCCCGGCGGCAATAGCGAGAAAGACCAGTTTGCTTTGCCGTACACGGAAGGGGCGACGGTCGGTTACAAATGGTTCGACGCCAAGAATCTGCAGCCGCTCTTCCCCTTCGGCCACGGCCTTTCGTACACGCAGTTCGAGCTTGGCCAGCCAACCGCCCGCGCCAATCCCGACGGCACCGTCAGCGTGCAATTTTCCATTCGCAACGTCGGCCAACGCCGCGGGATGGAAGTCGCGCAGGTCTATGCGTCGCCGGTGAGCGGCGGCTGGGAGGCGCCCAAGCGCCTCGCTGCCTTCCAGAAAGTGGATCTCGCGCCGGGTGCTACGCGCACCGTCAGCGTGACCATCGATCCGCGCCTTCTCGCCATGTTCGACAACGCCTCGCAGAAATGGCGGATCGCGCCTGGCGACTACCGGATTGCAGTCGCCCAATCCGCGCGCGATCTGCGCGGAAGCGCGACGGTTACGCTGCCGGCGCTGACGCTTCCCTCGAACTGGCGGCCGGGACAGACAGCCGCTGCCCCAGCAGCGTTGCGCGGCGAGCGAGGTCGATAAGCAAGAGGCCGGCTCGCGCGTCCGCCGGAACGACCGGTACGGACACGCCGCTGAGGACCGCGTCGGCGACGGTCTCGTAGAAGGCGAGATAGTTCCCGCGCTCGCTCGGCACTTTGCCCGATCGGCCGTCGCCGAAGGTCAAAGTCCCGTCTTTCTCGTCGAGCGCGAAGCCGTCGTCGCGCGGGTCCATCCCGGACTTGAGCTGTGCCTCCTGCGGATCGAGGCCGTATTTGACGAATGAACCGGCCGTCCCGTGTATCGCGAAGCGCGGCCGCGGCTGCGCAACGAGCGTCGAGCAGCGCAGGCACACGCGACGATTTACGTAATGCAGTGTCAGGTCGAAAAAATCGTCGACCTCAGCGCCTGTCCGCTGCGCGAGCACGTCGCCGGAAATTGCCTCGGGCATTCCGAACAGCGTGAGTGCCTGGTCGATCATATGCGGTCCGAGGTCGCTCAGTACCCCACCGCCGGGCTGCGGCTCCTCGCGCCAGCCGTGCTTGATCTCGGGCCTAAAGCGATCCCAGTGCGCCTCGAACAGCGCGACGTCCCCGAGTTGCGGAAGCACTTTCTGCACCGTCAGGAAATCGCTGTCCCACCGGCGGTTGTGAAACACTGTGAGCACGCGCTCACATTCCTTCGCCAGTGCGATCAGCTCATCGGCCTCCTGCACCGTCACCGTAAGCGGCTTGTCGATGACGACATGTTTGCCCGCATTCATCGCCGCCGCGGCAATCTGGAAATGCGTCGTGTTGGGTGTCGCAACCACCACCAAGTCTGATCGCTCGAGCAACTCCTCGAGCGTGCCCACGCGGCTGGGCACATCCCGGGATGTCAGCACCGCCGAAAGCTCCATCCGCCCGCACGCGCGGATCAACGGCGCGTGGAACACCGACCCCGCAAGCCCGTAGCCGGCGAGGCCGACGCGGATCAAGGCGCTCCGCACTGATCCTGCGGCACGGTCGCACTCAGCACGCGTACGTCGGAAATTGTCACCTTCAGCTGCCCGGCGGTGGTGATCGCGAACGGCACGCTTAGCTTGCTCATGTCCGCGCCCTTCGCCGCGAAGCAGCCAAGCGGCACCGTCAACGTGCGCCACTCACCTACCGGAGCGGAGCGCAGCACGCCGGTGATGGGCACTCCGCCCAGAGTCACCGGCGCGTTCGGCGGACTGTCGACCCGGTAGTCGACAATCATGCTGAGCTGGCCAGTCGTCTCGCGCGACAGGTCGAGCGGCGGGTTGGCGTGAATTGCGACGGTCGCAGGAACAGTGCCACTCCAAATGATCTGCCGCGAATCCTCCTGCGCGCGACGGTCGACGCCTTTGATCTGTCCGCCGCTCGCCGGCTCGAATGCCAGGCTCCAGCCCTGCGGCACCGCGCCGCGTCCGAACAACACGCCCTCGGGCAGTCCGCCGCCCTTTGGCCGCTCCTCCGAAAGCTTCGGCAGATCGCCCTTCTGGCCGTACTTGAGGCCGTAACCGAAAGCGAAAAGCGGGTCATAGCCCTTGTCGCCGACGTTCAGCGGAGTCTGGTCGGAGCGCTTGGGCCAGCTGTAGCTGAGCTTGCCGCGGAAGTCGGTGTTCGAGCGTCCATCGGCCCTGCGGAAGATCACGTCGGAAATCCCGCCGCCTTCGCCGCCGGGCAGGAACGCCGCGACGAACGCGTCCGACGCGTTGATCTCCGGATTCACCCACATCGGCCGTCCCGAAAGGAAGATCGAAACGACGGGGATGCCTGCAGTCTTGAGCTTGCGCAGCAGCTCGAGATCCTTCTTGTCCGCGGGACTATATTCGAGTGAGCGCGGCCGGTCGCCGACGAACTCGGCATAGGGGTCCTCCCCGAAGACGACGACCGCGACATCGGGCTTCGCCGAATAGTTGCCGTCGACGCTCAGCGTCGCCTTGCCGCCTGCGGCGCTTACTGCATCGCTGATCCCCGACCAGATCGACTGCGCGTGCGGGAAGTCGGCATTGGTCAGACCGGTGCCCTGCCAAGTGATCGTCCAACCGCCCGACTGCTTGGCGATATTGTCCGCGCCGTCGCCGGCCACAAGGACGTTCGCCTTGGGCGAAAGCGGCAGCAGCTGGCCCGCGTTCTTCATCAGCACCAAAGATTCGCGTACCGCCTGCCTCGCCACCGCGCGATGCTCAGGCGAGCCGAGCAGCTCGAACTTGCCGGCATAGGGCCGCGTCGACGGCGCACCCTTCTCGAACATGCGCGCGCGCAGCTTCACTCGCAGGACCCGCCGCACCGCATCGTCGAGCCGGGTCATCGGAATCTCGCCCGATTGCACCTGCTTTAGCGTGTTGTCGTACAGCGCCTTCCAGCTATCCGGGGCCATGAACATGTCGAGCCCGGCGTTGATCGACGCCGCGCAGCTCGTGTTGCTGCAGCCCGGCACCTGGCCGTGCGCATTCCAGTCGCCGACCAGCAGCCCGTCGAAATGCATGTCCTGCTTCAGCGCGCCGGTCAGCAGCTCCTTGTCGCCGTGCACCTTCTCTCCCCGGACGCTGGAGAAGGATGCCATCACGGACTGCACTCCGGCTGCGATCGCCGGCGGATATCCCGCGCCGTGGATGTCGCGCAGCTGAGCGGGCGGGGAGGGGTTATCGCCCTGGTCCTTGCCGCCCGCAGTCCCGCCGTCGCCGACGAAATGCTTGGCCGTCGCGATCACATGGCCTGCGCCCAAGAAATCCTTGGTCCCGGCGACGCCCTGAAGTCCCTCGACCATCTTGCCCGCGTAGGAGCGAACGATCGACGGATCTTCCGAAAAGCCTTCGTAGATCCGGCCCCAGCGATCGTCGCGCACCACGGCGAGGGTAGGTGAGAAGTCCCAGTCGAACCCGGTCGCAACCATCTCCTTGGCGGTGACTTCGCCGATGCGCTTGATCAGCTCGGGATCGCGGGTGGCGCCAAGGCCGATATTCTGCGGGAAAATGGTCGCTCCGACGATGTTCGCATGGCCGTGCACCGCGTCGATCCCGTAGATCAGCGGGATCTTCTCGCCCTTCCAATCGGCGGCTTGCGATGCGTTCCAGAACTCGTCGGCTTGCTTCAGCCACTCCGCCGCCGGCGCCTTATTGTCCTCGTGCGGAGCGCTGTTGCCGCCGGCGAGAATCGAGCCAAACTTATATTTGCGGACCTCCTCGGGAGTGACGAAGTTGATGTCCGGCTGGACGATCTGCCCCACCTTCTCCTCAACGCTCATCCGCTTGAGAATGCTCTCGATCCGCGATTCGATCTTCGGATCGCTCGAAACGGCGCTGCGTACGGACGGCCAGTGCACTGGCGCTTGTCCCGCCGGCGCCGCGAACGCCGCCCCCGCGAGCAACAGGGCGAGCACGCCCGCCGGACCGAACTTCCGCATATTCTCTCCCCTGAGACCTTGACCCGACGCTAGGTGATAACGCTATCACTCCACAAGACGCAGGATGAGGAGGGAACCGGAATGCGGATTCTTCACGCGATTTGTGCGCTGTTGATTGCGCTTATCGGCGTTACTGCCTCGTCGGTTTCGGCCGCTCCGCCGGCGGTCGCGCTTCACGCCTCGGACCAGCCGTTCAAGCGCGGGGTCAACGTTCTCGGCTACGACCCTTATTGGAATGATGCGAGCAAGCGGCGCTTCCAGTGGCGCCACTTCGCCGAGATCCGCAAAGCCGGCTTCGATTTCGTCCGCGTGCCCCTTTACTCGTTCCGCCACATGGATGCGCAAAACCGGCTCGATTCCGTCTGGCTGGCCAAGCTCGACGACGTCGTTCGCGAAGCGCAGAAGGCAGGGCTCGGGATTATCCTCGACGAGCATGATTTCGACGAATGCGCGAAGAATGTGCTGGCGTGCCGGTCGAAGCTGTCAGCATTCTGGAGCCAGGTCGCGCCGCGCTTCGCCAAGGCCCCGCGCAACATCGCCTTCGAGCTGTTGAACGAGCCGCACGAGGCGCTCGACGCCGCCACCTGGAACTCTCTTTCGTCCGAGCTTTTGGCGATCGTCCGCAAATCCAATCCCGAGCGCATCCTTGTCATCGGTCCCACCCGCTGGAACAATTTTGCAGAACTTCCGAACCTCAGGCTGCCGGAAGGCGACCGAAACATCCTCGTCACCTTCCATTATTACGACCCGTTCCCCTTCACCCATCAGGGTGCTTCCTGGGCCGGCGACGTGAAGAAGCTCAGTGGCGTCAAATGGGGGACAGAGGCGGACAAGGCGAAGATCCGCGCCGACTTCGATCAGGTCGTCGGCTGGTCCAAAGCCAACAACCGCCCCATTCTGCTCGGAGAGTTCGGCGCCTACGACAAAAGCGGCACTCCACTCGCCATGCGCGTCGACTGGACCAGCACAATTCGCGGCGAGGCCGAGCGTCACGGCTTCGGCTGGACGTACTGGCAGTTCGATGGCGACTTCATCGTCTGGGACATGGAGCACCAGCGCTGGGTCGAGCCGATCAAGAAGGCGCTGCTGCCTTAAGGATTGCCGCTCGCGAGATGTGGTTGTTCGAGCACAAATTACGACAGGATCAGTGACAACTTGCCCCCGCGGCGCGATGCCAACGCCACCATGCTGAGAGCGTTTTCGGCCAGAAATATTCCGGTATGCTTCAGCCCCTCATGATGGCGGTATCTGAGTGATCGTGCTGGAGTTCACTTCTGTACCTCGCTCGCAAGTCGCTCATCCAGCTTTCGGGATGCGGCGGCGGCATAGTCGGCGCATGCGTTTGGGTTCACTAGTGGCGCATGACCCGCCAGGCGCGCGTAGAGATTGCTGACCGCGGGATGCGGCGTGATAAGTATGTCGCAGCGCAGCTTTGCGATCTTGCGCAGGCTGGCCCGGAAGCGCGCGACATAATCGGAATGCTCTGAAAAGCGGTAGCTGGGGCCCGATACCGCTGTCGTGCTGTCGGCATAAACGATCGCGCGGCAGGTCCGGCCCTCGCAAGCTGTCCAGGTCCAGCTGGTGCTGCCGCGAACATGCCCGACGGTTGAGTGCGCGGTAAGTTTGAGTGGTCCGACGGAAACGGTCTGTCCATCCCTGATCATTTCATCCACCCGTGCCGGTGGAAACGGAGGCCAAAGGCCGAATTGCGGATCGTCAGGGGCAAGAAGTCCGCTCTCGAGGGCATATCTGGCTTCCGGCATAACCATCAATCTGGCACCAGTGCGGCGCTTCAGCTCGGCCGCGCCGCCGACGTGATCGAGATGTTCGTGGCTGGCCAGCATTAGCTTTATGTCGGTAAGCTTGAACCCAAGCCGTTCGATGTTGCCGGCGACGTCAGACGCTGCCTCCGCGGTGCCGCTGTCGATGAGGATGTGGCCTTTGGGTCCGGCGACCAGCAAGACTGTGAGGCCGCACGTTCCGACGTCGTAGATGTTTGCAAATATGCGAATTGGCGGAGCCCGGTCGTTCCAGCCGTCCTTGCCCGCGCACTGCACCTGATGCTGCTCAAATGTGACCGGCTGCGCGGCGGCCGCAAGTGCGAGGAGGCTAGCAAGCATTGCTGCGCCCAAGCTTGACGGCGCGGGTGCTCAAACGACGGCCGGATTGGCTAAGCACTATTGTGAACTGCGGCGAACTCAGCATCGCAAAGCAGTCCATTAGTCGCGCTCCACATATTGGAAGTAGGCGAAATCAGCCGGCATTCCGGTGCCGGAGAGGTCGTAGCAGGCCACTCCTACGAAGGCCCCGGTGAAGTTCGGCAAACCGGGCAAAGTTGCCTCATCGGACAAGATGCTGGCGTCGAGTGTCTCGGGCAGCCAGCACCAGTCTTCGTTATCAGGCGAGCGATAGGCGAAGCGCAGAACCTCATGGTCGACCTCGACTCGAAGTGCGACGGGCCCAGCGGGAATCTTCGCTGGATGTACGATCAGGCTGCACTCGCTGTCGCCTGGGTCAGCCGACACGACCTGCACCTGGTGTTCGCCATTGTCGTCCGCAGTGATCTGGAGAAGGTGGAATTTGGTGCTGTTGTAATAACAGACCAGGCCGGCGGCCTGCTGGAAATTGAGCGGATCCACCTCGACGAGAGTTTCCGCAGTGTACCGGAACGCCTGTTGGCGCCGCGCGACGAGCGACTGGGTAAACTGGCTGCCGATCGTTTCGCGGCCGTAGAGCCGCAGATAGCCGGGGCGTTCGTCGAGGCTGAAAAGATGCTCGGGATAGGGCGTACGAAGCCATTGAAAAACCTCCGGCAGCGAGCTGTCGGCGAATTCGTGCCGTTCGTTCTGCGGCATCCAAACCGTGTCACCGGCGGCGGAGACGACGTCCAGCACTGGCGTTGCATCTCCGTCGATCGTCCGCAGCCATTCGTCCTCGCACCATCGCATCGGCTGGATTGCAGTCTCACGGCCGAGCACGCAGCGGTCGCTGTTCGCCAGCGGGCGAGCGCAAAGATACGCCATCCATGTTTCGCCCGAAGGTGTTTCCACAAGATCTCCGTGGCCGGCCCTCGCTAGCGGTGCGCCAGGCTTATCTGAGGACGTCAGCACCGGGCCGTCGGGATGCACTTCATAGGGACCTAACAACGATCGCGATCGCGCCATCACCACTGCGTGATTCCGTTCAGTTCCACCCTCGGCGACGAGCAGATGATACCATCCATCCCGTTTGTAGAGATGCGGACCCTCGGTGAAACCGAGCGGCGTTCCCTCGAAGATGAGTTCGCGCTCGCCCAGCAGCAGGCCGCTCCTCATGTTCATCTCCTGGATCACCACACCTGCGAACCGGCTGCGGCCGGGCCGGTGGTCCCACAGCGTGTTGAGCAGCCAGCTTCGACCATCGTCGTCGTGGAATAATGCGGGATCGAACCCGCTGCTGTTGAGGTAAATCGGATCCGACCATTCACCCTCGATCCGATCGGACCAGACCCAGTAATTATGAAAATCGCGGAAGGAGGCGCCACGCTCTCCGTTCACGGTTGTGCGGCCGTATCGCTTCACGTCTGTGTAAAGGAGATGAAAGCGGCCGTCGGCATAGCTGAGATCAGGGGCCCACACCCCGCAGGAATCCGGATTTCCGCGCAAGTCCAGCTGGCTCGGGCGTCGGAGCGGACGGCCGATTAAGCGCCAGTTCGCAAGATCTTGCGAATGGTGGATCTGGACTCCGGGGAACCACTCGAACGTGGACGTGGCGATATAATAATCCTCGCCAACTCGAACGATCGAAGGATCTGGATTGAAGCCGCGAAGAATCGGATTTCGAACAGTCATGCCGGCTTTCTGATCAAGGTCCACAGCAGCAGCGCGCCGACGAGATCGACAACGCCGAGAAGGATGAAGAAGGGTTGGTATCCGACCTGGTCCACCAACGAGCCCAGGACGAGGGTGAAGATGAGCACTCCAAGGTTCGCGGCCATTCCTGCAACGCCGGTCGCCGTTCCGACTTCATTCTGCGGGAAGATATCGGACGACATGGTGATCGCACTGACTGATAAAGTCTGGTGGGCGAAACCGCCGAGGCACAAGAGAGCCACTGCAACGGCGGCGCTTTCTACCGCGCTGACGAACATCATTCCGGTCATCAGGAAGGCGCCGACCGTGAAAGCAGTCCGTCGCGCGTCAATCAATCGCATGCCACGGCGATGCGCCCACGCTGCGACTGCCGGCCCGAACAGGCAGCCGAGGTCGGCGGCGAGAAATGGCAACCAGGCGAAGAGTGCGATCTGGGTCAGATCGAAATGCCGAACCTTGGTGAGGTAGAGCGGCATCCACAGGGACAGCATGCCCCAGACGGGGTCCGCCAAGAATCGCGCGGAGGCGATCGTCCAAAGCTCCCGGCGGCGCAGCAGCTTGCGCAGCACGGGACGATGTATCGCTCCTGTCGGTTGAAGTTCCTGACCCGACTGAATCAGTATGCGCTCATCCTCGTGGATCGCGCGCTGCCGCGATGGAGGCGCGTACCAGAATATCCAGGGGATCAGCCACGCCAGTCCCAATCCGCCGGTGATGAGGAAGGCCAGGCGCCAATCGCCGTTGTAGACCGACCAGGCGACGAGGGGCGGGGCAAAGAGGGCTCCGAAAGATGCGCCGATATTGTAAATGCCTGCGGCGAGGCCCCGCTCACGCGCCGGGAACCACTGGGCGACGAGCTTCATTCCCGCGGGTTGTGCCGCACCCTCCACTAGGCCCAGACATCCGCGTAGGCCCGCAAATCCCAGCCAGCCGGTCGCCAAACCATGCGCCATTGTCAGAAGGGACCAGGCGCTGACAAACAGGGCCAGGCCGATCTTCAGCCCAATCACGTCGAGCGCGTAGCCGCATAGAGGCTGGAGCATGATGCCAAGCTGAAAGGCGCCGGTGATCCACGAATATTGGGCGGTCGAAATATGCTGCTCGGCCATGATGGTAGGAGCAGCGACGCCGAGAATGCTGCGGCTGAGATAGTTCAAGATCGTGGCGCCGACGAAAAGGCCGATCACCGTCCAGCGCACCGATCGAAATTTTCCCATTGCCCCCTCTCCGGTGCGGTAACGTTAACATTCTCTCTTGGGCAAATCCACTATCGTATAGTGACTATTCGTGGCGCCCCTACCTGTCGTGCAGACCTCGACGCGCGTTTGCAAGCGGTTACGAGTTTGACCCGGATCGCGCATCTGATACCGATTGAACTCTCTCTGATCTGAGCCCGTTACCCCCGATGAAGCGCACGCCATTACCGTAGCCGCTCGGTAGCCGGAGAATTCCACCGGAATATTCTAATTGACGGAAACCGACTATGTGATATTTATGTTAACGTTAACGTCTTTCCTGGCGATGGGACGGCATGTCGCTCCTCGACTGAGAACGAAGGCGGACAAAAGTCGCAAAGTTGCGGCAGATCTGAGGGGATGCATGAAGATGACGGGGGTCTCGCACAGTAGCCGACTTGGCTCGGGCCAGTCGGCGCATCAGAACGGCTTAGTTCGTGGAACGGCAATCGGCATTCGGGCAGCGCAGTTGCTGTGCAAGGCCAGTCTTATCGCCTTGGGCTCGTCAATCTTCGCCCAGCCTGCGATGGCCCAACCGGCCGCAATAGCGGCGACGAACGAACAGGCTGCTGCGGCCGCTGATGCGACTCCGGATATCGCGCCTTCCACTCCGCCGGTCTCGTCACACGCTCCCGAAACTGCCCCGGGCGACGAAATCCGGATAACCGGCTCGCGCATTATCACCACGAATCTGAAGTCGCCGACTCCGGTCACCGCAGTCAGCGCGGCGGAACTCGCGAAAACGACGCCCAGCGACATTCCAGACGCCCTCAACAAGCTTCCGCAGATCATGGGCGGCCGCACTCCTCGCAATCAGGGCAACGGCAGCACCAACAATGGCGGCAACACTCTCTCGTTGCGAAACTTCGGCGCAATCCGGACCCTGGTGCTGTTGAACGGTCACCGAGTGCCTCCCTCGAACCAGGACGGCAGTGTCAATGTCGACACGCTCCCTCAGATGATGTTGAGCCGGGTTGAGATTGTCACTGGTGGCGCCTCGGCGATCTACGGTTCCGACGCCGTGGCCGGCGTGGTCAACTTCATCCTCGATAAGAAATTCACCGGATTGCTGGTCAAAGGCGATGCCGGCATTTCAAACTATCGCGACGGCGAGGAAGGACAGATTGGCGTGGCCTGGGGCACAGACCTCCTGGGAGGACGCGCTCATTTCGAGACGTCGGCACGCTACCGCAGGCAAGCCCGTATTCCGATGAACGCGCGGCCGTACGGCGAGAATGGCCAGACATGGCTGCTAACTGGAAACGGTTTGCCGACGAACCCGTTCACGAACACGCCTTACGCCCGGGTCATCAACGCGGCCGAGTTCGGCACCATCAATTGCGGTACCGCCTGCCCGGTTAATGGCTATACCTTCAATTCTCCAGGCGTCCCGAGCCCGTTGGTTCACGGCATTCCGACCGGAACCACCAACCTCGAATCGGGTGGCGACGGCGGGTGGGTCCAGTATGGCACCTTCCGTTCCGGGGTCGACATGAAGGACTGGTTCGGCCGCTTCAGTTACGATGTGACGGACAAAATCAACGCCTACGTCCAGGGCGGATGGGCACAAGCCCGCAATAGGTCGAACTGGATCAACTGGGTGGTTAGCCCGTCGGCAAGCCGCCCGAACACATTGTTCGCGAACAATCCGTTCCTGGCGCCTGCGACCCAAGTGCAACTCGGGGCGAACATCATCTGCGGCACCCCCGCCGCTGTCGGCTGGCGCTGCCTGCCGCCGGTCCCGGCGACCTCTCCGCAGACGGGAACCACGCCCCCGCCACCGCCGACGACCCCCTACTTTTCCGATCCGTCGTCGGTCTGGAACAAGGTCGGCGGAGAGGATGTCGACAAGAATAACCTGCTGTACAGAACCGAAGGCGACCAGCGTAATATCAGTGTCGAGACTGGAGCGACTGGCTCGCTGGGTAGGTTCGACTGGGATGTTTACTACTCTCACGGGGAAAGCCGCACGAAAGTCGTCAACCCGAATAACACCGACAATGCCAAATATCTTGCGTCGCTGGACGCCGTCATTGCGCCTCCGGGAACCGTGGTGAATGGCACGAACCTGAGCGGCAGCATCGTTTGCTGGGTAACAACCCAGCCGCAGTTCGCCAGTCTCTACCCGGGGTGCGTGCCAACCAACATTACCGACCCCAATGGGCCTTCCCTGAGCTCATTCAATTATCTTCGGCAGAAGACATGGTGGGTTCTGACGCAGAAGCTCGACAATATCGGCGGCTCAATCGGTGGCGACGTCGGATTCGGTCTGCCGGCCGGGCACATCAAGGCGAACATCTCAGGCGAAGCCCGCTGGGCCACTTACAACATGAAAAGCCAGTTCAGACCGACCGACTTTGTCGATTGCACCGGCCTTCGCATGTGCCTCGCCAACGGAGGCGCACCCGTGCGCTGGGTGCAGAACACTAACAACCCCGTGGACGCGCGCAACAACGTCTATGAGTTCGCGGGGGAACTTTATGTTCCGCTGCTGAGCGACCTGCCCTTCGCGCAGGATCTTTCGGTCGATGTCGCCGGCCGCTACACCAAATATTCGACCTTCAAGGCGGTTAAGACCTGGAAGGCCGGCGCGAACTGGCACGTCAACAGTTCGGTTGCCTTCCGCGCGACGGCTTCCCTCGACATCAGGGCGCCGAACCTCAACGATCTCTACCAGCCCGCCGGCGTCTCATCGACGGGATTCAGGGACTTGCTGACTGGCGGCAACAACAGCCTCCGCTTGATCACGCAGGGCAATCCCGATTTGACATACGAAAAAGCGCGCACGATCACGGCAGGCGCGATTCTCACTCCCAAGTTCGTTCCGGGCTTGAGCCTGACGGTGGATTATTACCGCACCAAGATTGCGAATGCGATCACGGGCATCAGCTATCAGAGCGATGCCGTCCAGAATATCTGCCTCGCGAGCGCTCCTGCCTACGATTCGCCCTTCTGCTCATTGGCGATTCGTCCGATCACCAATCCGTCCGATCCCAATTACAAGAACCCGGATCTCAACTTCCCAATTGCGGTTCTCAACTCGTTTCTCAATGCGGCGCAGCTAAAGATCGAAGGCGTCGACGCCGAGGTCAATTATGGGTTCAACATGCAGTCGCTCGTGCCGTCATGGAGCGGGCACGTCAGCCTGCGGCATCTGCTGAGCTATCAACCGGTCAACACCACGATCAACCTTCCTGGATCCTTCCCGACCTGGGCCGTGCAGCCGAAGCTTCGCCAGACCACATTCGTCTCTTACGACAACAAACTCTGGGGGCTCGCTCTGCAGAATACTTGGCTTGGAAGAGTCAAAATGGCCACCAGCAGTAACGACCTCAACGGAAACCGGCAGAACTACGTAAAGCCCTACCTGCGCGCGTTCAATTTGCTGGACGCGACGATCACCGCGCATGTGTTCGGGGGCCGCGGCGACCTCTTCCTGACCGTTAGCAACGTCCTAAGCTCGCGGGCTCCGCTCTTCCCGTCCAACTCGGGAATTCCGGGACTCTTCTATCCGACGACGGCTTTCCACGACGACATGGGCCGGTTTTACACTGCCGGATTCCGGGTGAGACTCTAGGGAGGCGCAACCGTTACGTGAGGCTCCGCCGAAGTGGCCGAAGAGCAGTCAAGGCGGACGAGGAGTTTTGATTAGACGCGGAACTCCTCCTGGTCCCGGCATTCCTCTCCATGCCGGGACCATTTTTGATGCAACTCGCCAGAGTCGCCCAACGTGCCTCAACCTGGGCGACGATTGTTTGAGAGGCCCGGGTCGTGAAGTACGAACAGTCTGATGGCGGAGGAAAGGAGCGGCTTGTGCCGGCTCCGAAAAATTCTAGCAGTCCTCCAGAGGACATAGGAGAGCATCGTTGAGCATGCCTGGCCGGCGAGGACGCCGCGCTACAATCAAGGACGTGGCGGCAAGGGTCGGGGTGTCTCCGATGACGGTGTCGCGGGCAATCAACGGCCGCGACGGCATTCGCCCGGAAACCAGGGCAGCCGTGATGGCTGCAATCGACGAACTCGCTTACAAGCCCAATGCCGCCGCGCGCAGCCTAGTCACTTCGGCCGAGCTTCGAATCGGCGTCATCTACTCCAACGCCAGCGCTGCTTTCATGAGCGAGTTCCTGACAGGGGCGTTCGAGGAAGCTGCGTCGCGCGGCGCCCGCCTGGTCATCCTGCGCGCCGTCAAGGGCAAGAGCCCCTCGTCGAAAGCTCTGAAGAACTTCATTGCTTCGGGGCTCTCGGGTGTCTTGTTGACACCGCCCCTCGGCGATTCCACCGCGCTACTGCGCTTGTTCGAGCAAGCGAATCTGCCAACGGCGACGGTCGCAGCTTATGCGGCCGAGAGCACGATATCGGTACGCATCAATGATCGGCAGGCCGCATACGAAATGTCGCGCCATCTGCTCGGTCTCGGTCACCGGCGTATTGGCTTCATTGTCGGCAACCCTGATCAGGCGGCCTCGGCCGAGCGGATGGCAGGCTTCTACGCAGCCGTTCGCGAGTTTGACGAGGTCGAAACCTACATCGCACAGGGAGATTTCAGCTTCGCTTCCGGGCTGAGCGCGGCGGAACAATTGCTTGATCGCGATCCGCGCCCGACGGCGATCTTTGCCAGCAACGACGACATGGCCGCAGCCGCAGTTTCCGTTGCCCATCGACGTCACCTGGACGTCCCACGGCAACTCACGGTTGTTGGCTTCGATGACACGATTCCTGCGGTCACATTGTGGCCCCCGCTGACCACGGTGCACCAGCCTGTTCGCAAGCTTGCCGCCGAAGCACTCGCACTTCTTGCCGCCCATATTTCCCACCCCGACAAGCAGGCCCAGCCGCGGGAACGTTTGCTCAATCACACCATCGTGCACCGTAAATCCGCAACGAAGCCGTCGGCGATCGACACAGAGGCTTCATTGCAAGCCGAGCCGGAGCTCTCCTGAGAGCTGACTCGTTCGGCCGGCTACCGTTCGACAGCTAAATATTCACGGCTTCGGCCGGTCTGGACGGATGCCGCTCTTCGCGATCACGTCCCGCGCGGCTGCCGGCCAATTGTTGCCTTTCACCGCAACGTTGCCAACCAGATTGTTGTTCAGATATTTGGTCCAGGAGCCGGTCACGCGGCCTGAATTATACCAATTGCCGACTGCATTGTTGTCGAGCGCGGTCCTCCTAGGCAGCAAGAAGTCCTGCGAGTTGACCGTCAGCCACACTCCGACATTCTCGACCACATTGTTGCGCACCGTTATGTAACGCGACCCCTCATCCAGATAGAGAGCAATGCCGCCGGGAACGTCGCGGATGTAATTTTCAGCGATCAGCGCCCCCGGGTCAGCCGAGAGGTGATAGATTGCACCGCCATCCGGATACCATTGTTTCACGCGTGAGATCCGGTTCCCGACCACCACCGTGTCGCGCAGTGTCGTCGGCGTGTCGTAGGTGAGATTGCCCGGCTGGTCATAATAACCGCGGCTTGCCGTACGATAGGCGGGGCTTCCGCCGGGGTCGTTCGCGCCCCACCCCCAGCCGACGTCGATCCCGTCATAAGGCGTGTCACTCACATCATTGTTCATGATGATGGTTCCGGTCGCATAGGTAATCAGGATCGCCGCTTGCTCGCGATAATCCCGCGACGTGTCGCTGATGCGGTTGTTGCGGATCAGAATGTCGCGAATCGCCATTTCCGGCCGCGAGGGATGATGCGCGTCCGGGATGACGCCGCCGACCATGATCGCGCCCCCAGCGAGATCGGTGAACGTGCTCCGCGCGACTTCGATCGCAGTCGCTCCAAGGCCGATCCCCGCGTCGTTCGCGTCCGGGTTGTTGCCGATGCCGAGCGCGACTTGGCCGAGCTCGGAGAAGCGATCGTCGTCAAAAACCACGCGCGTCGCGGCGGCGACCTGCACCGCCGCCGGTTGCTGACGCAATCGGTTGCGCATAGCTTCAAACGGCCGGCAGCCCCAGCTGCAATCACGGATCGGATTGGACGGATAGTCCGACACCTCCCCGGCGAGAAACGAGCCGCTCTGCTGGCTGGCATAACCTTCCGGGCCAGAGGGACCCAGCCAGCTGGTGCCGCGAAAGCTCAATCGACGAAATTGCAAGTCGCTTACCGGGTGGTCGTAGCTGCCTGCGATCAAGAGCAGCGACTGCAACCGCGGCAATTCTATGGGGATGGTCGCCATGTCTTCGTCGGGGCGTGGCTTGTAATAGAGCAGAGCCCTGGCAGGATCGGCGAACCACTGTCCGGACCCACGCAGGAACGCGAGTGAATTTGCGAAGAACAATCGCGCAGCCTCCAGTGAGACCGGCCGCGCGATCGTGTCGTAGCCAATCAGATTGTTGCGCCAACCGGGCTGCTGCATGACGACGTGCGAGCCTTCGATCTTGTCGACCATGGCGTGGCGATCGGTGAACCAGCCGGTGCCTTCAACTTCAATCCGGCGCTGGTCGGGAAGGTCCGCGAGGAAACGCCACGCCGGATCGACGATCGCCAGCCCCCAGTCGTGGAACTCGAATGCGCGACGCGGGACTTCGATTGCTGCACGCCGCGCCAGGCGACCGTTGACGATTAGCTGCCGTGGATCGGCGCCCGCTGGAATAGTTGCCGACCAGATGCCGCGCCGAGCGTCGGCCAAGCGCCAGCCAGTCACCGCAAGACCGCCGGAAATCACGGGATGCGCACCTTCCTCCCCCTCCCAGCGCACGGTGAAGCCATTGTGTCCGCCGTCTTCGGGCGTGAAGCGTAGCGGCGCATCCAAACGGAAAGTGCCGTCGGCGATGCGAACCGTCACGTCATGGTCGCGGTTGAATGTCCGCGCCGCAGCTTTTGCCCGCGGGAGCGAGTGAAACGGCCGTTCGCGCGATCCATCGCCACCGTCGCTTCCTTGCGGCGATACATGGATGACGATCGGCACCGCAGCGGGGCGGTCTGGAATCCGGATGGTGCTGAAAATGCGCTTGGAGCTGGCTGACAGCGCCTTCTCCGCGGTGGGAATCTGCGGTGCCGGCGGAAGTTGTGCGATGGCAGGCACGGCGCCGACGGTGAGAGCGGCCGACGCAAAACGCAGCGCGAATTTAATCACCGCCCGATGAGCTCGCTTTGGTTCACGGGCGGACTTTCAGCTGATACCGAGCACTCGTTGCAGCGCCTGGCGAAAATGACCGGCGAGCGCATTCTCCGCCGCGTCGGGATCGCGCCGAATGGCCGCATCCAGGATTTCCAGATGCTCTTGCAGTGTTGCGATCGCCAGCGGCTTCGTGACAAGGCGATCCTGCCGGACAAGTAGGAAATATTTGTGCAAACGTCGGGCGGTCGTTTCGATCAATGGATTGCGAAGAGCTGAGACGAGCATTCCGTGCAGCCGCTCCTCGAGAGCGGTAAGCGCGGCCTCTTCGGCAGGGTCGAAATCGCGCTTCTCGAGGTGCTTCAGAAGTGCGCGATGATCTCCCGCCAGCTTCTGCATCTGGGCCGCATCGCCCCCTTCCGCCATCGCTCGCGCGCCGGCGCGTTCGATGAGGGAGCGGAACTGGTAGGTCGAAACCGCGAGCTCGGCGTCCGTCTTCACAAACGAGATGCACGATCGCGGATAGATCTTCACCAGACCTTCCATCTCGAGCATACGCAATGCGTCGCGCAACGGCTGCGCAGTCAGGCCGAGCTTTTCGATCAGCCAGCCCTGAGACAGATCGACACCCGCTGGAATGGCGCGATCGAACAAAGCCTGAAGAATGACTTGGTAGGCCTTTTCGGCCAGGCGCGGCTGTGCGTCTGACGAGGCTCCGCCCGCCGACTTCTCCGCGCGAATTTTCGAACGTGCCATCACCGGAACAATAGGGCCTGAAAGCGATGTGGATCAATCGACTATTCCAGTGGGCTCATTCGGCTGCCGCTACCGAACCGACCGGATCGGGAGGACGAGGAACGCGCCGGCCACCACGAATGCTGCGGCCATCACAAACAGCAGCGGGTAATCATTGCCTGTCATGCTCAAGACCCACGCAGCGAGCACTGGACTGAGAATCTGGGGAATGTTGATCGCCGTAGTGAGGATCCCGAGGTCCTTGCCCACCGCCTCGTCACCGGTCTCGCGGACCGGCAGAACCTGCGTCATCAGCGCCAGGTCGACCGACATGAACGCGCCATAGCCGAGGCCGATCAGGACGGCGTAGACGTACATGCCCGAGACGGTCGGGGCCAAAAGCGGCGCGGCGACGGCGCCTGCCATGATCAGTCCGGAAAGGAACACGAGAGGCTTTCGCCTGCCGAGGCGGTCAGAAAGCCAGCCCGACAGGAGTCCTGATGTGGCCAATGCAACGAAAGTGACCGACGACAGGCGGGCGATCATCTGGTTCGCATTCGCCTGGCTCAGCCCGATATGATCTTCGAGAATATAGAGTAGGTAAGTGAGGACCGCGGTGTAGCCCATGTAAATCGTGAACCGGCCCAGGAAGGCCCACGCGAAATCGGGATGGGCGCGCGGATCGACCCAGAAGCTGCGCAGAAATTCGCCCAAGCGAAACGGCGCCGGTTGCTTAAGGGGCGTCATTGGTTCTGGATTGAGCAGCACGAATGCAAAGCAGGCCAGGATGATTGCCGCGCCGATGACCGCATAGGCTACCACCAGATGCTCTGCCATCAGCCCGCCGTAGATGGTGCCGGACGATACGCCCGCGGTCATCGCCGCTCCTACGACCCCCGATGCGACTCCCCGCTCGGAAGTGGAGAAGCGGTCGGCGACAATCGTCGTGATGGCCGGCTGCATGGAATTCAGCGTGATGGTCGCGATCACCCAGAAGGTGGTGATGACGACGAGGTTGTCGGTCGACGGGACCAGCATCAGAGCGACACCGCCGATCAGCGACCCGAACAGGATCCATGGCGTTCGGCGCCCGAGGCGCGTTCGCGTCCGATCCGAAAGCGCGCCCGCGACCGGTGTCGCGATCGTGCTGAACACCGAAGTGATCGCGTAAACGATCCCAAGCGTCTGCGCTTTGTGCACAGGATCGATATTCTGAATCTGGTTTGGAAGCAGCACGCCGAGGACGCTTGCGTACAGCGTGAGCAGGACGAAGAAAACCATTCCGAGGCTGGCCAGCAGCAACCATTTGCCGCGATCGCGGGTCATTGCCCGATCGAGGACGAAGGATTGATCGGTGGGCCTCATACTTCGGCGACGCGCATGCTGTTAGGGCGCCGCAGCGGGACCAGTGCCGGCTGGCTCGCGCGCCTTGCCGCCTCGTTCAGTTGGAGGCCGTGGCCGGGAACATCGCGCGCGTGAATGTGACCGTCGACGATCTCGAACGGAGCTTCGACCAAATGGTCGAAATTCTGGAAACTATATTCGAGCCAGCGCACACCCGGCAGTGCCAGAGCGACATGGACGCCGATTTCGAGGAAGGTGTTGCCGAGCGTCACCTCGACGTTCGCGTCATTTGCAAGCTGGCCTGCGCGCATTCCATCTCCCGTCGGACCGTTCACGTTGAGCATATCGCAAGCCTGCGCATCGATCAGCCGGCGCTTTCCGCCGAGATCGAGATACTCGCCCGCATTGATGCGCGTTAGACCCAGTCGCCGCAGCATCTGCAATCCACCAATATCGTCGCGAGCGACCGGATCTTCCGCCCAAAAGATCTTGTGACCTTCCTTTTGGAACAGCCGGATGGCTTCGACAGCCTCCTGCGCAGTCCACGCTTCATTGGCATCGATCATCGCAGGGCCGCGCCCGCCCGTCGCCTGGCGCAGCAACACCAGTCGATGCAAGTCGCGTTCAACGTCCGGGTGCCCGACCTTGATCTTGAATCCGCAGAAGCCCTGCTCCGCCGCGCTCCCGAACAGCTCCTGAAAATCGTGGTCGGAAAGGTGGAAATCGAGGCCGCTGGCATAGACTGGAACGCTCTGGCGTTCGGCTCCCAACATTCGCCAGAGCGGCAACCCCATCTGCTTGGCCAGCAGATCCCAGACGGCGTCCTGGAGTCCCTTCTCGAACGGGAGGCCCATCGGACGCACATTGCCCCCGCGCGCGCGCTTGACCGCGAGCACGAGCGCGGCGGGATCGGTCCTGACCAGCGTCGGCCAGGCTTCCTCCGCGAACACCCGTTCGATCTCGGCAATGTCCGGCAACGGCGTCAGGAGAGATTGTGCGAAGCCGAGACCGACCCGGCCGGCCTCGTCGATCAATTCAAGCGCCGCCACCCAAACCTCATCGATTCGGATTTGCGAATCGCCGACGGGCCGATCGCGCTCGAATTGAAATCGCGTGATGCGATAGTCCGCCAACCTGCCGCCCGCGCGCATCCGATTGCCTCCGTTGTGAAATATCAGTTAGGCGATATGTATGAATCAAAAGCTTCGATCCACCGAATAATTGCTCTTGCGAGTGCTTTCAGAACGCAGTAGTAATGGTAGCGCTAACAGGAGAGGGTTAGCCGAGGCAGAACAGGGCTAGCGACGGAAGTGGGGAGAAGCGCTGTAAAGCGATTTACGGCGGGTGGGTTTTTGCGCCCTTTTTCCCCACCCATCGTGCCTTTTGACGGCCCCGCCGTTTGTGCGGCGAAGGCTGTCTTCAATGCCCCGGCTGCTCGAGCAGGAGGGGCCGAATGAACACGCATTTTTTCTTCCCGTCGACGACTTCACGCAAGATTTTGCTCGCCAGTGCCACGAGCGTCCTTGCGCTTGCCGCTTCTAGCCCGGCTTACGGGCAGGATAATGCAGCCAAACCGGCGCCGGATGCGGCGATCGCCGCCGCGGCGGCGGTTCAGCCTGCTGCTTCGACCACACAGGCCGCCGACGAGCCGAATGCCGCGGAGCAGATCGTCATCACCGGCATCCGCGGATCGCTTCAGCGCAATCTGAACGCGAAGCGAGCTGCTCCGGGTGTGATGGACGTGATCTCCGCCGAGGACGTCGGCAAGTTCCCGGATCCGAACGTTGCGGACGCGCTGCAGCGCGTGCCGGGCGTTTCGATTCAGCGTCTCGGCCCCCGCGGTGAAGCGAATGGAATTACGGTTCGTGGCTTTGGCGGCGACTTCAACGATACGCTGTATGACGGTCGGCATATCTCCACGGTCGCCGTGGATCGACTTGGCAATCCGACCCGTGCTGTCGACTTCACGACGGTCGGCGCGGATTTCCTTGGTCAGCTCAACGTGCTCAAGACGCCTGACGTGGAGCTCTCGACTAGCGCGATTGGCGCGACGCTCAACGTGCTGCTGCCGAAGCCGTTCGATTTTTCAGGGTTTCGAGTTGCTGCATTTGCTGGCGGCTCGCTTCAGTCACGCGACAAGCACGTCCGCCCAAGAGCCGGTCTGCTGATCAGCGACACCTTTGCCAACGGAACTTTGGGCATCCTGGCCGACGCGACCTATACTCGCGAGGATACGAAGTCGAACCACGTATTCATCCCCGGCTGGGTCGGTAACCGTTTTGCCCCGTGCCAGACGGGCCCCATCAATCTGACGTGCCACCCCACGATTGATCCAAACAGTCCGGACTGGCAGGACCCCAACAATCGCCGCACAGTCGTGGGCTGGTTCCCGCAGCAGAATGGTGCCGAGCAGGTAACGACGGCCGATGAGCGTATTGACGGCCGCATCGCGTTGCAGTGGCGGCCGAGCGACAGTCTTCTGTTGACCATCGACGACAACTTCTCACGGCAGAAAGTCACGTCGAACACTTACGGCTATGCGGCCTGGTTCAACGGGGACGACCTCCGCAATGTCAAATATGATTCCAACGGCTCCGTCATAGACTTCAACCAGTTCGGTACGCCGATGGACTTCAACGCCAACCACACGAAGGACGTCAACCAAAGGAATCAGGTCGGGGCGAATCTGAAGTGGAACGCGACCGAGCACCTCAAGTTTGAGGCGGACGCTTCGGTCGACAGGGCCGTCCGGAATCCCGGCCGCAACGGGTTCAGTGACAGCATGGACATCGGTTACGGCGGGTACAACTCCGCCCTCTGTGCCACCGCCCAGTTCGCGAGCTCCGGCGGGTGCGTTTCGACCATCCTCGGCGCGCCGACTGGCGTCCAAATCACTGGCTCGAGTAGCAGCGATCTGCCCGCAATCCACGACGTCGGACCGGCAAACAATCTATCCAAGTTCCTCGATACGTCACAGATGGGCTCGCACGTCATCGTCCGTTTTCGCAATTACCAGACGGACCTTGTGAAGCAGGCGAAATTGCTCGGCAGGTGGCAAGCCGACAATTTCAATCTGACCTTCGGCGGTCAGTATTCCGAGGACAAGCTCTACACGGATAACGCGAATACATTCGCAAACGGGGTGTTCGCCAGCTTTGCCGGCTACGGAACTCCGTCAGGCCGAACCGGCGGGCTGTACCCACTGCCCGCAGGCGCTTTCAATGGCACAGTAAGCACATCCGGATTCATTCCGAGGTACGACAACGACGCGCTTGCTCCGGGTTTCGTCGTCTACGATCCCTACGCGATCTACAATGCGCTCGAGGCTGCCGGACACAACACCGAACCTGGATTTGATCAGGGCAGTGTCCTGACGGTCCGCGAAAAGACCCTCTCCTTCTTCGTGAAGGCAAATTTCGTCACCGACATCGCCGGCATGCCGTTCCACTTCAATGCCGGCCTTCGCGACGAAAATACCCACGTGAATGTGTCGGCAATCGGGCGGAGCATCACCGCTCTGACGGTCGATCCGGGCGACCCAACCTTGATCACGCCCACTTTCTCAAACCCGGAGACGATCAAGGACAAGTCCTTCTACACGTTCCTGCTGCCGAGCATGGACATGAAGCTCGAGTTAACGCCGAACGTCATTGTCCGACTTGATGCATCGCGAACGCTGACTCGACCGCTGCTTCTTTCGCTGAAGCCAACGATCAACTTCGGATCGCTGCGCCGCGGCTCTTTGTCTGGATCGGGGGGAAATCCGAACCTCAAACCCTATCTCTCCGACAATTTCGATGCGGGGGTCGAGTGGTATTACGCGCCCAACTCCTACTTCGCGGTCGACGGTTTTTATAAGCACATCACGAACTTCATCGTTGGCGGTGTAACGCAGGTAACCTTTCCCGGACTGCTTGATCCGTTCACGGGCCAAGAGGCGATCTTCAACGTGAACGCCCAGGTGAACGGCCCCGATGCCGACGTTCGCGGCGTCGAACTCGCGCTGCAGCACGTGTTCGGCAGCAGCGGCTTCGGCTTCCAGGCCAACGCCACGCTGGTCAACACCAATCGCAACTTCCCGACGAAGGATATCTCCGGCGCGGCATTTGCGATTACGGGCCTGACGAACTCAGCGAACTTCGTTGGCTTCTACGACAAACAGGGCTTGCAGGCCCGCGTCGCAGTCAACTACCGGGGGAGATATCTGCTCGGCCTAGGTCAGAATCAGGGCGGCACGTTCGGCGCCGAGCCTGTCTACGTCGACAAGCAGCTGCAGATCGACGCTTCGGCCAGCTACGACATCACGCCGATGTTCACCGTGTTCGGCGGGGTGACTAACATCAACAATTCTAATTACAGCACACATGGCCGCTTCTCGGACCAGCCGCTGGACATCTGGAATTACGGCCGCCGCTATACTGCGGGCGTACGCTTCAAACTCGCCGCGGCTCCGCCGCCGCCGCCGCCGCTGCCGGTAACTCCCCCGCCGCCTCCGCCGGCGCCCGAGGCGACGCAGACCTGCCCGGACGGGTCGGTGGTCGTGGCAACGGCGACATGCCCTGCACCGCCTCCCCCGCCTCCGCCCCCGGCGGCAGCGCCGGAAAGGGGCTGATCGTTTCCGAGTACCCGTCTCTCCCCGCTGGGGATGTGTCTCGAGCACATCCCCAGCACTCTCCCGCCGGGGATGTCGCGTAGCTCATTGA
>Ga0207674_10000320_pt1 | contig 61127 bp, 48 predicted proteins | sample KBSCornC72_FD_184303 | JGI IMG/M metagenome (GOLD analysis project Ga0207674, IMG submission 184303) | Corn rhizosphere microbial communities from Kellogg Biological Station, Michigan, USA - KBS Corn C7-2 (SPAdes) (version 2) | ecosystem: Host-associated > Plants > Roots > Rhizosphere > Soil ... | reverse complement strand
CTCTGGTGGACAGGGAAGGATTCGAACCTTCGTACCTCGCAAGGAGGGACAGATTTACAGTCTGTTGGCTTTAACCACTCACCCACCTGTCCGATGCTATAACTGCCCCGGATTTGGGGGGCCTTTAGGACTGAAGTTCATTATAGCAAAGGCACCCAATGCGTTAGAATAGCAGAGGAAACCTCGGGCGGGAGTAACTCAGTGGTAGAGTCACAGCCTTCCAAGCTGTTGGTCGCGGGTTCGATTCCCGTCTCCCGCTCCATGATTTCCAGGATCCGCAAGGGTAAGCTGGCGTAGCTCAGTTGGTAGAGCATCTGATTTGTAATCAGAGGGTCGGGGGTTCAACTCCCTCCGCCAGCTCCATAATCTAGGAAGCCGCCACCAGCATTGCCTTCCACGCATCCTCATCCTGACCGATGCTTAGCCGGTTGGCGGATCGGATCAGCGGCAACCGCAACAAGCTTGGCTCCCGCTCAATCTTTTCCAGGAGCTGGGAATCGGAAGGCTTGAGATATTTCAGACCGGCATCAAGATAAGCTTTTCCCTCCGAGTCGAGGAGCGCCCCCAGGCCGAAACGGTCGACGAACCTCTTAATCTCGCCCGGCGCCATGGGCTTCCTCTTCAAATCCACAAAGTGAATCGTGATGCGGCGCTCTTTGAAGAACCGCTCGGCCGCGCGCGTGGCTGAAGAATTCTTCACGCCGAAAATCTGGACACTCATCATAAGGTGTTCGTCTTAGTACTAAAGATTGGACTGGAAGCCCACAAAAAACAATGTTAGGATACTGAGAGTTTAATCGCCAATTCTTTGGTCGGAGGACGTTGCGATGCAGTCTGGATGGAGACTATCGGTGCCGCTCGCAGCCGCGGGCGCTTGTATGTTATTACTACCCTTGCTCGCGCCGGGGAGCAGCGACGATGAGACCAAGCCAAACGGCAAGGGGATGGGGACGATCCTCAATCCAGGCAATGGAAACCGGGATGCCGGCCAGGCAAAAGGAGCCAAACCAGGCGGCGGTGGCACCAGCAACGGTATCAATTACCACGGTGGCCCGGTGATACTGGGCACCGTGAACGTGTACTACATCTGGTACGGCAATTGGAGCGGAAACTCGGCCAAAACGATTCTGACTGAGTTCGCCCGCGCGATCGGCGGATCGGCGTACTTCAATATCAACACGACGTATTACAACGGATCGAGCGCCCACGTCAGCAACTCTGTCAATTATGCCGGGTCAGTAGATGACAGTTACTCCCTCGGCACCACACTTTCGGATGCCAACATTCAGACCATCGTCACCAACGCGATTAACAATAATGCGCTGCTGAAAGATCCGAATGGCGTTTACTTCGTGCTGACATCCGACGATGTGGCGGAATCTAGTGGATTCTGCACGACATACTGCGGCTGGCACACCTACGGAACGATCGCCAACACGAATATCAAATACGCGTTCGTCGGGAATGCCGCACGCTGCCCTTCGGCATGTGAAGCACAGTCCACCAGCCCGAATGGAAACGCCGGTGCGGATGCGATGGCCAGCGTCATCGCTCACGAATTGGAGGAGGCGGTCACAGATCCGAATCTGAACGCCTGGTACGACACGCGCGGCTATGAGAATGCCGACAAATGCGCCTGGAAGTTCGGGACCACCTCGACGGCCACGAATGGCTCCAAGTACAACATCACCCTTAATAATACACTCCAGTACCTGATCCAGCAAAACTGGGTGAACGCGAGCGGCGGTTATTGCGCACTGAGCTATTAATCGCGCCTGTTAGACTGGCGAAATGACGCGCGCGGCGCTGTTCGCTTTCTGTGTAATTACGACCGCGCACGCAGCAGCCATCCAGCCGCTGCCCATCATCCCCCGCCCCGCCATGGCGAGGCATCTGAACGGCACTTTTCTACTGGGGAAGTCGGCCGTGATCTATGCCGAGCCGGAGGCCCAGGCCGTTGCCAAGTGGTTCGCGGAGCAACTGCGTTCCGAATTTGAAATCGCCGCTTCGGTGGAGATGCAAGTTCCGCGAAGGAAAGCGTTCCACTTTCTTATCGATGAGAGCCTGCCGGAAGAAGGCTATCGCTTGCGGATTGAGCCGCGCGGGGTAACTATATCCGGCCGGCCGGCTGGATTGTTCTACGGGGCGCAATCGGTGCTCCAGCTCGCCGCGGCCCACAGCGGGACCATCCTGATTCTCCCTGCGACAGAAATCCAAGATCGCCCGCGGTTTCCCTATCGCGGCCTCCACCTGGATACGGCGCGACACATATTCCCGGTTGAATTTCTAAAGAGCTACCTGGACTGGATGGCGCGTTACAAGCTCAACACATTTCACTGGCATCTTACGGACGACCAGGGCTGGCGTATCGAGATCAAACAATATCCGCGACTGACGGAGGTCGGCTCGATGCGAAAGGAGACGCTCGTCGGGCATTCCCCGCAATCGACCTCCTACGACGAAAAACCGTACGGCGGTTTCTACACTCAGGAGCAGATCCGCGATGTGGTGGCTTACGCGCGCGATCGCTTCATCACCGTGATTCCGGAGATCGAAATGCCCGGCCATTCGCTAGCCGCGCTGGCGGCGTATCCGGAACTGGCCTGTACCGCGGGCCCGTTTGAGACCGCGACCACATGGGGCGTCTTCAAAGACGTTTTTTGTCCCAAAGACAACACCTTTCAGTTTCTGGAAAACGTCCTGACGGAAGTGATGGACCTGTTCCCATCCCACTACGTCCACATCGGCGGCGATGAAGTCGAAAAGGACCGCTGGAAAGAGAGCCCGAATGCGCAGGCAGTGATCCGGCGGGAGGGGTTGAAGGATGAAGGCGAGCTACAGAGCTATTTCATCCGCCGTGTGGAGCAGTTCATCAACGCCAAAGGCCGGCGGATGATTGGATGGGACGAAATTCTGGAAGGCGGTATTGCGCCCGACGCCACCGTGATGAGCTGGCGCGGCGAGAAAGGTGGTATCGAGGCCGCTCGCCAGGGTCACGACGTCATCATGACTCCGGATTCGTACCTTTATTTCGACCACTACCAGGGCGATCGGAATCGGGAGCCTCTGGCCATCGGCGGAATGTTGCCGCTCGAAAAAGTCTACAGCTACAATCCCACTCCCGCAGCGCTGAACCCGGAGGAGCAGAAACACATCCTGGGCGCACAAGCCAATTTGTGGACGGAATACATCGTGGATCCGAGCCAGGCGGAGTACATGCTGTTCCCGCGTTTGTTCGCTCTGGCCGAACTGGCATGGTCGCCGCAAGGCAAGCGGAATTATCGCGATTTTTTGAGTCGTGTTCCACCGCAGCTGGCACGGCTCAAGCGCCAAGGCGTGAACTATCGGCCGCTATCTCGCCTCAAATAGCGCTACGTCAACATCAAGGAACGGACCCAGTTGGCGGTTGTGCCAACCTGCAAATTCAGGCCGCGCGGTGAACCATTCGCGCCAGCGCGCGACATCGGCCGCCGGGCCGTGAATCAGGAATCTTCCGGCGGCCGGCAGCACGGTCTGTGCGAGCATCTCCGCATACTGCTTCCCCGCGGGCGAATCGCCATAGGGCAGCAAGAAAGGCTTGCCGTTGACCGGATACACGTCGAGCACACTATACAGATATCCCGGCAGCAGGTAATCCGGGCTCCAGACCGGGGGCTTGGCTTCGACGAATGGACTGGTGACCAGCACCGGCGTAGACGGATCGAGCACCAGCGCGTTTATTGCGCGCGACGCTCCGCGCCAATCTGAATTATGGTGCGGCGGCCAAAGTTCGCTCCACTGGCCGTCGAAGATCAGCGCGACACATCCCATCAACAGCGCTAGCGATTGCCATTTCGATTTTGGGATGAAAAACGCGGCTGCGGCGGTAGCGGCTAACGCCGCGCCAGGTAATGCGATGGATACATAACGCGTGGTGAACACGCTGATGCCGCTCAGATGCGAATAGGCGAACAAGCCGAAAGGCTGCACGAGCCACCATCCAGCGATCAGGGCAATCGCGGACCAACGCGGCGCCAGGTCCATACGCTTCCACTGTCGCCACCTGGCCAGCACCCATGCGCCCAATAGGCAGGCGGCCACTAAGCGAGTCTTGAACGAGCTTCCCAATTCAGACCAGGAAGGCAGCGGGGCGAACACGTGCAGGGCTGCATCGCGATTCAGCGCCAGCGCGGCGATCGCCACGGGCAGAAGTGCCAGCACCAGTCCTGCCGTGATTGTTGCGGCTTGAGCCCACGACACGCGGCGATCCGATCGAGCCAAAAAATAAATCGCGTACACGAAATAGAACGGCCAGTAGACCAGGTGCACGCGCCACAGAATCGCGCCCGCGGCCAGAAACAGAATGCCGTCGAGCCATTTCCCCGTATCCAGCCAGCGGACCAGCAGCCAGAGACTCGCCGCGGCCACGCACGTTCCAAGGGCGTAGGGTCTCGCGTCGTCAGCTTGATAGTTGAAGAGTCGAAGGGTGAGGCACGCGAAGACTGCAAACCATGCCGCTTGGGGATGAATCAGCCGCGCAGCCAGTTGGGCGATTAAGAACAACGCCAGTCCCAAAGCGATGAGTGAAGGAAGCCGCTCAGCCGGTTCGGAAAATCCGAATACGGCCTCGGATGCTCGCGGCAGCCAGTAGTACACGGACTCGACCGCGGGCGCAATGACGACCAGGGATGGATGGCCGGCACCGTGGTGAACAATGAAGGCGGTCTCGGCTTCGTCCACCCAAAAGCTGGAACCGAGCGGCATCACCCACATGCGCGCGATGCACAGCGCCAGGAGTAATGGCAGCAGTGCCCGCTGGATCACTTGCCGAAGCTTACCCGCAGGCCCGTGCTGTAGATGGTGTCGTTTTTCTTACGCCCCGGCACCGGGTTGCTGAGCAAACGATCGCTGATCGTGACCTGCCAGGACAACCACTTGTGGATGGCGGTCACGGCCGAGAGGTCGAAATTCATTCGGTACGCACCTGTATCGGAGAGGTTCGTGAAGAAGTCCAGTTTTTGCTCGACGTGCGTGACGTCGCTGAATTTATGGACGAAATCGTCACCCAACAGAAGCTCAGCCGATGTGCGATTCAGTCCGGTTGAGAAAAACTCGCGGTTGGCGGCTGCGCCGGCGCGCAAGTCGAGCTGCGTGGCCATGGTCTTTATGGCGTGATAACCTCCGCCGCCCGCTGGCGTAAACCGTAAATCCAAATCCTGGAACTGATCGGACTCGAGATCCACCGAACCGAATATGAAGGCCCTGCCGTCCAGGTTCAAGTTATAGGCCACCCCGCCGCGCTTGGAGTTTGCGGTGGTCTGCGTGGCCCCGCCCGAGAAATCGCTGGATGAAAAAATGGACGTGTAGTAGACGGCGATCTTATCGCGAGTGGTGGAGCGGGCGGCATTCGCGGCCATCGTCAACGTTTCGGTGTTGGCATTGCCGCGGCTGGCGGCGAATCCCAGGTCGAAGTTGCCGACCCACAAATCCACCAAACGCGGGTTTCGAAAATGATCGATCTCAGCCTGGACCTTGGCCTGCTCGTCGCCGTTGCGGATGAACTGTATGGAGTCCTTGGACGTGGCGACTACTCCGGCAGTCTGCGTCGTCACGTTAAACCTTCCATTGACGGTTGCGACCGAGCCGACGATAGTTTGGCCGTCGCTCAGGCCGATGTATAGCGGACCCGTAGCCGAGATCGCCGCAATGGAATCCCATTTAAGCGTGAGGTCGCCCGCGTTTTCGGTCTTAAGGACCAGGATATTTGTGTCACTCCGCAGAACGGACCCGGTAATTCTGTCGCCGTTAGCAAGCGTAACTTGATCGGCCCAGAGAGAACACGCACCGAGCAGCAACGTGGCGGCGAAAAGAACTTTCATCCCCTCAGCTTATCGAATTGACACGGCACATTGTCGATGAGCCGGACTTCTCCCAGCCAGACCGCCGCCACGATTAGGACGCCGCCCATGATGGTGTCCACGGGCTGAAACGTAGCAGGATCGACCACTTCGAGATATTCGACGCGGATTTCAGGCGTGCCTGACAAGGCTTTCCACGCTGTCCGCGTTACAGGCGCGGCATGAGTGGCGCCCGCGTGAATTGCCGCCTCGGCATCGCGTAATGTTTTGTAGAGAGCCGGCGCGATTCGGCGCTGTTCCGGCGTGAGCCGCTGATTGCGGGAACTCATCGCCAGGCCGTCGGATTCGCGCACAGTGGGGACCGGCACGATGGTTACGGAAAAATTCAGATCCGCCGCCATGGTCTGGATCACCGCCAGTTGCTGCGCGTCTTTTTCCCCGAAGTAAGCCCGATCCGCCGAAACAATGTTGAACAGCTTGGCCACCACGGTAGCCACGCCCTGGAAGTGGCCGGGGCGGAATTCGCCTTCCAGGCGCGACGAAATACCGGAAACCGCCACTATGGTCAGTGGGTCGCCCGGATACATTTCCCTGGCGTCCGGAGCGAATATCGCATCCACGCCCAGGCGATCGCAAAAAGCCAGGTCGGTATCCAGATCCCGAGGGTACTTTTGGAAATCGTCAGGGCGGTCGAACTGAGTGGGATTTACGAAGATGGTCGCGACGACGTAGGCGGTCTCTTCGCGTGCGAGATGAATCAGAGCACCGTGCCCAGCATGAAGCGCGCCCATAGTTGGAACCAGGCCGATGGTCAATCCGCGATTGCGGGCGGCCGCGATATGCTGGCGCATTTCCGCGATGGTTCGTAATAGAATCACTTCGGGAATCGGCCGCGGCGTACGTCGTCGACATATTCGCGGGCCGAGCGGACAACCTCTTTGCCCAGTTCGGCGTAGCGTTTCACGAATGACGGCGTGAATTCGTCGAACAACCCGAGCGCGTCATAGCTCACAAGCACCTGCCCATCGCAATGCGGTCCGGCGCCGATGCCGATGGTGGGAATGGTCAAAGCCCGGGTGATCTCGCTCGCAATATCTGAAGGAATGGATTCCAGAACGAGCGCGAACGCGCCCGACTGCTGGACGATTTTCGCTTCTTCCAACAGCTTTTCGGCGGCCGGGCCCGAGATCTTCTTAAAGCCCCCCAACTGGTGCACCGACTGCGGAGTCAGGCCGATATGCCCCATCACCGGGATTCCGATCTCAACCAGCCGCGCGATCACGTCTGCCGCAGCCCGGCCGCCCTCCAGCTTTACAGCCGCCGCGCCGCCTTCCTGGATCAGCCGGCCCGCGTTACGCACCGCATCATCAAGCCCGGTCTGAAAGGTCAGGAACGGCATATCCGCGATCACCAGCGCGTGCTTGGTCCCGTTGCGAACCGCGCGGGTGTGGTGGACCATCATGTTGAGTGTGACCTCTAGCGTGGTCTCGTGGCCCATGATCACCATGCCCAGCGAATCGCCTACCAGAATGGCGTCGACTCCCGCACAGTCCAGCAGGCGCGCCATTGTGGCATCGTAAGCCGTCAGAACGGTGATCTTTTCGCCGCGCTGCTTCATATCCAGAAGGTCCGGGATGCGGACGGCCTTGTGAGCTTGCTTCATGAAAACTCTAATCTATAGTAGCTCAGTCACTTAGACTTCCTTGACACCCTCCCGCCAGGACTGTTATCCTAATATTGGACTGAATTAGTCTTAGATGCTGAAGCTAACTAAGAAAGCCGACTATGGGCTGATCGCCCTGCGCCACTTGGCATGTCAGGCTAAGACTGCGTCCGCCAAGGAGATCGCCGAGCGCTATCGGATTCCCTTGCCTTTACTCTCGAAAGTACTACAAACACTGGTACATACCGGGCTGCTGGTTTCCGAACAGGGCGCCACCGGCGGCTATAAATTGGCTCGCGAGGCGCACGAGATCAATGCGCTCGAAGTGATCCGCGGCATTGACGGGCCGATCATTCTGACGCAATGCTTCACCGAGCATGACGAGCCGATCGAGTGCGACCAGAGCGAAATGTGTCCGGTCCGCGAGCCGCTCCGAAAAGTTCACGAAGGGATTTTGCGATTGCTGTCTGGAATCACGATTGCGGATCTGGCCTCGGATGACATGGCGATTCCGGCCATCCCCAGAATGGTTTCAAGCATCCAACCAATAACAACAAGATGAAATTACCGATATACATGGACAACCACGCCACCACGCCGGTAGATCCGCGCGTGTTCAAGGCGATGACGCCGTACTTTACGGATACGTTCGGAAATGCTGCAAGCCGGAATCACAGCTTCGGCTGGGTGGCCGAGGATGCGGTAGAAAAAGCTCGCAAGCAGGTGGGCGACCTGATCGGCGCGAACAATAAAGAAATCGTCTTCACTAGCGGCGCGACCGAATCGAACAACCTGGCGCTGAAGGGAGTGGCGGAGATGTATGCCGAAAAGGGCAATCACATCATCACCGCCGCTACCGAACACAAGGCCATCCTCGATACTTGCAAGCGCCTGGAAAAAGAAGGCTACAAGGTCACCTATCTGCCGGTGGAAACCAACGGCTTAGTGGATCTGGACAAACTGCGCGCGGCTATGACGGACAAGACCATCCTGGTCAGCATCATGTACGCGAACAATGAAATCGGCGTGCTGCAGCCCGTCGCTGAGATCAGCAAGATCGCAAAAGAACGCGGCGCACTGTTTCACACCGATGCCACGCAGGCGGTCGGCAAAGTGCCTGTGGATGTGATCAAAGACGGTATCGATCTGGCATCGATCAGTGCGCACAAGATGTACGGTCCCAAGGGCGTGGGCGCGCTGTACGTTCGCCGACGCAATCCTCGGGTTCAGTTGACCGCGCAGATGGATGGCGGCGGGCATGAGCGCGGGATGCGTTCCGGCACGCTGAATGTTCCCGGAATCGTGGGGCTGGGCGAGGCCTGCGCGATCGCCAAGGCTGAGATGTCCGAGGAAATTAAGCGCATGGCGCACCTGCGCGATAAGCTGAAAGATCGGCTGATGTCCTCGCTCGACGAGGTGTATATCAACGGCACCATGGAACACCGGCTGCCGAACAACCTGAATATCAGTTTTGCCTACGTCGAGGGCGAATCGCTGCTGATGGGCATTAATGAGATCGCGGTATCCAGCGGTTCGGCGTGCACTTCGGCGACGCTCGAGCCCAGTTATGTACTGAAGGCATTGGGAGCCGGGGACGATCTGGCGCATTCTTCCATCCGTTTCGGCCTGGGCCGGTTCAACACGGAAGAAGAAGTGGATTACGTGGCGGCAAAGGTGATCGACGTGGTGAAGAAGCTGCGCGAGCTGTCGCCGTTGTACGAAATGCACAAAGAAGGAATCGACCTTACCAAGGTGCAGTGGACTGCTCACTAATTTGAAGCGCGCACAACGGAACGCGTCGAAGACGCCGCGTCCTGTGCGCTCCGGAAAGAAGGGCTAAGAAACTATGGCGTATTCAGACAAAGTACTCGATCATTACAACAACCCCCGCAACGTCGGCTCGTTCGATAAGACCGATCCCAACGTGGGTACGGGCATGGTGGGCGCGCCGGAGTGCGGCGACGTGATGAAGCTGCAGGTGAAGGTGAACCCGGCCACGGGCATCATCGAAGACGCGAAGTTCAAGACGTTCGGCTGCGGCAGCGCGATCGCCAGCTCCTCACTCGCGACAGAATGGCTGCGCGGAAAAACCGTTGACGAGGCCCTGGCTATCAAGAACACCGACATCGTCAACGAACTGAGCCTGCCTCCGGTGAAGATTCACTGCTCGGTGCTCGCTGAGGACGCGATCAAGGCCGCCATCGACGATTACAAGAAGAAGTCGGAAAACGTGGAAGCCCAGACCAAGGCACACGCCTAAGTAAGAGCCAGTCGTATGGTCACGGTTACTCCCAAAGCGGTAGACAAGATCCGCGAAGCTTTCAAGCGCGAGGGCGTCTCGGGAGGGCTGCGTCTGGGCGTTCGTGGCGGCGGATGCTCCGGACTCAGCTATCTCTTTAAGTTCGATCCGAAGCCCAGGGCCACCGACAGCGTGCTCCAGTTCGACGATGTCAGCGTCTATATCGACCCTAAGAGCATGGTGTTCCTGGAGGGGATGACACTCGACTGGCAGGATACGCTGATGCAATCGGGTTTCGTCTTCGAGAACCCGCATGCCAAGAAGAGTTGCGGCTGCGGAACATCGTTCACCGCTTAATGAAGTTCGACGTTGCCTGATGAAATTCTACGATGCTCTCGGCCTGGAGCCGAAGCTGGCACTCGATCCGGACGATCTCAAAAAACGCTTCTATGATCGCAGCCGCCAGTGGCATCCTGATCGCTTCAGCCGCGCTTCCGCCGAGGAGAAACAACGATCCGAGGAAATGACCTCGATGCTCAACGACGCTTTTCGCACTCTGCGCGAGCCTGTGGCCCGGGCCGAATACTTTCTGCGCGAGAGCGGCCTGGAGCTTTCAAAAGACGCTCCGCCGGAGCTGCTGGAGGAGGTTTTTGAGCTGAATATGGCGCTGGAGGAACTGCGTGGCGGCGATGAGTCGGCGCGCGCGCAATTGCTATCGGCGCAGGAGCGGTTTACGGGCATGCTGGGCGATGCGGATACGGGACTCGGCGGACTCTTTGTCGGTTATGACGGGAAGCCCGATGCCGCCGTGCTGGAACAGATTCGCGCGGTGTTGAATCGCCGCAAGTACGTATCGAACCTGTTGCGCGATGTCGAGAAAGAACTGAATGTCCACTCTGCAAATTGATTTCGGCCATGCCAAGCCGCGCATTGTCGGCATCGACCTGGGGACCACCAACAGCCTCATAGCGGTGATGGATCTGACAGGGCCCCGCATTCTTTCCGGAATCGTACCCAGCGTGGTTTCGGTCACAGAGTCCGGAGAAGTGATCGCGGGTGCCGAAGCCCGCGAGATGCTTATCACGCATCCCGAGCGCACGGTCTATTCCGTCAAGCGGCTCATGGGCCGCGGCGTAGGCGACGTGCAAGACGAACTGAAACTCTTCCCTTTTCACATAGTCGAGGGCAGCGAGTCGGTGATCAAGCTCCAACTCGGCGACAAGATAATGACGCCGCCCGAAGTATCGGCATACGTGCTTCGCAAGCTGAAGGAAGATGCCGAGGACGTACTGGGCGCCCCCGTGACCCAGGCCGTGATCACCGTTCCCGCGTACTTCAACGACGCGCAGAGGCAGGCGACCAAGGACGCCGGCCGAATCGCCGGTCTTGAAGTTCTGCGGCTGGTGAACGAACCCACGGCCGCGGCGCTGGCGTACGGGCTCGATAAACGTAAAGAAGGTCTTGTCGCAGTCTACGATCTGGGCGGCGGAACGTTTGACATATCCATTCTGAGATTGCATGACGGGATCTTCGAGGTGCTGGCAACCAACGGCGATACGCACCTGGGCGGCGACGATATCGACAATTTGCTGTTGAACATCGCGCTTGAAGATCTTCAGAGCGAGTGGGGCGAGGATCTTTCTGGAAATGCCAGCCTGGTCCAACTGCTGCGCCGGGCGGTGATTCAAGCCAAGGAGGCCCTCTCCTTCGCGCCTTCGGCGACCATCGACCTTGAATACGGGCCGCGAAAATACCAGAGGGAGATCGACGTAGAATTATTCAATCGCCTGATCAAGCCGATTGTGGAACGCACGCTCGGTCCCTGCCGGAATTGCATCAAGGATGCCGGGATCACAGTCGAGCAGATCAACGAAACAGTGATGGTGGGCGGGTCCACACGGATACCCCTGGTTCGTTCTGCAGTGGAAAGGCTGTTCCGCAAACGGCCGCACACGGAGCTGAATCCCGACGAGGTGGTCGCGCTGGGAGCAGCCGTACAGGCAGGAATTCTCGGCGGCGAGGTGGAAGACAAGCTTCTTCTCGACGTCACGCCGCTTTCGCTGGGCATCGAAACGATGGGCGGGCTGATGTCGAAGCTGATCCATCGTAACTCGACTATTCCAGCGTCGGAGACGGAATTGTTCACCACTGCAGTCGACGGGCAGACGAACGTCCTGATTCACGTCCTGCAAGGCGAACGCGAGCTGGCGAAGGACTGCCGGAGCCTCGCCCGCTTCGATCTGAAAGAAATTGATCCGATGATTGCGGGCATGGCGCGCATTCAGGTGCGATTCCTGATCGACGCCAACGGGATTCTGAACGTCACGGCGAAAGACCTGCGGACCGGCAAAGAGCACAGCATGGACGTGAAGCCCTCCTACGGCCTGACGGACGACCAGGTGGAGGCGATGATCCTGGAGTCCTACGATAAGGCCGAGGAGGACTTCAAGGAACGCCAGCTGCGCGAGGCGCGTGTCGAAGCCGACGCGATTCTGGGCGCGGTCGACAAAGCGAAAGAGGACGAGGCTTACCGCGCGTTGCCGGAGGCAGAGCGTGCAATAATCGATCGGGCCGTCAACGAGCTGCGGCTTTCGTACCATGGCGATGATCACCTGCTGATCCGCGATCAGATCGAGAAATTGAATCAGGCTACTATGGCGCTGGCCGAAGCCATCATGAACGAAGCCGTGGGCAAGGCGCTTAAGGGAACGAACATTAATGCTTAAGCTAACGTGGCAGAACCTGGATGATATCGCCCTGTCGTTGTACGAGAAGTTTCCGGAGATGGACCCAACTCATGTCCGTTTCACTGACCTGCTGAAGTGGATCACCGAGCTCGATGATTTCGACGACGATCCGCTGAAATCGAACGAGGCCAAGCTAGAACGGATCCAGATGGCATGGCTGGAAGAATACCAAGACAATCAATAGCGGCTTTCGCGGCAGCGTTGCTTTTCACGCTGCTGGCCACAGGCGCGGATCAGCCGCTGACGCCACAGCAGCGATCCGCGATGGACCACATTTCCGCGGATTCCCTGCGCGGGAACCTTTCTTTCCTCGCTTCGGATCTGCTCGAAGGCCGTGCAACCCCCTCGCGGGGACTCGACTTGGCCGCGGAATACCTTGCGGCGCAGTTTCGGCGCGCTGGACTAGAGCCCGCCGGCGACGACGGGTACTTCCAGACTGCGACTCTGGCTGATTTCGGCGATCGCGGAAGCCGGCTGGCGCGATCGCTGGGAGTTGACGATCCGTCATCCGTGAAGATGCGCAATGTCGCGGGCATCCTGCGCGGGTCCGATCCCGAATTTCGCGACACCTACGTAATACTTAGCTCGCACTACGATCATGTCGGGATGGCCGCCGCCGGGAAGGATCGGATTTTTAACGGCGCCAATGATGATGGCAGCGGAACAGTGAGCGTGGTCGAAGTCGCGTCCGCACTGGCGGCGTTGCCTGTGCATCCGCGGCGCAGTATTCTCTTCATGCTGTTTTTCGGCGAGGAGCGCGGGCCCCTCGGCCCCGGGCTGCTCGGCTCACGCTACTACGCCGCGCACCCTCTCGTGCCCCCGGTGCAGACCATCGCGCAATTGAATTTGGAGCAGGTTGGCCGCACGGATGCTTCCGATGGTCCGCAAATCAAGACTGCGTCGATAACGGGTTACGATTTCTCGGACGTACCCGGAATTCTGGCGGATGCGGCTCAGGCTGCCGGGGTCACCGTTTACAAAAACCCGCAGAACAGCGACGCGTATTTCAACCGAAGCGACAACCAATCGCTGGCGGATCTCGGAATCCCGGCGCACACGTTATGCGTCGCCTACGAGTTTCCCGACTATCACAAGGTGACCGATAGCTGGGAGAAAATAGACTACAACAACATGGCGGCGATCGATCGCGCGGTAGCGCTGGGAATGCTGCGGCTGGCTTCCGACGAAGCCCCGCCCAAATGGAACGAAACGTACGCACCCGCCCGCCGATACGTGAATGCAGCCCGCCGGCTGCACCCGTAGCAGGTAATCCTACGCCGTTCGCCCCTTATTACGCAGTCCTCATAGTTTCGGTCTTGTCACCGGAAATCGCCGCCTGCGCCGCCGCCAGCCGGGCGATTGGAATCCGATACGGCGAGCAGGACACGTAATTCATGCCAACCCGATAACAGAACTCGACTGAGCTGGGATCGCCGCCGTGCTCGCCGCAGATTCCGATTTCGAGATCCGGACGCGTCTTACGGCCAAGCTCGATACCCATGATGATCATCTTGCCGACGCCTTCCTGATCGATGGATGCGAACGGATCGGCTTTGAAAATCTTCAGGGCTTCGTACTCGCCGGAGAACTTCGTATAGTCGTCGCGCGACAGACCCATGGTGGTCTGCGTAAGATCGTTCGTACCGAAGCTGAAAAACTCAGCCTCTTTGGCGATCTCATCGGCGACCAGTACCGCGCGTGGAATCTCGATCATGGTTCCGACCAGGTAGTGGAGTTTCTTCATGCCCGCCTTCGCCAGCACTTCCTTGGCGACGCGGACGACGATTTCCTTCTGATTGGTCACCTCGCCCACGCTACCAGCCAGCGGAATCATCACTTCCGGAATCACCTTGATTCCCTTCTTCGCCACATGCACGGCTGCTTCGAAAATCGCGCGGGCCTGCATTTCGGTGATCTCTGGATACGTGATGCCGAGCCGGCAGCCACGGTGCCCTAGCATCGGGTTGAACTCGTGCAGCTCCTCGACGCGCTTCAGCAATTCGGGCAACTGCTTCTTCAGATCGCCCACCTTGATGCGGTACTTCTCCGACATTTCCTTCTTCATCGGTCCGCCGGCATGCGGCAGCCTGGCGAGATCCACCATCAGATCCTCGCGCTTGGGCAGGAACTCGTGCAGAGGAGGATCCAGCGTGCGGATCACTACTGGTAGCCCATCCATAGCCTGGAACAAGCCGATGAAATCCTTGCGCTGCATGGGGAGCAGCTTCTGCAGAGCCTTGGTGCGCGATTTCACGTCGCGCGCCAGAATCATGGCCTGCATGAAGGGAATGCGGTCTTCGGCGAAGAACATGTGCTCAGTGCGGCACAGGCCGATGCCCTCGGCGCCATAGAGTCTGGCTACTTTCGCGTCGCGCGGAATGTCCGCGTTCGCTCGCACGCCGAAGCTGCCTCGGAATTCATCGGCCCACGCCATCAACTTTCCGAAGTACGACGTGGTCGGATCGGGATCCTTGGTGACGGCCTTGCCCAGGTATACCTTCGCGGTGGTGCCGTCCATCGAAATCCAGTCGCCTTCCTTTACCGTGATGGCTTTCTTATTGACGGTGACCGTGAACTTCTTGCCGTGCTCGTCGATGGCGATGGAGCCCGCGCCGACGATGCAAGGCCGGCCCATCCCGCGCGCGACCACTGCGGCGTGACTCGACTTGCCGCCCACCGCGGTCAGGATACCCTTGGCGACATCCATGCCGTGAATATCGTCCGGCGTGGTTTCCTTACGGACCAGGATCACCGGACCGCTGCTGCTCATCTCCACTGCGTCTTCCGCGGTGAATGCGGCGCGTCCCACGGCGGCGCCCGGGCTGGCGTCGATTCCCGTCGCGACGTTCACCAGCTTCTTGAGCGACGGCTCATCGAAGATCGGGTGCAGGAGCTGATCGAGCTGCTGCGGCGCGACTCGCAAAACCGCCTCTTCCTTGCTGATCAAGCCTTCCTCATGCATCTCCACCGCAACGCGCACAGCCGCCTGGCCGGTACGTTTTCCGTTGCGCGTCTGGAGCATGTAGAGCTTGCCTTCTTCGATGGTGAATTCGAAATCCTGCATGTCGCGATAATGCTTTTCGAGACTCGCAGTGATGTCACGCAGCTCGCGGTAAGCGGCCGGCATGATCGTTTCCAGCTCGGAGATCGGCTGCGGCGTGCGAATGCCGGCAACCACGTCCTCGCCTTGGGCATTCACCAGGAACTCGCCATAGAATACTTTCTCGCCAGTCGCGGGATCGCGCGTGAACCCCACACCGGTAGCCGAAGTATTGCCCGTATTGCCGAACACCATGGCCTGAACGCTGGCCCCAGTTCCGATTTCATCCGGAATCTTTTCCATCTTGCGGTAGTATGCGGCTTTGGGATTCCACCACGAACGGAATACGGCATCGCGAGACATGGTCAACTGCTCGCGCGCATCCTGCGGGAACGGTTTCTTGGTCTCCTTCTGGACCAGCTTCTTGTAATCCTCGATGATCGCCTGGAGATCCTTGGCGCTGAGGTCCGTATCGGACTTGGTCTTAGCCTTGTGCTTGCGCGTATCGAAGATGTGATCGAACTTCTCCATGTCGATATTCAGCGCAACTTCGCCGAACATCTGAATGAAGCGGCGGTAGCTATCGTAGGCGAAGCGCGGATTGCCGCTGCGCTTGGCCAGGCCCTCCACGGTCTTGTCGTTCAAGCCGAGGTTCAGGATGGTGTTCATCATACCGGGCATGGAGAACTTCGCGCCGCTGCGAACGCTGACCAGCAGCGGATTCTCGGGATCGCCCAGCTTCTTGCCGATCTGCCCTTCGAGCTTGGCCATCGCCGCGAACATCTGTTGGTCAATCTCGGGAGTCACCTTGTTTCCGTTCTGAAAGAAGATATTGCAGACCTCTGTCGAGATCGTAAAACCGGGAGGCACGGGCACTCCGGCCTTGCTCATCTCCGCGAGCCCGGCGCCCTTGCCGCCGAGTACTTCCTTCATCTTTCCATCGCCGTCGGCTGTGCCGCCACCAAAACTATAAACGTAGGTTTTCATATTATTTCTGGTCTCCTGAGGTTACGATCTCCGAAAAGTCGATCGTTGAGAGCTTCCAATAAAGCTGGTTAAGTAGTTTCAAACGGTTTTCTCTTAGCTCCTGATCTTCAACATTGACGTGCACCGTGTCGAAAAACCGATCTACGACCGGACGCAATGAGGCGATTTGCCGCAGAACTTCCCGATAGTCTCCGTCGCTGAACAATTGAGTCGATGCCAGTGGCAAATCATTGATACTTTGATATAGTTCTCGCTCTGCAGCTTCCTGAAATAGTGCTGGATTCGCATCCGCACTGGTTGTAAACTGCGCCTGATCCAAAATGCCCTTCGTACGTTTGAAATTTGAAATCACGGCGATGAAGTCTTGGGTTGGCCCGACGTCGCGCAAGGCGTCTAGCCAACGCTTCATTTCCGGTGGGTCGAGTGCGTGCTTCATCGCAGCGTTTACGTAGTCGTAGCGGAATCCCTTGTAGTCGCGGAAATAGTGTTGAACTCGATCCTTGAGGAAAGCTTCCAGAGCCTCGTCTACGTGAAGCGATGCCGCACCAAGTGTGACTTGTCCTTCGTCTAGAATCTTCACTATTCCCTGCGCCGCGCGGCGCAGGGCGAACGGGTCCTTGGAACCCGAAGGCATCATTCCAATGCGGAAGCATTCGCGCAGAGTGTCTAGCTTGTCCGCCAGCGCGAGGATCTGACCGTCGCGTGTAGAGGGAATCGAATCCTCCATGCTGAGCGGCTGGTAATGCTCGTAAATCGCGCGAGAGACTGCCTCGGGCTCGCCCTGCGCCTTGGCGTATAGTCCGCCGACAACGCCTTGCAGATCGGTGAACTCCTTCACCATGTCCGTCGTCAAGTCGCATTTGCAGAGCAACGCCGCGCGCTGGGCATCCACATCCCCGCCGAGTTCCTTGACCAGCTCGACAACCCGCTCGGTTTTCTCTTTATAGGAACCCAGTTTGGCCTGGAAAGTCACGTGGGCCAAGTCTTCCACGCGAGCGGCGAGCTTCTTCGTCTGATCGACGTTCCAGAAGAACCGCGCATCGTTAAAGCGCGCCTTGAGCACTCGTTCATTTCCGTGCTTCACCAAGCCCTCGGGATCGCCAGAGGTATTCATCACCGCGACGAAATGCGGCGCCAGTACCCCCGGGGCAGCCTCAACTGAAAAGTACTTCTGATGAAAACGCATCACCATCGTGAGCACTTCGGGTGGTAACTCTAGGTAAGCCGGATCGAAGTCGCCCTTGATCGCCGTGGGGAATTCGGTGATGTACGTCAGTGTCTCCACCAAGTCGCCGTCGAGCTTCGCGCCCAGGGCCGCGCATTCTTTCTCGATCTTGTGGCGCCGCTCGTGGGCCGCTAAGATCACGAAGTTCTTCCGCAACTCGCCTTCGTAGTTGGCGATGGTCACCGGGATCGAGCTTGCGCCCAGGATTCGGTGTCCGCGCGTCACGTTACCGGATCGCACGCCGCCGATCTCGATCGGGATCACCCGATCACCCAACAACGCGACCAGCCAGCGGATCGGGCGGATGAAGCGTGGCCCACTACGATCGGTCCAATACATGGTCTTGGGCCATTGGATTCCCAGAATCGCGCCTGGGAGCGATCCCGCGAGGATGTCGAGCGTCGCCCGGCCGGATACTTTCTTGACCAACTCGTAGTAGTTGCCGGCTTTGCGCAGCGCCGAAGCATCCGCGCCCTGTTTCTTGGCGAAACCCTCCGCGGCTTTGTCGCCGGCCGTAATCGGCGGACCTTTGACGATCTGCTCGGAATCCGGCGTTCGCTCCGGCAAGCCTTGGGCCCGCACCACCAACCTGCGAGGCGTCGCATCCACGCTAGGCGTCGCGCCAAGAAGATCCATTTTTGCGAGCTGCGCCAGCGCGCCCGGGATCATCCAGTGCGGGATCTCTTCCGTGCCGATCTCCAACAGAAAGTCGAGGCTCACGCTAACGCCCCTTCGCTCTGCTGGACACTTTGTTGAGCGGCCCAGATCTTCGCGGTCCCGACGGCCAGATCGCGAACGCGCTTGATCACGCCCACGCGCTCCGTCACCGAAATCGCACCGCGCGCGTCGAGCAGGTTAAAAAGATGCGAGCACTTCAACACTTGGTCATACGCCGCCAGCACCGGATAACGATGCTTGTCAGGATACTTTTCGTATCCCGCCAGCAGCTCTTTGCACTCGGCCTCGTACTCGCCGAGCAGACGCCAGAGGCGGTCGACGTTGGCCATCTCGAAGTTGTATACGGAGAATTGCAGTTCGTCCGCCAAGCGCACCTCGGAATACTTGACGCCGGGAGCCCAGTCCATCTGATACACGCTATCGACGCCCTGGAGAAACGCAGAGATGCGCTCCAGCCCATACGTCAGCTCCGCCGGTGCTAGATCCAGATCGATGCCGCCGCACTGCTGAAAATATGTGAACTGCGTGATCTCCAGACCATCCAGCATCACCTGCCAGCCGATGCCCCAGGCCCCTAGTGTTGGCGATTCCCAGTTGTCTTCCTCGAACTTGATGTCGTGCTTGGCAAGATCGATTCCGATGGCTTTGAGGCTGCCCAGATACTGATCGATCACGTCGTCTGGCGTCGGTTTCAGGATTACCTGTAACTGCTGGTGCTTATACAGCCTATTCGGATTTTCGCCATAGCGCCCGTCTGCCGGGCGGCGGCTGGGCTGCACATAAGCGACCCGATACGGCTTCGGCCCCAGCACGCGCAGAAATGTTTCGGGACACATGGTCCCCGCACCGACCTCGACATCGTACGGTTCCTGAATAATCGTCCCTCGATCCGCCCAATAGCGCTTCAGCTTAAAAACGGTGTCCTGAAAGGTGTCCATGGCCTTCTAGAGCGCTTCCATCAGCGGTACGGTCAAGAACTTGCGCTCGACGTGCTGTTCCATGGCGCGAATCAACGTGCGGCGCAGTCCCTGCAACGTGGATTTCGTCCAGTCCCGCGGCGTCAGATCGGCCAGTTTTTTTACGAACATCTCCTCGACGATCTCCGCGGTTTCCTGCTTGCTCACGCGCAGTTCGGGCAGCACCCCCGTCAGGCGCACCGACCACAGCGTGAAATAATCCACCGCCGGCCACATGCTTCCGCCGGACCGCAAAACCTCGAGCGTGCTGTTGAGCAGCCGGAAGAATTTTTCATTGGGCTCGTGCGGCGGCATCAGATGGTCGGTTACCTCCGTAAAATAGTCCAGCGCCAAAGAACACCCATAGTCGGCCTGCAGCGCGAACTGCGATTCGATCAACTCGCAGCCCGAAAGGTTCGCGAGCTCGGAATTTTCGCGCAGGAAGTAAGCCATCCGGACGTGGGAAAGCCGTTCCAGCCCCGATCCGAAGGCGCTTTTCGGACGCTTGGCTCGCCGCGCGATACCCCGCAACTTACCCTGGTCTCGGGTAAAAAAACTCACGATGAGATCCGATTCCCGATAGGGGTAAGTCCGCAGGACGAACGTCTCGCTCACCTGCGCGGGCATAGTCTGGGCGCAATACCTTAGGGTATCATGCCCAGCCGATTATTTTGATGCCGGAGCAGGAGATGCCGCAGGCGCCGCGTCCTCATGAATATCGCCCACCCAGTAGCTGTTGCCCTGCACGTAGACGGTGGCGTTGATCGTCTCTCCCGCGTGAAGCTTATCGAATTCGGCCTGGTCCTTGACCGGATATTCCATGGTCATGGCTTCCATCCAGTCGCCGATCTTCCCAGCCTTGATGGCGGCGATTTTGCCTTGAGTATCCAGGCGAAGCACCTCGCCGTGCATCGGATACTGTTTCACCGGTTCATCCTTGGCTTCTTCTTTGACTGTGGATTGCTGGCAGGCCGCCAGCAGAAGAAACAGCGCGATCGTTACACAGGTTCGCATACCCTGAGCTTACAAGAAAAAAAGGCAGGGACCTTTTCGATCCCTGCCCGCTTGATTTCGCGCGCTTGATTTAGAACGTGAACTTGGCAGCCAGCTGGATCATGCGCGAATTGCTTGCAAATACCTGGTCCCATTTCCCGAACAAGGGGTTTCCGGGAGTGAGATAGTTGGTCTCGCCGGTGTGGCTCGCGAAGACCACGTTGTCGATCTGCCCGGGCGTGTACTGCGGATGGTTCAAAGCGTTGTAGAAATCGGCGCGAATCTCCGCGTGGATACGCTCACCCGCCGCGAAAGACTTCACCACGTTGAGATCGAAGTTATTGATCGGGTTGGTCGGCAGAATGTTCCTTCCGGAGGTCGCGAAAGCGCCCGCGGCTGCCCGGATGAACTCCGCATTGGGATTCGATGCCACGTAGGCAACCACCTGTCCGGCGCCGTTCTTCAGTGACTTCACGTCGCTGCCGATTCCGGGCGTGCCGCTGGGATTCACAATGACGCGATCGCCCGCGCTATCGGTGTTCATGTTCGCGTCGATGGCGCTCTGGGGAGTCACCCATTCGGGCGATTCGGCCATGTACACGCCAGATAATTGGTAGTTACCAACCAGGTTCCGCAGCCACCAGTTGTCGTTCTTCTCAAACCAGGGAGTCTGATACAGCCAGGCGAGCGTCAGCCGATGACGCCGGTCCAGCGCCGAAGAGGCCCACTCCGGTCCCAGATTCTGGAAGTCTTGCGGACGCCGCGGCGTCAGGGCTGTGAAGTTCAGCTCCATGGTGCTATCATCCATCAGGTGGCTCCAGGTATAGGCGCCTTTGAACGTAAGATGCCCGGAGAGCCGCTTGCTCACATCGATCGCCAGGCCGTGATACTCCGAGTTTCCGCGCGGAACGTAAGAAGTGATGACTGAGTTGAATCCATAGGGCGCAAGTGAATTGGCCAGCGCGCTTTTCTGGGCGCTGAGCTGGTTGAGCGTCAACGGCAGGCTGTTCAGCACGTCCTGGGAAGGCGCCTGCAGGTAAGTCGGGAGATGATTCGCATCGGTCACGACCGCAGTGCGGCCAAGTTGTGTCTGCATCAACAGGTGCACGCCTTTGGTGCCCAGATAGCGGACATCCACCATCCAGTCTTTTCCAAACACGTGCTGAACGCCTAAATTCCAGTTGATGGCATAGCCCAGCTTTTGGTTATCCAGCCAGCCGGAGGTCTTGGCGCGCGCTTGCGTCGCGGTTAGGCTCGCGGGCGTCGCACCGGGAAGAATGCCGCCACCGGCGAGAAATCCCGGCGTGTCGGTGGGTGTCAGGTTCACCACCGAATTCACCTGCGGGGGCCGGATGTTGAGGCCGATATTGTCGAAGATCTGGTCATAAGCGATCCCGAATCCGCCCCGGATGGAGGTCGTCGCGGAGGTGCCCGGCGAATAGGCGAATCCGATGCGCGGCGCGAAATTCTTGGTCTGCGGCTGCGGCTCGAAGAAGGTCAGCACGCCCGGCACGTCAGCCACGCTGTTCAGCGCGTATTCCTTCATCGATCTCGGCACGGCGGTAAATTCGTAGCGCAGGCCCAGGCTCAAGGAGAAGTTTCGCGTCACCTTCCAATCGTCGTTGGCGTACCCGTAGAGGGCATAGTTGTTACCGGAATACGGTTTGCTGCCGCCCACGGCACGCTGGGCCTGATAATCGGGGACCAGGTCCTGAAGGTACCGTTCCGTTGAGAGGTATTGGTAATTGCCGCGAATGTTGGAGATGAAGTTGATGGCGGAGATGTTGTCGCGACCGTCGAAACCGAACTTCAAGCTGTGGTTGCCCTTGATCCAGGTCAGGTTATCCGCGATCTGGTAGGTGTTCTGAACCACCTGCTGCGGGCCGTTTACATTGGGACCGATCTGAGTTCCCAGGTCCCACAGAATGATGCTCGGGAACATGTCCAGGCCGGGAAACTGCGTCGGGGGCACCGCGAGATTATCGTTATAACGGTTGTATGCTAACCGGACCTCGTTCGCCAGGTTGGGATGGAAAGCGTGAAACTCCGATAGCGAGAACAGCTTGGCCGTAGTCGGCCGCGGATAATAGAACGCGGGCAACGCGGCTCCGGTGTCGATTCTGGAAGTGTTGTTGGCCACAAAACGGACCCGGAACTGGTCGCTCTCGGACAGGTTGTAGTCTCCGGAAGCGAGCCATCGGTAGGTGTTCTGATAGCTGGGAGCGACAATCGGCACGATTCCGATCGGAATGTCCGCGCCGTTCACGGTGCTGGTGAAATCCTGGGTTTGCTGAGGCGCAGCGGGCACATACTGCTTCAGCACGTTCAAGTTCGTTTGCGAGAGGTTGGGCATCCCTGCCAGACTCGCGTAGCCTGCTGCGGTCGGCGCGTAAACATTGGAATTGGCCGTACTGGCGTAGCCTATCGGATTGTACTCGTAGTTGCCGTAAAAGAAGATTTTGTCCTTCTGGATCGGGCCACCCAGCGCTCCTCCCATCATGTTGCTGTCGTAACGCGGCTGAGACAAAATCCCCTGGCGCTTCCAGGCCTGGTCCAGTGCGTCCAGATTGCGGTTCTCCAGATAGTCGTAAAACGTTCCGTGGAAGTCGTTGCCGCCGCGCCGGATCACCGCGCTGAACTGCCCTCCGGAGGAATGTCCGAACTCGGCGGAAAATTGGTTCTGCAGCAAGCTGAACTCAGCTACTGAATCGTTCGGCAGGCTGACGACAGGTCCCGTGACGTCCTTACGGTTGTTGTCCGTGCCCTCCACCATGAAGTTATTGTTCCGCGGACGTTGGCCGCCGACGGAAGGACCAGTCCCCGCGCCGACTCCGCCCGAGCTCGCCACGCCCGCGCCCAGCAAAGACAGATTGAGGTACCCGCCCGCCGGATTGGCCGCTACCGGCAGATCCGATGCCAGCCGGCTGGCGAAAATGTTCGCGATCTGGGCGGTGGTGGTGTCAATCAACGTCGCTGAATCCACCACATCGACCGATTCCGTAGCCGAGGCGACCGAGAGTGTGACGTTGGCCGTGGCCGTCTTGTTCAGTTCGACACTGAGATCCTTGATTTGCGCGTTCGCGAAACCGCCCGATGTAACCGTGAGGTTATAGCTCCCGACGGGGAGATTGTTGAAGCGGTATGCGCCGTTCGGGTCCGACTTCGTCTCGGCGCTCACCCCAGTCGCGGTGTTGTTAGCGCCCACGCTGGCGTTCGGAACTACTTTTCCGCTGACGTCGTAAATCGTTCCGACCAGATTGCCGTCGGCAACCTGGCCGAAGCTGGCAACCGCAAGGAACGAGGCTGCAAAAAGCACGGGGCTCAACCGCGAAGTGTGGCGAGACGAAGACATGGATATCCCTTTCCTTTACCGGAGTGGTCCCGGCCCTATATAACTGGATCGGTAGGACGTAAAGCGAGGATTAGGTGTGGACTAAGCGGAAGGCATAAGCCAGTACTAGGACGGCCTAAGGTCTAGGGGAGGCGTCCGACCCGCGTCCGGTCACCGGAAGCCGCCAGGATCCCCAGCATTGCAAAGAAGAAAGCTGCCAGCGCTGGTCTCTGCTGCATCGGGTAATCCACAAAGCAATGGACGAACACCGCCAGCAGTCCCAGGCCCCACAACGATCTAAAGGCGGGCCGGACGGCTGCCCCGGCCACTCCGACCATCAATAGGAGGAAGGGGATGCCACCCTCAGCCGCCCATTGCGCCCAGTCGTTGTGAGCCTGATTGGCGAAGAGGCCGTCGTCGAAACGCGCGAAGCCAGGGTACACCTCCGACCAGGTTCCCAGCCCGAATCCGGTGAGGGGGCGCTCCCCAATCATTTCCAGGCTGGACAGCAGAAAATCCTTGCGGACAGCGTAAGGGTTAGGTTCCTGAAGGCGCCTCCAGATCACGTCCCACCCGGCGACAGCACCCAGAACGACCAGTGTACTTACGCTAGCTAGCAGCAGTCGTCCGGCAGTCCTCCGCGAGAGGATGCCCTGCCCCACAGCGATTAGCGGGATCACGAAAACTTCGGCCAGGCACAGGATGGTTCCGGCCCGTGAGCCGCCCGCCACCACGGAAGCCACCAGCAGCGCGCCGATGACGCTGTAGAGCATGCGGCGCCTGGGCTCCATGATTCCCCGGACCAGCGCGAGCGGCAGCACTGCTTCGATAAACGCACCGTACTGGTTGTAATAGACGAAGGGCCCGAGCGTCCGCCGGTCCGATCCGGCATGAAATATCCAAAAGACGATTCCCGGCGGTGACGAAAATACCGTTAGCATCGAAACCGCGGCCAGCGCTGTGCCGAACCACAATACCGCGCTGAGGAAACGCTCGCGTCGGTGCTCATCCTGGCTCAATTCGAGTCCCAGGGCGAAGACTGCCAGATAGGTGGTCCAGTTAACGACTTCGTTCAGGGTCTTAAACCGGTCGACGGTCCATCCGGCAAACACCTGGAGCAGGCCCCATACGACGGCGGCAGCCAGCAGCACCGCGCTGGGATGAATCGCCAGGGCCTTGCGCTGGATAGTACGCAAACCCGCTAACGCAAACACCGCGAGTTGAAATGCGCTGAGAACCCAGCGGGCCGGAGCCCACATGGAAAGAACGCCCAGGAACAGAATCACCGCAAGCAACATCGGAAACCAGGAGCGCCCATTTTAGCCTAGTCGGCAGCGTGCAGGTTCAAATCAAACTTACGCTTCAATGTTTCCAGAAATTCCCGGTAATTCCTATCAGAACGGTAAAGCTTACTCCCGTTTTGAACCTATCCCGGGTGATAGCCGCAGCTCGCCATTGCGCGCCAAACCTATGCCAGATAAGGCAAATACGCTATGCCCCCGATCGAGGTCGCCTGTTGGCAGCGCGTTTGCTCCTATCGGAATCCGACAGGACACGCAATTTAAGGTGAGCCTGACCGAGGAGGCGAATACTATGTCTTCGCATGAATTTGACGGAACGCAAGATCAAGAGCACAGCCCGCGTTGGGTAAAGGGAACCATAATCGGCTTGAGTGTTGGCTTGGTGCTCGCGCTGGCAGGAGATGGATATCTGTTGAAGCGCACCAGCGACGCCGACCAGCAGATGGCACAGATGCAGACCGACACCCAAGGGCAAATCGCCAAGCTGGGTGATGCAACCACGGAGTTGCTGCAGCAACGCCTGAAGGCACTGGATGACGAAATGACCGCCGCCATGAAGGGCGCCAATACCACCACCACTGCCGCACTCAAGCGCACTCAGGCGGACGCGCTCAAGCAATCGCAAGAGCTCAGCCAGAGACTGCAGGAGCAGCAGCAACAGGTGTCCTCACAGATCGGCGATTTGAAAGAAGCCACCAGTTCCGTCGATTCCAAGGTGAGCGCCGTGTCCTCGGACGTAGGCAATGTGAAGACTGACGTGACGACAGTGAAGGCCGATATCGCTACTACTCAATCGGGGCTCGAAAAGGCGGTGGCGGACCTCAAGAGAGTGAACGGCGACATGGGCGTGATGAGCGGCCTGATCGCCACCAACGGCAAGGATCTCGTTGCTTTGAGAGAGTTGGGCGAACGCAACTACTTTGAGTTCGACCTCGCCAAGAAGCAGGCTGAAAAGCGCATCGGCAATGTGGCCTTGAAGCTGAAGAACGCCGACCCCAAGCATAACCGCTTCACTCTGGAAGTTCTGGCGGACGACAAGCGTGTGGAAAAGAAGGACCGAACGGTCAATGAGCCGGTGCAGGTATACGTGGCCGGCTACCGGCAGCCCTACGAAATCGTGATCAACCAGGTGAAAAAGGACTCGGTGGTCGGATACCTGTCGACGCCGAAAGTCACGCTCGCCCGTCAGTAATGTGATCGGCAGAAAAGAACAGGAGCACCAGGCAGGGTGTGTCGCGGGGCGGCCAGCAATGGCCGCCCCGAGGCATTTCTACGGAAGGTCTTCGTTACTTGGGCTGCGGCACCTTGATGCGGCCTTCCCACAGGCTCTTGTTGTTTTCCTCGCAGGAGTACTCCATGATGTCCCACTCCGGATGAAGGGTCCACCGGCGAACGCTGTCCCAGGGCTTGGTGTACGTTTTGGGATCGTCGATGGTGATCACGTATTCGATGTGATCCCGATCCGTGCGGCGGAACCGTTCGATGGTGTGGAGCTGATCGCTATGCGGGTGCCCGATCGTGTCCACCCGGGTGCGACCGTTGAAGCCGATGGTATCGATGACGAGCGTGTCACCGTCCCAGTGGCCGACCGAGTTTCCGAACCAGGTCGGGTCGATATCCTTGGGATGCGGACGTCCGTCAATTGGCGTGACGTGAAACCAGCTGTTCTGTTCGTACAGCATCGCGATGTACTTGTCGTCCTGGATAATCTGGACCGGATGCGGTCCGCCCACCGAGCGCAATAGCCCGAAGGGGAGGCAGGCTCCCGCGTAGTCTCCGTCCTTGGTCGCGTCGTAGGATTCCCACTGCTGCTTTCCCCAGGCCGTGAACGGCAGGTCTTTGACGCCTATGCAGCACGGTTCGTCTTTCGTGATGTCGGCCATACGCGGCGTCTGCCATACTCCGCCGAAATCCGGTTTGCCATTCGCCTTGCGCGGCGCGGGTACGGCCGCGGTTTTGCCTTTAGTCTTTTGCTGCGCCGGCAAGGTCAATGGCAGCAGGAACAGTACGACAAAAACGAACGATCGAATCTTCATAAGAGGTCATCATGCGCTTTGGACGGTCGGGAGTCAAGCGCTACCGTTGGGCACCGACCGTAAAGCCCGCGGGATCGGCTGAAGTCCCCAGCGGTTCCTTTCGAGCGTAAATGTTATAGGTCCCCGACCCGGTCGCGATACGGTCCGCGCAGTCGATGCGGAAGATGTTGCCGCCCAGGGAAAACACCAGCGAATTCTCCGACACTTCGCCGGCCCTCTCAAAACCCTGATCGGCACGCGGCTTGAACGATAGGTCATATCGTCCTTGCCCCGGAATGTCGACCCAAACCACGGGAGCATTCACTTTAGCGGGAAGAGTTGCCGCTCGCTGTTCCACGCCGTTGCTCCGGAGACGAGGCTGCACAATGGTCAACTCTGCATCCTCTGCATACACATCCCGCGAGACTGCAGCGCGCGAGTGCATGACGCCCGTACCAACGCGAATGTAATCCGTCAGCCTTCGCCCGGTTCGCGCGTCGGTCGCGAGAGGGATCGCTATCGTCTCCCCATCACGAAGAATCTGCGGGACCGGATAGGGAATCGCCGAGTCGGTAAAGGTAACTCGAAATGTGTCGGTCCCGGCGATGGGTTCAAACGTCATCGTGTAGGTAAGGTAGAGATTCCGGAAATTGTCGCGCACGAATCGATGAACGGTCGCTTCCCCAGGCGCTCGTTCGATGTCCGTGGAACCGGTCAAGACACTTTCGGCGAAGTCCCTGGATCTTTGCTCCACCCACGTCTCGAATTCCGCTTTGGGGGTAATGGCTTGAACTCCACTCGTCGCCCGAACCGGTTCAGGGATATCGCCTATGCGCGCGGGGCCAGCGAAAGGCACCGTGGGGCCAGGAGTAACCGGAATGTCTCGAAGGTAGACGGTCTGAGTCTGGCCGATGCGCGTTCCGTACTGAGCGGATTGCGCGAACCCCGGGACGGCGAGCAACACGGCTAGAAATCCGGCCAGTTTCAAAGTGCCTCCTCGCACACTATTATCACAGTATGGTTCCACGGCTGTGTTTGGCGATTCTGACAGCGGCGGCGTCTGCCGCGGCGCAGACCACGGTGGAAATCGACAACGCCTGGGTCCGGGTCCTGCGCGTGAAACAGGGTCCCCATGAGCAGACGCCCGAACGCCAGCATCCCGACTCCGTCGCCGTGTACCTTACCGATGTCGCCAGCCACAAGGCCGGCAACGTCGCTTGGCTGCCGGCGGGCAGGGACGCCCAGGAGAATCTTTCCGATCACCCGGTTGAGTTCGTGCTGGTGGAATTGAAACCCGGAGCACCGGAAGCCAAGGGCTGGCCGGTCGAGCTCGACCCCGTCAAGCTCAATCCGGCCCATGAACAGGTGCTGTTCGAAAATGCCCGGGTCCGCGTTTTGCGGACCATTCTCGAACCGCATCTTAAAGGTCCGGCCCACGATCATCCGTCGTATGTGGTGGTCTACCTGACTGAATTGCACACCACCATGACCCTGGCCGACGGCAACCAGGTGGATAATCCCCGCCATCCGGGCGAAGTGGCCTGGCGCGATCCCTACCGCCATGCCACTGAAAATGTGGGAGATCGGACAGCGGTGGAGATCCAGATCGAGCTTAAATGAAACATTTGCGTCCTCGCTGGACGCCCGCAGCGTATTAACAAATGAACGCATGTTGACGCAGAGTATGGCCGCGGCCTTCCCCAAAGCGATGACGGACGACCCAGGGCGATTCGAGGAGCTGGTGCGGGAACACCAGGCCATGGTCTTCAGCATCGCCTGCCGGTACCTGCGCAACCGGGCCCTGGCCGAAGAGATCGCGCAAGAAGTATTTTTGCAGCTGTACCGGAAATTGCCCACGCTGGAATCTCCGGAGCACGTGGTTCACTGGCTGAGATGGGTGACGGCGCATCGGCTGATCGACTATTCGCGGCAAGAGAAACGCCGCCCTCAATCCCCGCTCGAAGAGGCACCGGAACCGGCGGCTTCCCCGAATAACGCCGATCCTCTGCTCTCCGATAAGCTCCGGGATTTGGTCGCCGCGCTGCCGGAAAACGCCCGCGTGGTGATGATTCTGCGCTACCAGGAAGACCTGGATCCGATGGATATCGCGCAGGCATTGGACATGCCGATCGCAACGGTCAAAAGCCATCTGCAGCGTTCGTTGGCGCTGTTACGGGACAAGTTGTCCCGCACCAAAGGAGTTGGGTTATGAATTTAGAAGACGAATTAAGAGCAGCCCTGCGGCGCGACAATCCGTCGCCGGGCTTTGCCGGGCGGGTGGTCGTGCGGGCGAAGTTCAGTAGCAAACCGAAAACGGCGATGCCTCGAATGATGTGGGCCGCGGCCATCGCCGCAATGCTGGCGGTCGCGTTGACCGCAACATACGAGTACCGGCAAATCAAAGCCGAGCGCGCCGCCCGCGAGGCGGTCATGGCGCTGCGGATCACGGCCGAAAAACTGAATGTCGCGCGGGACAAGGTACTGAGGTTCGAGAACTGAAATGCGAAAATTCTTTTTGATTATTTTGATCTCCGGCTGGACCGCGGCGCAGTTGCCCGCGCAGTTGTTGCAGTTGCGGATCACGGGTCTCGACGGCCTGGCATCCAAAGCCACGGAATCCGCGGATATTACGCTCGATTCGAACCTGCTCCAGATGGCCGGCGGATTTCTGGCTGGCGCCGGTAAAGACAGCAAAGACGGAGAGAACCTCAAGCAATTGCTCTCCGGGCTCAAGGCGATCACAGTCAGAAGCTTCAAATTTAAAGAAACCGGGCAATACCGCATGGAAGATCTGGAACCGATTCGCGCCCAGCTTCGTACTCCTGGATGGAGCAAGATCATCTCCTCGCAAAGTAAGGAGGAGACCAGTGAGATTTACATGCGAACCGACCGAGGCAAAGTCGCCGGATTTGCGATTGTCTCGGCGGAACCGAAGGAACTGACGGTGGTAGCGATTGAAGGGTCGATAGACCTTAACGATCTATCGAAGCTGAAAGGCCTCGGAGTTCCCTCGATACCAGTTCCCAACAAGAAAGGAAAACCAGAATGAGGACGCTTCTGACTGTGGTCTTTTGCGCGGCGCTGTCTATTTCCGCACGCGCCCAGACCCTCGACATCAATTTCGACGCGCTGGCCGCGAAAGCGAAAGACAAGGCTGAGATCACACTCGAAGGCCCCCTTCTCACGCAGGCGCTCCAGATGGCGCCGGATAAAGTCAAAGGCGCGGCCGCAAACGTGAGCCGCGTGTTGGTCCGGCATTACGAGTTCGAAAACGCCGGACAGTATTCCGATAGCGACCTGGATGCTGTTCACAAGCAAGTATCCAACGGTGCAGGCTGGTCGCGCGTCCTCAACGTGAAAGAAGAGCACGAAAGTACCGAGATCTATATGTTGAGTCAGAACGGCAAGCCGGGGGGATTCTTGCTCATCTCGGCCGAGCCCAAGGAACTCACGGTGATACACGTGGTCGGGACCATCGACCTGGCAAGGCTGCGGGAAGTGGTGAACTCGACCATCCACTACGATTTGAAGGGAACCGCGGGGCAATAGACCGCTCCGGGATCACTGCACCGCAACCGTAACCATTCGGCTAGTGGAACGGTCACCTATCGTCACAGATATCAGTGCAGGGCCGCTAGTGATCGCCGTCGGGATCCGCACATCGATCTCGAAAACGCCCAGAGGGAAATAGGGCGCCGCGCCTGCGTAGCGGACCTCGGCCGGCTGTCCGGCGATGGTTACCGTCGGCGGGGTCGTCATCGTCGGGTACGGTGTGGAAATTACCAAGGCCCCCGTGGGCAGTTGCGGTGATAGGACCCCCTCCTCAGTCCCGTAGAGCGCGACAAGGGATCCGCGCCGCGCCGGATGCGTACTGCTGTTGACCGAGCCGTCCTGGTTGAGGATACTGCCCGGTCCAGATCCGCTCTCATCCATGGTGTACAGATCGGGGATCGTCGCGACCACAGGCATGGCTACGAGCGATGACACGGTATCGTCCACTTGCACTCTCACGTGCACGGTGCTGCCGGGCGTGAAGTTGTACGGCACAAGAACGTTGATGAGATTGGGCGTCATGGCGATGATTTCGCCAGGCTCATCGTCGAACAACACGTTCGTTCGCCCCAGCTGAGAAGGAATTGTGTTGTTTTCATACGGAGCAATATCCAGCCCGGATGGGCCGAGGTTCGACCCAAAGATCGAGACCAATTCGCCCGGTGAGATTGCGCCTCCGTTATAGCTGGCGGAGTTCACGATGCCGCCTGGCGATATCACCGGCGGTGTCTGTGGCTGGATGCCGGTGAGCCTGCGGATCCTTTCCCCGTCCACAAAATACAGGTCGCCATTCGGCGCGAAGGTGCTTGATGAGACGGAATAGAAACGCGCCGACTGCGCCGGTCCACCGTCGCCTGAGTAGCCTTGATCGGGCCTGCCCAGCGAAAATGATCCGGAAGCATTGGTAAAAGAGATAAAAGGTCCGCTCCATACCGCGCCGGCCGCGTCGATCGTGAAACCATGAATAGCGAAGCCAAGAAAGGAAGGTACTTCATAGACTGCTGTATAACTGCCATCGTCGTTAACCCGATAAACGAAACCGTCAGCTCCGGATGCAAAGTACACGTTCTTTGCGGGATCGACCCCCAATCCCACCGGACCGGGGAGAGGGAAGAATCCGCGAGTACCCGCCCTCATGATGTTTTGAATTGAGCCGTCCGGAGAAACTCGGACTAAGGAATCAGCGTTCATCGTGTAAAGCCGGTCTTTCGCATCGAAAGCGATCATGCCCGCACCGAGCGTGGGAGGCATTGGGGGAGCGGTGATCGAGCCATCCGGCGCGATGACGTAGAATATGCGACCGAAGGAGGTGGCGACCCATAAACGGTCCTGGCTATCGAACGCCATGCTGCCCGGCGAGAACAAGTCTGGAGACACAGGTGCCGGAGGTATAGGAAGCGCCGTGGCGCACTTCCCCGATCCGGCAAACGTGGTCATTACGCCGTTGGCCCCGACTTTGCGGATGACGCAGGTCTGCTGTTCCGCAAAATAAAGCTCTCCTGCACGATTGAACGCGATGGGGCCAGGACGAAGCAGCCAGGCCTCGCGAGCAGGTATACCGTCCGGCGCCGGCGTAGGATTTCCAGGCGCGATTGTCGTGACCGTTCCATCGGTGGCCACCCGAAGAATTCTAATTGCATTAAACAACAACAGATTCCCGGACGGGTCCGCAGCCAAGCTCCCGGTTTGCCCGTTTACCACGGTGCTGATCGTGCCGTTCGAGTCGATGCGGCGGACGAGTTGGGGGACGTATCCGCCCCCCGTATGCAACGTAGATGTTGCCGTTGCCGTGGGCGGCTAAGCCCAAAATCGGTCCGAAGTATTCGTCTAGCGCCGGCACGCCGTCCCGCACGGGCGCGTTCATACCTGGAAAAGCTCCATAACCGGCGAACCTTGTGATAATGCCGTTCGGAGAAATGCGGCGAATGACAGAGCTCTGTGAAGTCTGTGAAGATTCTTCCACGTAAAGGTTTCCCGAGCTATCCAGCGTGAGTCGCGCCGGATGATCGAGATGCGCGGCTTTGGCTGGCCCTACATCTCCGTCTGAGCAGGACGCGCATGCGGGATCGTAGAACCCCGCGATGATCTCCAACCGGCCGTTCTTGCTGACGCGGCGAACAACACTACTGCTGGGATCGGAGAAGTAAACGATGCCCGCGGGATCGACAATCAAACTAACCGCGAAGATCGACCGCATAAGCGCGGGGCCCTCCAGATCCATCCCCGGGACATACGCGATTCCATCACCCGCGATTGTGGTGATGACTCCCAGTGCGTCGACCCGCCGGATGCGGGCGTTTCCGGAATCGAAGAAATAGAGATTCCCGGCTGCGTCGTACTGCGCTTTCCCGGGTGCGTGTAGCAGCGCGCTGGTGGCTTGCCCGCCATCGCCCGAAAATCCAGTGACGCCCGTTCCCGCGATCGTCTCGACGATTCCATCCGAACGCACCCGACGGACAAGCTCGTGCGCGGAATCCGTAAGGGCGATGGTGCCGCCGGGGCCCCAAGTCGCGCCACTCACTACACCGAGCACGACGTCTTGTACAGGGACCCCACTGCGGATCTTCCCACCTGCGACCGTATCGACCACAATTTGAGCTTGAATCGCACTGAGAGCGATTAGGAACGGGAATGAGCGGTTCATGAGCTCCTTGCGGACGCGGGAGCCATGAATGTTAGCAGTATATACAGCACCTTTTCGAGCCGTCAATCTCCCGTTCCCCACTAGACAAAGTACATCGGGGTCTCCTACAATCGCTATACCCGATGAATATCTCGGTCAAAACCGAGTACGCCCTGCATGCCATCTTCGACCTTGCGGTCCAGCCGCAAGGCGAACCGGTGAAAATCGCCGAGATCGCGCGACGTCAGAAAATTCCGCAAAAATTCCTGGAGCTGATTCTCTCGAGCCTCAAGCAAGGTGGATTTGTCGAATCGCGACGGGGCGCCGAGGGTGGATACCGCCTGGCCCGCCCCGCCGATCAGATTACTGTCGGGCAGGTTCTTCGGTATGTCGAGCAATCCAAGAAGGCCCGGCGCGGCGTGCCCGATGCGTTCACGGATCTGTGGAAACGCGTGGACGCCGCCATCGGAGCGCTGGTCGACACCACCACCTTCGCCGAGCTCGCCCGCCGCTGGAAAGACGCGCAGACGCGCTTCGTCCCCAACTGGGATATCTGAGAGGCATGTTTTTCTCCGACAATTCGCTGAGCATCGGGAACACTCCGCTGGTGAAGCTGAACCGCGTCATCGACGGAGCGGCGGTCACCATGCTCGCCAAGATCGAGGCGCGCAATCCAGCGTTCTCGGTGAAATGCAGGATCGGCGCATCCATGATCTGGGACGCCGAGCGTCGCGGCATCCTCAAGCCCGGCCGGGAACTGATCGAGCCCACTAGCGGCAACACCGGCATTGCGCTGGCATTCGTCGGCGCAGCGCGCGGTTACGAAGTCACTCTCCTGATGCCCGAGACCATGTCGATTGAGCGCAGAAAGGTCCTGAAGGCGCTGGGAGCGAAATTGATTCTGACCGACGGTTCCCAGGGGATGGCCGCGTCGATCGCACGGGCGGAGGAAATCGTCGCGTCGGATCCGGATCACTTCGTGCTGCTCCAGCAATTCAAGAATCCGGCGAACCCGGAAATTCACTTCAAGACTACCGGTCCCGAGATCTGGAACGATACAAAAGGCAACGTGGATGTTCTGGTCGCCGGGATCGGCACGGGCGGGACCATCACAGGAATCTCCCGCTACTTCAAGCTCGAAAAAAAGAAGAAGATGCTTTCCGTGGGCGTGGAACCCGAAAGCAGTCCGGTGATCACGCAGACGCGCGCGGGCGATCCGATTCGTCCCGGGCCGACCGGGATTCAAGGCATCGGCGCGGGATTTATTCCCGATACGCTGGACCTCAAGATGCTGGATCGCGTAGAGCTGGCGAGCGATGAAGAATCGATCGTGATGGCGCGGCGGCTGGCGAAAGAGGAAGGGATTCTTTCCGGTATTTCCTGCGGAGCGGCGGTGGCGGCGGCAGTGCGGATCGCCCGGGAGCCGGAGATGAAGGGCAAGACCTTCGTCGTCATCCTGCCGGATTCCGGAGAGCGGTACTTGACCTCCATGCTTTTCGACGGCTTTACGGAGTAGAATCTGTCCCAGCAAGCGGGAGACTCAGAAATGGAAGAGCGGGCGCTTCTTTTGGGTGAAAAGGGGTTAGTAGCGCCCGCTGTCGTAACGGGGATTTAAGTTATCTGTAAAAACGCTCCGGACGGACGCGTGGTTACCGGGTGCGTTAAAAATTTTTGCGTGTAGACTGGCAATGTGGTTAGGTCGTGGTCTAACGGCACATTACTCCAGGCGGTTGAGTCCTTTGTCGCCCGTTTTCCCGAAAGTGTAATCATCGGCCCCCGCCATTTGGCAGGGGAAGGGATGGCTCCAGGCCACCAGGGTTCGGCCGGAGTCCATCGGGTGACCGTGGTCCAAGCTGCCAGCGAACTGGCCAGGTCGGCGATGGCCGCGCGAGGACTTGCGCCCCTTACTTCGCTGGGCCGGGAGGCAATAGCCGCCAGGATCGCACAGAAAGCGCTGGCGCAACGCGAACTTTCATATTTTCATCCCGTAGCCGCGCTCCCGGGGTTCGCGCGGGCCTTAGCCCGAACCCTCGTGGAACTTCGGCTGGCCGAGGTCTCACCAGCGCAGCTCATGCCGGATCTGGCAATCCTTCTCGACCTGTACCAAGCTGAGCTGGCTGAGCGATCGCTGGTCGATCTCCCCGGCCTTCTGGCGCTGGCAACGGAGGCCGTAGCAACCGGGAAGCACCCGTGGATCGGATTGCCCCTCGCCCGGCTGGACTCCGATCTGGAATCGCGAGCTCACCGGGAGTTCTTCAAGAGCCTGGCGGCGCGGGCTACGGAAGTCCTGGAGGTGGAACTTGGAGCAGGGCCGTCCCCGGACCCATCCCACACGGTGGAACATCTGCGGCAATATTTGTTCGCGCAGAAACCCCGGCGATTCACCACCAACGACGGCTGCTTCGAGTTCTTTTCCGCCCCCGGCGAAGGTCTGGAGGCAGTCGAGATCGCGCGCCGGATCATACGGTTAGCCCGCAAAGGTATAGCGTTCGATCAGGTCGCGATCCTGCTTCGGAATCCTGACCGCTACCAGCCCATGATCGAGGACGCGTTGCGGCGCGCCCGCATTCCGGCGTGGTTCAGCCGGGGCACAGCTCGTCCGCACCCTTCGGGCCGGGCGTTTCTTGCGTTGCTGTTGTGCGCCGGCGAAAGACTCTCGGCGTCGCGCTTTGCGGAATACCTGTCGCTAGGTCAGGTTCCGGAACAGGCCGGAACACCGAGGTGGGTGGCGCCCGAGGACGAACTACTGGGCACTCTGGAAAACCAAGCAGCGGAGACACCCGCGGAAGCCGACCGGCCCGCGCCTCGCCGCTGGGAGCGGCTGCTAGTAGATGCGGCTGTTATAGGAGGCAAGGATCGATGGGAGCGCCGGCTGAACGGCCTGGAGGCGGAGTTCGTTCTCCAGGAAAAGTCGTTGGACCAAATTCAGAACCTTAAAAAACTGGCGCTGCCTTTGATCGGAATGCTGGATGCACTGCCGGCCGCCGCCATCTGGAGCGTCTGGCTGGAGCAACTGACCGAACTGGCTCGCTGGTCCCTGCGCGACCCCGATCCGGTGCTGGCGGTGCTGGCCGAACTTGTTCCCATGGGCGACGTCGGTCCGGTTGGGCTCGAAGAGGTCGCCGAAGTCTTGAGCGAGCGCCTGCGATTCCTGCGCCGGGAGCCTCCCGCCCAGCGGTGGGGTCGCGTCTTCGTCGGATCCATAGAGGAAGCCCGCGGGCGCGAGTTTGGCGTAGTCTTCCTCCCGGGACTGGCCGAGGGTTTGTTCCCGCAGAGAATGCTCGAAGATCCGCTGTTGCTCGACGAGCTGCGGGAAGGGGTCTCTGGGGATTTGCCGTTGCGAAAGCAACGTGTGAGCGATGAGAGGATGCGTTTGCATCTGGCCGTGGCCGCGGCTCGCGACCGCCTGGTCGCTTCCTATCCGCGCATGGAAGTGGCCGAAGCGCGACCGCGGGTGCCCAGCTTTTACGCCTTAGAGCTGCCTCGGGCGGTAGAGGGATCGCTGCCCGAGCTGAAGACGTTTGAGAATTGCGCCCGGGACGCCGCGCCGGCGAGACTGAACTGGCCTGCTCCGCAGGAAGTCGCCGATGCGATCGATGACGCGGAGTACGATCTGGTGGCGATTGCCGGCGCCCGAGGTCTCGGAGCGATCCACTACTTAGTGGAGAGGAATGCGCATATTACCCGATCGCTACGTGCGCGCTGGGCCCGGTGGAATCACATGTGGAGACCGGCGGATGGATTGGTCACTGACGATTCTGCCGCTCTGGAGGCGCTGCAGGAGCAACGGTTAGGAGCCCGGGCGTGGTCGCCATCCGCGCTTGAAAACTTCGCGGTGTGCCCTTACAAATTCGCGCTGCATGGGATTTACCGGCTAAAACCCCGCGACGAGTCCGAGCAGTTACAACAAATGGATCCGCGGACTCGCGGAGCGCTATTCCATAAGGTCCAGGAAGAACTGTTTCGGGACCTGCAGCGCGCGGAATTGCTTCCCGTGAATGAAGATCGGCTGCCAGAAGCCCTGAGTCGGGCGGACGCAGCGCTTAATCGCGTAGCCGTGAAATACCAGGACGACCTTGCTCCAGCGATTCCGCGTGTGTGGAATTTGGAAATCGAGGGCTTGCGGACGGATTTGCGGGGCTGGTTGCAGCACGTCGCTCGCAACGACGATGATTGGAAACCATTGGACGTCGAAGTGGAATTCGGAAGGGATGCGCCGGTAGTGTTGGACGGAGTCAACCTGCGAGGCAAGATCGATTTATTGGAGAAACACGTGTCCCGTGAGGTGTATCGCGTGACCGATCACAAGACCGGCAATCCTCCGGAGAAAATCCCACACTGGGTGGGCGGCGGTCGGAATTTGCAGCCACTGCTGTATGGGCTGGCCGCGGAAACACTCCGGGGTGCAACGGTGGAATCGGGACGCCTGCTCTACGCGACGCAGCGCGGAGGCTATACGCCGGTCGAGATCAAGCTCGACGACCGCGCCCGGCTCTTCTTACAGAAATTGCTGGGCGATATCGATGCGTCGATTGAAGGCGGATTTCTGCCTCCTGCGCCGGCTAAAGACGCCTGCAATGTCTGCGACTACCGGATCGTGTGCGGTCCGTACGAGGAACGGCGGCTCGGCAAAAAAGACCGGCACGACGTCCGGCTGGAACCGCTGACCGAAATTCGAGGAATGGCGTGAGCACCTCGGCGCGCACAGTATCCGATGCGGAAGCCCGGCGGCGGATTCGGGAATCGCTCGACGAGAGCCTGATCGTCGAAGCCTCGGCGGGCACCGGTAAAACCACCGAGCTGGTCCGCCGGATGGTGGAGGTGCTGGCTTCCGGCCGGGCCACTATCGACAAGATCGCCGCAGTGACATTCACCCACAAAGCCGCCGGCGAGCTGAAGCTTCGTCTCCGCGAGGAACTGGATCGCCGGCGACAGGAGGCGGCTAGCAGCCGCTTGGAAGACGCCCTGGAACATTTGGAAGAAGCTTCGATCGGCACCATCCACTCTTTCTGCGCGCAACTTCTGCGGGAGCGTCCGGTGGAGGCTCGCGTCGATCCCGCCTTTGAGGAGTTGAGCGAACAGGAAAGCTCGCGCTTGTATCAGAGGTCATTTCGCGCCTGGCTGGAGCGCAGGCTGGCCGAGCCCTCGCCGGGCCTGAGGCGCGCATTCGCAAGACTTGCCTGGCGCGATTCCTGGGACGATTCGCCGCCCCTGGAACAATTGCAGTACGCCGGCAGAAAGCTCGTGGAGTGGCGCGATTACCCGGCTCCCTGGCGCCGTGAGCCGTTTGCCCGCGATGAGGAAATCGGCACGCTGCTCCGCATGGCTCGGGAGCTGGCGGATCTTTCCTCGCGCCCGCGGCGGGTGACCGACAACCTGTACAGAGGGCTCCAACCCGTGCGATTGATGGTGCAGGGTGTGGCCGCGCACGATCAGGATTCGCTGGAGGCCGCGGTGCTAAAGCTGGGCCGCGACCTGCGCCGCGATATGAAGAAAGGCTCGGGCGACTATGGCGGGGGCGTGGGCCGGGAAGACCTTCTGAATCGCCGCGACGAATTGCTCCGCTGGATCGAGGAATTCCGGCGGCGGGCCGATGCCGACCTGGCCGCCGAGCTTCGTGAAGAGATGTCCGGCCTGGTAGAGGAGTACAACCAGCGCAAACGGCGTCAAGGCAAGCTGGACTTTGTGGATCTGCTTGTTTGCGCGAGAGATCTCGTTCGCGATCAACCAGTTGTACGCCAATACCTCCAGAAGCGCTTCAGCCACATTTTTATTGACGAATTCCAGGATACCGACCCGCTTCAAGCAGAAATCCTCCTGTTGCTGGCCGCCGATGACTCGTCGGAATCGGACTGGCTGAAGATTCGTCCCGTCGCCGGGAAATTGTTCATCGTAGGCGATCCCAAGCAATCCATCTATAAGTTCCGGCGGGCGGATATTCTGCTCTACCGGCAGATTCGGGATGCCATGGTCGAACGCGGCTGCGGACTGGTCGCACTGCGAAAGAGCTTCCGATCCGTTCCGAACCTGCAACATTTCGTGAACGGCGCGTTCGAAACAGAAATGGTCGGCGATGACCATGCCGAGTGGATCCCGCTGGAACGGCATCGCGACGAAATCGAGGGCAGGCCCAGCCTGATCGCCCTGCCTATCCCGCATCCGTACAAAACTCGTTTATCGAAAGACGCGGTGAACCGGTCGCTGCCCGATGCGATCGCCGCGTTCGTCGCCTGGCTGGTTCAAGAGAGCGGCTGGGGATTCAAAGCTCGGGACATCGCGATTTTGTTTCGCCGTCGCACTCAGGCAGGCCAGGACCTGACGCGCGAGTACGCTCGGGCACTGGAAGCCCGCAATGTCGATCACCTGCTGGCGGGGTCGAAATCGTTTCATCATCGCGAGGAAGTGGAAACATTGCGCGCCGCGCTGACCGCGATTGAGTGGCCCGACGACGAGCTGAGCGTCTTCGCCACGCTAAAAGGGTCGTTATTTGCGATTCCCGACGAGATGCTGCTAGTGGATAAGCACCGGCGTGGACGGCTGCATCCGTTCCATCGTGAAGGTGCCGAGGGGCCCATCGCAGAAGCGCTCGGATTGCTGGCGGAATTACATCGGAGCCGCAATTATCAGCCCTTCGCCGCCACCGTGCACGCGCTGCTCGAAGCCACTCGCGCCCATGCCGGTTTCGTGCTGCGGCCCGGCGGCAACCAGATTCTGGCGAACGTGGCTCGCGTCGCGGATCTGGCTCGCACCTACGAGATGACTGGAGGCGTGTCATTCCGGGGGTTTGTCGAGGAATTGACTGCGCAGGCCGAGAAAGCCGAAGCCTCGGAAGCTCCGGTGCTCGAAGAGGATTCCGACGGCGTGCGTCTGATGACCGTACACGGCGCCAAGGGGCTGGAATTTCCCGTCGTAATTTTGGCCGATCTTACCGCAAATCTTTGCGCGCGCGAACCGGATCAATACGTTGACGGGGCTAACCGCGTGAGCGCGATGCGGCTGCTTCGGTGCGCACCTTGGGAATTACTGGATCATGAGGCGGACGAAGCGGAGCGAGAGCGCGCGGAAGGCGTGCGCGTCGCGTATGTCGCCGCGACCCGCGCACGCGACCTATTGGTGGTCCCGGCCTGCGGCGATGAGGCGTTTCCGCAGGGCAATTGGCTTAGTCCGTTGAACAAGGCTTTGTATCCATCGCGCGAGGCTTGGCGAAAATCGCGGCCCGCGCCGGGATGTCCGGAATTCGGCGCCGCCAGCGTGCTTTCGCGGCCCATGGATTACGATCGCGAGCCGGAGTTCTCCGTTCATCCCGGGCTCATCACTCCGCAGCAGGGATCGCACGGAGTCGTCTGGTGGGATCCGTCCAAGCTAAAGCTGGACGAAGAAAGCGACCACGGCCTGCGGCAGGCAGAGCTGTTAAAAGACGACGGTGGTGCGAGTTCGTCCGCCTATCAGGCCTGGCGGGATGAGCGCGCTGAGACGATCGCAGCCGCGTCGCGCCCGGAGTTCGAAGTCTTTCTGGCAAGTCAGGCGGCAGACTCGCCTCCCGATGCCGCCGTCGTCGACGCAGGGGTGAGGCATGCTTCGCACAACGACGTTACCGGACGCCGGTTTGGAACTCTGGTCCACGCCGTTCTTCGCGACGTGCCGCTCGATGCCGACCGCGCCACCATCCGCCAATGGGCGCAGCTCAATGGCCGCATCCTGGGCGCACACGTCGAGGAAATCGAGGCGGCCTGCGCGCGCGTGCATGCCGCGCTCGATGCTCCCCTGCTCCATCGCGCACGAGCCGCACAACGGAAGCATCGCGAGTATCCCGTGATGCTGCGTGTGGACGACCAGCGCCTCATGGAAGGCGTCATCGATCTCGCGTTCGTCGAGAACAACGCCTGGGTGATCGTCGACTTCAAGACCGACGCGGATATTGCAGGCCACAGCCCCCAATACCAGCGGCAGCTTCAATGGTATGCCAGCGCGCTCAGTCGCCTGACTGGCTTACCGGCACGGGCGTACCTGCTTGCGGTGTAGACTTCCGCTCAACCAGAGTATATAGCGCCGGCAGCACCAGTAACGTCAGGGCCGTGGCGGAAACCAGCCCGCCGATGATCACCACGGCCAGCGGCTTCTGCACCTCCGAGCCGATGCCTTTTGAAAGCGCCATCGGCAGCAGACCGAGCATCGCCAGCAGCGCGGTCATCAGCACCGTGCGGAATCGCACCAGCGATCCTTCGATCGCGGCTTGACGCGCGTCCAGTCCCTCGGCGCGCAGAGCGTTGAAGTAGCTCACGATCACCACACCGTTCAGTACGGCCTGGCCAAACAATGCGATAAACCCGATGGCGGCGGAAACACTCAGCGGAATTCTGGTGATCAGCAAGGCCAGAATTCCACCCACCAGCGCGAAAGGAATGTTGGAAAGAATCAACAGAGCGCTCTTCACCGATCCGAAGGCATTGAACAGCAGGAGAAAGATCAAAAAGATGCTGATGGGAACAATGATGCGCAGGCGGTTCATGGCGCGCTGCTGGTTTTCGAATTCGCCGCCCCACTGCAGATAGTAGCCTGGCGGAAGCGTCACGTTCTGCTTCACGCGCTGCTGCATCTCCTCGACGGCGCTGCCCATGTCGCGTCCGCGCAGGAACACACCGATGGCGTTCAGGCGCTTGCCGGATTCATGCGCGATGTTCATGCTTCCGGATGCGATGCTGAGCGTGGCTACGTCTTCCAGCGGCACGCGAAATCCGCGGGGAGTCTCCACCAGGATCTTGCCGATGGTCGAAATATCGCGGCGCTGATCTTCTTTCAATCGGACCACCACAGGATACTTGCGTTCGCCCTCCCAGATCTCGGTAGCCTCCTTGCCGCCGATCGCCGTTTCGATCACATTCTGCACGTCGACCACGTTGAGACCGTACCGCGCGGCCTTCGCGCGGTCGATCTCGATCTGGAGCTGCGGAACACTGCCTTCGCGGTCGATGAACGCGCGCGCTACGCCCCGCACCAAGGAAACCTGATCCAGCACTTGCTGCGCTGTTTTCTTGATCAGGTCCAGATCGTCGCCAAAGACCTTAATCACGATCTGGCCGTCGATCTGCGAAATACTCTCCAGGATGTTGTCGCGAATAGGCTGAGAAAAGCTCGGCTCAAAACCGGGAACCTGGGAGAGCGCGTCGTCGAATCGTTTGAGCAGTGCTTCCTTGGTGAGCTTGCTCTTCCATTCCTCTTGCGGATACGTATCCACCAGGAATTCGGCCATATTGATCTGCTTGGGATCGGTGCCGTCCTCGGGACGCCCGGCCTTGGAGATCACCGCGCGCACTTCCGGGAAGGTCCTTAGGATCGCTCGCACCTTGGCGCATTCTTTAACCGCTTCGCTCACGGAAATGCCGGGCGGCAGCGTGAGATTCACCCATACAGAACCTTCGTTCAGCTCAGGCAGGAATTCGCTGCCCAGTTGGGTCGCCAGCAGCAGACTGCCGGCCAGCGCCATGACCGCGGCCGCCAGCACAACAATCGGCCAGCGCACGGCATGTACCAACAACGGCTGATACAGCTTCTTGCAAAACCTTACCAGGCGATTTTCGCCGTGCGGTACGCCGCGACGCAGCAGAAAATACGCCATCACTGGAACCAGCGTCAGCGAAAACAGGAGTGACCCGAGCAGCGCCGAGACGATGGTGTAAGCCATGGGGGCGAAAATGCGCCCTTCCTGCCGCTGCAAAGTAAAGATGGGGATGTGCGCGATGATGATGATCAACATCGAGAACATGGTCGGCCGTCCCACGTGCGCCGCGGCCTCGATAATCACGTCCTTCACGTTGCCGCGGATCTTGTTCGATACCGAGTGCTGGCGCTCGGAAAGCTCGCGGAAGATATTCTCAAGAACGATCACCGCGCCGTCCACGATGATTCCGAAATCCATGGCGCCCAGTGAGAGCAGGTTCGCCGGGAGACCACGAATGCGGAGTCCCATAAAGGTGGAAAGTAGCGCCAGCGGAATGATCGATGCAACGATGGCGGCTGCCCGAAAGTTCCCCAGGAACAGGTACAGCACGATCATCACCAGAACCGCGCCCTCCAGCAGGTTCTTAAACACGGTGTGGAGTGTCGTGTCGATCAGGAAGGTGCGGTCGTAGTACGGAACGATCGAGACGCCTTTGGGAAGTATCGAATCGTTCAGCTCCTTGACGCGTGTCTTAACCGCCTTCAGAACCTCCGACGGGTTTTCGCCTTTGCGCATGAGAATGATGCCGGTGACGATTTCATCGTCATCATTCATCCCCACCGTGCCTTGCCGCGGAACCGAGCTGACATCAACCGTGGCGATATCGCGCACCAGCAAAGGTGTTCCGCCGTGCTCCGCTAGAATGATGTTGCCGATGTCGTCGGCGGATCGCAGCAGACCAATGCCCCGGATCAGATACTGCTGAGCGCCCTGCTCCAGGTAACTGCCGCCGGCGTTCGCGTTTCCCTGCCCCAGAGCGGTGAACACCTGCTGCATGGCAATGTTGTTGGCTTTGAGTTTGGCCAGATCCAGGCTGACTTGATACTCTTTCAGAAATCCACCCAGGCTGACCACGTCGGCCACTCCGGGAGCAAGCTTCAGGTAACGCGTGATGGTCCAATCCTGAATCGAACGCAGTTCCCGCAGATCCTGGCCGGCTCCGGTGACGCGGTAGCGAAACAATTCCCCGATGGGCGTGGACAAGGGCGCAAGCTGCACCTGCGCTTTATCGGGAAGATCCACGTCGCGCAGCCGCTCCAGCACCAGCTGGCGGGCTTGATAGTCGTCGGCTTTGTCATCGAAGGTAACGATCAGGAACGACAAGCCGAACTGCGTGTGCGAAAACATCCGCACCGCGTTCGGCAGGCCGCTTAGCCCGATTTCGAGTGGCGTGGTAACTTGCTTTTCGACTTCTTCAGCCGCGTATCCCGGATACAGCGTGATCACGGTCACCTGAATATCGGTAACGTCGGGAAACGCTTCGATAGGCAGATTCTCGAACGCCACAATACCGCCCAGCAGAAACAGGCCGGTCAGCAGGAACACGAACAGCGGTTGATGCAGCGAAAATGAGACCAGGCGCTTGATCATTGTTACTGCTGGTCCTGCCTCTCCTTGCGCCGATAGTCCAGAAGCATGGCTCCATCGGTAACGATCCGGTCACCGGCGCGGAGGCCGCTTGTCACCCTCAAGCGGCCCTCGGCGTCGGGCGCGGCAACGATCAAGCGCCGCTCGAAGCGCCGGTCGTTTATCGCCGCGAACACGTAGCTCTTGCCGTCCTCCGTAAACACCGCGCCGGCGGGAACCGATAGCGCGGCGCCGCCCCCGTTCAATTCGAGGGACGAGGTAATAAACATCTCCGGCTTAAGCAAGAACTTGGGATTCGAAACCAGCAGGCGGACTTTCAGCGTCCGGCTGTCCGGATCGACTTTGTCGCTGATGCGTTCCACGCTGGCGGGAAATCGCCGGTTAGGATACGCCGCTGCCACCACCTGAACTTTTTGACCCACGTGGACCAGATGAATATCCCGCTCGAAAACGTCCACCAGCACCCACACAGTGCTGAGATCGGCGATGGTGAGAAGCGCTGTGCTGTCGGCCTGCACGTACTGTCCGGGCGTAAGATTGCGCTCAATCAGCGTCCCGGCCATTGTCGAGCGGACCGGCACCAGGGACCGCAAGCCTCCGTCTTTGGCAGCCTGTTGCGGATCGATTCCCAGTACCCGCAACGATTCCGCTGCCCGCGCCACATTGGCGTTAGCTTTGGCCAGATCGCTCTCCGCCTGCTGGAGCGAAATGCGCGAGGCAGCCTGGTGCTCGAACAGATCCTTGTTCATGTTGTAGGTCTTCTGGGCCAGATCCAGGTCGCGCTGGCTTTCGAGGTAATCCGTCACCAGCGAAGCCACCTCGCGGCTTTTGATCGAGAACAACAGTTGATCTTTTTCGATCGAATCGCCGACGCCCAGATGGAAATCGACGACCTGACCGGGCAACGGCGCCAGGATGCGGACCGTGCGATCGTCGTTAAATTGGACTTTGCCCGTGCCGCCGAGATTGCCGCGCTCCGTTTCCGAACGGACCGCTTCAATCTTGATGTTCGCGAGCATGCCGGGAGCCACCTCGACATCATTGGGAAGCTCTTTCTTCACGGCCGCGCCGCCGGCATCGGGACCCGCTGTGGCAGCTTCGCTGGCTCCACTTTTCTGGCAGCCCGTGATCGCCAGCGCGGCCAGCACCGTCGAAACAATCAGCGTCACTCTCATGGAATCACCTCTTCGCCAACCACCGACGTCAGGCGGCTCACGGCCCGGCGGTAATCGGCTTGTGCAGTGTAGTAGGACGACATGGTTTCGTTGAAAGTCCGCTGCGCATCCAGAACGTCCAGCAGCGAGCCCGCGCCCGCCTGGTATACGTAGGTGGTCGTGTTGCGCGCTTCCTCGGACAATCCCAGCAGATCGCTTTCGATATCGCCGATTAACTGGCGGGCAGTCTCGTACTCGCGGTAAGCCCCCGCGACTTCTCCGGAAACCTGGGATTGCAGCGCGTCGATCTGCTTTTGCAGCTGCACCTCCTCCGAAGTCACGCGCGCAATTTCACCTTGGTTCCGGTTGAATACCGGCAGCGGCACGCTGAAGAAAAAACCCAAGGAATTCCCGGTGCCATTAAGGCCCTGCTGGCGGCGGTACTCCGCGCCGGCGGTGTAGTCCACTTTGCCATTCGCCAGTTGTAACCGCAATTCGGATTGCGACCGCGCCTGATCCAGCCGCGCCGCCTGGATATCGGGCCGCACGGCAATCGCACGGGCTTGAATCTGATCGAGCGTGGGCGCGGTGGGCGGAAGCGGGATCTTCAGAGGATCGCTGACGTCGATGATCCCGATGGGCGTTTGCCCGGAACCTCGGCCCAGCAGCGTCTGGAGCCGGATACGAGCCGTGGTGAGCGACAGCTCCGCGGTCTTGACGTTGCCGCGGAACTGCAGCATCGCGACGCGCGATCGCGTCAGCTCAATCGGCGGGATAGCGCCGCCCTTAAGCCTGGTCTCATTAAGCTGGACCACGCCCTCCAGCGATTTCAAGTTATCGTTCGCCAGGTCCAGACGAGCCTTGGCCTCCATGACGTCGATGCAGGCCAGCGTTACTTCCAGCCGCAGCCGCCGGATCGAATCGGCCACACGCGCCTCTGCGATCTTCTGCGCGTAGCCCGCGGTATCCACCCGATACTCTCGCTTGTGACCGCGCTCCCAGGGAACATCGATGCGCAGGGCCGTTTCCGTGGGACCCGCACCATTGACTTCGCTGAAGCCCGTGCCGAGCCAATCCAGATGATCGGAGGAAGCAGTCACCACCGGATTCGGACGAAGACGCGCGGTGATCGCCGCCGTCTCCGCTATTGGAATGCCAAGCTTTTCCGCCAGCAATCCAGGATTGTTCTGGAGAGCCTCTTGAACGGCTTGTGCGATCGTAATTGCCGGTAGCGGCGCCACCGTCAGCGCCAAACTGAATGCCAATAACTTCACGGGAATAACACGCCTCCTGACCGGCCCTGGGAGAAGCCGGTTAGCTCACGATATTTTTGCTGGAATCAGGAGTTGCAGGGAGGAGCGCGCGGACGGAAATCGGAACGGCTGGCGTCCCGACGGGCGTGTTCATTCTGCCAGGAAAGGTTTAGGACTGCTGGCTCGGGCGCGTCTGGCGCGGTGGAAGGCGTCAGGGACTGCGTCCGCTCGTCAGAGATCGCGAATAACGGGAGCTGCGGCAGGGGTTCCCGCCAGGCCGATCCCGGCCGTTCGCTCCACAGCTTCCGGAAGTCCGCTAGATGGCCTTCGTGAAAAGATCCGGTGCCATCGTTGATCCACACGCCAATGGGCTGGCTCGATAACGGTTCGTAGATGACCAGATCCCCGTCGTCGTCGCCATCCACGTCCTGGCTGCTCAGTTCGACAGTCGCTCCCGGGCTGAGGAAATGGAATGAGGTCTGCTCGAATGCGCCTAGTGTGACCCGAACTTCCTGGGCGTATCCGTTGACATCGTGGCGCCCGGATTGCGCCGTCGCCATATCGACGATCCGGTCCCCGTTGAGATCCGCCAGCACCCAGCCCGATACAGCGGGGAAATTAAGACGGCTGGGAAGATCCTGGGCCGCCGCAGCCAGACCGCTACCCCCCAAGACCAGAAGGAGCGGGACCCAAGATTTAGCGTTGAACCGCACGTCGCACCGATTATAGCGCGACTTGTCCAGCCCGCAAATTAAGGCTATTTAAGACTGCGCTCGAAGAAATCCACGATCTGCGCGTTCAACTGGAGCGCTTCCGCTCCGGTCACCGCATGCGTCTTCTGCGTGTAGACCTGCATCTCGAATACCTTGCCCGCGCGCTCCAGAGCTTCGATCATCTGCACCGTGTTCTGGAAAAGAACGTTATCGTCCTCGACGTTGTGCGCGATCAACAGCCTTCCTTTCAGGCGTTCGGCTTGGTGCGGCAGAGCCGTGCTCTCATATCCGTCCGGATTGTCCTGGGGCAGCCCCATGTAGCGCTCGGTGTAGATAGTGTCGTAATTATGCCAATCTGTGACCGGCGCGCCCGCCACGCCGGCCCGAAATACGCCGGGCGCGTTCAGCATCGCGTTCAGCGTCATGAAGCCGCCATAACTCCAGCCGCGGATCCCCACGCGCGCGCGGTCGACGAATCCCAGGGACACCAGATAGTCGACGCCCGCCACTTGATCGGCCAGCTCGGTTGAGCCTAACTTCCGGAACACCGGCGTTTCAAACGCATGGCCGCGCCCCGACGATCCGCGATTGTCCACCTGCCAGACTACAAAGCCCTGGTTCGCCAGCACCTGGTCCAGATCCGCTCCCATCCAGGCGTTGCGCACTCCCTGCGCATCGGGTCCGCCATAAACCAGCACCACGGCCGGATACTTTTTTCCAGCATCGAATCCCGCCGGCCGGATCAGACGCGCGTACAGTAACGCTCCGTCGGGAGTCTTGAAGTTGACCAGTTCCGTCGGCAAAATATTATACTCGTCAGTCAACCGTTTATTCTGCTCGCGATATACGCTCAGTTCGCGTCCATCTCCGGCATGAACCGTGGTGCGCGGAGGCGACGACAAGCTCGAAAATGTGTCGAGATAAAAATGTCCACCCGGCCCCATCGCAATAGTGTGCGTGCCTGAACCCGAGCTCAGCCGTTGCTTCCCTTCGCCCGTCATTCCGACGCTGTAGAATTGCCGTTCGAGGGGGCTAGTCTCACTGGAGGTGTAATAAACACGGTCCGTGTTCTCGTCCACCCCTGCGATCCCGGTCACCTCCCAGGATCCTTGCGTCAGTTGCCGCAGCTCCTGGCCGTCGATAGACCACAGGTACAAGTGACGAAAACCGCTGCGCTCGCTGGACCACAGGAATTGCGGCCGGCCCTTCAGGAACACCGGATCCTCCGGCACATTTACCCAGTACTTGTCGGTTTCTTCCAGGATCCGTGACGCTTTTCCCGATCCGGAGGACGCTAGAAATAAGTCCAGCTTGTTCTGCACGCGATTGGTGCGCACCAGGTACACGTTCCTCGAATCTGGCGTCCAGCCCACCCGAGCGATCAGGGCATCATCGTGCGTGCCCCGCACATCCAGCCAGCGCGTGTTGCCGCCCCGGATGCCGACCACTCCCACGCGGACTTCGGCATTGCTTTCGCCGGCCCGGGGATACCGCTGCGGCTCATAGATCGGACGCGGCCCTCGCAAATCCTCGTGAGGATAGAGCCGCTCACGGCTCAAATCGAACTGCAGATAGACGATCGACTTGGAATCCGGCGACCACCAATACGCCGTCCCCAGATCGAGTTCTTCCGGATACACCCAGTCCAGTCCGCCGTTGCGCAGTGTATCCGAACCGTCTTTCGTCAATCGCGTTTCGCGCTTGGAGGCAACGTCGAGCGTGTACAAATCCCAGTCCCTGCGGAAGGCGACAGTTTTCCCGTCGGGTGAAAGCTTGGGATCGCGCTCCGCAGCCGGAGTCTTGGTGAGCTGGCTCCACTGGCCTGTGTCGGTTTGAATCACAAACACATCGCCGCCGGTGGAATACAAAACCTCCCCTCCAACCCATTGCACGGGCGTTTCACGCACCCTCCGATTTTGCCAATCGAACGGTTTCGATTCGCTCGCCGCGGGCCGTTCCGCCGCCGCATCCATTGCCGCGGTGTCGATCAGGTCTTTCGACGAACCCGTGGCAGGATCATAGAAGATGAGTTTGCGGCCCTGACGGTAGAGGAATTGTTTTCCGTCGGGCGCCCATGCGGCCGGGTTCCCGGGACCCTGAGGAGTCAGGCGGCCGGCTTCCTCCATGGTCTCGAGCGTAATCGGTTTCAGCTCATTAGGCTTCTTCTGGGCCAGCAGGCAGGCTGGAACACAGGCGAGAAACAAAAACGCCGCTCTCATCGTATCCTGATTGTAAGTTTAATGAGAGTCACTTTTTGGGGTGCCGCCCAGACGGTCACCGGATCCATGCACCACATTGAGGCAGTAGGCAAGCGATTCCTTCTCGACTGCGGTCTGTACCAGGGCCGGCGCCTCGACGCGTTTGAGCGCAACAGTCGTTTCCCGTTTCCGGTTTCCTCTATCGATGGCGTGATTCTTTCCCATGCCCACATCGATCACAGCGGGAATCTTCCCACGCTAGTACGCAATGGCTACGCCGGCCCGATCTACACCGCGCCCGCCACCGTTGACCTGTGCCTTCCGATGCTGGCCGATTCCGCGTTTCTCCAGCAGAAGGACGTCGAGTTCTGTAACCGCCGCCGGGAACATCGCCGCTCGAAAGGCCTCGACGATCGCGAATGTGAGGCGCTCTATTTGCCTGAAGACGCGGAACGCGTGAACTCCCTGTTCCGTCCCGTCGAGTTGGGCCAAACCAAGGAAGTGGCTCCTGGATTCCGCTACCGCACTTACGAAGCGGGCCACATGCTGGGCGCGACATCCATGGTGATCGAAGCCGACGGGGTGCGCCTGGCTTTTTCCGGCGACGTCGGCCGCCGGCATCTCCCGATTCTCCGCGACCCCGTCTCCCCCGGTACGGTCGACTATCTGATCATGGAGAGCACCTACGGAGACCGGTTCCATAAGCCGGTTGGCGACGTCGCCGCGACGCTCGCCGACGTGGTCAATAGGACGGCTGGGCGCGGCGGCAGAATCATCGTCCCGAGTTTCGCCGTGGGCCGCACCCAGCAACTGGTGATGATCCTGCACCAGTTGATTGACGCGCACCGGATTCCCTCCATCCCCATCTTTGTCGATAGCCCTCTGGCTGTGAACGCTACCGAGGTTTTCCGGAAACACCCGGAGTGCTACGACCAAGAAACCCGCAAGTTTTTGACCGATGGCGACGACCCTTTCGGATTCTCCCTCCTTCGTTATATCCGCGACGTCAACGAGTCCAAGGCTCTCAACGGCCTGCACGGTCCGTTCCTCGTCCTGTCCGCGTCCGGGATGTGCGAAGGCGGACGCATTCTGCACCATTTGCGAAACAACATTGAGGATCCGCGTAATACCGTCCTCTTCACCGGATACCAGGCCGAGTACACACTCGGGCGCAAGATCCTGAATGGCGACCGCGAAGTTCCCATCTTCGGCGAGCCTATGCAGCTTCGCGCGGAAGTGGTTTCGCTGGATGCATTGAGCGGCCATGCCGACCAAGGCGAGCTGATCGACTGGATGCGCCCGATGGCCCCGCATCTCAAGAAAGTATTTCTGGTCCACGGCGACCTCGCGCCAGGCGCCGCGCTGGCGGACGTCATCCGCAAGGAATTCCATATCGACGTGCAGCAGCCTTCCAGAGGACACAGCTTCTTACTCACGTGAGGACATAAAACCATGGCTTTCTGTGTAAATTGCGGCAGTCAGCTTCCCGATACGGGACGATTTTGCACGAATTGTGGATCACCCGTCGACATGACGTCGGGCGGAACCACCCCAGCCGTTGCTCCGCCGCCGGTGCACCAACCACTCGACTACACCATTCAGGGCGACAATCTTCAGGTGATTCGCATCCGTCTGCAGCCCGGTCAGGAGCTGTTCGCCGAGGCTGGAAAGATGGTGTACAAGCAGCCGCAGGTGGCCTGGGAAACGCGAATGAGCGGTGAAACCCTCGGCGACAAGCTCTTGGGAGCATTGAAGCGCAAACTGATGGGAGAATCGCTGTTCCTTACCTATTTCCGCGCATTAATGCCGGGAGAAGTCGGCTTCGCGGGCAGTTATCCTGGACGGGTCCAGGCCTTCGATCTGAAACCTAGCCAGAGTATTTTCGTGCAGCGCGACGCTTTTGTGGTCGCGCAATCCACCATTCAGCTCAATATCGCGCTGGTGAAACGGCTGGGTGCGGGATTCTTCGGCGGCGAAGGATTCATTCTGGAGCGGCTGACCGGACCGGGAACGGTATTCATCCACGCGGGCGGCGATTTCATCGAGTTCACGCTGGCCGCGGGCGAGTCACTGCAAGTCGACACCGGCTGTATCGTGGCGTTCGATGAGACCGTGGATTACGACATCCAGCTTGCGGGCGGCATCCGCACCGCGCTATTCGGAGGCGAAGGGCTGTTCCTCGCCACCCTCACGGGCCCGGGCCGCGTGATCGTCCAGAGTCTCACGCTTCAGAAGATGCGCCGCGAGCTCGCGCCCTACCGTACCGGCGGCGATGAGCACAAGGGCCTCGACATCATCTCCGGGATCTTCAGCAGCGACGACTGATGGCCGCTCCAGCATTCTTGCCGGCCGCGCTACTTCACCGCGATGGTAGTAATTCGTCCGTTCGGAACCTGAAGCGGAACGTCGGCATAACCGTTGTTGGGATCGTAGCCCCAGTTGCTCGGAACATCCCGCTGGAGCACGAAAATCGAAATAGCATTGCCCGGAGGGGGACCTCCTTCGGCGACAGTCGGGATACGCACGTTCACGGTCCACGACCCTGGATACGTGGGGTCCAGATCGGAAGAGATAATATTGGCCGGCCCGATATCTTTGGCGTTTATAATCACCTTGAGGTCGGCCAAATTCGTCGGTGTCAGAGCAGAGGGCGGAAATCCGTCCGCCGGCGGATTCTTCACCGGACCCTGGCCGGTGAGCGCCAGCGTCAGGATCTTCCCCGCGCCCACCGGACTTTGAGGACTATTTAGCGTGCCGTCGTCGAAATTAAGGGCCATAATCTGCCCCCAGCCCTGAAAATTTGTGGTTCTAAAAGCCGGGTCGGCCAGCGCCATACCGACGGTTCCCGCTGCCACGATTTCTTTCGTAGTCGGATTGAATAGCAGAAATTCCGCAGTCCCGTTAGTAGGAGCGCTCCACGGAATCACAAAGTTGATATACGCGTTCTGCTCCACCGAATAGATCCCGGAGGGCGCGCCGTTGACCAGCATTTGCAGGCCTGAGGCAGTCGTTGGATATGGCGGAGTCTCGTGAACCTCGTCATCATTGGGGAACGACTTGCCGAGCGGCGCAGCTTGCGCCCACATCCCTGGCGTCAGCGGCCTGGTCGAGGTGAAGCTGAACGCGTTCCGGATGATGAGTTTCGCGAAATAAAATGTGACGCGATTGATCCCTTCCGCCACGATTGGATTTTCGAAAGAGTCCAGCGCGATATCCAGAGGAAGAGTGGCCCCGATCTGCTGAAAAACCGTGCCCGTATTCTGATACGAGGTAACTTCCGGTAGATGGTAAATGGCATTGCCCGCGGTGATCCACATCTCTCCGCTGATCTGGCTGACCGCGATTCCCTGGGGCGAGGAGAAGTTAGGTAAATTGAAAGCCGCGGGAGGGCCGGTCTGAGAAATGTTCGAAGTGTCGCGGAAAACCAGAACTCGTCCATTTGCCGAATCGGCGACATACAGGCGGCCCGATGTATCCGTGGCTACATGCCGCGGGCTGTTCAGCCCAGCCAGCGTACCTGAGGCCGCGTTGGTCGCAAAATTCTGCTGCCCTACCACCGTGAAGGCCGTTTCTCCATTGATAAAAGGCTTCTTAAACACCAGCACCCGATTGAAGACCGGATCGGAAACCGCCAGGTGCCCATCCGGAAAGAAAGCCAGCCCGTACGGCGTGTTCATGTTCTGCGCTGAGGCGATCTGGACCTTTTGAGCAAAGTTGCTCTGGCCCAGCACCAGGTCGGCCGACTGTAGGGTGCCTGCCCCCACACTGAAAGGCGCGGGGAAACGCAGAACTCGGCCATTGCCGGAATCGGCTACCCACAGATTGCCGCTGTCGTCGGTCGCCAGACCCGCGGGCCGGAGCAGTCCGGTCGGCGTAGGCAGATCCGGATCTCCGTTGGGATAATTCACAATCGAGCGGAAGAAATCGTTGGCTGGTTGCCCGATCACCAGATCGGGCTTCTGCGTGAGAAGCGATCGCACATCCGCTCCCACCGCCCGCGCATCCTGGAATCCCAGAATACGATTGTTGAACGTGTCGGCAATGTACAGATGAGGAGGATTTGAGGTCTTATCGACAACGATTCCGCCGCCCGGCGAACTGCCGTTGAGGAACCACACCTCGCGGCCTTCAATCAGATTCGGAGCGTCGAATGGAAAATCCGTTTGGCCGACGACAATATTCGCCGAAGCAAACTGCAAAGTTCCATTTGCTGGATATCCCAGCACACGGTTATTGTTCGCGTCCGCGACCCAGAGATTGCCTGCGCCATCGAACGCGCCGCCCAGGGGCGCCGACAGCGTGGTCGCGTCCGGTTCGATCATGCCCCGATTAGGTTTTCCGCTGAACAGGTCAGCCTGCCCAATGACGCCCTCGATCTTAGGCGAGGGGGCGGTGTCCGACCGAACGAAATTCGACGGGGTCGTATAACGGACCACGCGGTTGGCCGCTGTATCCGCTACGAACACGGCGTTGCCAGTCGCGAATACTGCCAGTGGAGCGTTCAGACTACTGTTACCCAGACTGAAATCGTTTGGAAACGTTGGTTGCTGCCCCGTAATTGGGACCACGCCCAGGACTTGCGCGGCGGACACTCCCAGCGTGGGATCCGGAAAGTACAGCACTCGAGCGTAGCCATCCGCCACGTACAGCGCACCGGTGCCGTCAAATGCCAGGCTCTGGGGCTGAAGCAAGACCGATAGATTGGTCTGGCAGTTGCCGCCGCAATTAGGCGCATTGTTCGAGACGAAATCGCTTTGCCCCAGCACCCGATCCGCGGCCGGCTCGATGGTGCCCGCGGCAAGCTGGCTGACGGGAAATCGCAGAACACGGTTATTACCTGCATCGGCAACCCACAGGTTCCCCGCAGCGTCGAGAGTGATCCCCGCTCGCAGAAATGTGCCTGGGTAGAAGGACACCGTCTTGTTGCTGGGCTTGAGATTGCCCTCATTGGCGAGGTTTCCGCTGCTCTCCGTCTTTTGCCCGATCACCAGGTCAACCTGGAGCGGATCGCTGGTCTGGTTGAACGGGTTTGGGTAACGCAAAATGCGATTATTTCCGGTGTCCAGAACGTAGAGATTGCCGCCCGCGTCCACCGCCACGCTGGAAGGAAGTGTCAATCCCGATGACAAGTCCCGGCCGGGACCCGGTCCCTGCACCACATTCGAAACAAAATCGCGTTGGCCGATCACCTTGTCGGCCTGATTCCCCTTGGTGAGGCTGGATGGATTACGCCAGGCCAGAACGCGGTGGTTGTTGGAATCCGCCACGTACATCGGACCACCAGACGGAGCAAATGCAATTCCCAAAGGCCCGAAGAGCTCGCGGCCTTCGATCAGGTTCGGCGCACCCGAGGTAGGGGGATTCAGAAGCCTGGCTTGCCCGAACTCGCGCGAGGGTAGTTCATTGATTGTAGGTGAAGTCTGGGCCCAAACGGGAATGGTGGCGATCAACACAAAACGGCATAAGAGCTTCATTTTCAGGATTCTCCGACGAGGCGGAACGCGGGAAATCGCCCCTTCTCACAGAAGATACCACAGGGCGAAACTCGTAACATGTACCATCAGTACTGGAACAATCCCGCCTCTTTATGACTCCCGTGATGTATGTGGCAACACCTTGATTCGGGCGGCGTTCTTTCGGGTGAGATCGAAACGGCAGTGCTAAAATGAGCTCTTGGATCCGTCTCCTGCATCGTCCCCTAAGCCCCGCGTTTGCGCCGTCAGTTACCTGAACACTGTGCCCCTGGTCTGGGGACTTCAGCATTCCCCCGATCCCGGGCTTCGCGACGCCTTCGATCTTCGCTTCGCCCTGCCCTCGGCGTGTGCCGATCAGCTTGCTTCCGGCCAGGCCGACATCGGGATTGTTCCAGTGATCGAAATGGCTCGCCAGGGTCTTGACTACTTCCCTGGCACAGGAATCGCCTGCCATGGACCGGTTCGCAGCATTCTCTTGATTTCCAAAGTTCCGTTTAAGGAAATCCGCACCCTGGTCACCGACTCCGGCTCGCGAACCTCAGCCATGCTGTCCCAAGTGATCCTGGCGGAAAAATTCGGCGTGAAGCCCCGCGTTTTCTCGCACCGCGCCGATCTGCCCGAAATGCTGGGCCAAGCCGACGCCGCGCTGCTCATCGGCGATGCCGCCCTCCGCGTCGATCCAGCCGCTTTGCCGTTTGAAACCCTCGACCTGGGCGCCGAATGGATCGCGCTCACCGGACTTCCGATGGTCTTCGCCGTGTGGGCCGGACGCAAGGAAATCGTTCGCGAACCTTACGGCCAGGTCTTCCTCGATTCCTGCCGCTACGGCCTGGCGCATATGGATGATATGGTTCGCGCCGAAGCCCCCGCCCGCCAGTTCAGCCCCGATGTGGTCCGCCGGTATCTCACCGAGCATATTGTCTTCGAGCTGGGCGAAAAGGATTACGAAGGGATGCGTCTGTACATCCGGCACGCTCTCGACATCGACCGCGACCGTGACAGGGTTATGATAGGTTTCAAATGATGACGCGCGCGGAAGCCATCGACATGTTCCGGAGCGACGACCTGATCGGTATCGGCATGGCCGCCGACGCCGTCCGCCGCAGGCTGCATCCCGAAAATGTGGTCAGCTACATCATCGATCGCAACATCAACTACACCAATTTCTGCACCGAGTATTGCAGCTTCTGCGCCTTCTACCGTCCCATGGGGCATGCCGAAGGGTACATCCTTCCGCAGGAGATAATTTTTGACAAGATTCAGGAGACCATCGACCTGGGTGGCACCGGCATCCTGATGCAGGGCGGCCTGCATCCCGATCTCAAGATCGAATGGTATGAGGACCTGCTGCGCTCCATCAAAAAGCGCTTCGACATCTGGTGCCATTGCTTCTCCGCGCCGGAGATCATGAACATCGCGGAAGTCAGCGGTCTGAACCTGTACGATACGCTCTCACGCCTGCGTGACGCCGGCCTCGATTCCCTGCCCGGCGGCGGCGCCGAGATTCTCGACCAGCAAGTCCGCCATCGCATCAGCCGCCTCAAATGCGGCACGCAGGATTGGATCGACGTCCACCGCACCTGTCACGCAGTCGGGCTGCGCTCCACCGCAACCATGATGTTCGGAACCGGCGAGACCATCGAGCAGCGCATGAACCACTTCGATATCGTCCGCCAGATCCAGGAAGATACCGGCGGCTTCACCGCCTTCATTCCCTGGAGCTTCCAGCGCGAGTTGACCTCGCTCGGCCGCTTTGTCAAGGAAGAAGCCACTGCGGTCGAGTATCTGAAGATGCTGGCGCTGTCGCGGATCTATCTCGAGAACATCCTTAATATCCAGTCGTCCTGGGTGACTCCCGGGCTCAAGACCTGCCAGATCGGTCTGCGCTTTGGCGGCAACGACGTCGGCAGCGTGATGATCGAGGAAAACGTAGTCAGCGCCGCGGGCACGCACCATAGCGCGACCGAAGAAGAGCTGCGCCGCCTGATTCGCGACGCGGGATTCATCCCGAAACAGCGGGATACGCTGTATCGGACGTATTTCTTGAACTAGACCGTTCAAGCTCTATAACGGCGGCGAGACAGGCTTCTTGTTAAGGATGAAGTGGTTATCCACGAAATCGAAGATGTAGTCCATGCCCGCAATTTCTTCCGGTTTCAGATGGCGCTGCTGCTGCAAGTAAATGTCGAGGCTGCGGTCGTTCCAGAGCAGCATTGCCGCGAAAAATGTGGTCCAGGAATTGGGGAATGGATCTTTTAGGAATAAGATGCGGCTTCCGGCCGCTGGCCGAATGTTGATCCTCCTCAATTCGTCGACTAATTCCCGAGTATCTTGACCGTTTGCCCGGTAGGAGCCCATTAATGGCTTATCCTTGCGTCGGGTCTCGTGAATGTAAGCGGCGACGCAACCTGCCAGAGCAAGCATCATCATGACTTTCCGGGGAACACCTTTGAAGACGATATCTCGAGCGATGAGGCGCGCTACAGACCTCAGACTGAGCACCGCTAGCATTGCCCAGCCAGCTAAGGGGATATATAACATCGGCCCGCCCCTGTCTGGCAGAAACGTGATCGGCAGCGGAGTCACCATCACCCATACCCACAGAAACAGCCAACGCGGATCAGGCCTCGGAAGACGCAATTGCCGAACGCCGGCATACAGCACGGCGGCCCACAGGAGAAGGACCCGCTGAGTGTTAAACAGGTCCGTGTAGAAGATCGTGTTCAGGAAGCGGGTATTGGATCCCGCGAATCGCGCCCAAGTGAAGACTGGGCGATAGCCCTCCATATCCGTTAAGGAACCAGGACCGGTTTTTCCCAGGATGTAGATTGCGGTCATGGCTATCGTGATCAGGACCGGGCCGAATCTGGCCTTCCGGCCCTTGAAGAGTAGTTCATAGGCGAGCACGACCACCGGAAACGTGACCGCCATCTCTTTGGAATTCAGTGCGCATAGGTAAAGACCGAGAAACACGCAGAAGTGCTTGATGCGTAGCGGGGTCTCGCTCCGGCGCAGCCGGACATAGTAGAGAAGGGCCGCGAAATAGAAGCCGCCGCATAGAATATCGTAAATGAAGGAGCCGCTAAAGGCCAGGTATGCCAAGCCAGCATGATACGCAATTGGGACCGCAGCTAGCGTAGCAACCCACCAGGATCGAGTCAGAGATCGAGCCAGATAGTAAAAAATCGAAGTGTCTATTAGCAGGAACAGAAACCGGACGACATTGTATGGAATTGGATTGAATCCGGCGAACTTGAACAAAGGCAAATAATAGATCACGCCCATAGGGCGTATGAAATCGCTCCAAAACATCAAATGGGCGAGCCCCACGTTCCAGATCGGAGGATCCCAGACGCGGTAGATATTCATGGGTTCGTCCGTACTGAAGTAAACACCCAAGGCGCTGACATGAAATCCGACGAAAAGCGCCAGTAAAAGCAGGGCTGATAGAGCGTCCTCAAGTCTGGAGGTTCTCTTCAATCGCACATTACCCCAAGACAGGCTAACATACGAGCGGCGTCCCGCATGCCGCAAAGCACTACACTGGTTTTGATGCGAAGAGCGACCCTCGCTTGTCTGTTACTTTTTCTCCCGGTAACCGCATTGTTTTATTGGAAGATCCTCCTGACCAGTCAGTTTTCGCTGCTGACGGAAAGCGAAGGTGTCAATCAGGGGTACTCCTGGATGCAATTGGAGATCACCAGTATCCGGCACGGCAGCGTGCCAGTCTGGGACCCCTACACCTTGGCCGGGCACAGCTTCGTGGGAGAAACGCAGACGGGGGCCTTTGATCCCCTGCACCTGCCGCTGGCGCTGATACCGTTCAATCGTGCTGCCGTGTTGTCTCCCCTTACCTACAATGTCTGGTTTGCCATTATGCACGTCCTGGCGGCGTGTTTCATGTTCGCGCTGGTACGCAAATTTGAATTGTCGCGATTTTCCGCTTTTATTGCCGGAATCTGCTTTTCACTGGGTGGATTCGTGGCTCGCGTCGGCTGGCCCGACATGCTGGACAGCGCGATCTGGCTGCCGCTGGTGTTTTTGTTCTTTCTGCGGGCGCTACGCACAGCCTCCGCTAGGCGGGCAATTCTGAACGCCTGTATCGGCGGCCTAATGCTGGGAATGTCGGTCCTCGGTGGCCGGATCCACGTGGTTCTCATGGACGCGCTGGTGATCGTCTCGGCGGGAATTTTTTACGCCTGCTCAGGGCCCGAGACCTCATCAGAATCCTCAACACGAAGGTCGACTCGTTTCCGGGCGGCAATGGTCGTGGCTGTACTCGGCTTGACGGGCGTGGCCGCGGGAGCCGTCCAGTTGTTTCCTTCCATCGAGTACAGTCCCATGGCGTACCGCTTTATAGGCGCGCCAGGAGCGCTTGCGGGAAATCAAAAAATTCCCTACGCCGACCTCTCCGGCCAGTTCTTACCGCAAGGAATCGCGCTTCTGGTCGCGCCTTTCGCGTTCGACGGGAACGCCGGGGAAGGCGAGGCCAACAATCCATACATCGGAGTTTTTCCCCTGCTTGCGGCGGTGATTGGAATCCGGCGGTATTGGCGGAATTTCTGGGTGCGCTACCTGGCGGGGCTGGCGGTTGCGGCCTTCCTGTTTTCGATAGGCTCCTATTCCCTGCTCCATGGGGCTCTGTACGCGATTGTTCCCGAATTATGGAACCTGCGGGAGGCCAGTCGCATTGTGTATATCGAGGATTTCGCCCTGGTGATTCTGGCCGCGCACGGCGTGGACGCTCTGGTGAAGGAAGGCGTAAGAGCCGGATGGACAGGGTTGAACCGCGTCCTGCTCGGGATCGTGATCGCATGCGGCGCGGCGTTGTTTGTCCCCGCAGTCTTCGCCAAGCCCGATATCAACCCATGGAACGTGCTTTCGATGCTGTTGATTTTCGCTTCCTACGGACTGTACCGCTATCTGGAGAATGGGAATCGCGGCGGAGGCGTTTTGGCCATCATGGTTGCCCTGATTCTGTTCGATCTCAGCTCCTGGAACTGGATCACGCCGAACCGCATGGAAGCGGCCAAGAACCGCGGCGACTACCTGGATCGAGCCATGAGCGCTCGCGGCGCCGCCCAATTCCTAAAGTCCCAGGCGAGCCCGTTCCGCGTTCAAATCCAGGGCGCTATCGTACCCAATATCGGTGACCTGTTCGAGGTTCCCATCGTCAATCTCGCCGGCGGTGCGACCATCCCTATCGACTACGCGCGGATGATGGGTCACACCGATCTGCTAAATGTCCGTTATGTTCTTACACCCGCAACTGAGCAGAGGGCTGGTGCGATTTACCAGGATAAAGACTGGAAGGTCTACGAAAATCTGAGCGGCTATCCGCGGGCATGGACGGTGCACGAAACCATCATCGAGCCTTCCGCACTACGCGCGTTGGCGCTGCTGGGGACGCCCGGGTTCGACGGCCACCGAACCGCCTTCATAGATGTTCCCGTGGCTCTCGAACCGCTCTCCGCTGGAGCCCAGGAAACCGCGCGGGTTTCGTCCACCTCGCTCGCCCGGATGGAGTTAGAGGTAGAGGCGCAAAGCCGCGGTCTGCTGGTGCTCAGCGAAAACTACTATCCCGGCTGGCGCGCCACTGTCGATGGCCAACCCGCGCCGATCTACCGCGTGGATAGCGCCTTGCGGGGCGTGGTCGTGCCGCGAGGACATAGCCGCGTGGTGCTCAGGTATGCTCCTGCGTCGATTTACTGGGGCGGACTCCTCACGATGCTGGCTTTCCTCGGAACGCTGGTGGCCGCCCTGCTCCAAACAACTCAGGCCAAGCAGCGCGACTAAGCTAACCCGACCCAACGGCAGCAGCCGCGAACAAGTAGAATAAGCCCAGACGGTCAAAGGGGATTAAATTCCCCAGGAGGCCCCATGAAAAAACTAATGCGATGGATAATCGCCCTGGCAGCATTGTCAGGAGGCGCGGCGTTTTCCCAACTCTCCGGCCAAAATATAACCGGCACCTGGCAGGGTACCATCCAGCCTCCGCAGCCGCAGGGGCGTGGATTGCGGATCGTTCTCAAAATCTCCACCACCGACGCGGATAAACTGGC